>OEIU01000354.1_pt1 | contig 45049 bp, 43 predicted proteins | sample 1539221 | NCBI WGS metagenome assembly OEIU01 (sample SAMN03792071, study PRJEB22550) | activated sludge metagenome | feature: wastewater treatment plant; material: activated sludge; isolation source: Wastewater treatment plant of a petroleum refinery complex | place: Argentina: Zarate | collected... | reverse complement strand
GAGGCTTGGCCGAACAGGACCTCGTAGCCCCACCAGACGACGTAGACGAGCAGCATCGCACGGAACAGGCCGGTTACTTCGCCGGCAAGCTTTTGATAGACCGTCTGGACGAAATTGAGCCCGAGCTGGTCGATCATTTGCAGGAATGTCGAGATGATCTGTCGCGTGTTCATTCCGCGTTCCCATCGTCCGGGTTGACTGGCCGGGTCGGGCCGCAGGGATCGGATTTCACTGCGGTCCAGGGGCCTGCCGTCACGACTTCCGACGGCGCGTAAGACAACGGCGAACAAGGCGCGGTCTTTTCCCGATGCGCGCAGCCGGTCAGACCGGAGACCAGCGTCGCGGCCAACGCCATCGCGATATAGATGTGACTTCTCATTGCATTGCTCCCTGAACGTTCATCTGAACGGCGACGCGCCGTCCTGGTACTGCAGCATCTGCGCGACCATGGATTGCTGGGTGATCTTGCGGACCTGTTCGGCGTTGAGGGCTGCGACCGCGCCATTCGTCACGCCGATCAGCTCGTTGGTCGTCTGTGCGTGTTGCAAAGAAATCTGCGAGTTCTGATCGATCGATCCCTTCACGTCGTTCGACGTGCCGATCAGGTTGGCGGCGCCCGAGAACGTGCCCGATCGCTGCTGGACGCCTTGCGAGGCCTGAGCGGTTAGAGCTGCGAGCGCCGCGGCGGTGTTGACCGAACCGCTGAAGGCCGTGTCGATCGGCGACGTCCCCTTGGCGCCGCCGTTGAACAGCGAGGCGATCTTCTTTGCGAGATTCAGCCCGTTGATGATGTCGGAGGCGAGCCCTGTCGCCTGCGATCCGAGACCGCCGAACGATTGCACGCCGCTCATCAGGGAGCCCCACGAAGGCGCGTTGGCGATCGAATTGCCGCCGCCGAGGCCTGCCGACAGGAGCCCGCCGGCGCCTGCGTCGCTCGTACGCTGCCCGGTCACGGCCTGCAGGATCTGATTCGACAGGTTCTTGATTTCCGTGTTCGAATTCATGATCGACGCGGTATTCGCGGCGTTCTGTGTCGCGACCACGAGGTTCTGACCGTCGATGACCGGAATTTGCGCGCGCGCAGGCATAGCGCCGAACGCGATCGCACTGAAAATGATTGTCGCCGCAAATATGAGCTGCCGTATCATCGTCGCTGATCTCCTATTGGGCGCCGCCGTCGGCAGACGTGTCCGGGCCGCCGGGAGCGGGATCGGTTGTCTTCAGTTCCAGTGCTTTTTTCTGCGCAGCCAGAGCGGCTGCTGCTTGCACAGCGGCGATCGCCCTAGCCGCCGTGCAGGCTGCGTCGCAGGCGATTGCGGTTCCTGAGAAGGGATTGAGGACGCCGGGCGCCATGAACTGCGCCCCGCCGTTCTGCTGAACCAGGTCCTGTTGCCCGCGAAGGCCGAGCAGCTGAACCATCAGGTTGACGGCCGACAGAGCCTGATTGGTGAGCTGTGCGCCTTGCGTACGAACGGCCTGATTGGAGCCCCAGGCGGCGATGAAGAGAGCATCTGTTCCGAGCGCCGGCGCATTCGCCTGCAGGAGGCCCGTGGAAGCTTCCGTCGCCGACGACAACCCGCCCGAATATCCGGCGACGCCAGAGGCGACCGTTCCGCCGACGCTCGTGATGACGGGAGTCGCGGTCGGGAGCGCGGCGACGGCGGTCTTGACGCTGTTGGAGCTCTCAGTACCCGCCGAACCCGCCTGCCCGCGCGCCTTGGCCGGCGCGCCGCCCTGCTGCGTAAAATTGCAGCGAACGCCCTTCTTCGCCTTCTGCTGCTGCGTCTTGGAGTCGACATCGGTTGTCGAATGGTCCTTGTCCTCGCCGCGCTTCTGGTTGGTCAGGCCGTCCACGACCGGAACCTGCGCCCACGCCGCGGGCGCCCATAGCGCGACGCCGAGCGTCGCCGCTGAAACGACCCTACGCATTGGCCGCGTCCCATCCGCAGAAGATCGGGAGCCAGGCGGCTGGATCGTCGCCATGAACGGCGATCAGCCGTTCCATCTCCTCGACCGTCTCCGGCCGGCCCGACAGAACTTTCAGAAGATCGGCCGCGCCATTGAGATCGAGCCGCACGACTGCGGAGCCGACGCCCTCTCTCACGAGGAATTGGCGGGTTTGAACCGGCGTCGTCTTGATGACGGCCATTTCCTTGACCGAGAGCCCGAAGAGACCGCGATAGACGTCGTCGTCCGCCTTCGGGTTCGGCAGGAAAATGTTGAGGGTCGTCTGTTGAACGAGGGTCGAGGAGATGGCCGACTTGCCCATGTCCTCGGCTTCCTGCGTGCCGATGCCGATGATCCCGTTCTTCTTGCGAATGGTCTTCATCGTGTCCTTGATGAAATATTCGAACACGCGATCGTCGAGCAACTTCCAGGCTTCATCGAGAAAGATGAGGGTGGGCGCGCCGTCCAGCACCTCCTCAATCCGGTGGAAGATGTAGAAGAGCGCCGCCGTTCTCAGACGCGGCGCGTCGAGAATCTCGGTCATGTCGAAACCGACAACGTTCGTTTGCGACCAGTCGAGCAGATCGATCGTGTTGTTGAACAGCCAGCCGTCGGCCTTTTCGTCGATCCACGGCGCGAGGCGCGCGCCGAGGCCTTCGAGCCCGCCTTTCAACTGTCCGCCCAGCAATTCGCGAAACGCCTTTAGGGTGCGGTTATGTGCGGCGTTCTCGAAGAGGTGGTCGACGGCCTGCGCGATGACGGATCGTTCCGTCTGCGATAGGTCTTCCGTGGCCGGCCGCAGCAGGATCGCGGCGAATTCCTTCAGGAATTCACGGTTGGCGCGCGTATCCGGCAGGCCGAACGGATTGAAGCCGGTCGGTTTGTTCGGTTTCAGCTCCTCGAAGCGGCCGCCGAGCGCCTTGATCGTGATCGCCGCTGACCGGTCCTTGTCGACGAAGATGCAGCGTGGTTTCGGGCGCACGCGCAGAGACTGGGCGAGCAGGAAGTTCAGGAGCGCGGTCTTGCCGGAGCCGGAGGGGCCGACGACCGAGAAATTGCCGAAATCGCCCCTGTGGAACTGAAACCAGTAGGGCGTATCGGCGCTCGACATGAGCAGCGAGATAGGCCCGCCCCAGTGACCGCCCTTCTCGCGGCCGACGGGCAGATTGTGCCCGGAAAAGAAGCCGGCGAAATTAGCCGTGTCCATCATGGCGCTGCGCGCGATGTAGCTGAAATTGCCGGGCAGTTGCGCCCAGAAGGCAGCCTCGGTGTTCAAATCCTCGCGCACGCCGATCATGCCGAGGCCGTTCAAAGCGGCGACCGCGTCGCCGACGCCGCGGCGCACGCCTTCGAGCTCGTCGCTCAGCATCAGGATTGACAGGTGGCCGTCGCCGAAGGTGACGGCGTTGTCGGCGAGCCTGTCGGCGGCTGACGCGAGGCTCGCAGCGGTCGCCTGCGCCGCGTCGTCCGATTTGGCGGTCTGGCGCGTGTAGCGGGCCATTCGCGTTTGCGCTGCACGCCGGTCCATGGGCTGGAAGGATTGCGTCAGGATCAGTTCGTGCGGCATGCGCAGGAAGGCGTTGAGCAGGCCGGGGCCGGTCGCGGCCGGATATTCCTTGACCGAGACCATCGCTCCGTAGCGTCGGCTTCCGTCGGGCGCCCGGAATTCCAGGGAATTGCGACCGAAGAAGATGCGGTGCGAGGGCAGGTACGTGTCGAGCGGCGAACGGGCTACGGCGACGGGGCGATGCCGCCCTCCGTTCAACAACCGCGATACGAATTCGCAGGGCTCAGAAAACGGCTTGTTTTCGCGTACGGCGACCTTGAGCAGGCGCGCGCCATATGCGCCGAGCATTTTTGCGACCTCGGCGCATATTTCCTCGAGGTCGCGGATCATCTCGACCTCAGGCTCTTCGCCGCCGCTCGTGACGCCGAGCGCGCCGAACATCCGGTCCACCAATCCGATATTGCCGCGTAAAAACGGGCGACGGACGATGGTGATGAAGATTTCGTTCTGGAAGAGGCGCACGTCTGCTATCGAGGACATGTAGCGGCGATCGAGCTCTTCTGCGAAGGGCTCGTCGAATTCGCCGGCGATGACGGGCGCGACGCGGCGCCGGACGATATGTCCGTAGACCGCATAGCGAGACGACAGGCCCTGCCAGAGCTTGTCCCGCGCCGAGTGCCAGCTGTTGACGATCGCCTGGTCGGCCGTCTCGAAATACGCTCCGTCCAATTGAAGGACGGCCATGATTTCTCCGCCCTTCAATCTGATGATGCTGTCCGTCACGTGCCGGACGAAGGGGATATGATCGCTTATCCGCTTGTCGCGGCGCAGTTCGCGGCCGAACGCGAGTTCTCCTGATGACGCCATATCGATTCACGGCCCGTAGGACCGAGCTCCCCAGAATTGCAGGTTCGCGATGGCTCGCTTGTGATTGGCGAGCGTTTCGAGGATTTTCAGGAAGTAGGGATCGCGGGCGCACAGATATGCGCCCACGAAATGCAGTGGCAGAACCAGCAGGAAGGATGCGAAGCGCGAAGTGGCGATGAAGAGGATCGTCACGATCAACCCGTTGATCGCGAAATATTCGTACTGGACGCCCATCACGGTCGGCGGCCGCGTCAACGGCACGCAGAGTTCGTCGACGATCGGTCTCGCCGCTTCACCGCTCGCCATCAGCCGGCCGCTCCCTTGACTGCGTCGACAATGGTCGCTGCGCCAAAGATCAGAACGATGCCGCCGATGATGGTTCCGGCGAGGTACCAGGACATGTGCCCGAACAGCGCGCGATAGCCGAAGAAACAGACGGCGATGATCGCGAGCGATCGGGCGATCGTTCCCTGCAGAGCCTGCACGAGCTGCGACAGGATATTGTCGACGGGCGTCAGCAGGCTTCCGGCGGTCTGCGCCAGCGCTGGCTCGCTCGCCAGCATGAGCAGCGCGCTCCCAGCCGCAATCGCGACAAGCGGCGCATACAAAGTGGTCCAGTCGGTCGACCGGTAAGTCATCGTGCAATCCTTCTGTGGTTGTGCTGTTTCCGTGATTTCAGGGTTTTGACGCGACCGACCTTGCAGGTCTGATCTTGTCACCCTTGGCCGTCGCCGGTTGGGCGGTCGCTGTGCCCGGTTCCCTGGGCATCACGACGACGGGCGCGCCTGCGTCTCTGGTCCCGATGCCCTGGACGGCTTCCTTGAAGCCGGCCATCGCTATGACCGCGCGTTCGCGTTTGCCGCCGCGGTCGAAAGACACGGTGACGGAAGAGGCTCCGGCGACGAGTTCGACGAGCTTGCCCTCGAACAACGATCCGCTCGCGCATCCCGTGGCGTCGCAGCCGTCAATTTGTCCCGGCCGTTCCAGCCCTTCGACACCGATGCTGACGCCGCCCTCGGACCGGGCGTCCCTGGGGATCCGCAACAGGGAGAGCGGACGTTCGATCGCCTCGCCCTTCGGACCGGTCGCTTTGACCGGTGCGATGTCCCAGGTTACGACGCCGCCCTGATCGGTTCGCGCCGATGTCTGCAACTGGCAGACACGCTTACGACCGAGCAATTGATCGCAGATGAGCGACCAGCCGTTGAAAGGTCGGATCGTCCGCACGAGGTCGCCCGGCGCGACCTTGTCGCCCGGCTGAACCGCGCTCACAAACTCCAGACGGCTCTGAGCGTTTGGTGCGGTCGAGGTGGTCGATGCGCTCGCCGTCACGGCTGAGTCCTGCGCATGCGCGACGGCAACTGCTCCGGTCAGCAGACCGGCAATCAAGAATCGTTTCATGGTCTCCGCTCGAAATTTGTCTTGGCGATGGCTAAGAGAGCGCGGACAGGCGCCCGCGCTCTCCTGTCGATCACCAGAACGTGTAGGTGGCGCCGAGACCGAAGCCGACGTTGCGCGTATTCGGCACGTAGGCCGCATTGGCGTTGACGCGCAGAGCTTCCGTCACGTTGTAGTTGAGGCCGGTCGCGAGTGCGGTCGCTCCCGAAAAATTGCCGAGGCCGAACCCGACGGAGCCGCGGCCGACCCGGTCGTCGTAACGAAGAGAAGCCGTCGCCATCGCGACCGCTCCCGCGCCGCGCGCGAGAGACTTCGCGTTGTAGATTTCCCTCTCGTCCTGCGCGAGACGCGAGTTGATCGCGGCGCCCATCTGGTTGAGCTGTCCGATCGTCGCTGCGTCCGAGGCCGCAACGCCCGGCGCGACATTGTGAATCGCGACGGGACCTGCGCCGTTCGGGCTTGCGAGCGTGACCGAGGGCTGTGCGTCCTGTGTCGTGGCGTCGTACTTCACTGTCATCGCGCCGAGGTTCGCGATCGCCTGGCTGGCCGCATAGGCCTGCGCGGCGGCCGTCGAGGCGGTGGGCGGCCCGCTCGTGACCGGACCCGTCGTGGTCACGGTCGTCGTGCCCGTGGAAGGAGAGCCCGTCACGAGATTGACGGTCGCGGTCGGATTGCCGTTCGCGCCCGGCGTGTACTGGATAGGGAACGGGGGCGGCGTCGGAGCGGGCTTCAAAATCCCGTATGGCGGCCGATTGGAGCCAGTGTTGACGCCGACGACGGTGGACTCGTCAGACCTGTGACGCTCCATGTTGCGATCGGCTGTGCCGCGCTCTGCACGGAAATCGTCGTGGTCGCGACCCCTGTGCCCGTGACGCGCCGGACTCATGCGCTCGTTCGGCATGCCCGGCGACTCGCCGCGAAATCCTGCGAAAAGCCCGCCGTCTGCGGTCATCGGGCCGGCGTCGGCGACAAGCATCGATTGGCCAAGAGAGGGTAGAGAACCGCCGCCGACGCGTTGCGGAATGCCAGTGACCGTCCCGGTTGTGGAATCGTAGATGGCGCCGGCGCCGATGCCCGGCGCAAGCGGCGTCCCCTGCATGACGCCGTACGTTTGCGGCCCACTTGCAACAACTGCGGGCAACAACGGGGTGTTCATGACCGGGCCGCCCACCATGGCGCCATGTCCCGCGACTTCGGGCTGCGGCGAGCTGATCGTCGGCTGGAGCGGGCTCGTCAGGGCGTAGGCCACGCCGGCGCATGCAACCGATGTCGCGTTGAACCCGGTCGATGCCTCCGACACGCCTGCAGCAGTGGTCGCAACGGAACCGAGTACGCTGCTCGTCACGTTGATCAGGCAGCCCGCATTGCTGCTTGCCATCTGCGCGGAGGCGGCGTCGACGCCGGTGAACGCAAACCCCGCACAAAGTGCGAGAGCAAATCTGCTTCCGCTGATCAAAAGAGTCTTTTTCAACATGCCTGCTTCCTGTTAAGATGCAGCCCCCTCACAGGGCTTGGGTTGCTCCAAGAAGACGGCGGCGCCGGTGCAACGGCGTCGTCGTCCAACCCACCGCTCGGAGCCAAGAGGCGGCGGGAATCTCGCGTGTTCAGTACGTGACGATCAGGCCGAGGCTTCCGGACTGGCTCACTGCATTCGTGCTCTTGAGCCCGATGCCGACGCCGACAGTCGACGGAAGTTTCGATTCGCTGCTGCTGTATTCCGCGCGCAGCCGCACATGCTGCGTGATCTGCGCTTCCGCGCCGCCGCCGATTGTCCAGCCGGGGTTGACGCTCGCGTTCGACGCGAAGCCGGCCGCGCCGGAGGCCGATTGACGGAACGACGTCAGACGCGCGCCGCCAAAGCCATAGAACATCACGCTTTCATGCGGGCTCACGCCGAGCCGGACGCGCGCGTCGCCCGACCAGGCTTCTCGCGCGTGTCCTTGGAGACCGCGACCGGCAAGCAGTTGAGCGTTGCCGCTTCCGACCGTTCCGCCGGCTTCGAGGCCCGCGTAGAAGGCCTGGGTCAGTCTCCAGTTGTAGCCGCCAAAGAGCCGCGCCTGCGGGCGCGCCGATCCCTCATCGACGTAGAAGGCGCTGATCGCGCCGAATGGCGAAGCCGTCGCGACGCCCTGCGGCGCGCGAATCCATCCGGCGCCCAGCGAGGCGCCGGCATAGGCGCCCGCCCATCCGATCTTCGCCGCCGCGGTCGGCTCGGGGGGCGGAGGCGATCGTCGCACCGGCAAATCGGCCGCGACAGCCGCTGACGACGCCAGCGCCGCTGCAACCAGGAACACCCATTTCATCTCGAAACTCCTATCGTTCGTTCGTGCTCTCTCGCTCGTCTGCGAGATTGAGCACCTGCCCCCCGGTCCACCCGGAGGCTGCAGCGATGTCGGAAGCGGGCGCATCGACGCCCGCAGCCGTCGCGGCCTTGCCGCGGAACGTCTTGGTCCTGTTCATGATGGAGACGACGTAGAGCGCCGTTTCCCTGAATGGCGGCACGCCCTTGTGCCGATAGACGGCTTGCGGCCCGGCATTGAATGCGGCGAGCGCATTCATCTCGTCGCCGCCGAACTCGCCAAGCAAATCCCTGAGGTATCGAACGCCGCCGCGAATGTTCTGCGCGGGGTCGCAGATGTCGGCGACTTCATAGGCGCGCGCCGTCTCCGGCATCAGCTGCATCGGGCCGAGCGCGCCCTTGGGCGACGTCTGATATCGCCCCGCCCTGCTCTCCGCGTTCACGACGCTGACCACGAGATCTGGCCTGACGCCCTCGCCGCTGGCGATTTCTCGCGCGAGCCGCTCGATCTGCGCCGGCGGCATGGCGGACGGCGCGCAGGCAGCCGGATATCCGCTGATCCCCACATCGCCCTGCCCTGCATGAGCAAACGAAATCGGTAGAGCGATCAGGACGAAAGCGAGCGGCGCGCGATTCATGTTTGGTTAACCTCTGTTATCGCTCTACCGATAACAACTCTGAGGGTCAACGTAGGGAAATGCCGAAATCAGGCATTTCGCGCTTTGGTGTTGCCGAAAAGTCGCAGTTGTGCGCGAGGACAAGGTTTCCCGGAATGCAAAGAGACGGGTCAAGGGCTGCGTCGATCTTGCCTTCTGGTTCTGCCGCGCGATTCCGTGTTATCGGTAAAACGATCACTATATGAAAGGCCCGCCATGCGATTGTTTCTTGCTCTCCTCGTCGCCGCTTCGGCTTCGTCCGCTCAGGCCCAACAGGCGCCGGTGACCGTCCGAAAACCCATCCAGTTCGAGACGGGGGACACCTTCACGTCCGGCGGCCAGCGGCTTCGCCTCTACGGCGTACAGGCCTGTCTTCTCGACACGTGTGTTCGCGGCGGCGCCGGCGCCGGCGATTGCGGCGGCGCCTCGGTCGACATGCTGGCGGGTCTCATCGCCTCGTCGTCGTCGATCGCATGTCAGCCGATCGTCGCCGGCGTCTCGCCGACGCCAGTCGTCTGCGCGCTGTCCTATGGCGACAGGCTGCTCGATCTCGGCGCGGCGATGATTGTTGCGGGATATGCGTTCGCGGCCGTGAAGCCGGACGGTTCTCCCGTTCATGCGCCCTATCTCGTCGCCGAACTGGCCGCGAGCGAGAAGAAGGCAGGTCTCTGGTCTGCTTCCTTCACCCATCCCATTCCCAGACTTCTCAGAAACGAGGCGCCTCAATGAGGCGGGTGCTGCAAGATCGCTACGTCGACAACAACCTCGAACGTGCGATGTTCGGAAGGCGCGGCCGTCTCGCTGAATCTGCATTTCCGGTTGGGCCGGTTCTCTTCTTCGGCTTACTCGTTCTCGCGGTATTCGCGCATTTTGCCGGCTGATGCGCCGGTACGGTTTTCTGCGTTGAGTGTGCGCGGAAGATGATCGGGCGTCGCCCCTGCGGGGCCGGGCTCTCGGCTGCGCGGAAGCCCTCCGGTCTTCCCCCGGTCGGGCGACGATCCCTGACGCTGCAATGTCGAAGGCTGGTAGGTGGGGCTCGATTGCCGCTTGCGCCTGGCTGCATGCAAGGGGAGCTGCGCCGCGCTCAGCGTTCGCCACGCCAAATTTCGCGTGAGCGCGCCCTTGCATTCAGCAGGCTTCGCTCTTGTCGGGCGGTATCCCCCGGAAATGTCGGGCAACGAATTGAACGCGAGAAGGAGGCGGAGCGCTGATGGCGCGCCGCGGATGGCATGATGGAAAAGAGAGAAATCGAGGAATTGCGGGACAAGGTCTCTTGCGCCGCTCTCCTGGAAAGCGACGGCTGGAAGCTCGACCGCAAGGAGAGCACGCGGCGCGCGCTAAAATATCGCCGCGACGAGGGCCAGATCGTCATCGTCATTCATGCCGGCCGCGGTTGGTTCGATCCGCTCTCGGACGCCAAGGGCGACGTGTTCGGTCTTGCCGAACATCTTGGCGCCGACGGGTTCGTTTCGGCGGCGGCCCATGTCGCCGATCACGTCGGTTTCGTGTTCTCGCAACCGGAATGGGTTCGGCCGGTTCGTACGATCGCGCTCGCGCCGCTCGACAAGAGATGGCGTTCGCGTCGGCGTCTGTCGTCCGGATCGTCATGCTGGCGATATCTCTCGGAAGTTCGCGCGCTGCCGCCGGCCGTTCTCCGCCACGCCGTGGATTTCGATCTCCTGCGCGAGGGGCAGAAGGGCAGCATGTGGGCGCGCCACACCGACGACGCTGGCGTCACCGTCGGCTGGGAAGAGCGCGGCCCGCATTGGCGCGGGTTCGCAACAGGCGGGGCCAAAACCCTGTTTCGGCTCGGCGCGCCAGGCGCGAGACGCTTTGCCGTCACGGAGGCCGCGATCGACGCGATGAGCCTTGCGGCGTTCGAGGCGTTACGCTGCGACACGCTCTACCTCAGCACTGGCGGCGGCTGGTCGCCCACAACGGAAGCAGCTCTCGGCGCGCTCGCCGCAAGACCCGGCGCAGAACTCGTGGCCGCGACCGACAACAACGCTCAAGGAGAAAGCTTCGCGCGTCGCCTGCGTGAGATTGCAGAGAATGCGGGTTGCGCGTGGCGACGTTTGACCCCTTCAGCGGACGACTGGAACGAACAGCTCAGGGTCAAGACAAGCGAAGCAGAAGGAAAAGGGAGAAAAGGCGGCTGCCGCATGCCCGCCGTCCGCATCAAGGGTGAAGCTTCGCCCGGCTGCGCCGGCCCTTGACCCGGCCGGACGGAGAGGCGGCCGCGCGGGAGGGGTCAAGCAGGGCTGAACAGAAAGAGCGTCAGCGAGAATGCGATGCGCTCCGGCCCGCTGAACCGAAAGGAGCAAGCCCCGTGAACCTCTCCCCTATCCGCAAGGTCTACCAAGGCGTCGCCGATCGCCGCCAGATGTTCCGCATGTTCGACCGTCATGCGCAGCGGCCCGATCGTAGCGAGGCCGAAAGCGGCGCTCTCTATCGTGGCGAGTGGTTCGAGATCGGCGAGGTCGAGCACGACTATATGCTCGACATATTGCCGCCGCTCTGGATGCGCACGGGCATGTTCGCGATGCGTGAGTTCATGACGGGCGACGTCACCAGCGTCTTCTTTGCCCTGTCGATCGACGGTCGCAAGCGCTTCTTCCACGCCTATTGCGACCTCGCCGATTGCAGGTCGCCCGAACGTACGCGAGCTGCAATCGTCGAGCGTGAGTCTCGACCCGTTCGCGCCATGTCGCGCGCCGAGCGACTGGAGCATGTCTGGTCGATCACCCACGACGACTACCGCGGCTACGCCGGCGCGCGCTGGCCCGAGCATATCAGGGGATTGCGCACGATCATGTGTTACGGCGGTCGACACGGCTCGACCCTGAAGATTCTCGATCACCTCACGGACGAGGAGATTTCCGCCAAGCTGCCGGTGCAGCTTCGCCATCTGCCCGACGTTTTGGCGGCGTGACCAAGCAGCCTTTCCTTTTCTCCAGGCGCAGTCCCGTCGCCCCCTGATCGGGTGACCAGTCTGCCGCCTCCCCTTCGATATCCAGCGACCTCTCCCGCGCTTTTCGCGCGCGAGATGGTGCGCGCCCTCAGGACGAAATCCAATGCCGCACGACGATCCCTTTACTCTCGACCTCTTCGGTACGACCACGCTGTCGGCCGGCCTCGGCCTCGGCGTCACCGCCTTCGGTTGCAACCTCTCGGGCGATCCGGATGACGAACCGGACCCGCCGAACCCGACGCCGGCGCGGGCGACAGTTTCGTCCGCGAGCCGAACCCCGGCGAACCCGGAACGTGCCGAGAATTTCGTTCTGGACGGGGATCGCGGCCTCGCGGCCAATTGGAAGGAGCGCGCGAGAGACAATATCGCGGCGATCCGTCTCGCAGCCGAAATCGAAGAGCGGCAACGTCTGGCTTCGACTGACGAGCAGGCCCGTCTCATCCGGTTCACCGGCTTCGGCGCCAGCGAACTCGCCAATGGCGTTTTTCGGCGGCCGGGCGAGGCGAATTTTCGGAGGGGTTTCGAGGCGCTCGGAGCCGAGCTGCAGGACGTCGTCGGCGATGCGGACTACGCCTCGCTCGCGCGTTCGACGCAATATGCCCACTTCACCCCGGAATTCATCATCCGCGCGATCTGGGCTGGCCTCCAGCGGCTCGGTTGGCGCGGCGGCCGCGTGCTGGAGCCGGGTATCGGGACGGGTCTGTTTCCCGCGCTGATGCCCGAAGACTTTCGCGACTGCGCGCATGTTACCGGCGTCGAACTCGATCCCGTCACCGCGCGCATCGTTCGGTTGCTGCAGCCTCGCGCGCGCATTCTCGCCGGCGATTTTGCGCGTACAGAGCTCCCCGCGAATTTCGACCTCGCGATCGGAAATCCACCCTTCTCCGATCGGACAGTCCGGTCGGATCGGGCCTATCGTTCGCTCGGTCTCCGTCTCCACGACTACTTCATCGCGCGCTCGATCGATCTGCTGAAGCCCGGCGCGCTCGCGGCCTTCGTCACCTCGCATGGGACGCTGGACAAATCTGACCGCTCCGCGCGCGAACATATTGCCAGATCAGCCGATCTTGTCGCCGCCATCCGTCTGCCCGAGGGGAGTTTTCGCGAGGGCGCGGGCACTGACGTTGTGGTCGATATTTTGCTTTTCCGGAAGCGGAAGATCGGCGAGCCCGAGGGCGATCTCGCCTGGCTCGATCTCGAGGAAATTCGCGCAGCGACAGCTGAGGAGGGGGCGATCCGCGTCAACCGCTGGTTCGCAGGCCATCCGGACTTCGTGCTGGGCGAACACGCCCTTTGTGTCGGGCCGTTTGGCGAAACCTATACCTGCCTGCCGAAAGCCAGCGTCGTCCTCGAGCAGGCGTTGAACGGCGCCATCGGCCTCTTGCCTGAAGCTTTGTACAACGGCGAGCCCGACGCGATCGATTTTGACGAGGACGAGGCGATCGCGTCCCGACTTCCCGATTGCTCGGAGCACTCGCGTGTGCGCGAGGGAAGCTTTTTCTTCGACCCGAAGAAGGGGCTGATGCAGATCGTCGAGGGCAAGCCGGTGTCTCTGAAGACCCGGAAAGGCCGTGGCGCCGATGGCGTCCCCGAAAAGCATGTTCGCATCATCCGCAAACTTATACCGATCCGCGACGCCGTGCGTGACGTGCTCAAGGCCCAGGAACAGGATCGGCCCTGGAAAGACGCGCAGGTCCGTCTGCGCATAGCATGGAGCGCTTTCGTCCGTGACTTCGGTCCGATCAACCACACCAAGGTGTCGATATCAGAGGACGATACGACCGGCGAGGTCCGCGAGACGCACCGCCGTCCGAACCTCTCGCCGTTTCTCGACGATCCCGATTGCTGGCTCGTCGCCTCGATCGAGGACTACGATCTCGATACCGACACCGCCCGCCCCGGGCCGATCTTCACCGAGCGGGTGATTGCCCCGCCGGCGGCGCCCGTGATCGCCAGTGCGGCTGATGCGCTCGCCGTCGTGCTCAACGAGCGCGGTCGCGTCGACCTCGACCATATCGCAGAGCTGTTGCACCGGGATGCGCCTGAAGTGATCGCAGAGCTCGGTGACGCGATCTTTCAGGATCCAGCCGACGGCGCCTGGCGGACGGCTGACGCCTATCTGTCAGGCGCAGTGCGCGACAAGCTCAGGGTCGCCGAAGCCTCCGCGGTTATCGATCCGGCCTTCGAGCGGAACGTGCGCGCGCTTGCCGCCGTGCAGCCAGCCGATCTCGGTCCTTCCGACATTACCGCGCGTCTGGGCTCGCCCTGGATTCCGGCCTCGGACGTGGTCGCTTTCGTGAGGGAAACGATGGAAACGGAAATCCGCATCCATCACTTGCCGGAACTCGCCTCATGGACGGTCGAGGCGCGTCAGCTCGCCTGGATGGCGGCGGGCACATCGGATTGGGGCACCGAGCGCCGGCACGCCGGCGAATTGCTGGCCGACGCTCTCAACAGCCGCATTCCCCAGATCTTCGACACGATCAGGGACGGCGCAACCGAACGGCGCGTCCTCAATGTCGTCGACACCGAGGCTGCCAAGGAGAAGCTGCAAAAGATCAAAAGCGCTTTCCAGACTTGGGTCTGGTCCGACCCCGATCGTACCGACCGCCTCGCGCGGGTGTACAATGATCGTTTCAACAATATCGCGCCGCGCGCCTTCGACGGGGCGCATCTCGAGCTGCCGGGCGCAAGCTGCGCCTTCACCCTCTACCCGCATCAAAAACGCGGCATCTGGCGGATCATCGCCGCCGGCTCGACCTATCTTGCGCATGCCGTCGGCGCCGGAAAGACGATGACGATGGCCGCCGCCGTCATGGAGCAGCGCCGACTCGGACTGATCGCCAAGGCGATGCTCGTCGTCCCCGGCCATTGCCTCGCACAGGCCGCCCGCGAGTTTCTGGCCCTCTATCCGGGCGCGCGCATTCTCGTCGCCGACGAGACGAATTTCACCGGGGATAAGAGGCATCGCTTCCTGTCGCGCGCGGCGACCGCGACCTGGGATGCGATCATCATCACCCACTCGGCTTTCCGCTTCATCGACGTGCCCGGCGCCTTCGAACAGGAGATGATCCAGGACGAGCTGGACCTTTACGAGAACCTGTTGGGCAAGGTCGAGCGCGACGATCGCGTTTCTCGCAAGCGGCTCGAGCGATTGAAGGAGGGATTGAGGGAGCGGCTCGAAGCGCTTTCGACGCGCAAGGACGATCTGCTGACGATTTCCGAAATCGGCATCGACCAGATCATCGTCGACGAGGCGCAGGAATTCCGGAAGCTGTCGTTCGCCACCAACATGTCGACGTTGAAAGGCGTCGATCCCAACGGTTCGCAGCGCGCCTGGGATCTCTATGTGAAGTCCCGGTTCGTCGAGATGAAGAACCCCGGCCGCGCGCTCGTTCTGGCGTCAGGCACGCCGATCACCAACACGCTTGGCGAAATGTTCTCGGTGCAACGCCTGATGGATCATGCGGCGCTCATGCAACGCGGCCTTCATGAATTCGACGCCTGGGCCTCGACCTTCGGCGACACTACGACCGAACTCGAGCTGCAGCCTTCGGGCAAGTACAAGCCGGTCTCGCGTTTCGCCAGTTTCGTCAACGTGCCGGAACTGATCGCCATGTTCCGCAGCTTCGCGGACGTCGTCCTGCCCGCTGACCTCCGCCAATATGTGAAGGTCCCTGCGATCTCGACCGGGCGGCGCCAGATCCTCACCGCCAAGCCGACGGCGGCCTTCAAGGGCTATCAGGCGACGCTCGACCAGCGCATCAAGGCGATCGAGCAGCGCGACCGTGCGCCTCAGGCCGGCGACGACATTCTGCTGTCTGTCATCACCGACGGTCGCCACGCCGCGATCGATCTGCGCCTCGTCGATCCGGACAATGACAACGAGCCCGACAACAAGCTGAACCTCCTGATCGACACGGCTTTCCGCATCTGGAACGAGACGGCCGGACGGGCCTATACGCAGCCCGACGGTCGGCCCTACGAGATGCCGGGCGCGGCGCAGATGATCTTCTCCGATCTCGGCACGATCTCGGTCGAGAAGACACGCGGCTTCTCGGCCTATCGCTGGATCCGCGACGAGCTCATCCGACGTGGCGTCCCGGCGTCTGAAGTCGCGTTCATGCAGGACTTCAGGAAGACGGAGGCCAAGCAGCGCTTGTTCGCCGACGTCCGCGCCGGAAAGGTGCGATTCCTGATCGGCTCGTCCGATACGATGGGGACTGGCGTCAACGCCCAGCTCCGTCTGAAGGCGCTGCATCATCTCGATGTGCCCTGGCTCCCCTCCCAGATCGAGCAGCGCGAGGGCCGCATCGTCAGACAAGGCAACCAGCACGACGAAGTGGATATTTTCGCCTACGCGACCGAAGGGTCGCTCGACGCCACCATGTGGCAGAACAATGAGCGCAAGGCCCGGTTCATTGCAGCCGCGCTGTCGGGCGACGCCTCGATACGCCGTCTGGAAGATTTGGGCGAGGGACAGGCGAACCAGTTCGCTATGGCCAAGGCGATTGCGAGCGGCGATCAGCGTCTGATGCAGAAAGCCGGATTGGAGGCGGAGATAGCGCGTCTTGAACGGCTCCGTGCGGCACACCAGGACGATCAGTTCGCAATCCGCCGACAGATCAGGGACGCCGAGCGCGACATCGAATATGCGACCCGTCGCATCGAGGAAGTCGGCAGGGATATCGATCGCCTCGTTTCGACCGCTGGCGACGCGTTTGCCATGCGCGTGAGAGGGAATCCTTACGTCGAACGAAAGCTCGCGGGCCGCGCGCTCCTCAAGGAGATTCTGACGCTGGTGCAACATCGTCAGGCGGGCAAGACCGCAATTGCTGAAATCGGGGGCTTCGATCTGGCCTACGAAGGCGAGCGCGTCGGTCGTGACGGCTACCATTACGCGACCGTGCTCCGGCGCACTGAGGCAGACTACGAGATCGACCTGCCCATGACCGTCACCCCGCTCGGGGCCGTGGCGCGCCTCGAACATGCGCTCGACGGGTTCGATGGGGAATGCGAGCGTTATCGCCAGCGGCTCGACGATGCGCGGCGGCGCCTTGCCTCCTATCGATCGCGCCAGGGAGAGGAGTTCTCATTCTCCGGCGAACTTGCCGACAAGCGCCGCCAGCTCGCGGAGATCGAAAGGGCGTTGGCAGCCGACGTCGCTTTCCCGGCGCAGGCCGCCGCTTAGCGCGACGCGACGCGCAACTCTTCGACCAGCTCGGGATGCCGATCGAGCAAACGCAGCAATTGGCTGGTTGGACCGCTCGGCTCCACCAGTCCCCGCTCATATTTGTCGAAGGCGGCTTCCCCGACCTTGAGCAGGCCGCCGGCCTCGCGTTGCGACAACTTCAATTTCTTGCGCACGCGCCTGATCGTAGCCGGGGTCGGAATGCCTTCGACCTCTTCCTTCAAGGCGCGCAGAGCAGCATCGGTCACGGCCATGTCTTCACCGACGTGGACGCCGTCCTCACCGCTCTCCGGATAGTAGCCCGGCAGATCCACCGTCGCTGTTCTGCCCTTGTAGGTGACGACAAACGGCCGGACGCCCCGGCGCAACTGCTTGCCGGTCTGCGGAGAGACCATCGTGTCAGGCAGATCTTTTACCACCATCGCCATCGTCATTTCTCCTTGAACGCCATGACCGTGAATTCGGTAATGACGTCCGCCTGGAATTTTACGTAGAGAAGCAGGCCCCGCGCCGGCACATGGTAGACGTCTTGCCAGACACGGTGATCGGCGAAGGTCGTCATCGACTTGTAGAACATGCGTCGGTCGATCCCTGCGATCGTTTCGACGATTCCCGCCCGATCGAAGCCCAACCCTATTGCGTCGCGCAGAGCTGACGACGTCATTGCCAGCGTCTCCGCTGACCCAAAGGCGGTCTTGATCGCCTCCAGATCGTAGGTCGGCCGCTTTTTCTCCACGGCCAAATATGCCACCTTTATGGTGTCAAATCAAGACCCCAAGAAGGGACAGTCGCGAGGCCGGGCTGGAGATGGAAACTGTGCCGGGGAGCCTCGCTGTTGACGAAATCGACGGCGAAAGCGCAGCCTCGATTGGTTCGATTCGAGAGCGGAGCGTCTCCTACATGCCGATCGCCCGCATTGAGAGGGGCGACGAGATGGCTGGCATGACCGCGTTGAGAGTCTCGAAAGGCGCTGGCGTATTTGATCACGGCGACGATTATGACGAAATCGTCGAGGAGCTCGACGAAGCTCTCGACAGGCGCGGCGCAGGCGAGCTTACACCCGCAAAATACATCACGGTTCTAAAGACGCTCGTCGAGCATCATCCGCATTTCATCGATGGTCATGCGCATCTCGGCTACGCCCTCTTGGACGAAGGTAAGCCGAAGCTCGCCTTTCAGGCCTGCCTGCGCGGCTTCGAGATTGGCGAACGTGCAATTCCAAAGGGTTTCGCCGGGCGAATCGAATGGGGTTTCCTGGAAAATCGCCCGTTTCTGCGGGCCGCGCATGGCGTGGTGCTAGGTCATCTTCGATTGGGCCAGCGCCGCGAGGCTATAGCGCTCATGGAAAGGATGCTGGCGTGGAATCCTGACGACAATCAGGGCATCCGCTATCTGATTGGTTCGGAATATCTGCGCGTTGGTGAGACGGCGAAAGCGGATCGAGTCTTCGCAGATGAAGCCGCGCAATATCCGCCTTATCACTATGAACGCGCCCTATCGCTTTTTCGCGCGGGAAATCTCGTCGCTGCCGCGACCTGCTTGCGCCTTGGTTTTGTCGCGAATTCCTATGTCGCAGAGATATTGTCCGGCAATCCAAATCCGACGCCGCTGGCGATCTGGCATGGCTCGAATCTTTCCGAACCCGTAACGGCGCAGGAATATGTGGGTCACTACGGCGATCTGTGGAAACGTACGTCGGGCGCCATAGCGTTCGTGCGTTGGCTGTATTCGCATCCGAAAGTGCTGGTCGAGCGAGCCAGCGTCCTCGAATGTCAGGAAGCGCTTCTGTGGGAGTTCACTGTGGCTCGCCGCGGGGAGATCCTAGATCGTGAAGAGGCAGCCCGACGGCGTATCGACGATACGGTGTCGAAGGAGATCGTTCGCAGTCGGACAGACCGTCAAGGGCGGCAGATTTCGCCTTGGCTCTATCCGGCCGCGAAGAGACCGCTTCGTTGACCTCGCTGAAGATGCCCGGCTCAAGGCGGGACGATTTCGAAGTCGGCGAAGCGAAGCTCGGCGCAATCGTTTTATCGTGACAGCCTTTTCTCGTCGTCGATCAGGACGAGGCGCGCCGGCGGGGAATTCCCCCATTGCCAGAGCACGAGATTCAGATCGTCGGCGCTCGAGCCCGGCGCAAAACTTCTGACGATGAGTCCGTTATGCCCCGTGCTCATCAGGCGGCTGGCGAAACTCTGCGTCTTCGCCTCGCCGACAGACTTCATCTCGTCGCGCCAGGTCGGCGCTGCGAGCGCGTCGGCGGTCATCCCCTCGGTTGCCAATGCCGCTGTGTCCCGGCAATCAAGAAGCGTGTCGATTTCTGCGTCGTAGGAAACGAGCGTCGTTGGCTGCAGATTGCCGACCTGATTTGCTTCCCTGAGCGCAGTCACCACCGACAAGGAGAGATAAAGCGTCGGCGCGCCTTTCGGGTTGAAGCGGCCGCCATAAAGCGCCGCCCCGCGACCGGAGAGAGGCTCTCGCGCGAAAATCGGGTTCAATGCGCGGTAGAGCTTGCCTTCGTAACGGATAGGCACGGTCAGGCGTGGACGCCGGCGTCAACCGCGTCGATGTAGTCGAGGACGTCGTCGGCGCGGCCGCTGCGGACGAGTTGCATGGCGGTCTGGCCGGAGAAGCCGGGCAAGGGTTCGGACCGATACCAGGCATAGGCCATCAACGCCGAGCCGAAGCGCGGCTCGACCTTGTTGATCACCTCGACCATCTCGCGCAGGCGGCGCTGGGTCCTGTCGGACCCAATCCGGTCTTTGCGCTGGATGGCGTCCTTGCCGAGCCCGGCGGTCCGGGCGATCTCCTCGCTGGTCGTGCGGAGGGTTTCCGCGATCCTGCGCGGGGCGAAAAGGCCGTCTGCGGCGTATTGGGCAAGCCCCATGGCTTCGGCCTCCCTGCCTTCGAGCCAAGAATAATGACGCAATATAGCGTCAGAAATAGCGGAATTCAATGGGAAGAAGAAAGGGACAGGAAGCTTCGCTCGCAAAGCGGCCAGACCAGCGACGCTGGCGCTCAAGCGCGGGCCTGCGCGATCCCGGCCCGTCGTCCTTCGCAGGGCTGAGAGCACCGCTCGTCCGGCCGGTCAGGGCCGCTCGACCGCACTTGCGCCGGCCCATCCGCTTCGCGGGCCGGAAGGGGTCTTCGGAAAGAAGACGGAAAAGGACGGGGAAGGCCTGCGTCCGAAAACCCCTGAAGGAGCATTCCCATGCATCTCATGAAACTCGATCCGCGCGCGCTGAAGGACAATCCTGACCGCACGCGTCAGACGAAATCTACCCCGCAGGCCGACGCGCTGCTGCTGGCGACGATCAAAGCCGTCGGCATTGTGCAGCCTCCCATCGTTTTCCCCGAGACCGGCGGCGGCAACGGCTACATCGTCAACGCTGGCCATCGACGCATCCGGCAGGCGATCGCGGCGGGTCTCGATGAAATCGACGTCCTTGTCGATGCAGCGGCCAACGACAACGGCGCCATGCGTTCGATCGTCGAGAATATCGCGCGTGAGGCGCTGAACCCGGTCGACCTGTGGCGAGCGATCGAACGCTTGGTCGCGCTCGGCTGGACCGAGGAAGCGATCGGGGTCGCGCTTGCTCAGCCCTTGCGCCAGATCCGCAAACTCAGGCTCTTGTCCAACATTCTGCCGGCCATGCTCGACAGCATGGCGAAGGGCGACATGCCGAACGAGCAGCAGTTGCGCACGATCGCGGCGGCTTCACTCGACGAACAGAAAGAGATCTGGAAGGCGCACAAGCCGAAGAAGGGCGATCCGCAGGTCTCCTGGTGGAGCATCGCGAACGGGCTCACCAAGAAGCGCATGTATGCGCGCGACGCCAGTTTCGGCGACGATCTCGCCCAGGCTTATGGCATCGAGTGGGTCGAAGATTTGTTTGCGCCGGCCGACGAGGACAGTCGCTACACGACCAACGTGGAAGCTTTTCTCGGCGCGCAGCACGAATGGATGACCAGTCATCTGCCGAAGCGTGGCATCGTGACCGAAGCCAACAACTACGGTCAGCCGGTGCTTCCTCCAAAGGCGGAGCGAGTGCATGGCAAGCCCGGCAAGGGCGACGCGACGGCCATGTATCTCGATCGCGAGGGCAAGGTGCAGACGGTGCACTATCGCATGCCGGAAACGAAGAAGGCGAAGGGCAAGAAGGCAGAAGAGACGGTCGGCGTGGAGAATGCGCTTGCTGCAAAGTCGCGACCGGACGTGACGCGCAAGGGCGTCGAGATGATAGGCGACCTGCGCACCGACGCATTGCATGAGGCGCTGGCTCGTGCGCCGATCGAGGACGCCACGCTTATGGCGCTGCTTGTTCTTGCGCTGGCCGGCCGCAATGTGTCGATCCAGTCCGGCGCGGGCGGCGAAGTCTATGGCGCCGAGCGTATGGAGCGGCATGCCGTGCAACTCGTTGATGCGACAGGTCGGCTCGAATTCGACATGGACACGCTCCGCGTCGCGGCGCGCGAGGCATTGATCGACGCGTTGTCGGCTCGCGAGAATCGGACGGACAGCGGTATCGTTGCGCGTATTGCCGGCGCGACGATCGCCGCGGACGAGTTCCTGCCGAATATGGCGACGGACGAATTCCTGGCGTGTCTTTCGCGCCCGGCGCTGGAGCGCTCTTGCGCCAATACGTCGGTTCTGCCGAGGCAGAAGGTGAAGGACACGCGCGCTGCGTTGGTCGAGCACTTCAAGGAAGGTCGCTTCGTACATGCGGCGGCGCTGTTCGCTCCGGACGGCGAGAAGCTCTCGGCCTGGTTGAGCCGAGCCGATGATCTCGGCAGCGAAGATGTCGAAGCGGCCGAACCGTCGGACGAGTCGTCGGACACGGATGACGTCGCCGATGAGGCGGTCGATGAGAGCGCCTATCGGGTCGCTGCGGAATAACCGCCCTCCCCTTCTTCCAAAAATCATCGACCCGCCGCCGGCGCTCCCGGCGGCGGCCTTGTTTTAGCGCGCAAGGAGGACCTCATGTCCGCGCAAGATTCTCAAAGTGTGGAGATCGAGTTCGGTCGGTCCGCCGACGGATTTCCTGTCGCTCGTGTCGGCGATGTCGCATTCGCGATGCTGCCTGCGACCGACAATCGATTCTTTCTCGCAAATGGCTGGATGCTCCGCACGCCGCCCTGCGCATGGCGGCGATCCGATTTCTATGGCCATGCCGGCGAACTCGCCGACGCGGATGCGTTTCGAGCGAAGGTCATGGAACACGCCGCGCATCGACGCGAGCGCGCCGCGCTCGGCCGTATCGAGAGCTTCTCTCGCGTCTCAACGCCTTGGGGCGTCTCGCAGCGCGCCACCATGTATGCCGATGGCGTCGAATCCCATTCGACGTCAGGTCACGGCGGCTTCAAGCTTTCGGCCGAGCGGAACCGGCGAGTTCATCCGATGCTGCGCGCAAGAGGCGGATGGTACGAAGAGGATGCTGCCTGGGCCATCGTCGCGATCACGTTTCCCGGCCTCTTCACGAGTTTTGAACGGCGCTGCGCTGAGCGAACGATCAAGGACTATTGGCCGGAAGCATTCGAGGCGATCTTCGGTGTGACCCTTCAGCCAGGCGGGTCCTACGAGAGGGACCGCAGAGCTTTTCAGAAAGCGCATGCGTCGGATTGGATTGTCACCTCCGCGATCATCTCCGATCACGAGCACGGTGTCGTCGAATGCATCGCAACATTAGGTGGTGAACATTGGCCACATATGCAGGTGCGACGCTTCCTTGTGCCTTCCTCCGAATACGAAATCGGCCGGTTCGGCTTTGTCATCGATCCCGTTCGTCATGCCGTCTACGACGGGCCGTCGAGTTTCATCGGCTGGCGCCGCGGAGAAGCGTCATGAACGCATCTCTCGATATTCGAGTTCGGCTGTTCCGAATGGAAGAGGCGCGTCGGCAAACGCAACGACAGCTCGACATCATCGATCGGCAGATCATCCGGCGCATGACGGCGTTGCAGCCGAAGCGATCCGGCTATCGGCGCGGCAAGACCTGCGATCCGCGCGCCTTCCTCGAGCGCTACCGCCTGAATCTCGCGGCGATCTCCGCCGAACGGCAGCCAGAAATCGACGCTCTGTCGCGCAAGCTCGCGCGGCAGGATTGTGCGATCGCCGCATTTCGAGAGCGACATTGCATTGAATGGCCGCGTGCTGCGTGACCTGCTGGGCGTGACCATGATCCGATCCGATGGCTGTGCGCTGGGTCGTGTCTCCCTTGTCCTTCCTCCCTCGGATTTGGCGCGGTCGTAAACCGGCTGGCGTTCGCTTCAAGGCCGCTGGCGCGCCGCATTGCGGCCGGCGCAGCCGCGCTCGTCAAAGCCAGCTCGCGTTCTGCGCAGGGCTGACGCCCCGCTTGTCCGCAAGCCGGCCTCGCTCGCTTTGGCCGCACCGGACCCTGAAGCGTCCGCCGGACGCCGGTTTCCTGTGACCGCACCCGAGGGAAGGACGGCAAGGGCCGATCCGAAATCCGGGCAGCCCAAAGGATCATCCCATGGCCAAGACCGCTCAGACCTCCCGCCGTCCGACCCGCGTCATTCCGCTTCGCAAGGGCACTACCCTCGAAATGGTACGACTCGCCTGCCCCGATGCCGAACAGGCGCTGCGCATCGGCGAGAGCTTTGGACTACCGATTCTGGACGGCGACGGCATTCGCGACATTCATGAGCGCCTGCTCGTCGAAGCCTCCGGCAGCCTGAGCGACGGTCTCGGCGAAAAGGCCATGCAGATCCATCTGCAGCGTATCGTCGGCTCCTACGTCGCCTCCGCGCACGGCGCTGGGCAGTTCTACTCCCGAGCCGTGAGCGAGGCGCGCGATGCGACCGCCAAGGCTTCCAACGACAGCCGCGACGAAGACCTTGACGGACCCGTCGGGTTCGACTCCAAGGCCCAACGCAAGCGTGAATTCGCGGCCGACATGGGACTTCAGGCCCACGCGCTGCGGATGGCTGCCGAGGGGGCTATCGCCGCCTACGAGCAGATCGTCGGCGAAGCCTGGAAGCCGTTCGAGCGTCCCCTGGAGAATCCTGGCGCATCTCTCGACCGCAAGGCGGCGCAAGTTCAGATGGCCGCTTTCGGCTGATTTTCGCAGGCTGGGTTCTGCCCCGCCTCATCCATCTACGCTCGCTCATGAAGGGCTGGCTCTCCTCGGGAGCCGGCCCTTTTCCTTGTCGGGCCATAGAGGATGGAAGGCAGACGAAGAAAGCCAAGGCCTCCCCCGCTTGCCGTCCCGGATTGAGGTCCTGCCGGAGCCGGGCGCGCGCGCAACGGCGATGCCGTCCTTCACTGCGTTTCGGCCCGTCGCCCATTGCCTGGGGGCAATGGGCTCGGATGCACTCCCGCCCTGCCCTTCCGGCTGGCGGACCTCCGTGACGGGGTCGCGATTGTCGTGGCCTTCAGTCTGGAGGTTCGGACTATGAGCAGGAAGCACGAAAAGACGCGCGTCGACATATATGCGCGTATCACCGAGAAGATCGTCGCCGATCTGGAGCGCGGCGTCCGTCCGTGGATGCGCCCGTGGAGCGTCGCCAATGCCGCCGACCGCGTGACGCGACCGCTTCGGCATAATGGCTTGCCCTACTCCGGCATGAATGTGCTGCTGCTCTGGTCCGAAGCCATGGCTCGCCGCTTTGCCTCGCCGACCTGGATGACGTTCAAGCAGGCGCTCGAACTCGGCGGCGCGGTCCGTAAAGGCGAGACCGGCTCGATGGTCGTATTCGCCAGCCGCTTCACCAAGACCGACGTGGGCCCCGCCGGCGAAGAATTCGACCGGGAGATTCCGTTTCTGAAGGTCTATACCGCGTTCAATGTCGCGCAGATCGACGGTCTTCCCGATCGCTACTACGGCGTCGATAAGACCGTCGCCGATCCCGTCGAAAGGATCGAACACGCAGATCGCTTCTTCGCGAACACCGGCGCGGTTATTCGTCACGGCGGCGTGCAGGCATACTACTCTCCGGCCAGCGACCACATTCAGATGCCGCCCTTCCAGACGTTTCGGGATGCAGCTTCGTATGTCGCCGTGCTCAGCCATGAGGCAACGCATTGGACGGCGGCGCCAAACCGCGTCGGTCGCGACCTCAGCCGCTATGCGAAGGACAAGTCCGAGCGCGCACGCGAGGAACTGATCGCGGAACTCGGCAGCTGCTTTCTGTGCGCCGATCTCGGCATCGTTCCAGAGCTGGAGCCGCGCCCGGACCATGCGAGCTATCTCGATAGCTGGCTGCGGGTTCTCACTGACGACAAGCGTGCCATCTTCCAGGCGGCCGCGCACGCGCAGCGCGCGGTCGCATTCCTGCACGACTTGCAGCCCAGCGTGGCTGCGGAGCGTCAGGCGGCGTGAGGTTACGCTAATGGGTAGGACTGGCGAGCGGCGCTTTTTCTACGTGCTGTTCCCGGAACCTTTCACGACCACCGCATTTACAGTTGGCTGTGCGAGCACGTTGTCGGCATATGTGATTGGTGTATGCCGACAGGTGTCGGGGGAATGTGTTGGGAGCTCCCAACTTTTCAGCGTTCTGTCGTTAACTTTTCATTAACCAAAGATTTCTTGCTCGAATCGGCATTCTCCGTGATGTTCACGGCAGAATGCCCTTCGGAGCAAAATTTCCGTGACGAATGCAATGACCGTGAACACGCAGCAGGAGCGTTCGCGCGGACCGACCGAATCAGTCGCCGATTCCATCGGCGCACACGCGGAGCTTTTGAGCTCGCAGCTACAGGCGATGTCGGAGGCTCTCTTTGCGCCGACATCTCAGAAGTCGCTCCGTCGGTTTACCTCGGGAGAGGCGGCGAAGCTTCTGGGCGTGTCAGACTCCACTCTGCGTAAGATGACGTTGGCAGGTGAAGGCCCCATTCCGGAAATCACCGGAGGCGGCCGTCGTCTCTACACGCTTGGCCAGATCAACGGGCTCCGTCAGCACCTTGCGGCAAGCGTTCGTGGGCGTCCGGCGTACGATCTTCTGCCGTGGCGGCGCTCGGGCGAACACCTTCAGGTTCTGGCCGTCGCAAACTTCAAGGGTGGATCCGGCAAGACCACGACGTCGACGCATCTGGCGCAGCATCTCGCGTTGCAAGGGTACCGCGTGCTCGCTGTTGATCTCGATCCTCAGGCGAGCATGTCCGCGCTCTTCGGCGTAACGCCGGAAACTGACGTCCGGGCAAATGAGACCTTGTACGCCGCGATACGCTATGACGACGAGCGCCGCCCGCTTTCTGAGGTGATACGGTCGACCTATTTCGACGGTATCGACTTGGTGCCGGGCAATCTCGAGCTCATGGAGTTTGAGCATACGACGCCGGCGGCGTTGCGGTCCGATGCATCCCACGAATTGTTTTTCGCGCGGATCGCGACCGCACTCGATGACGTTGCCGACAATTATGACGTCGTCGTTATCGACTGCCCCCCGCATATGGGCTTCCTGACCCTGAGTGGTCTTTGTGCGGCGACTTCGATGATTGTGACAGTTCATCCGCAGATGCTCGATATCGCGTCGATGAGCCAGTTCCTGCTCATGACCAACGACTTGATGTCCGTCGTGAAGAACGCCGGCGCGGAGCTTCGATACGATTTCATTCGATACCTTATCACTCGCTACGAGCCTCAGGACGGTCCCCAGACCAAGGTAGTCGCGCTGCTTCGCAACCTGTTCGGCGATCATGTGCTGACCAACACCATGGTGAAGTCCGCGGCAATTTCGGATGCGGGTTTGAGTAAGCAGACGCTCTACGAGATCGGGCGCGAAAACCTGACAAGGTCGACTTACGACCGCGCGCTCGAATCCCTAGACGCTGCAAACGGTGAAATAGCCGGGCTGATGGCGCGGGCATGGGGGCGAACGCCATGAACCCAAGCATTCTTCAGAGGCGATGTGACCGAAAGTTGGGAGCTCCCAACTTTTCGCAGCGTCTGTTCATTCGCGGCCAAATTGGGAGCGCCGTCATATGAGCTCCAAGAGCAAGGAAGATAGAAGCCAGCTTCTTAGCGGGCTTATGGCGCGCAAGCCGGTCGGGGGAGCCGCAGCGATGCCTGGCGCGACCGCGGACAAGGATAGAGTCAAACCAGCCTCGATCACGTCCATGGGCGCGTCGATCCGTGAACTCGGTGCGCTCGGTAGGGCGGCCCAGAACGCTGAAGTCGGCGGTGCCGTTATCGAGATCGATCCATCTGATCTCGATAGCTCACTGGTTCGCGATCGGATCGATGCTGCAATCGACCCGAGCTTCGAGGACCTGGTGACGAGCATCGGTTCGTCAGGTCAGCAGGTGCCGATTCTTGTGCGTAGGCACCCTGTCACAGCCGGTCGATTTCAGATCGCTTACGGCCATCGCCGAGCGCGCGCAGCCGCGAGGCTCGGAATCAAAGTCAAGGCGATCGTCAAAGCATTGACAGACGCCGAGTTGGTTATTGCGCAGGGCAAGGAAAATCTCGAACGGCGCGACCTGTCATTTATAGAAAAGGCGATGTTCGCACGGCGTCTGGAGGAGCAGGGCTTTGAGCGTGCGACCATCATTGCAGCACTCTCGACCGACAAGGGCGATCTGAGCCGGTACATCTCGCTTGCCAAGGAATTCGACGCTGATCTGCTCGAGGTAATTGGACCCGCGCCGAAAGCTGGCCGACCGAGGTGGCAGTCCTTGGCGAAGGCCCTCGCGGCCGAAACCGCCCGCACGCTAGCTCAGACAGCGATCCAGAGTTCTGAATTCAAGGCGTTGGACAGCGATGGGCGGTTCGCTTTTTTGCTGCGCGCCGTATCGGCTAAGCCCGCCAGTTCAAAGCCGGTGAACGAGCCCGCCGCGAGGAGCTACAAACTCGATCAGGCCGTCGTCGTTCAGCGCGATGATGGCCGGACGATCATCATCGTCGATGAGATCGCCAACCCCTGCTTCGGCGACTTCCTTGCCGAGCGGTTGCGTGAAATCTACGCCGAGTTTCTGAAGGCCGAAAAGAGGGAGGTGCCGTCAACCGCAGCCGAGTGACGCTCTGGTCCGCCCGGCAAGCGCGTGGCGTTTCCGCTGCCTCAGGACATCGTAACAGGAGACAAATAGGCAAAGAAAAAGGCCCCCGAAACAGAGTTCCGGAAGCCCCTTCTCATTCTTAAGCAGCCTGAGAATCCCACTTCCGCGAATCACAGTCAAGAGTCTCGGCAGCGAGACTTTGCCGTCTTTTTTGGCGGGCAGATTTCTTTTGCCTGAATGAAGGCAAAGAACCATGGAGCCACATCTTTCGACGACGCCCTTTGGGCGGCGATCGCTGACGCTCGCCCATGTGGCGGCGCAGCAGATCGCAAAATCTCGACCGCCGGAGAAAGCGGTCCACAAGTGGAATGTGTTTCGCGCAATCTGCACTGCAAAGCCGCGCATCGGCGTTTCCGAGCGCGCGCTGTCGGTGCTGAACGCGTTGCTGTCGTTCTATCCCGAAACCGTTCTGACGGGCGAAGACCTGATCGTCTTTCCGTCGAACCGGCAGCTCGCGCTACGCGCCCACGGCATGGCGCCGGCGACCTTGCGGCGGCATCTGGCCTGCCTGGTCGACGCCGGCCTCATCGTTCGGCGCGACAGCCCGAACGGCAAACGCTACGCCCGCAAGGACAGGGCAGGGGAGATCGAACTCGCCTTCGGCTTCGATCTCGCGCCGCTCGTCGTGCGCGCCGAAGAGTTCGAGGCATGGGCCGAGGAGATCCGGCTCGAGCAGCGCGCGCTCGCCTTCGTTCGCGAACGCATCACGATCTGCCGACGCGACATCGTCAAGATGATCGCCACGGGCATGGAAGAGGGCGTTCCGACGCACCAGGGAGGGCAGGGGCCTGCGGACTGGGTCGAGATGCACGCACTGTTCCGGTCGATCGTGGAGCGGATTCCGCGCACTGCTACCCGGCAGGCCCTTGAGCCGATCGCCTACGAACTGTCGATGCTCGCCGACGAAATCCTCAGCCTTCTGGAAAATCACGTAAAACAATCGAATCTAAGCGCCAATGAGTCTCATTCTGAGCGCCACAAACAGAATTCAAACCCAGACTCCCTTTCTGACTCTGAACCGAACCTTCGAGAAGGTCGGGGCGCGGCGCCCGAGTCCAATCTCGAAACATCGCGGGCTCCAGAACCAAAGCTGGGATCAAAAACCGAAGGCGCGTTCCCGCTTCGAATGGTGCTCGACGCCTGTCCCGACGTGATCGACTACGCCAAGGGCGGGATTTCGAACTGGCGTGACTTCCTGGCGACCGCAAACGTCGTCCGACCGCTGATCGGGGTGAGCCCGAGCGCCTGGGAGGAGGCGCAAACCGCGATGGGCGAAGTTTACGCGGCTATCGTGCTCGCCTGCATCTTGCAGAAGGGCCCGACGATCAATTCCGCCGGCGGCTATATCCGCGAGCTCACGCGGAAATCGCAGGCAGGCGAGTTCTCGATCGGCCCGATGCTGATGGCGCTGATCGGCAGCCGGAATCGCGGGAAGAAATCGGCATGACCTCCCGGTTCCATCACCGGCCCGAGGTCAGGTTCGGTGCGAGACCGAGCTTCGCCGCCTGGTCGAGCAGGTGCTTGACGGAGGAGGCCGACCATTTCGGAGCGCCGCGAGGGGTGCGTTCGCGCATCTGCTCGAGTTGGGTTCCGATCGCCCGCAGCGACATGTCCGGGTTCGCCATCGCAATGCCGGCGACCAGCATCATCAGCCGGTCTTCCGGCGGACTGCGGGGCGCGCGTTCGAGCAGAATGGGATCGGCTACGCGCTCCCGGACCGCCCGACGAACAGCTCGCCGCAAACGCTCGACGGACCATTTCTGGCCGCCGTCCTGGTTGAGCACCCGCACGACGTCGTCCCACGGCGACGACGGCCGCATCCGGCGTACGGTCGGCAGCCAGCGATCCATGGTCGTCAGCACATCGCCGGTGAAAACCTTGTCGCGGGCGGCGGCAGCCTTTCGGATCGCGGCTGGATCGCGGGCGCGCAGGCCAGGATTGCCCGGCCGTTTGCCGCGGGCTTTGGCGGCAGCGATTCCAGCCTTGGTTCGCTCGGAAATCAGCGCTCGCTCAAGCTGCGCGACGGCGCCGAGCACCTGCAGGGAGAACATGCCCTGCGGCGTGGAGGTGTCGATCGGATCCCGCAGCGACCGGAAATGCGCCCCCTTGGCCTCCAACCGCTCGATCACCTCGAGCAGATGGCTGACAGAACGGGCGAGACGATCCAGCCGGACGACGACGAGGACGTCGCCAGGGCGAATTTCCTTTAGCAGGCGGGCGAGTTCTGGCCGGGCTCTGGATGCGCCGGAACCGTGTTCCTGGAAGATCGTCTGGCAGCCGGCGGCGCGCAATTCATCGGTTTGAGCGTCGGTCGCCTGCTCCTCGGTCGAGACGCGGGCATAGCCAAGGTGGCGGCCGGTCGCTGCGGGTCGGACTGTGGTCAATTCGAACTCGCAGAAAGCCCGGCGATTTCGCCGGCAAGCTTGTCGAGAGGCGTGACCTGGATGCCGTCGCCGAGTGGGTAGGTTTCGCGGCCGGGGTAGACGACGAACTTCCGTTTTGGCGAAAGATCAACGCACGCATGATGGAATCCGCGCTCTACCTTCGGAGCCAAGCTTCGCTTGATCTCGACAGCCCATATTTGTTCGCCGGGCAGCGTCAGGACGAGATCGATTTCGGCGCCGGCCGCCGTTCGATAGAAATTTGCGCGCCCGCCGTCCGGGAGGCAGGAAATCAGAGTTTCGATCGCAAATCCCTCCCAACTGGCGCCGGCGATCGGATGGCCGAGGATCTCGTCGAGGGTCGACAGACCGAGTAGCGCGTGAACGAGCCCGCTATCTCGGACGTAGACTCGTGGAGATTTAATCAAGCGCTTCCCGACATTTGTGTGCCAGGGCTCCAGCCGCCGGACGAGGAGCAGGTCGACCATGAGGTCAAGGTAGGAGACAATGGTTTTGCTGTTGACCCCGAGTGCTCGGGCGAAATCCGAGGCGTTCATCAGCCCCGACTGGTGGTGCGCCAGCATTGTCCAAAACCGTCGCAGCGTTTCGGCGGCGATCCGTGGTCCGAGAGCAGGGATGTCGCGTTCCAGATAGGTGCGGATGAAATTCTGCCGCCAGCGAAGGCTTGTCCGGTCGTCGATAGCGAGAAAACTGTCAGGAAACCCGCCGCGGGCCCAAAGGCGGTCTTGGTCAGTAGCGTCGACCTCAAGTCCGTCGATGGGGGTGAGCTCTAGATACGCGATTCGGCCAGCCAGACTTTCGCCGGATTGCTGGAGGAGGTCTATGGATGCTGACCCGAGCAGCAGAAACCGCCCCGCTCGCAACCCCTTGGTCCGGCCGCGATCGATGAGGCCTCTTAGGTTCTGAAAAAGACCTGGCGCGCGCTGGACTTCGTCGAGGACGACGAGCTCGTTTTCATGGGCGCTCAGGTAAAGCTCCGGGTCGGAGAGCTTGGCGCGGTCGGCGTCCGATTCGAGGTCGAGATAGATCGCCGGCCGCTTGCTCGCTATTTCGAGCGCTAGCGTTGTCTTGCCGACCTGTCGGGGGCCGAGGAGAGCCACCGCCGGGGTGGTATCGATCAGCTCCTTGAGCTGCGCTTCTTTTCGCCGCCTAATCATCCTTGCTATTTTGGAGTGTAGATCCGAAAATGCAAGGTTAATGTGGTTTTGGCTTGACCTGTCAGTCGGTTCCAACAGGTGTGAGCCAAATTGCCAAAAGTGTTGGAACTTCGGCTATCCGGGCAGGTCTGAGCTGCGGCGTACCACCTTCCGTCCTTCAGGGAAGAGGATGGAGCGCCGGCTGACCCGCGTCGTCGAAATAGACGATGCCATTGACGATGGCGTTCATCGGATCATTGTCTAGCCTTTCGAGCATGGTGATTGCAGCCAGGACGAGAGCCAACCCTCTCGCTTTGCTCGTCTGAGGTAGGGCGATCAGACCAGGATGGATAGCTTCCCGGCTCAGAAGTGCTTTGAAATCACCGACATTTTCCGTGACGACTACGCGGTCTTCGGCAATGCATCGGTCCTTCACCGTGTGGTCGAGTTCGCCGCGACGGCCGACGTGGAGAGGATGGATAGCGTCATGCCCTTGAGCAGCCAAATCGAGCGCAAGGTGCGGGGATAAGCATTCGTCGACGAAAAATCGCATGAATCATCACGCCGTCGGGCGGTCAGAACGCGCTGGTCGGCCGGGCAGCGGGTGGCTCTTGGCGAAGAGGATTGCTGCTTCGATCGCTTCCGGCGGCAGATCGGGGTTCTCGGCTACCAAGTCTTCAATTCGGTCGCCGTGGTCGACCCGAGCGGCCAGTGAATGGGCGGTCAAGCGGGTCCCCCGGATAACCGGCAGACCGCCCTTGATTCCAGCTACGCTCTCGATCCAATGCTCGCGGGCGTTAGCGTAGCGCTCGGCACGCTCGATTGCTTCGCCGGCGGCCTCGCCGATGTCGGCGGTGAGCGACGGCGCCAGTTCGACCCGCGCTGCCTTCAGCCGTGGAAGATCGTAGCTCCGCAATGACCTGGCGAGCCTCCGCTTCGCGGGCGCTGTCAGGGATACTTCGCCTGAAAAGCGGCGCAACAGGCGGACATATGCGACGCTCTCAATTCCGAGAAATCGTCGCTCCGGCCGGCCGAACGGTAAGCTTCGGGCCGCTTTATGAACGGCCAAAACCCTCTCTTCGATTGCTTTTTCGACTGCGCGTTTCGGTACACCGGCGATCTCGGCGACCTCGCGCGGGGTAAGGCTGATCGTTGCCACAGTGCACCTTCAAAATTGATCCCTTAGAGGGAACTAATTTAAGTGAAAGACGATCCGCACGCAATTGCTGGATGGGGACCGTTCCCAAGCCGCAGAAGAGGCGTTTGTTCAAAATTGAGAGATATGTAGAAACGGTCGGTTGAACGCGCCGCTAATAGCCCAGAAGGGTATGCCTTTGGCGGCTTTCAGCCCGGTCTGAGCCCGTTTTCCGGCCTTAGGAGGCTCAGAAGCCGTATCACAGACCGACCCAAATTGCGCTGTAACCTATTGGAATAGCGTGATCTTCGTTCGCGAGCCTCCTGGGCGGGTCAAATTTGACTGAAAATCGCAACGTTTTAGCAATACGCTGGTGCGGAAGCGAAAGGTCTGATAGCTTCGCTAACGAGAGAAATATACAGTACAATCAAATAGAACGAATATGGCTGTTTGGGCTCCGTCCGAGATTCCGTGGACGCTCATCGCGGCGCCGCTAGCGGCCGCCGAGGACGCGGTCGCGCGGCTCGACGAACGCCTTTCGCGTAGCCCGATTCGAGACGGCTGGACCGCCCGGACCCATTTCACCGACGCCTGCGACAGTCTGTGGCTCGCCGGCGAGCTCGTCCACGTCGAAGACCTTGTCCTCCACAATGAGCGCATGGACGTTCGGACGCCGACGCACGAGGTCACGCGCGCCCACGCCGTCCTGCGCGCCCGCCGGCGGATCCTCGAAAGCGAGCCCGGTTGGGCCTTGTCGCGCGACGGCCTCGACGCGTTGAGAGGCCGTTCTGCGCCGGCGCAGGGCAGGGGGGCTGACGCTGTCGTCGACGGCGATGACGCAGATCTGTTCGACGCAGAGGAGCGCGACGACCTCGATCTTGCTGACGAGTTTGCAGCACTCGACGCCGCGGTTGCGCGAAGCCAACAGATCCTGTCGACGGCACGCCCCCGCGATCCGGTCGTCTACGACCCCGACTGGGATGAGGACGAAAAGCTGGAGGAGTGGCGAGAGGCCGTGCGACGGACCAGCCACTTGCCTCCGATCCTGGCCGCCATCATAGCGCTTGAAGCGTGGGACTCGATCGAGCCTTCGCAGCATTCGCCCTGGCTCGGTCGGTTGCTCGTATCCGCCTTGCTGCGGAGTCGCGGGAAAGCTCGCAGCCACCTTCCATGTCTGAACACTGGATTGAGAGCGCTGCAAAGAGATCGGCGTCGTACACGCGATCGGGGAGCTCGCCTCGCTGCGTTGATCGAGGCATTTTCTGCCGGGGCCGCTAGGGGCCTTGAGGATCACGACCGATGGACTCTTGCCCGCCGTCAGCTCGAGCGAAAACTCGTGAACCGGCGATCGACGTCGAAGTTGCCCACCCTGATCGACTACGTGATGTCTAGGCCAATCGTGTCGGTCGGCATGGTAGCGAAGGAGCTTCTGGTCACGCCCCGCGCCGCACAAGATCTCGTTGTTGAACTGGGATTGCGTGAGGCGACCGGCAAGCGACGATATCGGGCCTGGGGGGTGTTGTAGTCCACAGAAGATCAATGGGCGTTCGCGAAGGCCAAGGTAAGCTCACAATACGGCATCATGCAGCCTCGAATCTGTTAAGTAGGGAAGCATTCACGGGCTCGGACATCATGGCTGCTGTCGACAAGAAGAGCGCCTCGCCGCTAGAATCGCGTTTCACATTTGCAGAAGACTCCTTTGCGCGGCTGAACGGAGGTTGGGACTCACACCTTCGAATTGCCGTAGGGATTGAGGACGGCGAAACCTATCTACTGCGGTTATTCAAAAAGACGGCTACGGAGCTCGACGATGATCTCCGGGCAATTGTCGCCCGTGGCCTGAGGCGAATTCGGCGCGTCCTATCTTCTCGTCGTGCTCGAGACGTTTTGGTTGAAGTTCTCGAAATTGTCGAAGACCAGCACGAACTCGCGATTGTAATGGCGGACGCGGGCAGTCCGATTTCCGGAGCGTCACATCGTCGGAGGACAAGAGAGGGTCGGTACCTATCGAGTGCAGGTAGGGGCGTGTTCTGGCGCAACATGATCCGAGTCGCAGAGGCGCTTGCCCTATGTCACGACGCTGGCATCGTGCACGGTGCCGTGGGCACGCATTCAATTTTTTCAAGCCGAGCCGACAGTGCCGATTATCGCCTCGGTGGCTTGGAGGCATGCGTCCATATTTCGGACGGCGATCTCGCAAAGTCCTCCCACCTGCTTGGGGCTACTGCCGCGATTTCTTTTCGGCAAGACTGGATCGACCTCAGCGCGGTTGCGGGCGCGGTTCTTGGCCTTGATGACGCCAACCCACCCGCGCTTTTGTCCGTTGAACGCAGGATGCTGGAACTACTGGCCAGTCCACCGCAGTATCAACTCTTTGACGGCGCTGCCGTGCTCAATGAATTGCGAAATGTCGTCACCGAACTTGATAGAGTTGGCTCAAGCTCAGATGGGGAGGTGGTCCTCTATCCATCTCGGAACGTCGTCCAGAGCGATTTGCCCTCCGTGACATCGGGCACGATACCCGCAACTGATGGTGCCGCAATCATGCAGTTTGTTGCGGAGGATCTGCTCTCCCCCGGCGTTCGACTCGTACCTGCGGGCCAGGACACTGCGCGGCTAGTAACAGACCTTGCAATCTACAATGTGCGAATTGTGAGTGACTTCATTGGGATGATTGAAGGAGCTCACCAACGCCGCGCAAATGATTGGATGCAGGGAGCTATCGACGTAGTCCACCGGCTGCACCTCTCAAGAAATCGGGCGAGCGCCGAAGAACGAGTTCAAAACCTCGGACCGGGGGCTAAACGATGGCGTGACCTCCTAGAAGCCGTTCGGTCCGCTGAGAAGACCGATGCTCCTATGTGGTTTGCGCTAATCCTTCTGGAAGCCTTCACACTTCTGAGAGATCAGTTCCGCCTCTATCCAGTCGAAGTTCTCGTTCCAACAAAGGCGGAGGCGAACGTCGTCTGGTTGGCACCTCGGGATGACGCAAGCCGCGACTGTCAGCGTGAAACCATGGGGCTGCAGCCAGCTGCTGAAGCACTCAGGCGCGAATTGCAGCATGACGACGGAAAAGTGAACTGGACATTGTCGCGTGCAGCGCACCTTGCAATGGGGCGCGAGCGGGTGCCTGAACTCAGCTACGAGGGCAGCGGCCTAATCGACGGAAAAGTAGCATTTGCGTTCGGAACCAATTTGCAGCCTACCGAAGGGCACCAGATTTTTCTCCGGCCTCGAAAGGACACCGGGACTGAGCGTGCCATTCGGCGACGGCTTCGGAATATCGTGGCCGCAAGATCCAACGTCGAGCTCCTGAGGGCTTTGGATGATCCCGCGCAGGTTGCCATGGACGAGGTGCTGCGCGACATCGCAACGCCCGGCGCGCTCCCTGCCGACGCCGATATGGAACGATCCAAAATTGAAGCGTGGCAGTCGATCGTCGCTGGCAAGTCCATCAATGTGGTTGTCGGGCCCCCTGGAGTAGGCAAGACTTTCTTGATCGCACACCTCGTGAAAAGCATCCTGCATCAAACTCCGGACGCTCGCGTTCTCGTGGCGGCTCAGAACCACGATACGCTTGTTCACATGGAGGACGAGCTTCGCAAGTTCCTCCCGGCGGCTAGCACGATCGTCGTACGTGTCGAGCGATCGCGCGCTAATGAGAAAGAGAGCACCCTGAGAAGGAGCTCGCATTCCTTATTGCGCTCAGCATCCACACAAGATGCGGCTAACACCGCACTGATGACAAGCCAGATCAATCAAATCCTCCACGCGCTTACATCTGTTGATGCTTCGGAAGAAGCGACCGGGGATCGCACCCTCCGCGACACCGACAACCTTATGTTGCGTTCATCGGACGTGACGCTCGCGACTACGTCTTCGTATATCCTCGAGGAGATGATTGCTGACGGCGAACAATTCGACTGGGTCATGATCGAGGAGGCTGCGCGGGCCAACGGTGCCGAGCTGATAGGTGCTCTGCTATTGGGAAACCGCAGGGTTATGATCGGGGATCACAATCAGTTGTCTCCGTTCGATGCCGAGGACAGGAAGAAATTCTACGACGCCGGCCGCGCCAGCGAACTCCTGCGAGACGCAAAGCAGAATGTGTTCCTCCTTAGGCGACGGACCGTTGGCGCAAACTCTCACGCCGCCAATTCGTCTAATTGGACGGATCCAGAATCCCGAGCGTCGCCGTGACAGCAAGAACTGTTACCGCAAGAACCTGCTCGAACACGACGCTGCGAACGAGCGCCGGGAACGCTGACGCCTCTCCCTTCGACAGGCCGGGCATCAAAAGAAAGCGGTTGACGCAAGCAAGTGCGATCATGGCCGCGACCAGCGCCAATTTTACAAGGAGCGTTCGCCCCCAACCCGAGTCGAGCAGCATCGACGGCCACGGAATTCCGTGCGCCGCCACATTGATTGCCCCGCCGAACAGAATTGCGAGGACCGCTGCCAAACCGACGCTCGAGAATCTCTCCAGGACAGGTTCAAGGCTCTTGCGCTCGAGGGGGGCAAGACGTCGAGAGTCCGTCATGACGAGGAGGAGAGAGATTAGGCCGCCGAACCAGACGGCTGCGCCCCACACGTGCAATGCATATGCAATCGTGATGGCCCATCGGATCGGGGCTGCGATCGACGCGACGTGACCAACCCATGCTTGGCTAAAGAGGAGGCCGGCGGCGAGCGCAACGATGACCGCAAAGGCGCTTCGCCCACGCGTGGCGACGACGATCGTTGTCATCAGAACACCGAGCATGATCCTCGCGACCCACGCCGACCCGAAACTCGTTTCGAACAGGAAGGCCGACCAATCGCCGGCTTCCCAAAGACTCGACGGATCACCCGTCATAGTGACCAGCGCCCCAGCCGCCCAGGCGAGCGTCGAGATCAGCGCCAATGCGCCTCCTGCGACAAACAGTCTGGCCGTCGCAGGTTGGGCGAGAAAAGCACGCCGTCCTTCTGACGGCGCGTAGACGGAAAAAAGGGCCATACCCATAAGCCCTGCGACGGCGGTGAAATTCAACCAGCGCGCAACAACCAGCGCGAGCCATTCACCGGTCACGGAAGCACCTGAAAGCTGAACGATCCCTGCATCGCATGGCTATCGGCCCCGGAAGCGCGCCAGCGAACGCTGTAGGAGCCTGGCCGGAGTTGCTTCACGCGAACGTGCATGAGCGTCCCGTCGGCGCTGTCTATGGCTGGCTTACCCGCCTCGAAGTGCGCGCCTTTCGCATCGATCACCTCGATCTTGTTGAAGACCGGCTGGATTTTTTCAGAAAACCAGACAGATACAGATTGCGGCGCCTCGATTTTCGCGTTCTCGGTGGGGTTCGAACGCACAAGCTTCGGATGCGCCAGCGCCGTTATGGGGAGCAGTATGATAGTTCCGAAGATAAACGCCGAAGCTGGGTTCTGATGAAAGGTCATGCGCTACACCTGTTCGTGGTGGGACAACTTGCACGCGTCCATGGAAATTCTGCTCCCGCGCGTATGATTGCGCGCCCGCAGCGCCGAAGTCGCCCTCTCCGTAACCAAGCTCGTTTCGATGCGGTTGTATCTTTCCGGAAGGAAAGTTCCTCATCGGGCGAATAATCCAGCTTCCGGCGATGCCGGACCGCACTCGTTCGCAGGTCGGTGGAATTTTCGTCACAACGTGATCGCAACACTCCGGCATCCGAGGTGTTGCGATCGAGATCGCTTCATTCGCTTGACGCCAATTCCGAAGGGGCAGTGAAGCCGACAGCCGCCTACTTCGCTTTCTCGATCGCGGTGACGGTCAGCTGCCCGTTCACCGAATCGGCTTTGAACCTGACCTTCTCACCGGCTTTAACAGCCTTGAGCAAAGCGGGGTCGGCCGCGCGATACACCATGGTCATCGCTCCCATGTCGAGATTCGGGATCGGTTGATGGTCGATCGTGATCTTTCCAGCCGACGTATCGACCTTGACGATCTTTCCTGCGACGAATGGAGTACTTTGTGCGACAGCGGCCACGGATGTGGCAAGGACGATCGAAGCTGCAAGCGATATCAGTCTGTTCATATTTGTCTCCTCTAGAGTCGAAGATCGCAGGGAGCATCGCGCCCCTATTCGTGGCCGCCATGCCCGTGTCCAGGCTTAATGGCGCGCACATCGAACTTCGTGGATTTCGGATCGCTGGCGTTTTGCGCACGTGGCGCCGTGGCAGCCTCGCTCTCGCGCACCAGATGCGCCACGGTTCCTTCGGGATGCTTGTACCAGCCGGGGTCCTTGTAGTCCCCGTGCGAAATCCCCTCGCGCACCTTCAGCACCGAGAACATGCCGCCCATCTCGACCGGCCCGAACTGCGCATAACCCGTCATCATCGGTAGCGTGTTGTCTGGCAGTGGCATCTCCATCGCGCCCATGTCCGCCATGCCGCGCTCGCCCATCGTCATGTAGCCCGGGGCGATGCGCCCGATCTTGCGTTGCATGCTCTTCAGATCGAGGCCGATGTAGGTTTTGACCGTGTGCCCCATCGCATTCATCGTGTGATGGGACTTGTGGCAATGCATCGCCCAGTCGCCGAGTTCATCCGCGACGAACTCGATGGCGCGCATCTGACCGACCGCCACGTCGACGGTCACTTCCGGCCATGCAGCGCCGGGCGGCACGAAACCGCCGTCCGTGCCAGTGACCGTGAACTCATGACCGTGGATGTGGATCGGATGGTTCGTCATGGTCAGGTTCCCAATGCGCACGCGCACCTTGTCGCCCCGCGCGGCCACGAGAGGATCGATGCCGGGGAAGACGCGGCTGTTCCAGGCCCATAGATTGAAATCGAGCATCGTGTTGACTTTGGGCACATAGCTGCCAGGTTCGATGTCGAATGCATTCATGAGGAAACAGAAATCACGATCGACGCGTCGCTCGGCGGGATCGCGCGGATGGACGATGAATAGACCCATCATCCCCATGGCCATCTGCGTCATCTCATCGGCGTGCGGGTGATACATGAACGTACCCGCGCGCCGCAGCTGGAACTCATAGACGAACGTCTGTCCTGGCTTGATCCCGGGCTGGGTCAGGCCAGAGACGCCGTCCATGCCGTTCGGCAGCCGCTGGCCGTGCCAGTGCACCGCGGTGTGTTCCGGCAAGCGATTAGTGACGAAGATGCGAACCTTATCGCCTTCCACCGCCTCGATCGTCGGTCCGGGCGACTGGCCGTTGTAGCCCCAAAGATATGCTTTCATGCCCGGCGCCATTTCACGCACAACGGGTTCGGCGACGAGATGGAATTCCTTCCAATCGCCGTTCATGCGCCACGGCAGCGTCCAGCCGTTGAGCGTAACGACAGGGTTGTAGTCGGGGCCGATCGCCGGCGCCAACGGCGCTTGCGTTGTAGCGTCCTTCGCCGAAGCGGCTTCGGGGATCGCCGCCGCCGCGCGTCCTGAGATCAAAGAACTCGACACCGCAGACATTGCGGCGGCGGCAGGAAAAAACTGTCGTCTTGAAAACATCTCCGCCTCCTCAATCCGCCGCATTGGCCGCAACGGTCGACGGCGCCGCATCCGCACCGCCCAATCCTGCACCCAGCATCGCTGCGTTCAGATTCGTTTCGGCTATGAAGAAGTCGCGCTGCGCATCGATCGCGGCGACGTTGCTCTGGACTCGCGCACGGGCATCCTGAAGCAAGACGAACAAGTCGGTGAGCATGCCGTTGTAGCGCAGCAGCGACTCGTCCTGGATTGTCTTGCGCAATGGTAGGATTCGAGACATGTAAAGGCGGGCCACGTCAAATGATCCTCGGTAGGCCGTGTAGGCCTCACGAACCTCCGATCGGGCGTTCACCCCCTTCTCGACGAGGCGATTAACGGCGCGCATGTAGATCTCCTCCGCCTCTCGCCCGCGCGCCTGTCCGAAATCGAAGATGGGGATTTCGAATGCGGCTTCGAAGCCACGCAATCGCGACCTCTCGGACGTGGTTGCGCCGCTCGGGTCCACCTTTGTCGCCCAGGAAGCGTTTTCCGCGCCAGACAGGCTCAGGGCGTTGACGAAGCGCGTCGCTTGCGTGAGGCCAAGCGACTTGGCGGTGCGTTCCAGATCGGTGCGCGCCATGGCTATGTCTACACGCTTGGCGAGGGCGGTGGATTCGAGATCGCGATACGGCTGCAGTCGACGCGGCAGGCGCGGCAACGAGGCCGGGACAGCGAAGCCTGTGTCTTCGCCCCACAGGCCCATCAGCCGCGTCAACCGTTCCTTCTCGACTTTTTCCTGTGTCCGGGCGCGGGCGAGTTGCGCGGAAAGTTCGGTGTAGAAGGCGAATTCCCGCGCCTGATCGAGCTTCGGCATGGCGCCGGTCTCGCCGAGCTTGTGCGCGAGTTCCGCCGTCGCCTCGACCGTCGCGCGCGCCTGCGTCAGATGTCCGACCTGCGCGCGCGCAGCCACGGCTTTCCAGTATTGCCGGCGGACATCGGCGGCGAGCCGCAGGGTGTCGGAGATCGCGGTCTGCCGCGCCAACCGCCATCGCGTCTCGGCGATCTCCTGCCGTGCGGGCAGGGTCGCGAGCGAGAGCAGGTCGACGGCGAGGCGGCGCTCGATATCGAGCATCATGAAGCCGCGCACGCTCAGTATCGAGGCGCTCGGGTTGGGTGGCAGACTGTCTTCCACGTACCGGGCTTCGGATATGCCGAGATCGTTGTAGGCGCTCTGCAGGCCCTTGTTTCGCAGAAATGCGATCTGGACGGCCCGATCCGCGGTCAGCCCCCGTCTGAGAAGGGCGTGCGCATGATCTTTGGCGACCGCGTCCTGTGAATCGTCGGCGACCTTGACGACGTCGAGCCGGGTTTCCGCGCCTACGCGGCCGGCGACGGCGGACATGCCGCCATCTGGAGAGAACGAAGCGCAACCGGCAAGCAGCGTTGCGACCGGCAGGAGCACTGTCAGGCGCATGAGGGTCATGGCCGCGCCTCCTCGGGCTTCGGCCCCACGCGGCGGTTCATGGCGCCCCAGTCGCCGGGCGATGCGGGGCGAAAGTCTGTCGTTCCGGCGGTCGCGTTCCCGAGCGAAAGCGCGCGGACCGAGACGCTGGCGTCGGCCGCACGGACGAATTGCGGCGGCGCCGGCTGCGCGCACGACGCCAGCAGGAGGCACAGGGCCCCCGCAAGCAACATTTTCATGAGTAAGTGCCTGAGTTCGAGCGATCGGGCGCCGACGGGCGGCGCGTTTAGAGCGGCAGACAGAAAAAGGGCGGACCTTCCTCTTCCTTCGTCTGCATATCGCTCAGACGCGCGGAGGTCTTTCGATCCGATACGGCGGCGCTAGATTGGCGAGTGCAGTCGTGGGCGCCGGCATGTTTTCAGCTTCGGACATTTCGACGTTGGCGCTGGAAACGAACCGGGCCGGGACAGCACAGGCCGCCGGACCACAACAGGCGTCCAGACACGCGTGAGCGGTCTTGTGCTTGATATGTTTCGCCGTCCCTGCAACGGAATCCGCCACGCCTGAGTAGTGGCGACCGTGTTCGACGGACATTGCGTGGGCTTCGTGCATCGCGCTATGCGCGACAAAAATTGGACGCACGTTCGCTCCGCCCACGATGAAAGACGTCAGCGTGAGCGCGACGATGAAGAAACCGAGCTTCTTGACCAGATCAACCAGCATGCGACGACAGCGGCGTCCAAGCGAACCTGATTGAGTTATAGGCGTTCAACACAGTCGCCGCAATACGCGCCAATGGGCAGTCGCGGAACTCGTGCGGCACGTGCTTGCGTGGAGCGCCAGGGAGGGCGCCCCATGTCGGCGCAGCCGCGCCGGCGTGCTGAGGCCTGTCCAACCTCGGAACGGGGGGCCAAATGCAGCTTCATGCTTGACCTTGCAATGATTGGAAGGCGTAGTCTTCAATCTATTGACGTACCGGACCTGACCATTTCGAGGGCGCGCGCGCCGGATGGCGTGCAGCGCAAGCGACAACGCACCCGATGGGCTGCGTCAAGGCGGGACAAACCCGGACATGCCGGACGCCCGAAAAAATGCTGGAGGGACGCGCCGTGACCGATCCTCATGCCGGACATACGCATCGCGATCATCGCCGTGCCCACAATCAAGGTTCTCCGCAACCGGCGGCCAGCGTCGAAGACCCGGTCTGCGGCATGAGGGTCGACCCGCATTCTGCGTCGCACCACACCGAGCATGACGGCAAACCCTATTATTTCTGCTCGGCCAATTGTCACGACAAGTTCGTCGCAGATCCCGACCGCTATATCGGAAAGTCGGCGGCGACGGCGCCCGCTGCGCCGGAGGGAACGATCTACACCTGCCCTATGCATCCGCAAATACGCCAGTTCGGGCCGGGCAATTGTCCGATCTGCGGCATGGCGCTCGAGCCGGTCGTGGCGACGGCCGAAGCCGGTCCGAGCGCGGAACTGCGCGACATGACGCGCCGCTTCTGGATCGGCCTCGCGTTCGCCGCGCCCGTCTTCGCGCTCGAAATGGGCGGGCATTTGATGCGAATCGATCATTACATGGGGCGCGCGGTCTCCAATTATGTTCAGTTTGCGCTCGCGACGCCCGTGGTCCTCTGGTGCGGTTGGCCGTTCTTCGAACGCGGCTGGCGGTCGCTGGTCACGCGCAATCTCAACATGTTCACGCTGATCGCGATGGGCACGGGTATAGCGTGGATCTACAGCGTCGTTGCGACCTTCGTGCCGAATCTCTTTCCGCCGACATTCCGCGACCCCGAGGGCGCCGTCGCCGTCTATTTCGAGGCCGCCGCGGTGATCACGGTTTTGGTTCTTCTAGGGCAGGTTCTCGAGCTGCGCGCGCGCGAAGCGACGGGCGGCGCGATCCGCGCGCTGCTCGATCTGGCGCCGAAGACCGCGATGAAGGTCGGGGCGGACGGAAGCGAGCAGGAAGTCGTGCTCGATGGCGTAATGGTCGGCGACCGGCTGCGCGTCCGTCCCGGGGAGAAAATTCCGGTCGACGCCGTCGTCGTCGAGGGGCGCAGCGCGGTCGACGAGTCGATGGTTACGGGCGAGTCTATGCCGATCACGAAGGCGGTCGACGCAAGAGTCATCGGCGGTACGATGAACCAGAGCGGCGCGCTGATCATCGTCGCGGAAAAAGTCGGCCGCGACACGATGCTGTCGCAGATCGTGCAATTGGTCGCCGATGCGCAGCGCAGTCGCGCGCCGATCCAGCGGCTGGCCGACGAGGTTTCCGGCTGGTTCGTGCCCGCCGTGATCCTGGCCGCGATTCTGGCCTTCGCCGCATGGTCGATCTTCGGCCCGGAGCCGCGCTTCTCTTTCGGCCTGATCGCGGCCGTCGCCGTGCTGATCATCGCTTGTCCCTGCGCGCTCGGCCTCGCAACGCCGATGTCGATCATGGTCGGCGTCGGGCGCGGCGCGCGCGCAGGCGTCCTGATCAAGAATGCGGAAGCGCTGGAGCGCATGGAAAAGGTCGATACGCTGGTGGTCGACAAGACGGGCACGCTCACGGAAGGCAAGCCCGCCGTGACTGCGATCGCTCCGGCGGAGGGTTTCGAAGAGGCGGAGCTTCTGCGCCTTGCGGCCAGCGTCGAACGCGCCAGCGAGCACCCGCTGGCTTCGGCGATCGTCGCCAAGGCAATGGAGCGCGGTGTCACGCTCACGCCTGTGGAGGAGTTCGATTCGCCGACCGGCCGCGGCGCTCTCGGATGGATCGAAGGGCGACGCGTCCTCCTCGGCAATGCGCGCTTTCTGCAGGAGCAGAACATCGACGCGTCGCCGGTCGCCGACGAGGCGGACCGTATGCGCAGAGACGGCGCTACGGCCATCTTCATCGGCGTCGACGGCCGCATCGCCGGCGTATTCGCCATTGCCGATCCGGTTAAGGCGTCGACTCCCGAGGCGCTGGCGGCGCTGAAGGCCGCCGGCGTGAAAGTCGTCATGCTCACAGGCGACAACTGGACAACGGCCAAGGCGGTGGCGCGACGTTTGGGCATCGAAGATGTCGAGGCCGAAGTCCTCCCGGACCAGAAGGGTTCCGTCGTGCAGCGGTACAAGGCCGAGGGCCGCGTCGTCGCCATGGCCGGCGACGGCGTCAATGACGCACCGGCTCTCGCGGCCGCCGACGTCGGCATCGCCATGGGCACCGGAACGGATGTCGCGATGGAGAGCGCCGGCGTAACCCTGCTCAAGGGCGACCTGACCGGCATCGTGCGCGCGCGAAAGCTGTCGCAGGCGACGATGGGCAATATCCGCCAGAACCTGTTCCTGGCCTTCGTCTATAATTCGCTCGGCATACCCGTGGCGGCCGGCGTGCTCTACCCGTTCTTCGGCATATTGCTGTCGCCCGTGATCGCGGCGGCGGCGATGGCGATGTCCTCAGTGAGCGTCATCGCCAACGCCGCGCGACTGCGCGCCGTGAAGCTTTAGACGGCGGCCCGGTCGATCCGACCGAGCGCCGTGGTCGATTCCGGCGGATCAGCAACACCGGTGGCGCTTCGAGGCGGGACCGGACATGGGCCGCGCCCCCCCCCGCGGGGCCCCCCCCCCCGCCCGTGCCCGGCCGCCCCCGCCTTCCCAGGC
>OEIU01000353.1_pt1 | contig 45067 bp, 38 predicted proteins | sample 1539221 | NCBI WGS metagenome assembly OEIU01 (sample SAMN03792071, study PRJEB22550) | activated sludge metagenome | feature: wastewater treatment plant; material: activated sludge; isolation source: Wastewater treatment plant of a petroleum refinery complex | place: Argentina: Zarate | collected... | reverse complement strand
GGCGACCGACTACCGATACGCGGCTTGATCGGGCACATCAGTTTTGATCGCACCCGACCGCGGCGGCTCCGGTGGAGGTACCCCGGACGCGCCAGTGCTGCCAAACGGCCCCGAGGCGCGAACGTCCGAAACGGGTTCCGGGGAATACCCGACTGTAGCGCCAGATCCTACCAATGTCGCTGCCTCGCCCTTACTTTCCCGTCAGGCGTGCGTCACTCCTGCTCGAGAAAACGCTGCGCGTCGAGCGCCGCCATGCAGCCGGTGCCGGCGCTCGTGATCGCCTGCCGGTAGACGTGATCCTGCACGTCGCCGGCGGCGAAGACGCCGTCGACGCTCGTCATCGTCGCCATCCCCGACAGGCCGCTCCTCGTCAGGATGTAGCCGTCCTTCATCTCGAGCTGGCCCTTGAAGATGTCGGTGTTGGGCTGGTGCCCGATCGCGATGAAGCAGCCCTGAAGCTTCAGCTCGCTCGTCTTGCCGCCCTGCACACTCTTCAGGCGCACGCCGGTGACGCCCGAGGCATCGCCGAGCACCTCGTCGAGCGTGTGCCACAGGTGCAGTTGCATCGCGCCCGACGCGACCTTGGCGTGCAGCTTGTCGACCAGGATCGGCTCGGCGCGGAACTTGTCGCGCCGGTGCACCAGGTGAACCTTGCTCGCGATGTTGGACAGATAAAGCGCCTCCTCGACCGCCGTGTTGCCGCCGCCGACGACGCACACCTCCTGGCCGCGGTAGAAGAAGCCGTCGCAGGTCGCGCAGCCGCTCACGCCGCGGCCCATGAAAGCCTCTTCGGAAGGCAGGCCGAGGTACTTGGCGCTCGCGCCGGTCGCGATCACGAGCGCGTCGCAGGTATAGCTGCCGGCGTCGCCCTGCAGCGTGAACGGCCGCCTGGACAGGTCGACGCTCGAGATGTGGTCGAAGACGATGCGCGTCTCGAAGCGCTCGGCGTGCTGCAGGAAGCGCTGCATCAGCTCCGGCCCCTGCACGCCCATCACGTCGGCCGGCCAGTTGTCGACATCGGTCGTCGTCATCAACTGGCCGCCCTGCGACATGCCGGTGACGAGCACCGGCTGGAGGTTGGCGCGGGCCGCGTAGATCGCCGCGGTGTAGCCGGCCGGGCCGGAGCCGAGGATCAACAAGCGGGCGTGCGATGGGGGGGCGGTCGTCATGATCGGGGGCGGATGTGGAACTGGTGAGACAGATTGGGGCGTGCGGCCCGGCGTCAAGCTGCGAGCCGGTGACGCCGCGCGCGGTCGTCGTCACAATAGCCGCATTCTACGGAGCGCCGTGCGCGCGACCTGCCGACAGTTCTGTGACGACCATTGCCTTGCCGGAGGATTCACCCCATGACCATGCTGTCCAGCCTCGACCTCATCCGCCGCGTGCCGCTGTTCTCGATGCTGACCAGTGATCAGGCGCAGACCATCGCCGACAGCGTCGTCAAGCGGCGCTTCAGGCGCGGCGAGATCATCGTCGAGCATGGCCGCAAGTCGAACGCGCTCTATATCCTGCTCAACGGCCGGGCGCGCGTGCTGACCGCCGACTCGCGCGGCCGCGAGGTGATCCTCGCCGCGCTGCACCCGGGTGACTATGTCGGCGAGATGAGCCTGATCGACGACGCGCCGCACTCGGCGACGGTGCGCGCCGAGGTGCAGACCGACATGCTCGTCCTCGGCCGTGCCGAATTCGCGCGCTGCCTGCCCGAGGCTTCGAGCCTTGCCTACGCGATCCTGCACGGCCTCGTGCAGCGGCTGCGCGCCGCCGACCGCCAGATCGAGTCGCTCGCGCTGCTCGATGTCTACGGCCGCGTCGCACGCGCGCTGCTCGAGATGGCCGACGACGACGGCGAGCGCAAGCTGATCCGCGGCAAGGTCTCGCGCCAGGACCTCGCCAAGGTCGTCGGTGCATCGCGCGAGATGGTCAGCCGCGTGATGAAGGACCTCGAGGAGCGCGGCATGATAGAGACGCTGGAAGACGGCTCGGTCGTTCTCAAGCAGCGCCTCCTGGCCGAGTGAGAAAGTGCTCTGCGCGACAATCGCGCCGTATGAGTCGAGAAAGAGGGGCCCCGCGCAGCGGGGATCGAAGCGAGCGAATGCGGCAGGGCGCCGCATGACCTTTCCGCTCGGATCACTCGGTAGCGGCGCTTCGGCGGCGGGTGCCGACGGCGCGTATCTGCGCAAGCCCGCGCGCGCGAGCGCCGCTGCGGCGCCCGCACCAGCGCCTGCATGGCGGGCGCAAATGGCCGTGCTCGTCGGCGCCGCGCTGTGGCTGCTCGCGCTGCTCGCGCTCGCGACGCACGACGCGGGCGATGCGGCGTTCTCGACGTCCGGTACTTCGCTCGTGACCCGCAACCGCGCGGGCGTCGCCGGCGCCTGGTTCTCCGACCTCGCCTATTTCGTCTTCGGCTATTCGGCGTGGTGGATCATGGCGGCAACGCTGCGCGCATGGCTCGGCGCGCTCGCGCGGCTGCTGCGATCCGATGCCGCCACGCCGGCCCCGCGGCTTGCGCGCTGGCCGTTCTGGGTCGGCCTTGCGCTGCTGCTCGCCGCGAGCTGCGCCCTCGAATGGACGCGCCTGTACCGCTGGGAGGCGCATCTGCCGGATCAGGCCGGCGGCGTTCTCGGCGTGATGCTCGGGCCACTGAGCATGAAGTGGCTCGGCTTCGCCGGCTCGGGCGTGCTGTGGATCGCGAGCCTGCTGGCCGGCGTTTCGCTCGCATTCCGCTTCTCGTGGCTCGCGCTGGCCGAGGCGATCGGCGCCCGCCTCGAAGGCGTGCGCGAGCAACGTGCGTCGCGCAGCGAGCGTGCCGAGGATCAACGCCTCGGCGCGGCCGCGTTGCGCGAGCGCGAGCACGTCGTCGAGGTCGAGAAGCAGCTGCAGGACGAGCACCTGCCGATCGTCATCGAGCCCGAGATCGTCGAGGTGCCGAAGTCGGCGCGCGTCGCCAAGGAGCGCCAGAAGCCGCTTTTCGTCGAGCTGGCCGATACCCGGCTGCCGCAGGTCGATCTGCTCGACGCCGCGCCGGGCCGCACCGAGAGCGTCACCGCCGAGACGCTCGAGATGACCTCGCGCCTGATCGAGAAGAAGCTGAAGGATTTCGGCGTCGAGGTGCGCGTCGTCGCGGCGTCGCCGGGGCCGGTGATCACGCGCTACGAGATCGAGCCGGCGACCGGCGTGAAGGGCGCGCAGGTCGTCAACCTGGCGAAGGATCTGGCGCGGTCTTTGAGCCTCGTCAGCATCCGCGTCGTCGAGACCATCCCCGGCAAGACGACGATGGCGCTCGAGCTGCCGAATGCGCGCCGCCAGATGATCCGCCTCTCGGAGATCCTCGGCTCGCAGGTCTACAACGACGCCGCGTCGCAGCTGACGATCGGCCTCGGCAAGGATATCGTCGGTGCGCCGGTCGTCGCCGACCTCGCGAAGATGCCGCACTGCCTCGTCGCCGGCACGACCGGCGCCGGCAAGTCGGTCGGCATCAACGCGATGATCCTGTCGCTGCTGTACAAGGCCGAGGCGCGCGACGTGCGCCTGATCCTGATCGACCCGAAGATGCTCGAGATGAGCGTCTACGAAGGCATCCCGCACCTGCTCGCGCCCGTCGTCACCGACATGAAGCAGGCCGCCAACGCGCTCAACTGGGGCGTCGGCGAGATGGAGCGGCGCTACAAGCTGATGAGCAAGCTCGGCGTGCGCAATCTCGCCGGCTACAACAAGAAGCTCGACGAGGCGAAGGCGCGCGGCGAGGCGCTGACGAACCCGTTCAGCCTGACGCCCGACGCGCCCGAGCCGCTCGAGCGCCTGCCCTACGTCGTCATCGTCATCGACGAACTCGCCGACCTGATGATGGTCGTCGGCAAGAAGATCGAGGAACTGATCGCCCGCCTCGCGCAGAAGGCGCGCGCCGCCGGCATCCACCTCATCCTCGCGACGCAGCGGCCGAGCGTCGACGTGATTACCGGCCTCATCAAGGCGAATATCCCGACCCGCCTCTCGTTCCAGGTGTCGAGCAAGATCGACTCGCGCACCATCCTCGACCAGATGGGCGCCGAGGCGCTGCTCGGCCAGGGCGACATGCTCTACCTCACGCCCGGCGGCGGGCTGCCGGTGCGCGTGCACGGCGCCTTCGTCAGCGACGACGAGGTGCATCGCGTCGTCGAATACCTCAAGACCCAGGGCGAGCCGAACTACATCGAAGGCATCCTCGAAGGCGGCGTGCTCGACGACGAGAACGGCGGCACGGCGGGCGAGGGCGGCGGCGCCGACGGCGAATCCGACCCGATGTACGACAACGCGGTCGCCGTCGTGCTGCAGCACAAGCGGGCGTCGATCTCGCTCGTCCAGCGCCACCTGCGCATCGGCTACAACCGCGCCGCGCGGCTGCTCGAGCAGATGGAAAAGTCGGGCCTCGTCACGAGCATGTCTTCGAGCGGCAACCGCGAGCTGATCGTGCCCGCTCGCGACGCATGAGGCTCGCGCGCTGGTTCGCCGCGTTCGCGCTCGCAGCCCTGGCCTGCGCGGCGCGGGCCGATGCGGTCGATACGCTGCGCGCCTTCGTGCGCGACGTGCAGTCGGGCAGCGCCGACTTCACGCAGACCGTCACCTCGCCCGACGGCGCGAGGACCAAGACCTCGAGCGGCAGCTTCGAGTTCGCACGGCCGAACCGGTTTCGCTTTGCCTACACGAAGCCGTTCGAGCAGGTGATCGTCGCCGACGGGCAGAAGGTGTGGATCTACGACCGCGACCTGAACCAGGTCAGCAGCCGCAGGCTCTCTCAGGCGCTGGGCGCAACACCCGCCGCGCTGCTCGCCGGCGGCGAGCTCGAGCGGGATTTCGAGCTCCGGGCTCTGCCGGACCGCGACGGCCTCGCCTGGGTCGAAGCGACGCCGCGCGCCGAGGGCGGCACGCTGCAATCGGTGCGCGTCGGCTTTCGCGGCAAGGAACTGGCGGCGATCGAGATCCGCGATGCGTTCGGCCAGACCTCGCTGCTGCGCTTCGGCAAGATGACGACGAACCAGCCGCCGGTTGCCTCCCATTTCCAGTTCACGATTCCGCCCGGCGCGGACGTGATCGAGCAATAGCGCGGCCGCTGCCGCGCCAGGGCCATGAGCGAGCGCTACAAGCACGAAGGAAAGCCTCATCTCCTGCACTCGGCGACCGAGTGGCGCGCGCTGTTCGAGATCGCGTCGCTCACCTACCTCTGGCCGACGCTGCTCGCCGCGCCGCAGGGCGATGGTCATCCGGTGCTGCTGCTGCCCGGCTTCATGGCCGACGAAGGCTCGCTCGTTGCCCTCAAGACCTTCCTTGCGAGCCGCGGCTACGCGGTCGAGACCTGGGGCCTTGGGCGCAATGTCGGCTTCCAGAGCAAACACGCGACGGCACTCGAGCAAAAGCTGCGTCATCTGCAGCACCGCACCGGCCGCAAGGTCAGCCTCGTCGGCTGGAGCCTGGGCGGCGTCTTCGCACTCTACGGCGCGCACCAGGCGAGCGAATGCGTGCGCAGCGTGATCACGCTCGGCAGCCCGGTCAGCGTAGATCCCGCGGGCAGCAAGTCGCCCGCCTTCGTACGCGCGATGTACCGCGTGATCGCGCACCCGATGGGGCCGGATGCGCACGTGATGCAGCCGCGCGTGAAGAAGCTGCGTGAGATGCGGCCGCCGCCGGTGCCGACCAGTTGCCTCTATTCGATCAGCGACGGCGTCGTGCCGGCACAAGAGGCGACGATGGGCGGCGACGACGCGCTGCACGAAAATATCCGCGTCCAGGGCAGCCACTCCGGGCTCGGCTTCAATACGATGGTGCTGCTCGTCATCGCCGACCGGCTCGCGCAGCCCGAGGGGCAGTGGCAGCCGTTCAGGCCCGAAGGGATTTCGGGGGCCGTCTACCGGATGCTGACGCACGCGGCGGTGCCGATCTGACCGCACGCGGCGCCTTGGCCGCAGCGTGCTCGCGGCGCGCAGCCGCAGCGCGCGCCTTGCCCGTCTTCGCCGCGCGCGCCCGGCGCCGATCGGGCTGGCGCGTCGCCGCCTCGAGCGCTTCCTGGAAGCTCTCGCGCAGGCACTGGGCGAACCTTTCCGGATCGGGCATCAGTTCGCGGCACGAGGTCGGCGAGACGATGATCTGGCCGTCGTAGCTCGTGACCGCGAATGCGAGGCCCATGCCGTCGGCGATCGGCATCATCGCCGAGAAGTAGGTCATGCGCGCGCCGCAGAGATAAAGCGGCACGTCCGGCCCGGGCACGTTGGCGATGCTGCAAGTGGCCAGCGCCCTGCGCCGCCCGATGCCGCGCGAGGCCAGGCCGAGCATCTTGCTGGCGAGCGCGAGCGTGGCGGCCGGGATGTGCGCCTCGATGTCGGTCAGCTCCTGCGCGGCGACGGCGCGTGCCTCGCCGCCCGACGCCGCGGTCTGCGCGCGAATGAAGGCAAGGCGCTCGGCCGGATCGGCAAACTGCGTCCCGAGCCGCACCTGCAGCCACGCCATGGCGGCGCGCGGGTCGGCGCGCCGGCCGTCGCGCCGCGCGAGGAAGGGCGCGAGCGCGGTCAGGCTCGCGTCCGGCAGTTCGCCCTCGGCCGCCAGATAGCGGCGCAGCGCGCCGCCGCAGACGGCAAGCACGGCATCGTTCACCGTGGCCTCGCTTGCCAGGCCGCGAATGCGCTTGAAGTCGTCGAGCGCGAAGCGGCGCGTCTCGAAGACGCGGTGCGGCGAGACGACCGCATTGAACCGCGTCGGCGGCACTTCGGCTTGGCGCCACGCGCCATCCGCGGCGAGCGTGAATGCACCGGGCGCCCAGCGCACGAGCGCGCGCGACAGCGGCCGCGCAAGGTGCAGCGGCGAGGTCAGCGTCCTGAAGGCGCCGCGCCACAGCATCGCCGCCGATCCCGGCGGCGGCGCCGCAAACCACGGCGCGGCCGGCGCGGCGGCCGGCGGCGTGGCGCTCGTATCGTGCAGCAGCGCAGTGAGTTCGCTGCCGCCGGCCGGATCGATCGCCGCATGATGCGTCTTCGTCAGCAGCGCGAAGCTGCCGGCGGGCAGATCGAGAAAGCTGTCCAGCCCCTCGATGACGTAGATCTCCCACAGCGGCCGGTTCAGGTCGAGCGGCCGCGCATGAATGCGCGATACCTGGATGCAGAACTGGCGCCAGTCGCCAGGCTTGGGCAGCGCGATGTGGCGAACGTGGTATTCGAGATCGAAGCTGGCGTCCGCGACCCAGTACGGATGGTCGAGCCCGAACGGCACGCGCTGCAGCCGGCGGCGAAACACCGGCGAGCGGTCGAGCCGGCTTTCGATGTGCGCGAGCAGCGTCTTGAATCGCAGCCGGCCGCCGGCGACGGTCGACTGGTCGTAGATGTGCAGCAGGCTGACGTTCGAATTCGAATGCGTAGTGTCCGAATAGAGAAAGCCGGCGTCGTGGGCGCTGAGCTGGTCCATCGATTTCGTCTGCTGGTCCGCGATGGCGCAATATACACAGCGCCGCGGCAGCGGCGACGCTACCGCGCGGCTGCCACAATCGCGTGAATGAGCTCGCTGCCCTTGCCGCTCGACGATCCGGCCGACCAGGCGCCGCTCGCCGAGAGGCTGCGCCCGCGCAGCCTGGACGAGGTGATCGGCCAGGCGCATCTGCTCGGGCCCGGCAAGCCGCTGCGCACCGCGTTCGAATCGGGGCGGCTGCATTCGATGATCCTGTGGGGGCCGCCGGGGGTCGGCAAGACGACGCTCGCGCGGCTGATGGCCGATGCCTTCGAAGCCCAGTTCATCGCCATCTCGGCGGTGCTCGGCGGCGTGAAGGATATCCGCGAGGCGGTCGAGCGCGCGCAGCTCGCGCGCTCCGGCGGGCGGCGCACGGTGGTCTTCGTCGACGAGGTGCACCGCTTCAACAAGGCGCAGCAGGATGCCTTCCTGCCGCACGTCGAGTCCGGGCTTCTCACCTTCGTCGGCGCGACGACCGAGAACCCGTCGTTCGAGGTGAACTCCGCGCTGCTGTCGCGCGCCACGGTGCACGTGCTGCAGCCGCTTGCCGACGGCGACCTGCGCGAGGTGCTCGCGCGCGGCCGGGCGCTGCTGGGCGCGCCGCCGCTCACCGCCGCCGCCGAGCAGCGCCTGATCGGCTACGCGGATGGCGACGCGCGCCGCCTGCTGAATGCGCTCGAGACGGTCGCGCGCGGCGCCGGGGTGTCGGGCGCGGCGATCGATGCCATCGACGAGGGTGCGCTCGAGAAGACGCTCGGCGACCAGTTGCGCCGCTACGACAAGGGCGGCGAGCAGTTCTACGACACGATCTCGGCGCTGCACAAGGCGGTGCGCGGCTCGGACCCGGACGCCGCGCTCTACTGGTTCGTGCGCATGCTCGACGGCGGCGTCGACCCGCGCTATATCGCGCGCCGCCTGGTGCGCATGGCGAGCGAGGATATCGGCCTCGCCGACCCGCGCGCGCTGCGCCTCGCGCTCGATGCGAGCGAGACCTACGAGCGCCTGGGCTCGCCCGAGGGCGAGCTCGCGCTCGCCCAGGCGGTCGTCTTCCTCGCCGTCGCGCCCAAGAGCAACGCCGTCTACGCCGCCTACAACGCGGCGCGCTCCTTCGTCGCGAAGGACGGCACGCGCCCGGTGCCGCTGCGCCTGCGCAACGCGCCGACGCGGCTGATGAAGGATCTGGGCTACGGCGAGGGCTACCGCTACGCGCACGACGAGGCGGGCGCCTTTGCCGCCGGCGAGCGCTACGGGCCGGACGGCGTCGAGCTGCCGCGCTTTTACGCGCCGCGTGCGAGCGGCCTCGAAACGCGCATCGCCGATCGCCTGGCCGAGCTGCGCAGCCTCGACGCCGCAGCCCGCAGGCCGGATTGATGTGTGGCGCGGTTAGGGTCGCCACGCTCACTTTGCGCGCCCATTTGCCACTACAGTCGGGCACCCCGCGCAAGCGGGCCGCGCGCAGCCGGCGATTCGACCGCACCGTTTCGATTCTTACCATCACGGCCGGACCCCGCGCGCGGGACCTCGAGGAGACTTGCAGATGGACACCCTGATCCAGCAGATCATCAACGGCCTGATCCTGGGCAGCGTCTACGCCCTCGTCGCGCTCGGCTACACGATGGTCTACGGCATCATCAATCTGATCAATTTCGCGCACGGCGAGGTGCTGATGGTCGGCGCGCTGACGAGCTGGACTGTCGTGATGGCTCTCAAGGATGTCGGCATGCCCGGCTGGCTCCTGATGCTGCTGTCGCTGCTCGCCGCGATCGTCGTCTGCGCGGTCCTCAATTTCGTCATCGAAAAGCTCGCCTACCGGCCGCTGCGCAATGCGCCGCGCCTGGCGCCGCTGATCACCGCGATGGGCGTGAGCCTGCTGCTGCAGACGCTGGCGATGATCATCTGGAAGCCGAACTACAAGTCCTACCCGATCCTGCTGCCGAGCGAGCCCTTCTTCATCGGCGGCGCGGTGATCAATACGACGCAGATCGTGATCCTCGTCGTCACCGTGATCGCGCTCGCCTCGCTGATGTTTCTCGTCAACAAGACGCGTCTGGGCCGGGCGATGCGGGCGACGGCCGAGAACCCGCGCGTCGCCGGGCTGATGGGCGTGCGGCCGGACATGGTGATCTCGGCCACCTTCATCATCGGCGCCGTGCTGGCGGCGCTGGCCGGCGTGATGTACGCCGCCAACTACGGCTCGGTGACGCACACGATGGGCTTCCTGCCGGGCCTGAAGGCATTCACCGCGGCGGTCTTCGGCGGCATCGGCAACCTGGCCGGCGCGATGGTCGGCGGCGTGCTGCTCGGGCTCATCGAGTCGCTCGGCGCGGGCTATATCGGCGCCCTTACCGGCGGCGTGCTCGGCAGCCACTATTCCGACATCTTCGCCTTCATCGTGCTGATCCTGGTGCTGACGCTGCGGCCGCAGGGGCTGCTCGGCGAGCGCGTCGCGGATCGTGCCTGACGGGGAGCACCGACCATGCAAAGCAGGAAGCTCCTGATCTTTCTCGCCGCCGGCATCGCGCTGATGGTCGTGCCGTTCGCGGCGCAGTATTTCGGCAACGCCTGGGTGCGCATCATCGATATCGCGCTGCTGTACGTGCTGCTCGCGCTGGGCCTGAATATCGTCGTCGGCTATGCCGGGCTGCTCGATCTCGGCTACGTGGCGTTCTACGCGGTCGGCGCCTACATGTTCGCGCTGCTCGCGTCGCCGCACCTGATCGAGACCTTCGGCTGGATCAAGGCGGCGTTTCCGAACGGGCTGCACTCTCCGATCTGGCTCGTGATCCCGCTCGGCGCGGCGCTCGCCGGCACCTTCGGCGTGCTGCTCGGCGCGCCGACCCTGAAGCTGCGCGGCGACTATCTGGCGATCGTCACGCTCGGCTTCGGCGAGATCATCCGCGTCTTCCTGAACAATCTCGACGCGCCGGTCAACGTCACGAACGGGCCCAAGGGCATCACCAAGATCGATTCGATCAAGTTCTTCGGCGTCGACCTGGGCGAGCCGTGGCAGCTCGGTCCCGTCACGGTGCATTCGGTGTCGCTCTACTACTACCTTTTCCTCGCCCTCGTCATCGGCAGCGTCGTGATCTGCTACCGGCTCGAGCGCTCGCGCATCGGCCGGGCGTGGATGGCCATCCGCGAGGACGAAGTCGCGGCCAAGGCGATGGGCATCAATACGCGCAACATGAAGCTGCTCGCGTTCGGCATGGGCGCGACCTTTGGCGGCATCTCGGGGGTGATGTTCGCGAGCTTCCAGGGCTTCGTCTCGCCCGAATCGTTCAGCCTGCAGGAGTCGATCATGATCGTCGCGATGGTCGTGCTCGGCGGCATCGGCCACATCCCGGGCGTGATCCTCGGCGCCTTGCTGCTGGCCGCGCTGCCCGAGGTGCTGCGCTACGTCGCAAGCCCCTTGCAGGACATGACCGGCGGGCGGCTCGACGCGGCGATCCTGCGCCAGCTGCTGATCGCGCTGGCGATGATCGGCATCATGCTCGCGCGGCCGCGCGGCTTGTGGCCTTCGCCCGAACACGGCAAGGCGGCGCCGGTGCTGACGACCGATCGTTCGTCCAAGACCGGGAGCGCGGCATGAGCGAGGCGATTCTGAAGGTCGCGAATGTCTCCAAGCGCTTCGGCGGCCTGCAGGCCCTGTCCGACGTTGCGGTGACGATCGAGAAGGGGCAGATCTACGGCCTGATCGGTCCGAACGGCGCCGGCAAGACGACATTCTTCAATGTCCTGACCGGCCTCTATCTACCCGATTCCGGCAGCTTCGAGCTCGGCGGCAAGCCCTACAAGCCGAGCGCGGTGCACGAGGTGGCGAAATCGGGCATCGCGCGCACCTTCCAGAATATCCGCCTCTTCGCCGAGATGACGGCGCTCGAGAACGTGATGGTCGGGCGCCACGTGCGCACCCATTCGGGCCTCTTCGGCGCCGTCTTTCGCACCGGCGGCTTCAAGAGCGAAGAGGCGGCGATCGCCCGGCGCTCGCAGGAACTGCTCGACTATGTCGGCATCGGCGGCTACGCCGAGTTCAAGGCGCGCACGCTCTCGTACGGCGACCAGCGCCGGCTCGAGATCGCGCGCGCCCTCGCGACCGACCCCAAGCTGATCGCGCTCGACGAGCCGGCCGCCGGCATGAACGCGACCGAGAAGGTCGTGCTGCGCGAGTTGATCGACCGCATCCGCAAGGACGGCAGCACGATCCTGCTGATCGAGCACGACGTGAAGCTCGTGATGGGGCTGTGCGATCGCGTCACGGTGCTCGACTACGGCAAGCAGATCGCGGAAGGCACCCCCTACGAAGTGCAGCGCAACGAGAAGGTCATCGAGGCCTACCTCGGCGCGAGCCACGTGGCGCACTGAAACCGGCCGGAGCAGCGAACAACATGGCAGCTACATTGCTCAAGGTCAGCACGCTGAAGGTCGCGTACGGCGGTATCCAGGCGGTCAAGGGCATCTCGTTCGAGGTCCGCGAGGGTGAACTGGTGAGCCTGATCGGCGCCAACGGCGCCGGCAAGACGACGACGCTGAAGGCGGTCACGGGCCTGCAGCCCGTCGCCGGCGGCGACATCGAGTACCTCGGCCAGTCGATCCGCGGCAAGGGCTCGTGGGACCTGGTGAAGCAGGGGCTCGTGATGGTGCCCGAGGGGCGCGGCGTCTTCGCGCGCATGTCGATCACCGAGAACCTGCTGATGGGCGCCTTCGTGCGCCGCGACAGCGAGATCGATGCCGATATCGAGAAGGTCTTCGGCATCTTCCCGCGCCTGAAGGAACGCCGCTCGCAGCTCGCCGGCACGATGTCGGGCGGCGAGCAGCAGATGCTCGCGATGGGCCGCGCGCTGATGGCGCGGCCCAAGGTGCTGCTGCTCGACGAGCCGTCGATGGGGCTGTCGCCGATCCTCGTCGATACCATCTTCGAGGTCGTGGGCGACATCCATGGCCGCGGCACGACGATCCTGCTCGTCGAGCAGAACGCGAGCCGCGCGCTGCAGATCGCCTCGCGCGGCTATGTGATGGACTCGGGCGAGATCACGATGGCAGGCGAGGGCAGGCAGCTGCTCAGCGACCCGCGGGTGCGCGCCGCCTACCTCGGCGAATAGGCCCGGCGCGGTGCGGCGCACGATTCCCCGACAGGGTCGCGGGGTCTCGAATGCGCGCCCGCCGCGCAAATCGAGCCTAGGGTAAACCCACGCTTTGCATCCTCGGCGTCAAGCCGAACAATGACCAGTTCCGAGGCCGCGTGCCTCATTTCACCGTGCAGGAGAACTCCGTGACCGTCAAGCTCTCGCTCATCGTCAATGGCAAGGCCGTCGAGGCCGATGTCGATCCCCGAACCCTGCTGGTGGAATATCTCCGCGAGCATCTGCGCCTGACCGGCACGCACGTCGGCTGCGACACCGCGCAGTGCGGTGCCTGCACGGTGCACATGAACGGCCGCGCGGTGAAGTCGTGTTCGATGCTCGCGCTGCAGGCGCAGGGTGCCGAGATCACGACCATCGAAGGGCTGTCCAGCGACGGCGCCCTGCACCCGATGCAGGCCGCGTTCCACGAGTGCCACGGCTTGCAGTGCGGCTTTTGCACCCCGGGCATGGTGATGTCGTCGGTGCAATTGCTGGCCGACAACCCGAAGGCGACCGAGCAGGAGATCCGCGAGGCGCTGGAGGGCAATCTGTGCCGCTGTACGGGCTACCACAATATCGTCAAGGCAGTTCAGCAATGCCAGGCCGGCGGCGTGCCGGCGGGCGCCTGAGGCGGGGAGGAGCAAGCCATGAACGATATGACCCAGACCGACCTCGGCCCGATTGCCAAGAGCGTGCTGCGCCGCGAGGACCAGCGCTTCCTGACCGGCGTCGGGATGTACACCGACGACGTCGCGCTGCCCGGCCAGACCTACGGCGTCTTCCTGCGCTCGCCGCATGCGCATGCGCGCATCGCGTCGATCGACACCGCCGCGGCGTCCAAGGCGCCGGGCGTGATACGCATCTTCACCGGCGCCGATCTGGCCGAGGCCAAGGTCGGCGGGCTGCCGTGCGGCTGGCTGATCCACAGCAAGGACGGCTCGCCGATGAAGGAGCCGCCGCATCCGGTGCTCGCGCAGGGCAAGGTGCGCCATGTCGGCGACCAGGTCGCGCTCGTCGTCGCCGAGAGCGTGCTGCAGGCGAAGGACGCGGCCGAGATGATCGTCGTCGACTACGAGGAACTGCCGGCGGTCATCGATATCACGACCGCCGACGGCGCCGCCGGATCGGTCCATGACGAGGTGCCGAACAACGTCTGCTACGACTGGGGCCACGGCAACAAGGACGCGGTGGATGCGGCCTTTGCGAGCGCGGCGCACGTGACGAAGCTGCAGTTCGCGAACAACCGGCTGATCCCGAACGCGATGGAGCCGCGCGCGGCGAATGCGCAGTACACGCGCCACGACGACAGCTATACGCTGTACGTCGCGAACCAGAATCCGCACGTAGAGCGGCTCCTGATGTGCGCCTTCGTGCTCGGCCTGCCGGAATCCAAGGTGCGCGTCATCGCGCCCGACGTCGGCGGCGGCTTCGGCTCGAAGATCTTCCTCTACCCCGAGGAGACGGCGCTCGTCTGGGCGAGCAAGCACGTCGGGCGGCCGATCAAGTGGACCGCCGAACGCAGCGAGTCGTTCCTCACCGACGCCCACGGCCGGGATCACGCGACGACCGCCGAGATGGCGATGGATGCGAAGGGCAACTTCCTCGCGATGCGGGTGTCGACGATCGCCAACATGGGCGCCTATCTGTCGACCTTCGCGTCGAGCGTGCCGACCATCCTGTATGCGACGCTGCTTGCCGGCCAGTACAAGACGCCGGCGATCTACGCCGAGGTGAAGGCGGTATTCACCAACACCTCGCCGGTCGACGCCTACCGCGGCGCGGGCCGGCCCGAGGCGACCTACGTCGTCGAGCGGCTCGCCGAGGCCGCGGCGCGCGACATGAAGATGGACCCGGCGGCGATCCGGCGCCAGAACTTCATCACCCAGTTCCCGTATGCGACGCCGGTCGGCCTGACCTATGACACCGGAGGCTACGAGGCGCACCTGGCGAAGGCGATCAAACTCGCCGACGTCGCCGGCTTCGCCGCGCGCAAGGCCGAAGCGGCGTCGCGCGGCAAGCTGCGCGGCCTGGGCTACAGCTGCTACATCGAGGCCTGCGGCCTCGCACCGTCCAACATCGCCGGCGCGCTCGGCGCCCGCGCCGGGTTGTTCGAGGCCGGCGAGGTGCGCGTCCATCCGACCGGCACGGTGACCGTCTTCACCGGCTCGCACAGCCACGGCCAGGGGCACGAGACGACGTTCGCGCAGGTCGTCTCGGCCAAGCTCGGCATCCCGATCGAGAACGTCGAGATCGTGCACGGCGATACCGGCCGCGTGCCCTTCGGCATGGGCACCTACGGCAGCCGCTCGCTCGCGGTCGGCGGCACCGCGATCGTGAAGGCGGTCGACAAGGTGATCGCGAAGGGCAAGAAGATTGCCGCCCACCTGCTCGAGGCGGCCGACACCGACATCGAGTTCGAGAACGGCGAGTTCAAGGTCGCCGGCACCGACAAGAAGGTGCCGTGGGGCAGCGTTTCGCTCACCGCCTACGTGCCGCACAACTATCCGCTCGACAAGCTCGAGCCGGGCCTGAACGAGAACGCGTTCTACGATCCGACCAACTTCACCTACCCGGCCGGCAGCCACATCTGCGAGGTCGAGGTCGATCCTGAGACCGGGCGCACGCGGGTCGTCAATTTCACCGCGGTCGACGATTTCGGCAACGTGATCAATCCGATGATCGTCTCCGGCCAGGTGCACGGCGGCATCGCGCAGGGCCTCGGACAGGCGATGCTCGAGGGCTGCCGCTACGACCCCGAATCGGGCCAGTTGCTGACCGGCTCGTACATGGACTACGCGATGCCGCGCGCCGACGACGTGCCGAGCTTCAGCGTCGATCACACCGTCACGCCGTGCACGCACAACCCGCTCGGCGTGAAGGGCTGCGGCGAAGCCGGCGCGATCGGCTCGCCGCCGGCCTTCATCAATGCGCTGACCGATGCACTGGGCGTGCGTGACATCGCGATGCCGGCGACGCCCGAGCGCGTCTGGCGCGTTGCCAACAAGATCGCCTGACAGCCCGAACAACAGGAGTCAACAGCATGTACACCTTCGACTATCAACGTCCCGCCAACGCCGCCGCGGCAGCTGCGGCACTGCAGGGGGACGCCCGCTATCTGGCCGGCGGCCAGAGCCTGGTGCAGGCGATGAAGCTGCGCCTCTCGTCGTCCGAGCGTCTCGTCGATCTCGGCGCGGCGGCCGACCTGAAAGGCATCAAGGTCGACGGCGCGAACGTCGTCATCGGCGCGATGACGACGCATGCCGCCGTCGCGCGCTCGGCCGAGGTGCGCAAGGCGATTCCGGCGCTCGCCGAACTCGCCGGCGGCATCGGCGACCAGATGGTGCGCAACATGGGCACGCTCGGCGGCTCGATCGCGAATGCCGACCCTGCCGCCGACTATCCGGCGGCCGTCGTCGGCCTTGGCGCGACGGTCAATACCAACAAGCGCGCGATCGCGGCGGATGCGTTCTTCACCGGCCTGTACGAGACGGCGCTGCAGCCGGGCGAACTGATCACCTCGGTGAGCTTCCCCGTCCCGCAGAAGGCCGCCTACGTCAAGTACAAGCAGCCGGCGTCGCGCTTCGCTCTCGTCGGCGTCTTCGTGAGCCAGAGCGCGGGCGGGGTGCGCGTTTCGGTGACGGGCGCCAGGAGCAGCGTATTTCGCGCCACGCAGATCGAGGATGCGCTGAAGGCGGGCTTCACCGCGGCGGCGGCGAAGGCCGTCAAGATGCCCGAGGCCGACATCAACAGCGACCTGCACGCCTCGGCGGCCTACCGCGCGGCGATGATCAGCGTGATGGCGTCGCGGGCGGTGGAGAAGGCGCTGGCGCGCTGAAACTCCCGAACCCCAGCCGGCCGGGCCTTCCTCGCGGATCGGCCCGGCTTTTCTTTGACCTGGCCGCACCGGCGGTTCTGCAAGCGCAGCATAGACTTCCCGGCCGACAAGCGAAAAAAGGAAACTCCCGTTCATGGCGACCCGCAAGCGTGGCCCGGCACAGGTTGCAGCGGCAGACACCGGCCCGGACACCGCCGTCCGGGCCATCCGCCACCCGGCCAGGCGCAGGAACATCCCGCCCGCCGGGCTCGAGGCGCAGGGCCGCGTCGAAGAGGCGCCGAAGCTGCGCCACGAATACAACCCGCACCTGCCGCCGGTGCTGCGCTTTGCCGACAACGACGCGGCCGCCGCCGACCGGCTGCCAGCGCTGCTGGCCACGGCCCGCGAGCGCGCGCTGTCCGAGGACGAGGCGCGCGTGCTCGCCGACGCGCTGCGCCGGCACGAACCGTGGCTGGAATGGAGCGGCAAGCGCGAGCGGCCGTGGTTCGAGGTCGAGCCTCCGGCGCTGCACATCCACGAGCGCGTCAGCACGCAGGCGATGCTGCGCGTACTGGCGCGCGAGGACGTGAACCGCGACCTGTTCGCCGACCCGCAGCAGAGCTATGCCGAGGCGGTGCAGTTCTACAAACACGACGTCGACTGGGCGAACCGCATGATCCTCGGCGACAGCCTCGCGGTGATGGCAAGCCTGGCGCGGAGAGAAGACCTGGCCGGCAAGGTGCAGATGATCTACATCGACCCGCCCTACGGCATCAGCTTCAAGAGCAACTTTCAGCCCCAGCTCGGCCAGCGCGACGTGAAGGACCGCGAGCAGGACCTGACGCGCGAGCCCGAGATGGTCAAGGCCTACCGCGACACCTGGACGCTGGGCATCCATTCGTACCTGGCTTACCTGCGCGACCGGCTGGCGATGGCGCGCGAGTTGTTGAGCGAGAGCGGCAGCGTGTTCGTGCAGATCTCGGACGAGAACTTGCATCGGGTGCGGGCGGTGATGGATGAGGTTTTTGGGGCCGAAAACTTCTGCACCTTGGTGGCCGTTCAGAAAACTGGCGCGTTCTCACCGACGATGCTGTCCTCGGTTGCCGACTACCTGATTTGGTACGCGCGGAACAAGGCGAATGCGAAGTTCCTTCGCCTCTATCTTTCGCGTGAGCGCGGTGGCGAGGGCACCCAGCTGTACAACTTTGCCGAATCGCCCACCGGGGCGGTTCGTCGCGTTGGGGAAGCGGAAGTCTTGGCTCCTCGCGACCAACTTTTTCAAACCGTGTCAATCCAGAGCCCCGGCGCGTCAGCGACCGACACAGCCCCGTTCGAGTTCCAGGCCAAGCTACTTCGTGTGAACGCGAATCGGCATTGGGCGACCAACGCAGAAGGCAGAGGCAGACTTGCAAACGCCGAGAGGCTGGTCGAATCCGGCGAAGAGTCTGTTCGGTTCAAGATGTTGTTGACGGACTATCCAGCGGTTCCAATCTCGAACATCTGGACGGATACGCAGCAGGGTGGGTTCAATGACGCAAAGGTGTACGTCGTTCAGACGGCTACCAAAGTCATCGAACGCTGCCTCCTGATGACCACCGACCCCGGCGACCTGGTGCTCGACCCGACCTGCGGCAGCGGCACCACCGCTTTCGTCGCCGAGAAGTGGGGCCGGCGCTGGATCACGATCGATTCCAGCCGCGTCGCGCTCGCGCTCGCCAAGCACCGGCTGATGACCGCCAGCTTCGAGCACTTCAAGCTGCGCGCGCTGGCGCCCGAGGACCTGCAGCGCAACCCGCGCGGCAGCTGGCTGCGCAACGGCGACGCGACGGCCAAGACCTTCGACTGCCGCACGGTGCCGCACATCACGTTGAAGAGCATCGCGCGCAACACCTCGCTCGACCCGATCTTCGCGAAGCACGAGCCGCTGCTGGCCGAGAAGCTGGCGGCGCTGAATGCGGCGCTCGGCAAGGTCGGCGCAGAGCTGAAGGACCGGCTCGCCGCCAGGCTGGTTCGAAAGCATCGCGAGGAAGGCGCCAGCGCCGTCACCGATGCCGACATCCGCCGCTGGCTGCTGCCGGGAACACAACCTGGGCTGATCCGCGAGGCCAAGGCCGCCAAGCCGCTGAAGGCGCTGAGCGCCAGGCAGGCCGCGGCCTACCGCGCGGCGATTCCGGCAGCGCAGTGGCAGCCCTGGCAGGTGCCGTTCGATACCGACTCCGACTGGCCGGCGCCGCTGGCCGCCGCGCTGCAGGCCTACCGCGCCGCGTGGCGCGCGAAGATGGACGAGGTCAACGCCTGCATCGCCGCCAATGCCGAGGTCGAGGAACTGGTCGACCAGCCGCTGACCGAGCCGGGCATCGTGCGCGTCGCCGGGCCGTTCACGATGGAAGGCGTGATCGCGCACGAGCAGGGCTTGGACGATGACTCGCCGATTGCCGGTGCGCCTGACGAGATGGAGAGCTTCGGCGACGACGGCGGTGTAGCCTCGGCCGGCGCGCTCGGCGCGGTGAATGCCGAGGCGCATCTGGACAAGATCCTGCGGCTGCTGAAGGCCTCGGGCGTGGATTTCGAACGCAACGTCAACAAGCGCTTCGGCCGGCTCGAACCGATGGCATCGAGTGCGCTGCTGCACGCCGAGGGTGCGTGGCTGGACGACGCGGCGGATCGGCGTGTCGCCGTGTCGATCGGCCCCGAGGTCGGCAACGTCACCGCGTTCCAGGTCGAGGACGCGGTGCGCAGCGCCAACCGCATGGGCTACGACGAGGTGGTATTCGCCGGCTTCGGCTTCGACGCCGCGGCGCAGGCGGCGATCGACGAGGCGACGCACCCAAAGCTGCGGCTGCACATGGCGCTCATCCGCCCCGACGTGGCGATGGGCGAGCTGCTGAAGACGCAGCCCGGCAGCCAGCTCTTCATGGTGTTCTCGGCGCCGCGCGTGAAGCCGCCCGAACGGGTCAAGGGCGGGCCGGCCGACGGCCAGTTCACGATCGAGGTCGAGGGCATGGATGTCTACGACCCGGTGGCCAACGCGATCCATCCGACGAGCCGCGACCGCATCGCCGCCTGGTTCGTCGATACCGACTACGACGGCCGCACGTTCTGCATCTGCCAGGCCTTCTTCCCCGACCGTTCCAAGTGGGACAAGCTGGCGCGGGCGCTGGGCGCGCGCGGCGTGGTCGACGAAGGCCGCTTCGACGCGCTGGCCGGCTGGCAGAGCCTGCCGTTCGCGCGGCCCACGCGCCTGCCTGCGGGCGCACCGTGGCGCGTGGCGGTGAAGGTGATCGACCCGCGCGGCAACGAGGGGCTGCGGGTGGTGACGATGGCCTCGGCATGAGCGGCGCCGGGCCCAAGATCGTCATCATCGCGGGGCCGAACGGCGCCGGCAAGACGACGTTTGCACAGGCGTTTCTGCCGCAGGAGGCGCAATGCCCGCGCTTCATCAACGCCGACCTCATCGCCGCCGGCCTCTCGCCCTTCGCGCCGGACGCCGCGGCCATCAAGGCAGGGCGTCTGATGCTGCAGGAGATCGAGGCCTGCGCCGCGAGGCGCGAGAGTTTCGCATTCGAGACCACGCTGGCCGGAACAGCCTATCTGCGGCGCATCGAAAGCTGGCGCCGGCTGGGGTATCACGTCAGCCTGTTCTTCCTCAGCCTGCCGAGCGCCGAGATGGCTGTGGCGCGCGTGGCAGAGCGCGTGCGCCAGGGCGGGCACGACATTCCCGAGGCCGTGATCCGGCGGCGCTTCGCGGCCGGACGTGCAAACTTCGAGCGCCACTACCGCGATGCGGTGGACGCCTGGGCGATCTACGACAACGCGGGTGACGAGCCGGCATTGATTGAATGGGGAGAAAGGTCATGACGCAAGACCAGCTTTCACAAGCCAAGGACAAGGACCTGCCCGCATCCTTGATCGCGTTGCGGCGCGCCGCGCGCATGGCGCGCGAGCAGGCCGTGCGCACGGATACCGCCATCGTCGTGATCCGCAATCGCAGGCCGGTGCGTGTAACGGCCGAGGAACTGCGCCGGGCCGGCGTGCGATGACAGCCGCGCAGGCCGAGATCCCGATCCAGCCGGTCGACAAGCCGATCCTGTGTTCGCCGTACCAGGTGCCCGACCGGCACTGGCTCTACGACCGCGCGACCGGCATTGCGCGCAAGGAGCCCGGCCGGCGCAAGGCGAGCTACTGGTTTCGCCACGAGCGCACCGGCAGCGCGCAGCAGTCTCTCGCCGGCATGACGCAGGAGGAAAGCGACGACCTGCCGCTGGTGAATGCGCTGCGCGAGGACGTGAAGCGCTGGCGCGACAGCGGCTGGCGCGGCGCGAGCGAAACGACGAAGACGCTGCTGCGCCACTGGTGGCGTGAGGACCGCTCGCGGCGCCTCTTCTTCTGCCAGATCGAGGCTGCCGAGACCGTGATCTACCTGCGCGAGATGCTGGCTTTGGGACGCGTGCCGCAGTTCAAGCCGCAGTTGTCGCTGGCCGACCACGACGCATTGATGGACGGCCGCAACCCGCGCCCGGCCGAATGGGTGACGCAGGTCGCGCAGCACCCGAAGCTGATCGACCGGCCGCATGCGCCGGGGCAGGCGCCGCTGGTGCGCTACGCCAGCAAGATGGCCACCGGCAGCGGCAAGACGGTGGTGATGGCGCTGCTGCTGGCCTGGACCTTCTGCAACCGCGGCACCAAGCCGGGCGACGCACGCTTTCCGCGCCGCGCGCTGGTGGTGTGCCCGAACCTGACGATCCGCGAGCGCTTGAGCGTGCTGAACCCGGCGGACCCGGGCAACTACTTCGAGGCCTTCGATCTGGTGCCCACGTCGCTGCGGCCCGAACTGGCCAAGGGCCGGGTGCGCGTCGCCAACTGGCACCTGTTCAACCCCGAGGCCGAGGACATCCGCGTCGGCGGCGTGGCGGTGGGCCGGCTCGGCCCGGAGACGCCGGACTCGTTCGCGCGCAGCCGCTTGGGCGAGCTGTGGGACGACGAGCCGATCCTGGTGCTCAACGACGAAGGCCACCACGCCTATCGCCCGGCGCCGGTGCCCGAAGGCGAGGCGATGAGCGCCGCCGAGAAGGCCGACCGCGAGGAGGCCACGGTGTGGGTCAGCGGGCTGGACAAGATCAACGCCGCTTGCGGCGTGGCCTTCTGCGTGGACCTGTCGGCCACGCCGTTCTACATCGGCGGCAGCGGCTACCCGGAAGGCTCGCCGATGCCGTGGATCGTCAGCGACTTCGCGCTGGTGGATGCGATAGAGAGCGGCATCACGAAGATCCCGCGCCTGCCGGCGGCCGACAACACGGGCCGGCCCGATCCGAAGTACTTCAAGCTGTGGGAACACGTGATGGACGGCCTGCGCGCCGGCGAGCGGCTGACCGGTGGCAAGCCCAAGCCCGAGGTGGTGTACCGCAAGGCGCAGGACGCGCTGCTGACGCTGGCCGGCCAGTGGAAGGGGCGGCTGGCGCAGATCGACGCCGCGTCGCCCGGCAGCGACCGCACGCCACCGGTGATGATCCTGGTGTGCGACAACACCGACATCGCCGAACACTTCCACCGCATGATCTCCGGCGAGGAGACCATGGTCGTCGAGGCTGACGACGATGAAGACGATGACGAGGACGCCGCACCGCGCCGCAAGCGCAAGCCCAAGGCGGTGAAGCGCTACGGCGGCGGCCTGCAAGGCTTCCCCGAACTCGCCAACGGGCCGGGCCAGGAACGCACGATCCGCATCGACTCCAACCTGCTCGCCGCCGCAGAGAGCGGCGACCCGAATGCCACGCGCAAGGAGGCGGCCGAGGAACTGCGCCGCGTCGTCGCCAGCGTAGGCAAGCCGGGCGCACCCGGTGCGCAGGTGCGCTGCGTGGTCAGCGTGAACATGCTCAGCGAAGGCTGGGACGCGAACAACGTGACGCACATCCTCGGGCTGCGCGCCTTCGGCAGCCAGTTGCTATGCGAGCAGGTCGTCGGGCGCGGGTTGCGCCGCATGGACTACACGCCCGACCCGGCGACCGGGCTGCTGACCGAGGAGCATGTGGACATCTTCGGCGTGCCGTTCTCGCTGATCCCGTTCAAGGGCCGGCCGCCGGGCAACCCGCCGCCTCCCGAGGATCGGCCGAAGCACGAAGTGCTGGCGATGCCCGAGCGCGCGGCGTTCGAGATGCGCTTCCCGGTGGTCGAAGGCTTCGTCGTCGATCTGAAACGCAACCTGGTGCGCTGCGACGTGGATCGAGTCGAGAAGCTGAGGCTCGACCCGTCGAGCGTGCCGACCGCCGCCTTCCTGCGCCCGCAGGTCGGCTACGCGGTGGGTTCACCCGGAACGCAGACCGGGTTCGGCTTCGAGGTCGCGACGCGCGACGAGTACTACCGCAACACGCACCTGCAGACGATCGCCTTCGGCATCGCACGCGAGGTCGTGCGCCAGCTTGTCGAATCCGCCGGGCCGCGCGCCGAGCGCTTGCGCCGTGCCGGCCGCGCCGCGCTGTTTCCGCAGGTGCTGCGCATCGTGCAGGACTACATCGACCGGCGCGTCGACTTCAACGGGCTCAACCCCTGCGAGGTGGGCTTGCAGTCCTATGCCGAACGCGTCGTCGGGCTGCTCGTCGCCGCGATCGAGCCCGACACCGAGCAGGGCGAGCCGGCGATGCTGCCGCGGCTGAACCGCTACCGGCCGATCGCGAGCACGGCGAGCGTGCACTTCAAGACCGTCAAGCCGGTGTTCGCCACCACGGCAAGCCACCTGAACTTCGTCGCCGCGGACACGCAGTCGTGGGAACAGGCCGCCGCGGTGCAGCTGGAGATGCTGGCGCAGTCGGGGGAAGTGATCTGCTATGCACGCAACGACCATCTCGAGTTGAACGTGCCCTACGAGTTCTATGGACAGCCGCGGGTCTACGAGCCGGATTTCATCGTGCGCCTGCGCGATGGCAGGCAGGTCGTCCTCGAAGTGAAGGGACAGCGGCACGCCGAGACCGAAGCCAAGCATCAGGCGGCGAAGCGCTGGGTATCGGCCGTGAACCATTGGGGCCGTCTCGGGCGCTGGCACTTCGAGGTTTGTTGGGATCCACAGCGTCTCGGCGGGTCGATACGGGCGCTGATGGCGACTTGCAGCGAACTACCCGAAAATTGAACCCATGAACTCGAACCGCGATCCGGATTCCGCCTTGACGCAGCCCGCATCGGTCGATGCCGTCATCGATCTGCTCGCGACCGAGGGCTACATCTGCGACCGCCGGCTCGCGACGGCGATGTTCCTGAGCCTTTCGCTGCACCGCCCGCTGTTCCTCGAGGGCGAGCCCGGCGTCGGCAAGACCGAGCTCGGCAAGACGCTCGCGCGCTGCCTGGCGACGAAGCTCTTGCGCGTGCAGTGCTACGAAGGGCTCGACGTCGCGCAGACCGCCTACGAGTGGAACGTCGCGCGCCAGATGATCGAGATCCGGCTTGCCGAGGCGGCGCACGACGTCGATCGCGCCGCGCTCGTCAGGAACCTCTACGCGCGCGAGATGCTGATCGAGCGCCCGCTGCTGCAGGCCCTCACCCAGGCGCAGTCGCCGGTGCTGCTGATCGACGAACTGGACCGCGCCGACGAGCCGTTCGACGCCTTCTTGCTCGAGGTGCTGGCCGAGAACCAGATCACGATTCCCGAGCTCGGCACGGTGAGCGCGAAGGCGCCGCCGATCACGATCATCACGAGCAACCGCACGCGCGAGATCCACGATGCGCTCAAGCGCCGCTGCCTCTATCACTGGGTCGAATTCCCGAGCGTCGAGCGCGAGCTCGAGATCGTGCGGCTGAAGGCGCCCGGCGCGTCCGAGCGGCTGTATGTGCAGGTCGTCGAGTTCGTCCAGCGCATGCGCAGGCTCGACCTGTTCAAGATGCCGGGCGTCGCCGAGACCATCGATTGGACGAATGCGCTGGTCGCGCTGAATGCGATCCGCCTCGACCCGGCGACGGTGCACGATACGCTGGGCGTGCTGCTGAAATACCAGGACGATATCGTCAAGCTGCAAAGCGGCGACCTGGCGAAGCTGCTCGACGAGTTGCGCGCGCACGCGCTGCTCGACGCCGGCTAGCCGGTGCGCGCCATGCACCGGGTGCCGCGGTGATCGCCGAGAATATCGTCCACTTCTCGCGCGTGCTGCGCAGCGCGGGGCTCTCCGTCGGGCCGGACCGCGTGCTCGCGGCGATGGCGGCGGTCGAGGCGGTAGGGCTGGAGAGGCGCGGCGACGCCCAGGCGGGGCTCGCGGCCGGGAGGCTCGACCGCCACGAGCAGCAGCCGGTCTTCGATGCCGCGTTCGAAGCCTTCTGGCGCGACCCGAAGCTGCTCGAACAGCTGATGTACCTGCTGCTGCCCAAGGTCACCGGGCGCGGCGAGAAGACCCGCCCGCCGCGCGCCAATCGCATCGCCGAGGCGCTCGCGCCGCCGCGCGCGCCCGAGCCGCCGAATCCGGCCAACCAGACGGCGCAGGAGGAGCTGAAGTTCGACACCACGTTCACCTTCAGCGACCGCGAGCGGCTGCAGCGCGCCGACTTCGAGACCATGACGACGGCCGAGTTCGAACTCGCGAAGAAGCTTGCCGAGGAATTGCCGCTGCCGGTCGATCCGGTCCAGCGGCGTCGCCATGCGCCGGCGCCGCGCGGCCGCATCGACCTGCGCGCGACGCTCTTGCGCATGGCGCGCCAGCCGCAGACGCTCGCGCCGGCGTTCAGCCGGCCGCGCAGCGAGATGCCCACGCTCGTCGTGCTGCTCGACATCTCGGGCTCGATGGACCGCTATGCGCGGCTGCTGCTGCACTACGTGCACGGCCTGACGCGCCGTTACCTGCGGGTGCACACGCTGACCTTCGGCACGCGGCTGACGAATATCACGCGCGCGCTGCAGAACCGCGATCCGGACGAGGCGATCAAGCTCGCCGACAGCCAGGTGCAGGACTGGCGCGGCGGCACGCGCATCGCGTCGTGCGTCGACGAGTTCAACCAGCGCTGGGCGCGTCGCCTGCTCGGCGCCAACGCGGCGCTGCTGCTCGTCACCGACGGCCTCGACCGCGACGAGCACGGCGACCTCTCGCACGCGGCGGCGCAACTGCGGCGCAACGCGCACCAGATCGTCTGGCTCAACCCGCTGCTGCGCTTCGACGGTTTCGAGCCGCGCGCCGCCGGCGTGCGCGCGCTGCTGCCGCACGTCGACCGCCTGCTGCCGGTGCACAACCTCGCCAGCCTCGCCGACCTCGGACGCGCGCTGCGTGGGCATTCGGGCAAACCCCCGCTTTCCTCGACCCTTCACCTACACTGAGACCATGGAACTCACCGGCGAACGACTCATCCCCGCACCGCTCGAGGCAACCTGGGCCGCGCTCAACGATCCAGAGGCACTGAAGGCGTCGATCGCCGGCTGCGAGTCGCTCGAACGCAGCGGCGACGACGCCTTCAAGGCGCTCGTCGCGGTCAAGGTCGGCCCGGTGAGCGCGCGCTTCAAGGGCAACCTGCAGATGACCAATATCCAGGCGCCGCACAGCTATACGATCAATTTCGACGGCCAGGGCGGCGTCGCCGGCTTCGGCAAGGGCTCGGCCGACGTGACGCTCGCCGAAGAGGGCGCGCAGACGCGCCTGAAGTACACCGCCCGCGCCCAGGTCGGCGGCAAGATGGCGCAGGTCGGCTCGCGTTTGATCGACGCCGCCGCCGGCAAGATGACGGCCGACTTCTTCGATGCGTTCGAGGCCCGGCTGCGGCCGGCCGAAGCGGCCGGCGCCGCGCCCGCACCGGCTGCCGCCGAAGCCGCGGGCGGCGGCAGCAGGATCATCTGGTGGATCGTCGGCGCCGCGATCGTGCTCGCGGCCTGGTATTTCCTCTCTCGATAGGACGACGCACATGGACAGCCTCGACCTTCAGGTACTGCAACAGGCCCGCGACTGGCACGGGCAGGGCCACAAGGTGTGGCTCGTCACCGTCATCGAGACCTGGGGCTCGGCGCCGCGCCGGCCCGGCGCGCTGCTCGCGATGCGCGACGACGGCCTGGTCGCCGGATCGGTCTCCGGCGGCTGCGTGGAAGACGACCTGATCGACCGCGTGCGCAAGGGCGAGCGCGTTGGCCGCCCCTCGCTCATCACCTACGGCGTGACGAAGGAGGAAGCGGCGCGCTTCGGCCTGCCGTGCGGCGGCAACCTGCGCCTCGTACAGGAGCCGCTCGCGGGCGTCGGCTGGATCGACGAGGTGCTCGCGCGCACCGCGCGTCACGAACTCGTCGCGCGCACGCTCGATCTGGCCAGCGGCGCGGTGGAGGTCGAGTCCGCCGCGCGCGGCGAGAAGTTCGAATTCGACGGCAAGCGGCTGCGCGCGCTGTTCGGCCCGCGCTGGCGGATGCTGATCATCGGCGCCGGGCAGCTCTCGCGCGTGCTCGCCGGCATGGCGCTGGCGCTCGACTTCGAGGTCATCTGCTGCGACCCGCGCGAGGAGTACCACCTCACCTGGAACGTCCCCGGAACGACCTTCAGCAAGGCGATGCCCGACGACCTGGCGGTCGAACTGCACCTCGATCCGCACAGCGCCGTCGTCGCCGTCACCCACGATCCGAAGCTCGACGATCTGGTGCTGCTCGAGGCGCTCAAGTCGCCCGCGTTCTACGTCGGCGCGCTCGGCTCGCGCGGCAATACCACGGCGCGCAAGCAGCGCCTCGCGATGTTCGATCTGACGCTCGACGAGATCGGCCGCCTGCACGGCCCGATCGGCCTCGACCTTGGCAGCAAGACGCCGGGCGAGATCGCCGTCGCCATCCTCGCCGAGATCGTCGCCGTGAAGAACGGCATCGCGCTGACGCAGAAGAAGGACGGCTCGGCGATGCCGCAGGCGGCGGGGGTCTGCGGCCGAGGCTGATACCGGTCCGCTTTCGAACGGAAAGCGTCCGCCAAGCGCCTGCGACGCTGCGTGGCGGTCCGCATGGAGCCACCGGGGCACGCGAGCCTCGGCGCATCGTGCCAGGCGCCACCCGCCAGGGGCTCATGCCGGGGTACCGGAAATCGCCCCTGCCGGGTGGCGCCCGACACGAAGTCGTGGTTTCGGTGGCGCGCGCCGCGAACAGCGCGGGATTTGCCGCGCTGACCGTCGCCCGCATCGGCAGCACGAGTCCGGCCGCGCGCAACGCGCGAGCGTCCACTTTCATGCGCTCGCAGCGGCCTGGCTATGCGTTGCTCGTCGCCCGCACGTCCTCGATGCTGACGAGGCCCTGCAGCACTTTCTCGATGCCGTCCTGGCGCAGCGTGCGCATGCCGTCGGCGAGGGCGCGCTGCTGCAGTGCCTCGGCGCGCTCACCGCTCTGGATCATCTGGCGCAGCTCGCGCGAGACGATCATCAGTTCGTGGATGCCGGCGCGCCCTTTCTGTCCGGTGTGATCGCACTTCTCGCAGCCCGGGCTGTGGTGCGTCAGCAGCCGGCCGTCATGGCCGAAGCGCTGCATCCAGCCGGCGCGCACCGCGTCGCGCGCGAAGGCGGGGTCGTCCTTCGGGCAGGCCTGCAGCCAGTCGTCGAGCAGTTCGTCGATCTCGTCGCTCGTCGCCGCGCGCGAGGTGCGGCAGTGGGGGCACAGCCGGCGCACGAGGCGCTGGGCGAGGACGGCGAGCAGCGAGTCGGCGAAGTTGAACGGGTCCATCCCCATGTCGAGCAGGCGTGTCACGGTCTCGGGCGCGCTGTTCGTGTGCAGCGTCGAGAGCACGAGGTGGCCGGTGAGCGAGGCCTCGATCGCGACCTGCGCCGTCTCCGTGTCGCGCACCTCGCCGACCATGATCACGTCCGGGTCGGCGCGCAGGAAGGCGCGCAGCGCCTTCGCGAAGGTCCAGTCGATGCGCGGATTGACCTGCACCTGGCGCAGCCCGGGCTGGGTGATCTCGATCGGGTCCTCGGCGGTCCAGATCTTGCGCTCGGGCACGTTGATGAACGACAGCGCCGAGTGCAGCGTCGTCGTCTTGCCGGAGCCGGTCGGTCCGACGCACAGGATCATGCCGTAGGGCCGCTCCATCGAGAGCTTCAGCTGCGCGAGGTTGGCGTCGCTCAGGCCCAGGCCGTCCAGCGGCATCGGCTTGGCCGACGCGAGCAGGCGCATGACGACGTCCTCCAGCCCGTTGTTGGTCGGGATCGTCGCGACGCGCAACTCGACGCGGTGCTGGCCCGAGAACTTGGCGAAGTTGATCTTGCCGTCCTGCGGCTTCCTGCGCTCGCTGATGTCGAGGTCGCACATGATCTTGATGCGCGCGATCACCGCGTTGCGGTAGTTGTGCGGCAGCTCGAGGTGGGTGCGCAGCAGGCCGTCCTTGCGAAAGCGGATCTTGATGCGCTCGCGCCCCGGGTGGCTCTCGATGTGGATGTCGGAGACGCCGTCCTTCCACGCCTCGATGATCATGTTGTTGATCAGGCGCACGAGCGAGTTGTCGGACTGCTCGATCTGCGGGTCGTCGTCGCTGCCGGGCCGGTCGTTGCGCTCCTTCTCGAGCGTCTCGACGAGCTTGTCGGTATCGGCGAGGTCGAATTCGAACGGCGCGACGGCGTCGGCCGGGCCGAAGCCGATATGGGTCGCGATGCCGAACTTGTCGTAGGCCGCGCGCAGCGCGTCCTCCAGCGACGCGCACTGCGCGAGCACCGGCACGCACTTCATTTGGGTCAGGAACTCGATCTCCTCCAGCGCCTCGCGGCGCCGCTGCAGGTCGGCGAGGGCGACGACGAGCCGGCCGTCGCGCAGCATCAGCGGCACGAGCCGCAGGCGCAGCGCCATCGCGAACGGCAGCTTGCGCAGCGCCTCGGCCTCGACCGCGAACTGCGCGATGGCGACGATCGGGAAGCCCATCTTGCGTGCGAGCGCGATCTGCAGGTCGGCCGGCGAAACCGCGCCCATGCGCACCAGCACCTCGCCCAGCGGCACGCCGCGGTCGCTCGCCTGCTGGGCGAGCGCGGCGTCGAGTTGCGGCTGCGTGATGAAGCCGAGCGACAGCAGCGCATCGCCGATGCGCACCAGCGGCATGCTCGCCTGCTTGTCGATCGCCTCGAGCAGCTGCTCGGGCGTCAACGCCTGGCGCGCGACGAGGATCTCGCCGAGCCGCTGCGCGCGCATCGCCTGCTGGCGCTCGAGCGCGTGCTCGATCTGGCGCGGCGTCGCCGAGTCGTCCTGCACCAGCACCTCGCCGATGCGCTCGCCGATCTCGAACGCGGCGTAGGCCTCGCGCGGAACGAAGAGGCGGCGCACGCTGTCGGCGGCGTCCAGCGGCGCAAACAGGAAGAGGCCGAAATCGCGCTCGACGTGGCCGATCGTCTCGCCCGTCATCTCGCCGCCGCTGGCGAGCGCAACGCGGTACCGGCTGCGCGGACGATGGTCCAGCACCTGCGCTTCGGCGCCGCCGGGCCGCGTGCCCGCCGCACGCTGCGCGCTGACCTCGATCGGGGGCAGCACGGTGAGCGACTTGAACTGGTTGAAGCGCAACGCCATCGTCGTGCGCGCCGGCGGCACCTGCACATGCGCGACGCGCTCTTCGGGAACGAAGAAGCTCAGCCGTCCCTGCATCTCCTTGTCGTTCAAACCGACGATCACGCAGGGCTCGCTCGGCTGCTGCTCGACCGACTTCGGGTACGAGGCAAACGGCGGCGTCGGCCAGCAGAACATTGCCGCCTGCGCCTTGTGCGGCGGCTCCGCGGCCGCCTCGGTACGGCGCCCGAAGCCGCTGCGGCTCGAATCGGCCGGCGTTTCGCGGCCAGGAGTGGACCAGGCCAGGGGCGTCGAGAGGTCGGACATGCGGGGTCCCGGTGGATCGGCTCGAATGCGCGCGGCCGGTGATTCGGCGGCGCGGATGAACAACTCCATGCTAGACAGGCGGCATGCGTGCGATGCGCGGAAATGGCTTGCCAAGGGCGGCCAGATCGGCCCCTCCGATCCGCTCTTCCGATCGGTTCGTCTGCGCGGCGAGTACGATCCACTTGCCGCGATGCTGCGCGGCTGCAACGAGCGGAGATGAACAAGGCCTTCACGCGCGAAGTCGAGTCGGACGGCGACGACGGCGACGACGACGCGCCGACTCTGCCCGCGCTGCCGGCCGGCGCGCGCAACTACCTGACGCCGCCAGGCTACGCGCTGCTGCGCGCGGAGTTGCTCGAGCTGCTTGACGTCGAGCGGCCCAAGGTCGTCGAGGTCGTCTCCTGGGCGGCGAAGAATGGCGATCGCTCGGAGAACGGCGACTACCTCTACGGCAAGAAGCGGCTGCGCGAGATCGACCGCCGGATCCGCTTCCTGACGAAGCGGCTCGATATCGCCGAAGTCGCCGATCCGTCGGCGCATCACGGCAGCGACCAGATCTTCTTCGGCGCGACCGTGACCTACGCGAATGCCCGCGGCGAGGAGCGCACGATCACGATCAAGGGCATCGACGAAGCCGACAATCTGGCCGGCGAGGTGAGCTGGGTCTCGCCGATCGCACGCGCGTTGCTGAAGGCGCGCGAAGGCGACGAAGTGCAGCTCGTGACGCCGGGCGGCGTCGAGACGATCGAAGTGATCGCCGTGCGCTATCCGGCACCCGGCGCACCGGGCTGAGGCGCAGCGTCGATGGTGCGACCGAACGCGGCGAACACCGGCGCGATAGCCGCCATGACGAGCACGACGACCGCGCCGGAGGGCAGGTCGAAGCGCGCCGAGAGCGCCAGGCCGAGCAGGTAGCCGAGTGCGCCGAGCGCATACGCGGCCGGCAGCCTGCGCGCCCGCGGCAGGCCGCGCACCGCCAGCGCGGGAACGATCAGGCTCGTGAAGACGAGATAGACGCCGACGAGCTGAACCGATGCCGTCACCGCGACGGCGAACAGCAGATAAAAGCCCGTGCGCCCGAGTCGGCGGCGCGCGCCGAACCACAGCCCGAGCACGATCGCCGTCAGCACCGCCATGCCGGCGAGTTGCGCCGTCGAGACCCAGAGGATCTGGCCGACGAGCAAATCCTTCAGGTGCTCGCCGCCGTGCGGGTTGCCGGCCAGCAGGAGCAGGCCGGCGCACGAGGCGAGGACGAACAGCACGCCGATCAGCGCCTCCTGGATCTGCGGCCAGCGTCGCTCGGTCCAGGTCAGCAGCAGCGCGCCGAGCAGCGCGGCGCCGAGCGCCGAGACCTGCACCGCCCAGCCCTGCGGCTCCAGCCCGAGCGCGTCAGCGGCGATCACGCCGATGCCGGCGATCTGCGCGATCGCGAGGTCGATGAAGACGATGCCGCGCTCGAGCACCTGCGCGCCCAGCGGCACGTGCGTCGCGAGCACGAGCAGCCCGGCGGCGAGCGCCGGCAGCAGGATCTGCCAGTCGAAGGCCGCGGACGTCATGGCAGGCCCTTCAGCAGGCGTTGCACGGTGTCGTCGAAGAGCGAGAACAGATCCTTCGCCTGCTCGTCGCCGCCGACCGTGAACGGCAGCACGACGACCGGCAGCCTGGCGCGATCGGCGAGCCATTCGGCGCCGCGGCCGTCGTTGTAGGCCGCGCGCAGGATCATCTTCGCCGGCCGCGTCTGCAGTTCGGCGAGCACCGCGCTCAGGTGGGCGCTGGTCGGCTCGATGCCGGGCTTGGGCTCGAGCGCCGCGACCTCGACCAGCCCCAGCCACTGCTCGAGGTAGGGAAACGCCTTGTGCTGGACGACGATCGGCGTGCCGCGCAGCGGCGCGGCCTGCTTTTCCCAGCGCGCGATCGCCGCGCTCCAGCGCGTCGCGAAGTCGGCCGCGCGCGCCTGGTAGGTCGCGGCGTTGGCCGGATCGATCTCGGCCAGCCGCTTCGCGAGCGGGCCGGCAACGAGCGCGATGTTGCGCGGATCGGTCTGGATGTGCGGGTTGCCCGCTGCATGCACGTCGCCGTCGGCGCGGTCCAGCCGGTCCGGCACCTCGAGCTTGCGCACGAAATCCGCGGCCGCGAAGTTGCCCGGCTTGCCGGGCTGGATCGCATTGTTGCCGGACTGGCGGATCAGCACCGGCAGCCAGCCGACCTCGAGCTCGGCGCCGGTGCACACGAGCAGGTCGGTCGTGCGCGCCGCGGCGACGAGGCTGGGCCGGGCCTGGATGTGGTGCGGATCCTGCAGGCCGGTCGTGGCGACGTAGACGCTCGCCTTGTCGCCCGCGAGTTCCTGCACCAGAGCGCCCCATTCGGGTTCGCAGGCCAGCACCTTGATCGCGGCCTGGGCCGCATGGCCGGCGAGCGCGAGCAGCAGTGCGGGCGCGATTCGAAGCAGTTGCTTGTTCATGGCATTCGTTCTCCTTCGGTCAATAGTCGTGTGCGCCGTGCGAGCCGAGGCTCATCTGGTATTGCACGGTGAACTGGTTGTCGGTCAGGCCGTAGCGCGCGCGGTCGTTCGCGTACTGCAGGCGGATGCGGCTGAACTCGCTGGGCGACCAGTCGAGCATCACCGTCGCCCGGGTCGGCGCGTAGCCGGGCAGCACGAGGTTGGCGGCGTTGCTCGCGGCGTTCACGCTGCCGCCGTCGAGCCGGTCGTAGCGCAGGCCGACGCGCCACGCCGGCATGAACTGATAGACGGCCTGCGCGTACCAGCCCGATTGCCGGAAGTCGAAGCTGTCGTTCGCCGCGAGTCCGGTGGCGTCATACGTCAGACGGCCGGACTCCCGGCGCCAGACATACTCGCCCTGCAGCGTGAGGTTGGTGCGCTGCGGGTTGCCGTTCGGCGCCCATTTCCAGATGCCGTCGAGAATCACCAGATGGCTCGTGCCGTCGAACGCGTTGGTGATGTCGTTGCCGGCGCGATCGATGTCGCCCGACTCGCGGTCGTTCGCCTTCGCCCAGAGGTAGGACAGGCCGGCTCGCCAACTGCCGCCGGTGCCGACGTCGCCGCCGGTGTGCGCGAACAGCGTCGCCGTGCCGGGCTGGTTGCCGTTGCCGTTGCCGCTCGGGAAGGGGCCTGCGGCGCCGAGTTCGCCGCCGAGTTCGATGAACTGCGCGGTCGGCAGCAACACGCGCAGTTGCAGGCCATCCTCCTTCAACTGACCGTCGAGGAAGGCCTGGTAGACGAGCGGCGCATCGGCGAAATCCCAGGTGTGGGCGTGCTTGCTGTTGAGGTAGCCGATGCCCGACAGATAGCGCCCGGCGCGCAGCACGAGGCCGTCGGGAAGCGCCGTCGTCTGCACATAGGCTTCTTCGACCGAGACGCTGTTGTCGGCATCGATCGCCAGGTTGAGCGCGCCGTAGAACCAGGGATCGATATTGGCCGAGATGTTCAGTTCGGTCTCGCCAAGCGAGAAGCCCTGCGGCGCCGGACCGATCTGGTTGCCAGTCAGAAAGCCCGGAAAGCGGTAGGTCGCCGGATCCTGCGACAGGTTCGAGTAGGTGCCCGACAGGATCAGCGCGATCGCCGGGTTGAAGGCGTTCGCAGCAGCGGGCGCAGCGGCGACCGCCTCGGGTGCCGCCGCGGGCGCAGCGCTTGGCGCGGCCTGCGCCGTGGCCGGCGACGGCGCGGACCCGGCGTCGGCTGCGGCAGGCTTGGCGGCTGCCGCTGCCTCGGCCTGCTGCAGCCGGTTTTCCAGCGATCGAAGACGCGCTTCGTAGTCCTGGCGCATGGCGTTGATCTCCTGGCGCAGTTGCTGGATCTGGGCGTCGTCGGCGGCGAGCGCCGGGGCTGATGCGAGCGCCGAGGCGAAGGCGAACGCGGGCGCGGCACGCAGTGCCGCGCGGTGGGGGAAATTGGGCATGGGATCGAGGCTCCAATGTGCCGCCCTGCAGGCCCACGCATGCAAGGCGTCGCGCGCCCACGCATGCGGGCGGTTGTAGGGCGCGGGGCTGGTGCAGCCGCGCCCGGTGTGACGGGGAGTCAGGCCTGTCGCGGCGGAGCGCGACTGCGGTACGCGCGAAACGGCGCCACGTCGTGCTGGCGCACGACGGTGGGTGATGCGGTCGGCGTTGCGCCGACCGCGACGAAGTCGAGTCCGCGCGAGGGCAGCGCGGTAGCGAGCACGCCGAGCAGCAGACACTGCTCGCAGACCTGCGTCGCGTGCACCAGCGCGGCGTCGTGCTTCGCGGCCGGCGAGGCCGCGGCGAGGGATGCTGCTTCGCTGACCCCGTGGCGTGCATGCCACAGGCCATGCAGTTGGACCTCCCACGGCATCCAGAGCGCGATGGCGGCGCACAGCCATGCGATCTGTCGCCGCCGGCGCTGCGTCCAGAGCTTCATGGCTTGACCCTTGCCACCCGCTGCACCGGCGGCGTGCGCTTGAGCAGGCGCATCACCTCGGCCAGGTGGACGCGGTCGCGAACGCTCAGCACAAGGCGCATGTCGATCGTATCGCCGGCACGCTCCTCGCCCATGTCGATATAGATGATGTCGGCCTCGGCCGCGCTGACGGCCGAGGCGACCTGCGCGAGAACGCCCTTGCCGTTGTGCAGCAGCAGGGTGATCGCGGTCTCGAACGGGCGCGTCATCTCCTCGGCCCACTCGACGCTCATCCAGTGCTCGCGGTCGCGCTCGTGCAGGCGGCGGCCGATGGCGCAGTCGGCGGTGTGCACGACGAGCCCTTCGCCGCGCCCGAGGTAGCCGACGATCGCATCTCCCGGGATCGGCCGGCAGCAGGGCGCCATCTGCACCGAGGTGCCTTCGCTGCCATCGATGACGACGCTCTGCCTGGGCGTTGCGTCGGGATCGTCGCCGTAGCGTCCGAGTGTGAGCATCACCGCATCGGGTCGGATGCCGCGTTCGATCATCAGCTTGGCGAGGTGCTTGGCGACGATGGTCGCGATCTTGCGCCCGAGGCCGATGTCGGTCAGCAGATCGCCGCGCGTGCGGCTGTCGCTCCAGCGCGTGAGCTGGAGCCAGATCGCGGCGGCCTCGGCATCTTCGGGATCGGCCGACGGCAGCAGCAGCCCCTCGGCGCGCAGCGCGGCGGCGAGCAGCTTCTCTCCGAGCTGCTGCGACTCCTCCTGCTCCATCGTCTTCAGATAGTGCCGGATGTGCGACCTGGCGCGGCCGGTGCGCACGAAGGCGAGCCAGGTCGGGTTCGGCCGCGCGCCGGGCGCGGTGATGACCTCGACGACGTCGCCGCTGTGCAGCTCGGTCTTCAGCGACACCGGCTCGCCGTTGATCTTGGCGGCGACGCAGTGGTCGCCGACATCGGAGTGGATCGCGTAGGCGAAATCGACCGGCGTCGCGCCGCGCGGCAGCGAGAGGATCTGCGACTTCGGCGTGAAGACGTAGACCGCGTCGGGAAAGAGGTCGATGCGCACATGCTCGAGAAACTCGTTGGCGTCGTTCGTCTCGTCCTGGATGTCGAGCAGCGACTGCAGCCACAGGGCCCCCAGGCGCTGCGCCTCGGCGGCGCTCGCCGGCGCGCGGCGCTTGGCCTTGTACATCCAGTGCGCGGCGATGCCCTTCTCGGCGACCGCGTTCATCGGCTCGGTGCGGATCTGGAACTCGACCGCGGTGCCGAGCGGGCTGACGAGCGTCGTGTGCAGCGACTGGTAGCCGTTCACCTTCGGGATCGCGATGTAGTCCTTGAAGCGGCCCGGCATGGGCTTGTAGATCTGGTGCAGCACGCCGAGCGCCAGATAGCACTCGGGCAGGGTCGCGACGACGATCCGAAAGCCGAAGATGTCGTTCACCTGCGCGAAGCTCAGGTGCTTCTGGCGCATCTTGCGGTAGATCGAATAGAGCGTCTTCTCGCGGCCGCTGATCTGCACCTTGAGCTTGGCCTTGGCGAACGCTTGCTCTACCTCGCGCTGGACCCGGTCGACGATATCGCGCCGCGAGCCGCGCACGCTCTGCACCGCCTTGAACAGCGCCGCGTGGCGCCAGGGGCGCAGCTGCTGGAACGACAGCTCCTGCAGCTCGCGGTAGGTCTGGTTCAGGCCGAGGCGGTGCGCGATCGGGGCGTAGATGTCGAGCGTCTCGCGCGCGACGCGCATCCGCTTGTCGGGCGCGACGGCGATCATCGTGCGCATGTTGTGCAGCCGGTCGGCAAGCTTGATCAGGATGACGCGCACGTCGCGCGTCATCGCCAGCAGCATCTTGCGAAACGACTCCGCCTGCGATTCCTCGCGCGTCGAGAAGCGCAGCCGGTCGAGCTTGGTCAGGCCGTCGACCAGATCGGCGGTTGGTGCGCCGAAGCGCTCGATCAGCTCGGCCTTGCCGATGCCGCAATCCTCCATCGCATCGTGCATCAGCGCGGCCATGATTGCCTGCGCGTCGAGCTTCCACTCGGCGCACAGCGCGGCGACCGAGATCGGGTGCGTGATGTAGGGCTCGCCGCTGGCGCGGAACTGGCCGAGGTGGACCTCGTCGGCGAAGCGGTAGGCCTCGCGCACCCGCTTGATGTCGCCCGAGTTCAGATAGTCGAGCTTGGCAGCGAGCACCGCGAACGACGATGCGGTCGCCTCGTCGGGCCCGAGCACCGGCACGTCGCGAACGACCGAGCGCGCCTTGGGCGTCTTCGAAAGCGCCTTGCCGAGTACCGACCAAACCGAGATCGTGCGTTCGCCCATCGAACGCATTATGTTGCCTTGCGCAGGATGAAGCTGCGGCAGGCTCCCTTTTTCCGGGTGCGGGCGCGGGTTCGACCGCCGCGCCGGCGAGGGCGCAGCGAGTTAGACGGGAACCTTGCGCAGCATCTCGAGACCGACTTCGCCGGCGGCGATCTCGCGCAACGCGGTCACGCCGGGCTTGTTGCGGCTCTCGATCTTGGGCGTGTGGCCCTGGCTGAGCATGCGCGCGCGGTAGGTCGCGGCGAGCACGAGCTGGAAGCGGTTCGGGATCTTGACGAGGCAGTCTTCGACGGTGATGCGGGCCATGACGGTGTTCCGGGCGGCGTCCGGCGTGGACGCGTCAGCTGAGATCGAGGGCGGCAAAGACAGCGGGCTTGCTGCGTGCCTGCGCAGCGTACCTGAGGCGCTGCGAGTGGACGATCGCCTTCAGGTCGAAAAGCGCCGTCTCGAATAAGGCGTTGATTATAACGAAGTCGAAGTGCCGGGCCTGCGCGACCTCGGCGCGCGCGTTCGCCAGGCGCTGGGCGATCACCTCGGGCGGATCCTCGCCGCGCCGCGTCAGCCGCTGCCGCAGCTCGTCCCAGCTCGGCGGCAGGATGAAGACGAGCACCGCGTTCGCGAACAGCTTGCGGATCTGCAGCGCGCCCTGCCAGTCGATCTCGAGCACCACGTCCTGCCCGCCTCGGATGCGCGATTCGACCTCGGCGCGCGACGTGCCGTAGAGGTTGCCGTGGACCTGCGCCCATTCGACGAACTCGTCGCGCTCGACCATCGCGCGAAACGCCGCCTCTTCGACGAAGTGGTATTCGCGCCGATGCTGCTCCTGCCCGCGCGGTGCGCGCGTTGTGTGCGAGACCGATACGACGATGTGCGAGTCGAGTTCGAGCAGCGCATTGACGAGGCTCGACTTGCCGGTGCCGCTGGGTGCGGCGACGACGAACAGATTGCCGGGATAGTCGCTGCCGTTCATTCGATTGCTCGCGTCAGTGCTTCGGGTTCGACATCTGGGGGCGGTCGTCTCATCGCTTCTTGTCCTCGCCCGCCCGCGCAAGCGAGGCGAAACGGCGCCTGGCCTGCAGGCGGCAGTGCCTCACCGCGGGCCGGAGCCGGTTCGTGCAGGCCCGCAACTGTAGCGCGTGGGCCGGGCGTTCGAGCGTGCAGGGTTCGTTCACGGATGCTCAGGCCGTCAGCGGGCGCTCGCGCGCCAGCGCGCCGTAGATCGCCGCCCCGGCGAGCAGCGCCGCGGCAGCGATCTGCAAGGCCAGCGTGAAGCCCGCGGCAGGGCTTGCGCTGCGTTGCAGCAGCCAGGCCACCAGCGGCGGGCCGGCGATCTGCCCGAGGCCGTAGGCGGCGGTCAAGCCGCCGATCAGCGCCGCCGTATCGTGCGGCCGCAGGCGGCGCGCCTCCTGCAGTGCGAAGAGCGTGATCGCGGTGAACGGCAGGCCCAGCAGCACGCTGCCGAGCGCGAAGCCGGCGAGCGAGGGCAGCCAGACGCCCGCCATCACGCCCGCCGCCTGCATCGCATAGCAGCCGATCAACAGGTGGCGGCGGTCCAGCGCGAGCGGCACGCGCATCGTCAGCAGCGAGCCGATGGAGACGCCGATGCCGAAGATCGGCCAGAACAGATCCAGCCACACCGACCCCGCAGGCAGCGCCTGGCGGGCGATCACCGGCAGGAAGGTGGCGGTGACGATATAGCCGAAGCCGGCCAGCCCGTAGGCGAGCGTGAAGGCAGCGATCGTCGCGTGCGGCGGCGGCGGGGCGCCGCCGGCCGCGGCCGGCGGCGCAGGCACCTCGCCGCGCAACTGCGGCCACGCGATCGCGGCAAGCAACACGGCGAGCAGTGCGAAGACCGCCCAGCCGGCGGCGGCGCTCACGCCGCCCGCGACCATCGCCGTCGCGGCGAACCCGCTGATCGCGATCCCGAGCCCGGGCCCGACATAGATGATGCCGGCCAGCGCGGGCGCCCCGAGCGCGGCCAGCCGCGCCAGGCACCAGCCGGAGACGAAGACGAAGACCAGCGCGCTCGCGACGCCGGCCAGAAAGCGCCACAGAGGCCAGAGCAGCGCCGGCGGCAGCGCCATGCAAAGCGTCAGCAGCGCCGTCGCGACGAGACCCAGGCGCACGACCCGGGTATGGCGCAGCGGCGCAAATGCGCGGCGCCGCCACAGCGCCGGCTGCACCGCGCAGGCCATCGCGCCCAGCCAGTAGCCGAAATAGTTCGCGGTGGCGAGCCAGCTCCCGCCGGCAAGATCGGTCACCCGGTCGTGCAGCATCATCGGCAAGAGCGGCGTGAAGGCGAAGCGGCCGATGCCCATCGCGACGGCGAGCGCGAGCATGCCGCTCAGGGCAATCGCGATCGGCCGGGGTTCGTGCGGCGCGCCGTGCATGCCCGGATTGTCAGTGCCGCCTGCGCGCGGCGCTCGGGCACTGTCGGTCCCGATCGGGCCGTGGTGGTTTGAGCCCTTCGGTGCGCAGGTGCCGCAATCCAGGTTTTGTACCAAGTTGGAGCACGGCGCGCGCCAGAGGCGTGCGAGCGCGGTCGATGTCAGTGGCAAGATCGGCTTGAAGAACGGGGAACAGTCATGAACCTGGGTGAACTGCAGTCCGAGTTGCGGCACTTCGCGGCGGAGCGCGACTGGCAACCGCTTCAAACTCCCAAGAACCTGACCACGGCGCTCATGGTCGAGGCGGCTGAGCTGGCGGAAATCTTTCAATGGCAGACGCCCGAGGAGTCGCGACTTGCCCATGCGGACAGCACAGCCAGGCAACGCATTGGCGAGGAGGTCGCAGACGTGCTGCTCTACCTGCTGCAGGTGGCGGACCACTGCCAGATCGATGTCGAGCAGGCGGTCAAGGACAAGCTGGCGAAAAACGCGGTGAAGCACCCGGCGAAGCGTGTGATTGCACGGGTTTCGCCGACGTGTTCAACGGCGCCGCGCACGCACGTTCTACTCGACTACGAGAACACCCAGCCCAGCGATGCCCAACTGCGTGCATTGGTCCCGGACGTAAGCGACGTCTGGGTGTTCCACGGGCCGCACCAGCGCGAGGTCGAGAAGCGCTTCATCTCGTTCGGCGGCAGTGCCACAGCCGTACCGATCAGCAGGACCGGCAAGAACGCGCTGGACTTCCATCTTTCCTTCTACATGGGTTACATCGCGTCTCGCAACCCGGACTCGAAGATGGTGGTCGTCGCCAACGACAAGGGCTACGAGCCCATGCTCGAGCACGCGAAGGCGATGGGATTCATGGTGCGCCGGCAACCACACGGTGAGCTCGAGGCACCCGCCAGGAAGACCGCTGCGAAGAAGGTGGTAGCCAAGAAAGTGCCAGCGAAGAAGCTTGCGGCGAAGAAGGCTGTCGCGAAGCCTGCGGCGGCCAAGCAACCGGCCGCACAGAAGGTGGCCGCGAAGACGGTGCCGGCCAAAAATGCTGTGCCAGCCAAGCAGTCTGCGACCGCGAAGAACTTGGCGGCCAAGTCCAAGACGCCTGTGCCCGCTGCGAAGGCGGCTGAGGCGGTGTCGCCTGATGTCGTGAATGCGGCGGCAGCCAAACTTGCAGTCGTGGCGCGGAACGCTGCGGGAACCCTCGAGAAGCTGACGAACAGCCTGAGGAAGATGGGCGACAAGCGGCCGACCAGACCGGCGTCACTATGGCGGTCGCTGAAGTCCTTGCTGGGTGCCGATGCAACCGAGGAGTCGGTCGAGGTGGCGTTGGCCCGGCTGATCGCCGAAGGCGTGGTGAAGGTGGATTCGGTGGGGGGTGCGTCGTATCCGATGTTCGATGCTTCGAACGGGCCCGTTGCCACCCGGGCTTGAGTAGCTGGTGAAACAGGTGCTGCAGTCGATACGCTGAGATCCGACGAGAAACCTACTCTAGGTTTTGCACCTGCTCGCGCAGCTGCTCGATCGCGACCTTCATCTCGACCGCGATATTCGTCAGTTCGATCGCGGCCGACTTGGAACCGAGCGTGTTCGCTTCGCGCAGCAGTTCCTGCACCAGGAAGTCGAGCCGTTTGCCGAGTTCGCCGCCGGTGGCGAGCAGGCGGTCGATCTCGTCGAGGTGCGAGCGCAGGCGGGCCAGTTCCTCGGCGACGTCGATGCGGATTGCGAACGCCGCCGCTTCGTTCAATGCGCGCTCCTGCAGCGCTTCGGGTGCGATCGTCTGCGCCGCGCCGCTCGTCGCGAGCGCTTCGTTCCAGCGTTCCAGAAAGCGCTGCTGCTGGCGCCGCACGACGACCGCGACGAGCGGCTCGGCTTGCGCTGCGAGCGCGCGCAGACGCTCGACGCGCTCGGCGAGCACCTTGGCCAGGCGCTCGCCTTCGCGCGCCCGGGCGTCCTGCAACCCGGCGATCGCGTCTTTCGCAGCTTGAAGTACCGCTTCGTCGAGGCGCTCGGCGGCGGCGCCGGCTCTGCACCACTGCAGCGCCTCGTTCACCGACAGCGGCCGTGCATCGGGCATCCAGCCGCGCACGCCGTCCTGCAGCCGCGCGAGTCGGTTCAACTGCTCGGCCTGCGGCTGCGGCCAGAGTGCCGCAGCGTCGTTGCGCGTGCTCGCCCGCAGCTCGATCTTGCCGCGGCGAAACGCTGCCGCCACCAGTTCGCGCAGCGCCGGCTCGAGCGAACGCAGTTCGTCGGGCAGGCGCAGCGAAAGATCGAGGAAGCGGCCGTTGACCGAACGCAGTTCGACGTTCACGCTGCCGCCTGCGCCGGCCTCGGATGCAGGGGCCGCATCCTGCGCCGCGGCGCCCGCGCTCGCGTAGCCGGTCATGCTGTAGATGGTCATCGAACCTTCGTGCAGGCAAAGCGAAATTATCTCAAAGCCGCGGCCGGCGCCGCTCCAGTTTCGACGCATGCCGCGGGTCGGCAACGCGACTTTCGCGATCGATGCAGGGCTGTCGTGTCGATACGTCATGCGGCGGCGTTCGCAGCGTTTTCACCGATGGCCGCGAAGCCGAATGCATCGATACTGCGCGCGCGGCGATGACAGCAGCAGAAATGCCGCGACATGACGACTTCCGAACCCTTGCGCGTCGACGCCGGCGCACTCACCGATGCGGCCGCGGCGATGCTCGAGGCGGCCGGCTGTGCTGGTGCCGAGGCGCGTCAGGTTGCGCACGCACTGGTCGAGGCCAACCTCTTCGGCCACGATTCGCACGGCATCGGTCTGCTGCCGCGCTACCTGGACAATCTGCGCCAGGGCATCGTGCGCGCCGGGCAGTCGGTGCGCATCGTCGCCGATCATGGCGCCCTGGTGGGCATGGACGGCGGCTGCGGCTTCGGTCAGGTGGTGGGCGAGCAGGCGATGGCGATCGCCGTCGAGCGCGCGCGATCGAACGGTGTGTGCGTCGCGGGGCTTGCCAACTCGCACCATCTCGCGCGCATCGGACGCTGGGCCGAGTTGTGCGCCGCCGAGGGCTTCGCGTCGGTGCATTTCGTCAACGTGCTGTCGCGGCCGCTGGTCGCGCCCTGGGGCGGCTCGGACGCGCGGCTCGCGACCGATCCGTTCTGCGTCGGCGTGCCGCATGCGCCGCACCCGCTGATCCTCGACTTCGCGACGAGCATGGCCGCGGTCGGCAAGGTCGACGTCGCGCTCGCCGCCGGCAGGCAGATGGCCGAGGGCTTGCTGATCGACGCGAACGGCCGGCCGACGACCGACCCGGCGGTGATGTTCGGCGATCCGCAGGGCGCGCTGCTGCCGTTCGCGCAGCACAAGGGTTTTGCGCTGGCCGTGATGTGCGAACTGCTCGGCGGCGCGCTGTCGGGCGGGCAGGTGCAGCGCGAGGCGCTGCATCCAAACCCGATGCGCAACAACATGCTGTCGATCGTCTTCGCGCCCGACAAGCTCGCGACGCGCGAGGCGCTCGCGCGGCAGGTCGGCGAACTCGCGGCGTGGCTGCGCGGCTCGCCGCTCGCGCCGGGCGCAAGCGGCATACACCTGCCCGGCGAACCGGAGCGCATCACCGCGCGTGAGCGCACGCGCGACGGCATCCCGCTGCCGCGCCGCACGGTCGATGCGCTCGCGGCGTGTGCGCGCGCACTCGGCGTCGATGCGTTCGACGCGCTGGCCGCGGGCCGGATTTCTGACGCAGCGCAATGAGGCTGCCGCGTCACACCTGTAGTCTCGCCGCGCCCGGACCGAGAATGCGTCTCGCGTGCCGCGGGATGGCGCCCGCCGCGAAGCCGGCGAATCGCAAGAGGACACCCGATTCATGCAAGAACCGATAGCCGACAGCGCGGGCGCACCGGGTCAGGGTTTCGGCCCGGCCGGGCGCCTGCTGCTGCTGATCTCCAAGCAGCTCGCCGTGATCGGCGGGCTGGTCTTCGTCGGGCTGGTCGTGATGTCGCTCGTCTCGATCACCGGCCGCAAGCTGTTCTCGGCGCCGGTGCCGGGCGATGTCGAGGTGCTGCAGATGTGCGCCGCCGTCGCGTCGGCCTGCTTCTTCGCCTACTGTCATCTGGCCGGCGGCGACGTGAAGGTCGACTTCTTCACGCACAACATGTCGCCGGTGAAGGTGGCGGCGATGGATGCTTTCGGCTCGCTGCTGGTCGGCCTGTTCGGCGCGCTGCTGGCCTGGCGCACGCTGGCCGGCGCGCTGACGGTGAAGGAGGCGGGAGAGACTTCGGCGATCCTCGGCTGGCCGGTGTGGGTCGCGCAGGTGCTGATGGTGCCCGGCTTCGCGCTGCTCGCGGCGGCGGGCTTCTATATGGTCGGGGTGCGCCTGCACGCGATCGCCGCCGAGCGCAAGAGGGCGGCGGCGTGAGGACGCTTGCGGACCAGGCCGACGCGGCCATCGCCGGGGCGGCATCTTGAGCGGCACCAGCGTCGGTTTCATCATCTTCGCGGTGATGCTCGCGCTGATGGTGGTGCGCGTGCCGATCGGCATCGCGATGTTCACCGTCGGCGCCGGCGGCTATCTGTACCTGACCGGCAATGTCAACGCGCTGTTGAATTCGTTGAAGAACCTCGGCTACGCGCGGCTGTCGAACTACGACCTGATCGTCATTCCGCTGTTCCTGCTGATGGGACAGTTCGCGACGCACGGCGGTCTTTCCAGATCGCTGTTTCGCTGCGTGTCGGCCTTTCTCGGCCATCACAAGGGCGGCGTCGCGATGGCATCGATCGGCGCCTGCGCCGGCTTCGGCGCGATCTGCGGTTCGTCGCTCGCGACGGCGGCGACGATGGGCCAGGTCGCGCTGCCCGAGCTGCGCCGCTTCGGCTACTCGGGGGCGCTGTCGACCGGCGCGCTGGCCGCCGGCGGAACGCTCGGCATCATGATCCCGCCTTCGGTGCCGCTCGTCGTCTACGCGATCCTGACGCAGGAGTCGATCGGCAAGCTGTTCATGGCCGCGGTGCTGCCCGGCATCATCGCGATGCTCGGCTACATGCTGGTGGTGCGCATCATCGTCACGCTCAAGCCGTCGGCCGGCCCGGCCGGCGCCGTCGTGCCCTGGGGCAGCCGCATGCGCAGCCTGTTCGAGGTGACGCCGGTGCTGCTCGTGTTCGTCGTCGTCATCGTCGGCATCTACGGCGGCTGGGCGAATCCGACCGAGGCCGCGGCGATCGGCGCCGCCGCCTGCGGCATCCTCGCCGTCGTCACCGGCGGCATGCGCGGCAAGGGTCTCCTGATCAGCGCGCTGGGCACGGCGCAGGCGACGGCGATGATCTTTCTCGTGCTGCTCGGCGCCGACATGCTCAACACGACGCTCGCGCTGTCGCAGATGCCGAGCGAACTGGCCCATTGGGTCCAGAACAGCGGCCTGCCGCCGCTGCTCGTGATGGTGATGATCCTCGTGATCTACATCTTTCTCGGCTGCGTGATGGACTCGCTGGCGATGATCCTGCTGACGATCCCGATCTTCTATCCGATGGTGATGGGGCTCGACTTCTGGGGCATGCCGGCGCAGGACAAGTCGATCTGGTTCGGCATCCTCGCGCTGATGGTGGTCGAGATCGGGCTCGTGCACCCGCCGGTCGGCATGAACGTCTACATCATCAACCGGCTCGCGAAAGACGTACCGCTGACCGAGACCTTCAAGGGCGTCGTGCCGTTCCTGCTGTCGGACTTCGTGCGCATCGTGCTCTTGCTTTACTTCCCGATCATCTCGCTCTACCTCGTCAACACCTTCAACCACTAGACGTCCGCCAAGGACTAACTCTCATGGCCCGGGCGGGTCACCCTGGATGATGGAAGACACTGGGGGTGTG
>OEIU01000352.1_pt1 | contig 45123 bp, 42 predicted proteins | sample 1539221 | NCBI WGS metagenome assembly OEIU01 (sample SAMN03792071, study PRJEB22550) | activated sludge metagenome | feature: wastewater treatment plant; material: activated sludge; isolation source: Wastewater treatment plant of a petroleum refinery complex | place: Argentina: Zarate | collected... | reverse complement strand
ACCTCTCCTGCGCCCTCATCGCCTACAGGGCCGCGGGTCTACTGAGATAGGCTCTTAGTTGCTCGCCGTCAGCAGAACGGGAAACACGCGGCTCGCGAAGGTCCCCTGTCTGAAGAGCACCACGAACACGCGCGTCGGCGCGCTCGGGAACCAGTCGGGGACCGTGAACGTGGCCGCCCAGGTGGAGCCCGACTGCGTCGCCGAGGCAAGGGAGCGGTCGTAGTCCGGATTGCCGGGGCTCGGGATGATGAACGGTTGCCGTTGATAGAGGCCGTCGAGGTTGGTGTCGAAGTACAACTCCACGCTGCGGGCGTTCGACGACACGCCCGAGACCGTGAGTGTTGCCGACTGTCCGCGAATGAGCGGCGCTGGCGTGAACGAGATTGACCCGACGGTCGGCCCCGCGTTCCGTCCCTCTATCTTCTGCGAGACTGTCGAGTAGCTTGTGCCTCCGTTCTTCTCAGCAGAGGCGACAAAGTAGTTGTCGTCGTACACCCGGGCGCCGTCCGCCGTGAACGTGAGCGTGTAGTCATTGCCCGACCGTGTGCCGATGCCCAGAAGCACCGGCGGATTGCTGTAGATCTGGATCGCATCGGGCTGGATGTAGAACTTGACCACCCCCGCGTCGGGATCCATGTTCGTGACGTTGCGTGCGGTGAGCGTGACAATGCTGCCGGGGCGAACGTACCGCTTGCTCACCTCGATGGAGTCGATGTGGGGCTGGAACGTGACGCCGAGCGTGCCGTTGGAGGGGAGCACGTTGTTGGACTCATCGGACTCCGCGATGCGGTTGTTGGGGTCAACCTGCATGAGCAGGCGGTAGTTTCCGGAGTCGATGCCCAACGGCAGCTTGATGAACTTGCTGTAGGACACCCGCTCCCCCGCCGGAATGGCATCCGGGAGGACCGATGTACGGAGCGGTCGGTCGGCGGAGTCGAGCACGGCGTCGCGGGAGAGGTAGTACCGCACCTGGACTCCAGCAGGGACGCCGGTCGAGCCGGCGTTGGCGACGCTCAGCGCGAAAGGACGAACAACGGCGCCCGAGCCGGCGGCGCCCGTCGAGAGCATGGAGAGCCCGCCCGCCACGAGGTCTGCCGCGCAGAGAATGCGGTTTTCGAGGGGATGGAGTCCAAACGAGTCGAACGGAGTCTCTCGCGCGTGCGGCATGGTGGGGCTTCCTGTATGTGAGACACCATCGGCGGCGCGGCGTACGACGCTGCAAAGACTGGGGCCGATCCTGCCGTGGGCACGTCGCGGATAAACTGGTCCTCTCTGGGAGCGGTACACCATGCGACTCGACGACCTCCAAACCTACATGCACGACCAGCGCATCGGCGGCTGGCTCATCTGGGATTTCCGCGGCTCCAACTCCACGCTCGCTCGCCTGCTCCCGCTGCCGAAGGGCCACCCCACGGGACGCCGTCACCTCACCCGGCGCGCGGCGCTGTGGATTCCTGCCCGCGGCGAGCCGGTCCTGCTCTCCCACGGAATCGACAGCGTCGCCTTCCATGATGCCGCGCTCATCGGCGGTGGCAAGGTCAAGACCGATCTCTACCTCACCTGGCAGCAACTCTGGGCCTGGGTCAACGCCCGTGTCGGCGAGAGCGGCGGGCGTGTTGCGATGGAGTACGCCGCGGGCGGTGCGCTCCCCGTGGTCTCCGTTGTTGACGCAGGAACGGTCGAGATGGTGCGATCCTGCGGTGCCGAGGTGGTCTCCAGCGCGAACCTCATCCAGGTCTGCATCGCCCGGTGGAGCGCGGCCGCGCTTGAGAGTCACGAGTGGGCCTCCAAGGAGGTCGCCCGTATCAAGGATTCGGCGTTCGACCTGATCCGCACGCGACTGGCCGCGAATCAGCGTGTCACCGAGTGGGATGTCCACCAGCACATCCACACGCTCTTCAAGCAGGCCAATCTCGAGACCCCCGACGGCCCCATCGTCGCCGCCAACGCCCACGGGGCCGACCCGCACTTCGAGGTCTCCGAGACGAGCCCCGCCGAGATCAAGCGCGGCGACTTCATCCTGCTCGACCTGTGGGCCAGAAGGCCCGGCGACGAGCACATCTTCAGCGATATCACCTGGGTTGCGTGGGCGGCGTCGATGCCAGGCGCACCGGTGCCCGAGCGGCATCGTAAAGTCTTCGAAGCCGTGAAGGCCGGGCGCGACGCGGCCGTCGCCCTGGCCCAAGCCCGCTGGAACGCCAAACAGCCCGTGCAGGGATGGGAACTCGACGACGCCGCGCGAACCGTGATTGAAAAGGCCGGGTATGGCCAGTACATCAAGCACCGCACCGGGCACTCTTTGAGCGCCGGCCCGATGGTCCACGGCGTGGGCGTGAACATCGACAACCTCGAAACCCACGACACCCGCGAGCTCCTCCCCGGCGTCGGCTTCACCGTCGAGCCGGGGGTCTACATCCCCGACGGCCCGGATGGTCCGGGCTTCGGCGTCCGCCTTGAAATCAACGTCTACGCGGACCCGACGGCCGGACCTCGCGTCACCAGTTGCATCCAGAACGAGATTGTCATTGTCTGAATCGGATCAGAACCCTCACCACAGAGACACAGAGGCACAGAGAGAACTTGTTCCGATTTCTTCTCAGTGCCTCTGTGTCTCTGTGGTGAACCGCCTTGGTTTGGAGACCCCATGAAGACCATCCCCATCCTGCTCCTCCTCGCCCTCACGCTCCTCTCCGGCTGCGCCTCCGCCGGGATCGCCCTGCGCGAGTCCTTCGGGATCGAGAAGCGTGAGCAGCTCGTCGATCGCGTGCAGGAGGCCCGCGACTCGCAGGAGGCCGCGAAGCAACAGTTCGAGTCCGCGCTGGATGAGTTCCTCGTCGTGACGGGGCAGAAGGGCCAACCCGGAAAGGTCGGCGATCTGGAGTCGCAGTACTCGCGCTTCAAGAAGGAGCGCGAGCGGTGCGAGTCGCGGGCCGAGACCGTGAGCGGCCGCATCTCCAGCGTCGAGACCGTCGCCGACAAGCTTTTCGCCGAGTGGAAGGGGGAACTCAAGCAGTACTCCAATGACGATCTTCGCCGCCGGAGCGAGCGGATGTACGACGACACCAAGTCGCAGTACGAGCAGTTGTTGCGTGCGATGAAGGCGGCCGAGAGCAAGGTGAAGCCGGTGCTGGCCGCGTTCAAGGACCAGGAACTCTTCCTGAAGCACAACCTCAACGCCCAGGCCATCGCCAGCCTCTCGGGGACGGCCCAGCAGATCCAGTCGGATGTGGGCAACCTGATCCGCGACATGGAGACCTCGATCGCGGAGGCGAACAGGTTCATCGAGCAGATGGGGGCGAAGTAGCTCGCCGGAAACGACGGATGCTCGATCGGCCCGAAGAAGCGCCAGTCTCCATATGATTGTTCATGCGTCAGTCGGTCTACATCGAAACGACGATCCCGTCGTATTATGCGACCACCCGCCCCGGGCTGGACGCCGATGTCGCGCGCACGCGTGAGTGGTGGGACGTGGAGCGGGGCGGCTACGAGTGCTACGCGTCGCCCGTGGTGATCGACGAACTCTCCGAAGGCGAGTATCCCTCGCGGGCACGCTGTCTGGAACTCGTTCAAGCGCTGCCGCTTCTGGCCGTGAACGAGGATGTGCTTCGGATTGCGGAGGCGTACCAGGCGTCGAAGGTCATGCCCGGTCCGCCCGTCCGTGACGCCCTCCACGTCGCGCTGGCCTGCCATTACCGGATGGACTTTCTGCTCACGTGGAACTGCGTCCACATCGCCAACGCGAACAAGATGCGACACCTGCGGACGATCAATGCACGCCTGGGCCTCTCCACTCCGCTCATCACCACCCCGCACCTGCTCCGCCCGTTGGAGGAACTGCCATGAACAGCGACAGTCCGATCGTTGATGAGGTGCGAGCCCGCGCGATGGCGATCAGCGCCCGATACGCCCATGACCTGCGCGCCTACGCCGCGCATCTGGCCGAGGTGCAGCGTGGGCACGCGGAACGGGTCGTGGATCAGCCGCGCGTGGTGGTGGGGGGCACGAAGGGCGAGGAAGGCGCGGCGTCCGAGGCGGAGGTCCGTCGCACCAAGCCCGCCGCGTAGCGCCGAGCCGCCGGTGTATCCGTGTCATTTCTGTTCGCCGATGCAGGAAGGAGGACTCCGCAAAGCCTCCGCCCTCCTTCCCGCACCCATCCTCCCGGCCGGATGCCAAGCCCATGCCGACGCGATTGCACCGCCCCCGCCAAACACCACCAAGTTCGAGCCAGAATGGTGGTGGTACGCGAAGGGCCGGGCCACCCCTCGTCCTAGCGTCGTTTTTCAGGTTGTCCGCCCCGTGCGACAAGAAGTACGATCAGTACAACACCTAGGCCAGCCGCGCCGAGCAATCCCCCGGCGGCCTTTCCTGCGGAGGAAGCCAGCCCCAAGAGTGCCAGGCACACTCCAAAGAACAAGACTGACAGCACGACAGCCACCGGAATGCTCAGCCAACGCCTGCCCCCAGCAAGTCGATCCGCAATCGAAGTCGCGAGCGCGATCAGACTCCTCGGAAGGGCGATCAAGCTGCTCTGTCGCGGTGGCGGGTCGTCTAACGCCGGATGTACGGGAACGCTTTCCTGAAGTCTTTCAACAGCAACCTCGCGCGTCGATCCAACGGCGAAGTTGCCCAGCGAGGCCGCAAAGCGAGTAGCCTCCGATTCATCCTGTGCTGGAACGACAATGTGGCGGTGCTCACCACTGTCCCGGTCAAGCACCGAGACTTCAAACGCACGATCGCCCGAACTCGAACCGCCGGTTTGCATTTCGCACTGGATCCAGTGTACCAACCTACTGCGACTACGTCCGCACACTGGCAGAGGGGATGCGGGCGTTGTCCCTGCGACCCCTCGGGCGGCGGGGGGTGCCAAAGCTGCTCGCCGAACGCGCTTCCTTCCTGCCTTTGTGAATCGTTCGACCGCCCGGCGATGCTCTTCGGCGGCTTTGCCGAACTCCTCGACCGCGCTGCCGGACTCTTCGGCGGCTCTGCTTTGCTCCTCGGCAGCACTGCCGAGCCCTTCGGCGGCGCTGCCGAGGTCTTCGGCGGCTCTGCCGAGCCCTTCGGCGGCCCTGCCGAACTCTTCGGCAGAGCCTCCGATCGGGGTCTCTGTTCGGTTATTCCGCGTTATTGGGCCGTTTGTGGCCGTTTCGAGGCGGTTGGGTGAAATCGCCCTCCCCTGTTTCTTGTGATCTTCGTTTTCTTCACGCAAGACCGCACGACCGGCCAAGTCGCGCGCGCTGGTTCCCGATCCCTTCGGCGGCGGGATCGTGTGATCCCGCGTCGAGTTTCTCTTGTCCGCTCCGCATCTGTGTTCAGGAGCACGCGCCCGAGGGCGCAGAAATGGAGTCCGCCGATGTCACAGAATCTCCCCAGGCCGATCGCCGAGCTCATCAACTGGTGCGGCGTCCACGTTGATCTGTGGACCGACAACGCCGCCTCAATTGGTTTGTCCGGCGCGCAGGCCACGAACTTCAAGAACCTCACCGACGCGATGGTGACGGCGAACACCGTGGCCGAGGCGGCCCGGCAGGCCTCCAAGGACGCGACCATGAGCCTCCAGGCCGCCATCAACGCCGTGCGCTCCACCGGCGCGGCGTACATCTCCACCATCAAGTCCTACGCCGAGACCACCGGCAACAATAACGTGTACGTCCTCGCGGGCGTCTCGCCCAACGATCCGCCCAGCACGCTCCCGCTCCCCAACGCGCCGCAGACCTTCACCGCGGGCGTCAACCCCGACGGCTCGCTCACCATCAAGTGGAAGGTCTCGCAGCCCGAGGGCGTCACGAGCGTGGTGTACATGGTCTCGCGCCGCATCAACGGGAGCGGCCAGTACGCGATCGTCTCCACCGAGGGCTCCAACAAGTCGTTCGTGGACACCACGCTCCCCATCGGCGTGGACAGGGTCGAGTACATCGTCCAGCCCAAGCGCGGCACCGTCGTCGGGCCGATGAGCAACGTCTTCCAGGTGCAGTTCGGCAGCGTCGGCGGCGGCGGCATGAGCATCATGTCCACCGATACCGGCGCCATGAAGATGGCCGCCTAGTTCGATACATCCGGCAAGCGCGGGCTGGTTCGGGTTCGGGAATGACCGAACCGCTCGCCACGCCTGTTCCCCCGATCCTGCCCGTATGTACGTCGAGCACGATCGAGCCGCCCGGGTCCTTGCAGGCCCGGGCGGTTTTCGTTCGACCTCTCCGTACCCGCCTTCCTCTGTGCTCTCTGTGCCCTCTGTGGTGAATGTCTTTTCGGTCAGGCCCCAACCACCTCGGTCACCATCTCATGCTCCACCAGATCCGCGTACGTCTCCCGCCGCCGCACGATCGTGGCCTTTCCGGCGTCCACCATCACCTCCGCCGGCAGCCCGTGCGAGTTGTAGCGGCTGGACATGCTCATGCCGTACGCCCCGGCCGTGAAGATTGCCAGCAGGTCGCCGCGGGCCACCGGCGGCAACGCCCGCGTCAGGGGTGAGTTGGAGAGAATGTCCCCCGTCTCGCAGATCGGGCCCACGACGTCGCAGGGTTCCAAGCCCGGCAGGTCCGACGCCTTCTCGCGCACGAGCGGCACGTGCTGCGGCGCGACGTTCACCGGCCAGATGAAGTGGAAGGCCTCGTAGAGCGACGGCCGCAGGAGCGTGTGCATCCCCGCATCGCAGACGAGGAACTTCTTGGAGCCAGAGGTCTTGATGTACTGCACGCGCGTGAGCAGGACGCCCGCGTTGGCCGCGATGGTGCGCCCGGGTTCGAGGATGATCCGGGTGCGGCGGCCGGTCTCGGCCCACCGCTTCTCCAGCCGCTCGTGCAGCAGTGGCACGATCTCCCTGGCGTACTCGACGGCCGGAATGGCCTGCCCCGTGGTGTAGTCGGCCCCGAACCCGCCGCCGAGATTGAGCACCTCGATGCGGTGCCCGTCGCGCTCGAGTTCATCCGCGAGGGCCAGGATCTTCAGGATCGCCTGCACGTACGGCTGCGGCGAGAGTACCGGCGAGCCCAGGTGCACGTGCAGCCCGCACAACTTCAGATTCGGGTGCCCGTCGTAGGCCTTGAAGAACGATTTGGCCCGCAGGATGTCCACGCCGAACTTCGTCTCCGCCGTCCCCGTCGTCGTGTACTTGTGCGTGAGCGGATCGACATCCGGATTCACCCGCAGCGCGGCCCGGGCCTTCACGCCCAGCGTGCGGGCGAGCGTCGCGATCGTCTGAAACTCCTGCTCGCTCTCCACGTTGAACAGCCCGATCGGCTCCCGGTTTCCGTGCCCATCGGGGAGCGCGGGCTCATCGTCCGCCGGCCGCCCGAGGGCCGAGATGATCTCCTCATCCGTCTTCCCCACGCCCGCGAACACGATCTTCTCCGGCGCGACCCCCGCCAGCCGTGCCCGGCAGAGTTCGCCCCCGGAAACCACGTCCATCCCCGCCCCCAGCGCGGCCAGCGTCCGCAGCACCGTCAGGTTCGAGCACGACTTCACGGAAAAGCAGATCAGCGGGTCCAGCGGGGCGAACGCCTCGGCCAGGCGCGTGTAGTGCTCGCGCAGCGTGGCCGCGGAATACACGTACACCGGCGTCTTGACGCCCGCGCCCCCCGCCAGCGTGCCCAGATCCAGCCCCTCGCACGCCAGCCGACCGTTCTGATACCCGAAGTGATCCATGCACGAGTCTACGAGCCCTCCGCGCAAGCGGAGGTCCGCACCCGGTGACAACCGCCAACCCCTCTACGACCCTCGCCCAATCTCCCGGATCGAGATGTTCCGAAACTCCAGCGGCGAAGAGTGGTTCTGCAACTCGATCTGTCCCACCGGATAGATCGGGGCGGTCCGTTCCCAGTAGTTCTCGAGCACGACATCATCCACTACCAGCGTCCCGTTGAGCCACACGCTCACCCGCTCGCCGACCATCCGGATGCGGAACGTGTTCCACTCGCCCACGGGCTTGTCCGCCACGCTTGTGGGCTTCGACGGGTGCTTCCGGTTGTTGTACAGCCCGCCCGAGCCGATCGGGTTGTCCCAGATCTGCACCTGCGGCGAGCCGCGCAGGTAGATCCCGCTGTCCCCGCCTTTCTCGATCTTCCAGTCCACCAGCATCTCGAAGTCGCCGTAGTCCTTCGCCGTGCACAGGCTCTCGCCCTTCCCGTCGAAGTGCAGCACGCCGTCCACCACCCGCCAGTGCGCCCGCATCGACTCGTCCGCCTTGGCCTGGGCCGCGGCCAGTTCCTCCACCGACGTCTTCGCCCGGTGCGGCGGATCGGCCACGAGGCCCTTCCAACCTGCGAGAGACTTGCCATCGAACAGCGGCACGAAGCCCTCCGGCGCATCCGCCTTCGCCGCGGCCGGCTCACGCACCCACCCCGACTCTCGCACGCCCTGCCCGCACCCGCCGATCCCGACCGCGGCAAGGACGCACGCCGCACACCACCCACACCGAGCCACACCTCGCGACTTCATGCTCGACTCCTCTGTCCGCCCTCCCGCTCTCCACCCAGCCTTGGCTCACTTCAGCGAAGCCATGTCGATCACAAAGCGGTACTTCACATCGCTCCTGAGCATCCGCTCGTACGCCTCGTTGATTTTCTGGATCGGGATCATCTCGATATCGCACACGATGTTGTGTTCGGCGCAGAAGTCGAGCATCTCCTGCGTCTCGGGGATGCCGCCGATGGCCGAGCCCGCGATGCTGGCCCGCTTCGTGATGAGGGGCCAGACGCTCGGGCTGGGGTGCGGGTGCGCGGGGGCGCCGACGAGGCACATGGTGCCGTCGTGGCGGAGGAGGTTCGTGAAGGCGTCGAGGTTGTGGCTGGCCGCGACGGTGTTGAGGATGAAATCGAACGAGCCCGCGTGTTTGGCCATCTGGGCATCATCCTTGGAGATGACGACCTCATCGGCGCCGAGGCGCTTGCCGTCCTCGACTTTGCCCGCCGAGGTCGTGAAGAGCACGGTGTGGGCTCCGAAGGCGTGCGAGAACTTCACGCCCATGTGCCCCAGACCGCCGAGGCCGACGACGCCGACCTTCCTGCCCTTCTTGGCGCCCCAGTGCTTGAGCGGGGAGTACGTGGTGATGCCGGCGCACAGCAGCGGCGCGGCCGCGGCCAGATTCAACCTCGGCGAGACACGCAGCACGAAGCGGTCCAGGACCGTGATGAACTTGGAATACCCGCCGTAGGTCATGGTGCCCGGCATGTGGATGTCCGGGCTGCCGTAGGTCAGGGTCATCCCCTTCTCGCAATACTGCTCCAGACCCTTGTTGCAGGAGGGGCATGACTTGCAGGAATCGACCATGCACCCGACGGCCGCGAGGTCGCCCACCTTGAAGGTCTTCACCGCCGAGCCGACCTTCACGACCTTGCCGACGATCTCGTGCCCGGGAACGGCCGGGAAACTCGAGAACTCCCACTCGCCGCGGGCGAAGTGGAGATCGGAGTGGCAGACTCCGCAATACAGAATCTCGATCTGCACATCGTTTGGCAGCGGGTCGCGCCGATCGACGGTGAAGGGGGCGAGGGGGGTCTTGGCGGTCCGAGCGGCGAAGGCGGGGGTCTTTGTGGGCATGGGCTCACGGTAGCCTTGGTGCGCCGCCGCGTCCGAGCCGGATTCCTTCTTCGTGGTCCTTACATCCGAACTGATCTGTCGCCGATCCGGATCGCCTACGCGATCATCCCCAGCCGCTTGAACTCGTGCCCCGGCAGCACAGCCTTCAAGTTGTCGTTGCCCAGGTGCACGCCCACGATCTCGCCGAGCACATCCCGGAAGTCCGTCGTGTGCTGCAGGTCCCGCTTCTCGTGCAACTGATCCGGCGCGAGCCCCGGCCAGCGGGTCAGCACGGCCCGTGACCCCGTCGGCGACTTGAGCGCACCCGCATCGGCCAGCACCACCTCCGGCCGGCTGGCCCGCTGCACCGCCCCGCCCAGCAGGAACATGCACGACGCCCACCCGTGGTCCGTGCCGCCCGTGCCGTTCTCGAACGCGGTGCGCCCGAAATCGCTGAGCGTCACCAGCAGCACATCGTCCATCCGGTCGCCGAGGTCCTTCGCGAACGCCGCCGTGGCATCCGCCATGGTCGCGGCCAGATTGCCCAGCGCGCCCTCACCGCCGCGCCCCTGGTTCTGGTGCGTGTCGAACCCGCCCAGGTCCACCTCCGCGACCTCCAGCCCGACATCCGCCTTGATGAGCCGGGCTACCTGCGCCAGTTTTTTCGCCAGTTCGCTCTTGGGATACTCCACGCCCGCCGCCGGCGTGTACGGTCCGCTCGTCACCGCTCGCAGTTGCCGCACGCCCTCGAGCGTGGCGCTGGCCGACTGGGCCAGCAGCTCCGTCGCCGCCCCCTTCGCTCCCTGTGCCGCGCCCTGGTACGCGTGCTCGAGCGCGGCCGACATCATCTCCGGGTCCATCGCCCGCGCTGTCTTGGGCAGATTGAGCTCCTCCAGCCCGCGCACGGCGTAGGCCGGGGCCTTCCCCTGCATGATCCGCGGCAGCCCGTCGCCGATGCTCACGGCCCGGATGGGTCCGTGACCCGTGGACGTTACCAGGTGCCGGTTCAGCCACCCATCCGAGTGGATGGTGTTCCCCGCCACGCCCGTCTCCCATGTGTCCTGCTCCTCGAAGTGCGAGCGCGTGTTCTTGTCGTACCCGACGGCGTGCGCCGCCGCGCACAGCCCCGAGTCGAAGAACGGCTTGAGGGCCAGCATCCGCGGGTTGAGCCCGAAGAATCCGTCCAGGTCGATCAGCGCGCCGGCGTCCCCGGCCTTGGGCAACGGCGCGGCGATCCCCCGGCGCAGGTCGTAGTAGTGCGAATCCCCGTACGGCGTCACCAGATTCAGCCCGTCGGCCCCGCCGCGCAGGAACAGCACGACGAGCACCTTGTTGCGGGCCACCTGGCGTGGCGTCGCCGCGCGGGCCAGCGCGGGCAGCAGGGGCGTGACACCGAGGTACGTCACCACCGCGCCGGTGGACTTCAGGAAATAGCGCCGTGTCAGATGCATGCCGAGTCCTTCCAAGAACCGCCCGTGCCTGTCTCTCGCCCGCGCCGTGCGCGACGCTACCGAACATTCGCCTCCGGCAACTGCGCGATGAACGCCGCGCATGTCTTTATCTGCGCATCATGGTTCCGCTGCTCCACCGGCACGCCCTTCCCGGTCGGCGGCGCGGCCTGCTCGAGCACCTTCATCGCCTCATCATTGGAGGCCTCGCCCAGCGGCCGCCCGGTGAGCCGGATCGCGAGAACGTCCACGACCATCTGCCGCATCTCGGCGGACATCGGCCCCTCGCTCCACCGGATGCCCGGCGGGATCCCATCGGCCAGGGCCCCGTCGGCCCGGCTCGCCAGTTTCCACCGCTGCAGCATGGCGTTGGAGTCCATCGCCTCGGTATCCGCCTCGGGATACCCGTCCGGCGTGGCCCGGTCGAACATCCCGTGCCCGCTCGCGCCGAGGAAGTCGCCGATCTCGTGCGGCGCGTTCCATCGGGCACACCGCGCCAGGCGGAACGCGTAATCCGTCGGATGCGCCAGGCGCCTCTTCGCCGCGGCCGTCCAGAACGCCGGGTGCCGGCTCATCGCTGCCAGCACGGCCTTCATGTCCCCGCCCGTTTGCGTGAACACCGACGCCAGGTCGTCGATCAACTCCATCGGCGGCGGCACGCCCACGTAGTGGTTGGCCAGTTTCGTGCACACGAACCGCGCCGTCGAGGGATGCGCGGCCAGAATCTCCAGCGCCAGCAGCACCCGCCCATGCTCATCCGCCCGGTCCTGCTGGGCGAAGCGATACCCCACCACATCTTTCGGCTCGGTCAGACGCGACGCCACCGCCGGCGAGAACCGGAACTCCTCCACCAACCCGTTGTCATCCGCCGTCGCCTCCGGCACCGTCGCCATCGCCACGCGGGCCGTGGTCCACCCCGTCAGCACGTGGGCCAGGTTGGTCACATCCTGCTGTGTGTACCCGCCGCGCACACCCAGCGTGTGCAGTTCCATGATCTCGCGGGCGTAGTTCTCGTTAAGCCGGCTCGCGTACGACCGCTCCTGGTCCAGATACCGCAGCATCGCCGGACTCGTCGCCGACGCCCGCAGCAGGTCGAAGAACGTCGCCACCCCGAGCGAGCGGAACCGCTCGTGCTCGTCCCACTTCCGCCAGGCACCGTCCTTCCGGACCCACGTCGAGAAGTGGTTCTCCGCCCACAGCGTGAACCGGTTCCGCACCGGGTTTTCCGTCGCGATCGCCTCCTGCACCGCCCGGCGCGCCACGTCGTAGCCCGAGCGCATGTTCGTGAACCGCACGCCCCCGAGGTCCACGGCCGCCCCGCCCGCGTCGGCCGCCAGGCGCTCGTCCAGATACCGGTCGATCCCCAGGACCAGAATGTCGCCGAGTTCCTCCGCGTCCGGCCCGTACGCGAACCGGTCCAGGACTGTTACGGCTCGCTCGTACACCGTGCCGCCGTGCGGCGAACCGTCGGCGACTCGCACCACGCGCTCGGCGGTCTGCGCCACGTGCCCGCGGGAATCCCCGATCCGAACCGCCACGCGATGCTCCCCCGGGCCGACGCCGCGCAGCGGAAGCGGGACGACCACGCGCCCCAGCCCGCCCGCGCGTCGCAGGTCGTAGCGGGCGCCCTCGGGCGTCACGCCGTCCACGACCGGCTCGGCCCACTCCGGCGTGCTCGAACCTTGCACCGTGGCCACCAGCGCATCGGCCCCGAACAGCTCCTGGCGCTCGCCGGGATACTCGAGCATGGCCCGCGGCTCCATGCTCGTTCGTGCCGATCGCTCGACCAGGCGGATGGCCTGCACGTACACCGCTTCCTTCCCGCCCTTCCCCGGCGCCCACTTTCCATCGGCCCCCGGGACGCCGATCCACAACCGCTTCGGCCCTCCGTGGAGCGCCACGGGCGCGACGTCCGTCGTGAACCGGTGCGCATCCATCCAGCGGGGCACGTCACGAGAGGCCACCGGGCGCGGCGGGCCCACGGCCTCGCCCCGGTCTCCGCTCTCGAGTTCCAGGTCCACTCGCCGCCCCGGCGCGCCGGGGCGCACGTTCGACCGGCATTCCAGCCAGACATCGAACTCTCCGTGCAGGCCCGTCGGCAACTCCACCGCCACCCGCGAACTGCTCGCGAGAATACCGCTCTTGCGCTGGTCCCCGCCCGCGTTGTCCTTCATCGCCTTGCCGAACGCCGGGGTCCATGCCGGATCGTGCGCCGTGATCCGGCACGTCGCCCGGACGCCCTCCGAAGAGTTCGCCCGCGCCAGCGCGTCGGGCAGCACGATCCGCTGCACGGCCGTTTCGGCCCGCAGGCCGGAGTCCGAGATCGCCGCCAGCTGCACCGTGTTCGCGCCCGCGGCCAGGCTCTCGGGCACGAGCACAAACCGCGGCGCATCCGACCGCTGGCGGGCCCGCTCACGCCCGTTCACGATCAGCGCGACCTGCGGTGGGGGGGTTGTTCGTTGATCCTCCCAGGAGACGGTCCCGCGGACCTCGATCTCACCCATCACCCCCAGCCCGTCGATCGGCCTTGCGAAGGCGATGCGCACCGGGGGGCGCGTCGCCGCCAGTGCGCTCGCGGGCCAGGCGCCCGACGACGCCACGGACGACCCTCCCGACATGGTCATCATCTGGTCCCCGCCTTGCATCGCGGCCATCGTCGTGGCTTCCCCCATCGCCATCTCCCCGCGATCCGAGGCCGTGTCGGCCGCGCTCCCCCCATCGTCGGCCACCCTCGCAACTTCGATCCGGTCCAGGCGCAGGTTCCGGTCCGCCCCCCGGCTCGCAAAGTCATTCACAAAGTCGCATCTCAGCACGCGACGCCCCGGTTCCAGCCGGATCGGCGTGCCGATGGGCGTCCGGTGCCACGCGGGCTGCGCGATGGAGCTCGCCGTGACCGGCTGGCTTCCCTCGTCGATCGTCATTCCCCCCGACGGCAGCGCCCCCCCCGCCTCGTCCCCGCCCGCGGTGAGCATCACCTGATACCACCCGGCTCCCACATCGCTCGGCACCTCCACCTCATACCGGAAGCGGGGCTCCGTCGAGGCGTTGTTGAAGAACTTGCCGCCCGAGGCCTGCGCGTTCCGGCCCACCGAGCCCGTCGGGCGCGGCGGCCCGAACTGCCCCGGCAGCACAATCCCATAGTCCGTCTCGCACTCCCCCTGCGAAAGCGACGACGACTCCGGCGCCACCACCTGCACCACCGCCGCCTCCCCCGCGTGCTCAACCCCGCGGGCATCCACCCGCACCACCCGCAACTCGCACGGCCCCGCCCCGCGCCCGGAAACGTCCACCGAGAACGCCGCCAGCGCCAGAGGACCCTCTTTCGGCGCGTTCATCCACACCGGCTCGAGCATCGTCCCGCCTTCGCCCCCGACGCGCAGCCGGATGTTCGGTTTCGCCTCCCCGGTTTCGCGCCACGCCGCCGCCGACACCCCGACTTTCCCCCACACCGCCGCGCCCGCCGCCGGGCCGACCAGGCGCGGCGTCAACCCAAACGCCTGTCCCGCGTCGGCGGTCCTCTCCGGCCCTTCAACAACGCGCACCCGGACCGTCGATCCTCCGGTGCTCAGCGTCGCCTCGCCCGCGCCTACCGCGCGCACCAGCGCATACCCCATCGCCTGGCCGGGCAGGATCCGCGCTCCATGCACCACCGCCACGACCGCCGGGTCGCTGGAGACGACCTCGGCCAGGGCTTCCGTGTCGGTCGCGGCTTCGACGCGAACGGGGATCACCCGCACCGGGCGCGACGCGTCCACCGGCATCGTCACCTCCGGCGAGACGAACACGCCGCTCCGCACGTGCGACGGCGGTTCCGCACCGGCCGGATCCGGACCGACCACGGCCCCCAGCGCCATCCCGGCACCCACCCCGCACGCCGCCACCGTCCGCCACACAAGGTTCCTGACACAAGGCATGGTGTCCTCCAAACAGAGGCCCGGGCGCCAGCCCGGGCAGGGCCCCCCGCCGATCCGCGCGCACTCCAACCACACAATACCTCCAACGCCCGACCCACGCCAAAGTTGCGGCCCTTCTCCGCCGCGATCCCGCCCAAACCCTACTTCCCCTCCCGCCCCTCCCGGCGTACCCTTCACCCCCACCGCCCAGGTGGCGAAATTGGCAGACGCACTACCTTGAGGTGGTAGCGCCCGCAAGGGCATGGAGGTTCAAGTCCTCTCCTGGGCATTAGAAGGTTTCGGCCTTGTTTTCGAGGGGTTCCGAGCGAGTGCCAGACTCGCACCCCTCGGGGCCACGAGCCGACGACACCCCTCAATACACCCCTCTCAGAGGGGTGTAAAACGTGGGTTTACCGGCGAAATCTGGAGTTTCTGGTTCGAGCGGCGGCGAGGTCCGGCGGCGGCTCCCTGCTCTGCGCCAACATGCCCGAGGCCATTGGTTCTGGCGAGAGGACGGAAAGGACACCTACGCCAACATGGACAAGGCCGAGGCGGAGCGACTTTGGCATGAGCGATTCGATGGGGTGGTGGTGTTGCCGAAGGGTCCGCTGGCGGTCGCCCAAGACGCCCTGCGAGCGGTATCGGTCCATCAGACTCTTCTCGACGGCGGCGTGCCTGATGGGGCGACGGCGCAGCCGAGGGCCAAGGGAAGCGTCCGAGGAGGGATTCCTCGCCAGCCAAAGCGAACGGTCAAAGACGCTGCCGACCGGCAATGCCAAGGCTGTTGTACGTGTGGACTTCGAAGTGCCCCACCCGTTCTCTGGGCGCCTGTCCGATCCCGATCACGCCGCAGCGCCCTTCTTCTTGATGTTGTCCGGGTGCCGGGCATGGCTCAGGGCTGTGTCGTAGGAGATCTCCCCCTGCTGGTAGAGATCCAGGAGCGCCTGGTCGAACGTGACCATGCCGTGCCGTCGGCCGGACTGCATCTCGCTGTAGATCTGGTGGGCGGTGTTCTCGCGGATCTGATGCCGGACCGCCCCCGTGCCGATGAGCACCTCGCAGCAGAGCGTCTGGCCCTTGACGGTCACGCGCGGGAGCAGGTGCTGGGCGACCACCCCCTGCAGTGTGTTGGCCAGCATGAACCGGATCTCCTCCTGCTGCCCTTCCGGAAAAGCCGAGACCATGCGCTGCACCACATCGACCGCGCCCGGGGTGTGCAGGGTGGCGATGACCAGGTGCCCGGTCTCGGCGGCCATGAGTGCCGTGTAGATGGTCTCGCGGTCCCGCATCTCGCCGATACCGATGACATCCGGGTCCTGGCGCAGCACGTGCCGCAGGGCGGAGGTGAAGTCCCGCACGTCCGAGAGCACCTCCTGCTGCACCACAACCGCTCGCTTGAACGCGTGGACGAACTCGACCGGGTCTTCGATGGTGATGATCTTGCAGGCCCGCTCGGCGTTGATCAGGTCGATCATGTAGTGCAGGGTCGTGGTCTTGCCCACGCCCGTCGGGCCGGTGAGCACCACCAGCCCGTGGCTTTTGCGAGCCAGTTCGTCGACAATCACGGGCAGACGCAACTGGTCGCGCGTCCGCACCGCCGGTTCGCTCAGGCGGACTGCCAGCTCGTACGCGCCGTTTCGCTTGTACACCGTGACGCGGGCCCGCCCGACATCGGGGAAGACCACCGACGCGCACAGCTGCCAGTCGTGGGCCAGCCGCTCGAGCTGCCCGGCGGTCAGGCATTCCTGGAGCATGGCGTCGATGGTCTCACCGGACATCACCTGCCCGCGCGTGGCGACGATCTCGCCCCCGATCCGGAGCATGGGCGGCATGCCGACGAGGATGTGGGCGTCGCTGGCCTTGTGTTCACGGGCGCCGGCAAGGAGTGTGCGGAGTTTCATCGGCGGAAGAGCCCTCGTACCCAGCGGGCCAGCCGCGTGGGCGTGTGCTGGTGATCGAGCGACGACAATGCGTTCAGGGCGATGGTGCGGTCTCCGGGGAGTTGCAACGCCCGCTCACAGCTGTTGCGTGCCTGCTCTCCCCATCCGAGGGCGTCCTGGCAGCGAGCCAGCGTCAGCCATGCATGGGAACTCGCGGGCTGGAGCTGAACGCCCGCCTGGGCGTAGGGCACCGCCGGCGCGGCGTATCCATGGAACAAGTAGGCCCGGGCGATGACAAGGCGGTCGAACCAGTCGGCCGCGCTCTCGGTCAGGCTGCGCTCGAAGCAGTCGCGGGCTCGATCGGGGGCTTTGTCCAAGAGCACCTCGCCCCGGGCCTGCCAGCGCTGAGGTGATGTACCCGGACTTGCAAGCGAAGCATCCGAGCACGCAACCGCCGCGGCTCGGTCGCGCTGTCGCAGGCACGCCCGGGCTTTGGCGGCCAGGAGATCGCCGTTGTTCTTGAACAGTTCCAGGGACTTGTCGGCCCACAAACGTGCTTCCGGGTACTCGCCCAGCTCCACGAGCATCTGCACCTGGCCCACCCACGCGGGGATCATGCCTCGGTCGCCGCGGAGCGCCCGCGTGTAGAGCTGCAGCGCATTCTCGAACTGGCCCGAGTGGTACGCGTCGGTGGCCAGCAAGAGGTCATGCTGGGCGGTACGCACGGGCGTGCCGGCGATCTGCTCGGTGTCCAGCGCGGCACGAGTCGCGGGGGAGCGCTGCTCGATCTCGAGTTTGGCGAAGCGTCCGTTCATTGGGCCGCTCCTCCCACCACGCCCAGCCGGCTCCAAGGCCGGACCCGCACGAGCACCTTGCCCAGCAGCCGATCCTCGGGGACGTGGGCGAGTTGACCGAGCAGGCCCGAGCGCAGCATGGTGACATCGCCGTGGATCCGCCAACGCAATACGGACGGGAGCACGATGTAGTCGTCGGGACCGGCCGTGAGATCCAGCCGTGGGAGGTCGGAAAGACCCCCAAGCGGCCAGTGGTCCGAGGGTGCCGCTTCGTCGTTGATCAGCAGCACCCCCGGCTCCATGTGCACCCGATCGCCCGGCAACGCGAGGATGCGATCGACATTGAAGCCCTCCGCGATGATCACCCCGGGAGCGCTCATCGAGTCGATCGCCACCACCACCAGGTCGCCCCGATGCCAGGCCCTGGGCCGGGTCCAGCGCGATGTGCGCAGCAGGACATCCCCATCGGCGATCGCCTGTTGCCGGTGCACGTTGGACACCGGCAGGATCGCCGCGACGTTGCGCAGCGCAGCCGATGCGGGCCAGTAGAGCCCGAAGAGCACCGCGAAGTACAGCGCGATGCCGACCACCAGGCGATGGACCATTGGCTGGGCCTGGAGCGGCGCGGCGAACACCAGCGAGATCGCGAAGCAGTGCACGCTGACGAGCCCAAAGCACAACACCGATCCGAACCCCGTGCCCACGAAGACCGTGGCCAGCAGCAGGATGAACACCCAGATGGAGAGCACCACCCGGCCCAGCACCCGAAGGCCGCGAACGGGGCTGCGGATCTGCGCACCGCCCGGGATGAGCGACCACGCCACCTCGTGCCAGGCCACACGGAAATCGGCGGGAAGCCGGAGCGATCGGCCCACGTCGGCCATCGCATCGGCCATGCGGAATCGGGCTGTCTGCGCGACGGCCCTCGCGCGGCGTGCGGGCCTCCCCATGGCGGCCCGCGGGGGAACGAAGTCCACGGCGTCCAGGTCCAGCAGGGCCTGGCATCGCACGCACGACCGCGTGCCGGGGGTGTTCTGGAATGAGCAGTTCGGGCATTCCACGCCGTGTCATCCTCGCCGGGTCGTCAGGCAGAGCGTTGGTTTGTGGCCTGCACGTGGGCATCGATGCGCACCGCGCCGGGCGAGCCGTAGTACTCCGAGGTCATCGTGCGACTCTCTTCCTTGCCGACGATGTCGCGGACCATGTCCGTCAGGGCGACGCACTCCTTGCCCGAAGAGCCATGCACGGTGATGTGCACCTTTCCGTCCTTGCCGATGGTGATGTCGAACTCCGGTGTGGCCATGGGCGATCTCCTTCAGCGGCCAAGCCGCACGCGCATCTGGATGGACTGGTCTTTCTGGACCGACTCCTCGGCGATCTGGTAGCCGCGGGTCTTGAGCTCGGTGACGAGCTTGTGGTAGGCGAACTGCTGGACGATCCGTCCCGAGCACTCCTCGCCCAGGCGCTTGAGCTCGGGCTTGGACTTGCCCCGGCCGCTCGCGCACACGGTGCATCGGCCACGGTCGTCCACGCCGATCTCGATGATCACTCCGTCCTTGGCGATGCGGATCTTCTCCCCGCGGGAGAGCGTCTCGGCGAGCACCTCGGAGTTGGGCACCTCGGTCTCGACGCGAGCATCGCCCGCGGGAAGTTCCTTGCCGCGCTCAGCAGCGGCGATGGTGAAGCCCATCGAACCGGCCGCCCCGAGCACGGCGGACGCGACCGCGGGCCAGGACGCGATGATGATGGGTGTCAGAACGATGACGCTGCTCATGGAAAGCTCCTCGATACCCACGGCGGGGATGCCGGCGATCAGACTTCCAACTTCCGTTTGGGCGTCGCCGCCGACGCGGTGCTTGCGCGGGATGCGAATCTGGCCCGACCCTCGGCCCAGGAACGCAGGTCCGAGACCCGCTCGCTCATGGTCCGCGACAGCGGCACGGTCTCACGGATGCTCTTGAGCACATCCTGCGTCCGGAGTTCGCGTCCCAGTGAGAAGGCGTCGTAGAGAGCGCTGATGACGGCCTGCTCGATCTCGGCGCCGCTGAAGCCGTCGGCCGCCGCGGCGAGCTGGACCAGGTCGAAGGCCGGGGCGTCCCGCTTTCGCCTGGCGATATGGATGCGGAGGATCTCCTGCCGCTCGTCCGCGGTGGGCAGATCGACAAAGAAAATCTCGTCCAGCCGGCCCTTGCGCAGCAGCTCGGGGGGCAGGTTTGAGATGTCGTTGGCCGTGGCGACCACGAACACCGGATTGGTCTTCTCGCTCAGCCAGGTCAGGAGGGTGCTCATGACCCGGGCCGTGGTGCCCCCGTCCGTGCCCGCCGAGCCCTGGGAGCCGGCGAAGGCCTTGTCGATCTCGTCCACCCAGAGCACCACCGGGGCGATGCTCTCGGCGACGGCGATCGCCCTGCGCACGTTGCTCTCGGAAGACCCGACCAGGCTCGAGAAGACGCGCCCCACATCGAACCGCAGCAGCGGCATGTTCCATTCCCGGCTGACGGCCTTGGCGCACAGGCTCTTGCCGCACCCCTGCACGCCAACCAGGAGGACGCCCTTGGGGGCGGGAAGGCCGAAGTCCTGGGCCTTGCGGCTGAAGGCCGTGGAACGCCGCCGCAACCAGTCCTTGAGCTCGTCGAGCCCGCCGACGGCCCCGAGTTCGGTGGTGGCCTCGTAGTACTCCAGCAGGCCGCTCTTGCGGACGATCTGCTGCTTCTCGGCAAACACGGTGGAGACATCCCTGCCGTCGAGCGTGCCGTCATGGACGAGCGACTTGGCAAAGACGTTCTCCGCCTCCTGGAGCGTCAGGCCCCCCGCGGCCCGGATCAGGGCCTCGCGGCCCGCATCGTCCAGGTTGACCTGCACCGCCGAATGCTCGCCCACGTCCTTGCAGATCCGCCTGAGCAGCCCATCCACCTCGGAACTCTGGGGCAGCGGGAAGTCGTAGACGGTGACGTCCTTCTCCAGTTCCGGGGCCAGTTCCACGCACGGGGCGCAAATGACCACCGTCTTGTAGCTGTCGCTCAGCGCCCGCGCGACCTCGCGGAGCTTGCGGATGTTCGGGATGTTGCACTGGATGGCCGGGCGCAGGAAGGCGTGGAAGTCCTGGAGCAGGTAGATCGCCGGCTCCTTGTTCTCGATGACCTGGTCCAGGGCCTCGATCGGATCGGCCAGGCCGCGGGAACGCGGAGCGGGCCCCGCCCCGGGCGCCCCGAGCTTGCGCATGCCGCCGGTGACCGACCAGGTGTAGATCTGCTTGTTGCGGCGTGTCGCGATCTGCTGGAGGTGCTGCTCCACACGGGCCTCCTCCCAGCTCACCACGTAGATGACGGGATACCGGGCCCGGATGAGCAGTTCCAACTCGTCCATCGGCGCCTCCGAGAGCGCGGCGGGCTTTGCCGACGGCGGCAGGGGACGAGTGGGGGGGGCGGATCCTGGAGCGGGGAGGGGAGCGGCGGGAGATCGGACGCCGTTGGGGGAGGAACTGGTGCTCACGTGTGCGTCTCCTTATCGAGCCGTCCCGCCGCCTTGACCCGCTGCTGCATGACGATGTCGGTCGGATTGAGCGAGAGCGCCACCGGGAGCAGGTCGTCGGTGATGTCGTGGAGATAGACGCGACCGTCGGGCCCGATGCGGATGACGATGTCCAGCTCGCGTCCTCGCTCATCGCTGCCATCGCTCGGGTGCGGTGCGTGTATCACGAGGATCTCCGCAGACCAAGGGTGGTGACGAGCGCCTCCGCTTCCTCGCACTCCTCGGTCGTCAGCGTTCGCCCCAGCCGCTCGTCGGAGCAGGCTCGCCAAGCGGGCACGTAGCCGGTCATGAGGGAGAACTGCACATCGGTCAGGTGCTCCGCCATCCAGCGCGCCACGGGCTTGAAGCAGCACTCCAGATGGCCCGGCATGAGCAGGTGTCGCACGATCATGGGGGCCTGCTCGGAGGCCCGCAGAAGGTTGCGTGTGACGACCTCCATGTAGCGGTCGATGCCGGCGATGTCCCGAGCGCAACCATCGCAGCCGAACTTGAAATCCGCTACGTACATGCCCGCCACCCCTTCGAGGAGATCGATGACCTCGGGCGTCATGTACATGTTGGAGTTGATGAGCAGCGGCAGCGGTTCGGCCGCGACCGCTGCGATCTCAAGGATGGTGTGCAGGTGGAGGCTCGGCTCGCCACCGAGCAGGTTGATGGTCCTTGCTCCCCTGGCGACCATGCGCTCAAAGTCCAGAGCGGCGTCGGTCGGCTGGACCCGATGGCCCACCCGCGGGGCAAAGCACGTCGGTCCCTGCACGCAGAACCGGCATCGGAAGTTGCACCCGCCCAGGTACACCATGTAGCTGGGCAGGAGATCGATCTCCTCGGCATAGCTCACGTGACGCTTGAAACACCAGGTCTGGTCGCCCAGGCCGCACGGGGCGGGCTCGCCGGCGGCCCGATCGACGCCGCAGCGCTTTTCGCAGAGACGGCAGGAGCGCAGCATTCCCCGCGCCCGTTCGGCACGGCGGTTGAGCTCGACTGGACTTGGGGGGCAGAGCACCTTCCTCATCGTCTGGCCCGCGGGTCACCCCGTCATCTTGGATATCGCCCAGTTCGGACCCGGTTGCAGGTGCTTGCACGAATTCCGGTGGTGTGGAACCGGGCGAGTCCGAGGCGTCGTAGCGAGTTCAGAGCGGCGACACGCCCGGTACTCCGGCGAGGCATTCGACTCGGTATGGTCCCCCTCTTTGCGGCCGAGTATCGTCCATTGGTTGATGGACGTGCCCGGGAGAGTGATAAGCAACGGCGAGCCGCGGCGGCAGTGCTTCAGCACTATGTGTTGCGCCGCAACTTCTGCAGATCTGCAGATATCCGCGGCAGCACGGACACACAGAAAAAGCGAAACTCACCGACCCGCCGTCAAGCGGGTCAGCGCTGGAAAGTGGGGGGGATGGACACGACCCCCGATCAGGAATGGGCTTACAAGTCTCAACCAAATGCTCCGAGCCGGCCTTCCCGCAGACCAGAGCGTGAGCGATGCACCCCTTGAGTGCATCAGCCATGGTGTGGGCCAAGACGGCGGCCACGCGGCCGCCGTCTTTCGTTGCTCGCCGGGCCTCACCCGGGCCCGTCCGCCCGCGTCGCCGAGGTGATCACCACCGGCGTCACGGGCACATCCCCGTGCATTCCCTTGTTTCCTGTTTTCACCTTCCGGATCTTCTCCACCACGTCCAGCCCCGACACCACCTTGCCGAACACCGCGTACGCGGCCCCGTCGTTGGGCTCATCGAGGAACGAGTTGTTCGTCACGTTGATGAAGAACTGGCTCGTGGCCGAGTCGGCCACCTGCGTCCGCGCCATGGCGATCGACCCCTTCACGTTCTTGAGCCCGTTCCGCCACTCGTTCTTGATGGGCTTCTCGGTCTTCTTCTGCTGCATGTCGGGCGTGAACCCGCCTCCCTGCACCATGAAGTTCTCGATCACCCGGTGGAAGATCGTCCCGTCGTAGTGCTTCGCGTCCACGTACGACAGGAAGTTCCTGGCCGAGATCGGCGCTTTCTCTCCGTCGATCTCCAGAACCACGTCCCCCATCGAGGTCGTCAGCTTCACGTACGACTTGGCGTTCTCATTGGCCACGGGCGATGTCCTTTCATGTCCGCCGCGCCCTTCGCGAGGCAGAAACCACGGTAGGCCCACCTTCCCGCCCAAACCCCCGGTGCGCACGGATTCCGTTCGTGCCCCGCCCCGGGCGCCGACTCGAATCACCCATTCTCGATGGATTGAGAACCGCGGTTGCTGACTCGCCCAGCGTCCATCGCGTACACACCCAGAAAGGCTCCGCGGGTCGGAGTTCATCCCATGACCACCCACGCAGACCACTCGAACCGTTCACGGTTGCTCACCGTTTCCGTTGCCTCCACACTCCTCGCCGCGGGCATGCTCGCGGGCGGATGCTCGAACGCCGGCGAGGGCGCCTTCTCCGGCGCGGGCCTCGGCGCCGCCGGTGGGGCGATCATCGGCAGCCTCTCCGGCAATGCCGGGGCCGGCGCGGCCATCGGCGCCGTAGCCGGCGGCCTCGGCGGCGGGGTCCTCGGCGATCAGAACGACCGGCGAGCCGGACCCTCGGACTCCTCGTACGCCCTCGCGCCCGCACCCACCCACGCCGCGCCCCGCGGGGTCATCGTCTATGAGCCGCAACCCCCGCCGCGCCAGATTGTCGTTGTCCAACCCGCGCCCGACACCATCTGGATCCCCGGGCAATACGAGTGGATCGGCGACCGCCGGGTCTGGTGCGAGGGTCGCTGGGAACGCCCGCACTACGGCCGACACTGGGAGCCGGGGTGCTGGCGAGACACCCATCGCGGTCGCGTCTGGGAGCGCGGCCACTGGCACTGAGCGCCCGCGGTCAAACCGTGTTCCACGCCCACCCCTCGCTCACGGCTTGTAGCGCGACTCGGGCTGGCTGTACGGCGGCTGACCGAGTTCGCGGAACACCACCTGCGACTTGTCCTTGAACTCCGCGTCCTTGCCCGCGCGCACCAGGTCGCCCAGCCGGTTGTCCCGCTTGAGCGTCAGCTTCACCACGAACTCGGCCTGATCGGCCATCAGCCCGAGCTCCTGTCGGGCCGCGTCGTCGAGCGTCCCCTCGTTCAACCGGCGAGCCGCCCGGACCAGAATGTCCCCCGCCACCTGCGCGGCCCGCTGCTTCTGCGTGTCCGTGGGGGGCTCCGAGGTGGTCCGCAGCATGTCGGCCAGCGTGCTGGCGGTGCGCGTAAAGAACCCGTCGAACTCCGCTCCACGATATCCCCGCGAGGCGGCCATCCGTTCCGCCGCGCCCAGCAGCGCGTCCGTCGCGTTCGACCGCAGGCGCTCCACCCGCTCGCTGGGCACTCGCATCGCGTTCTCGAGGGCGATCGCCAGCGCGTCGAGCACGCGCGGCGAGGTCTCGGTCTTCATCGCGTCCTCGATCTTCTTCACCGCCTCGTTGGCCGCGCTGGGGAGCAGCGCGTGGCCCTCCGTCCGGCACGTCGAGATCGCCACGCCCACCGCCCCCGCGCCCGCCACCCGCACCGCCTCGCGGGCGTCGCCCATCGCCTCCTCCGCGGCCTCGATCCCGTCCTTGGTTCCCACCAGCCCGGCGAGCCGAACCGCGTTGACCGCCACCTCGTCCGAGGCGTTCTTCACCAGCGGCCCCGCCACCGGCATCAACGCCCCGGAGTACGCGATCCGGAACGACGCCGACGGTCGGGCCGAGCGGAAGAGCGGCTCCGAGAGCGCCTTGCGGGCCCTGGCCGCCAGGGCCGGGCTCGCCAGGTCCGCCTTGTGCTGGTTGACCAGCGCCTCCAGAGGCGACCGGTCCGGGATCGCCGGCGCGGTGATCACCGAGTCGGGGATGCTCTGGGCGCGGGCGACGGTCGAGATCGCCGTGGCCAGCGCGGCGACAAGCACGAAAAACACGCTGCGGGCGATGCGGTTCAGGGTCGGTTCCTTCGAGAAGTACATCGTGAGTCTCAGCATCAAGCACCTGCGTCTGCGGCGGTTCCTTCGGCCCTTTTCACCCGGGCCTCATCCGCCCCCGCCGGTGGGCGGCTTCGGACGCCCGCCGCCGCCCGGATTCATCGCGCCCATCAGACGCCCCGCCAGGGCGATGAGCATCTCGTCGGCATCGGAGAACTTGTTCGCCCCGATGTCCGTGGTCACCGACTTGAGGGCGGTGGTCATCCCCTTGATCATCGGCATCATCGGGCCCACCATCCCCGCGCTGTTGCGGGCCTCGTCGCCCGGATCGATCTTCCACGCGTCACCGACCTTCGCGATGTGCGTCGGGTCCTCGTCCCCCGGCAGCATCGCGTCGGCCCGCGTCGCCGAGAGCACTTTCACCGTCGCCTTGGCCACGTTGTCCGGCGCCAGCAGGCGCGCCGCCTTCCCCGCGGCATCGAGTTGCGGCCCGGCCATCTGGAACAGCGGGTTGCTCTTCACGGCGGGAGACCGCGAATCCGCCAGCAGGCCCTTGAGCCCCTTGCCGTACCTGGCCACGCACGCTTCCTCGAAAGCCTTCGCCGCCACCGCCAGCGGCATCGTCGCGTCGAACGCCGTCTTCTCCGCGTCCGAACCAAGGTCCATGAGGTCCTTCAGCGCCGCCAGGTCCCCCGCCATCATCGCGTCGGACGCGCGCTTCAGCACATCGCGTGCGCCCGCCTCCACCCCGTGCTCCTGCTCGGCCGTGAGCGCCGTCGCTTCGCTCTCGGGCTTGGCCGCCCCGCCGTCGATCGGTTTGGCCGCGCTCGTCTCCGCGGGCGCGGGCTCGGGAGCCTTGGGCGGCTCGGGGGGTCTGGCCCGTTCTTCCTTCAGATGCTCGAGCGACTCCGCGACCCCCTTGAGCCTCGCCTGCAGTTCGGTCGATCCGCCCGCCGCCAGATACGCCGAGCGGGCCTTCTCGTACGCGGCCTCGGCGTCGGCTCGCGCAGATTCCAGTTCGGCCCTGGCGTCGGCCGCACGCCGCGCCACGTCCGCCGCGTCGGGGATCGCCGGGCGAGCCTCCGCCGCGGCGTCGAGCACGCGGACGTAGATCGCCAGCGACCGGGCCTTGGCCGCCAGCACGTCCGCCAGCGACTGCTGGCTCGTGCCCAGGAGCGACTGCCCGGCGGTCTTGCCCTCCCTGCTCGCTCCGGCCAGGCTCTTGGCCGCCAGCGCCGAGGCCTCCGAATATCGCGCCGCCGCGTCCTTGGCGGGCTTGGAGGCGTTCTCGCGCAGGCCCGCCAGCGCGTTCAGCGACGCGGCGATCGTCGGGCCGATCGCCGACGCGTCGGCCTTGGCCCGGGCCGATTGCGATCGCGCCGCCGACGCGCGCCCCTCGATGTTCTCCTTCGCCTTCCGCAGCGAGTCCACCTGGGCCTCGAGCCGCTCGATCTGGTTGGCGATCTCGTCGGACTCGGGAGCCTCCTTCTCCGCCTCGGCGTTCAACTCCGCCGCCTGCCGGTCCAGCGCATCCGCGGCCCGAGAGGCCTCCACGGCCTGACGGATGATGTCCTCGCGGGCCGTCTGAGACTTTCCCTCCGCCGACATGCGAATGGACGCCTCTCGAGTGCGTTGAGCGCGGGCCTCGGCCTTGAAGCCGTCGGCCCGGGCGCGAATCGCCGCCACCGCCGCGTCCTGCTTCGCCTTGCCGGCCGTGAGCGTCGTCATCTCCGCCGACTTGCCCGCGATCTCACGGTCGAGGTCCGCCAGGTCCTTCGACGGGTCGTACCGGCTCAACGATTCCGCCGTGGCGTGCTGGCTCGTCCACTGGTTGAGCAGGGCCCGCGTGACGGTGGACGACGCAAGGAACTGCCGCTCCACGTCCGCCGCGTCCGACGCGGCGATCTCCCCCAGCCCCGACTTCGCCCGCGCGATCAGCAGCGTCGCCGACGACGCGTGCGACGGATCCCCGCCGTCGGCGATCGGCTTGAGCGAGGCCACCACGTCGTTGAACACCCGCGCCCGCTGCTTCGCCGAGTACACCGGGTTCGCCCCGGCCACGATCTGCGCGTCCATCTGCACGTTGGCCGTGTCGATCGCCACCTGTTCCTGGTCGGTCCGGTTGCACCCCGCCATGGCCCCGCACGCCGCGGCGAGCAGCGCGGCCACCACGGGAGTGAATAGACGGGAACGGCAGCTCTTCGGGGTTGGGAAAGTCATGCGCGAGCGATCCTGTGGGTCGGGGACGGCGCATCCCGGTGGGCACGCGCCGGTCAAAGGGGCCAAATCAGGTCCACGCGTCCGGTTCGGCCCGGTCGTGGGCGGACACTGTACCAACGTCGGCCGATGGCCGGGAGACTCCGATGGACTGGCTCAACCACGGGCGAGCCCAAAACCCGCACTCATACCGAACAAACCTCAATACGGACCACGCCGCGCATCGGTTTCAGCGCGGCCGGGGTTCCACCGGTTGGGCGTCCGCCCCGGCCCCCGCCCCGCCTTCGGGCGTGCTGGGAGTCTCGGCGGCGGGCCGCGCCACCTCGAAGGGCTTGAGCGGCGTGTACGAAATCGGGTACTCCGGGCGCGGCTTGTAGAGCGACTTGATCCACTCCACCGCCGCCGTGAACTGCGCGTCGTTGCTCGACCTGAAGAACGGCTTGAACGCGTCGTGCTCGTTGACCCCGCGTGGCACGACCGGGTGCGGATGGCGCGACTTCTCCCGCGGCAGCCCGAACTCCAGCAGCGCCGAAGATTCGGGCTCGTCGAAGTTGAGCAGCGGCGTTCCATCCGGCAATCGATACTTCGACAAGATGTAGAAGTTCGTGTACACCGTCCGCTCGGAGTTCGGGCGCGCGTTGTAGAGCACGAACCGCCCCGCGTCCGTCCCCCCATGGCACCCGGTGGTCGCGCACGAGTTCACCAGCCACGTCCGGCACACCCGATCCCGGAACGCCACAAACGCCCGGGGCTGATCCAGCACCTGCACCTCGGGATAGAACTCCCGGGCCTGCAGCTTGAACATCAGGTCCAGGATCTCCGGGGCGCTCCACCGCAGGATCGCGTCGCGACCCTCCCTTGTGACGGGCACCAGCGGGTGCTTGGCGTACCTGTCGAGCAGCCGCTGCGTCACCGCCCGCGGGATGATCAGACGCGGCTTCTCGTCGAAGTTTGTCTCGAAGACCTTGATGAGCTGCACATCCGCGTCGGTGAGCAGGGGAAAGTCCCTCGGACGCGTCGGCGCCGGGCGCGCCGGCCTCGTCTCCGCTGGTTCCCGCTCGGCCTCCGCACCCCTCTTCACCCGCGCGTGCCGCAGGATCACCTGCTGCTCCAGGATCGGCCTGAGTTTCAGGGCGCTCACGCACGCCTTGTCCAATGACAGGGCCCGGTCCACCTCCGTCAGCGCGATCGCGTACTTCTCCCGCGACTGCAGCCACTCGGCCAACCGCACGATCTGGTCCGGGTTGTCCCCCACGGCCTCGCGGAGTTTCCGATAGCGCGTCATCAGCGGCTCGAGCGTCTCGAGCTTCTCGATCTCGTCGATCGCAAATCGCATCGGCACCCCCGACAGCGAGATCACGACCTCGTCCGCGTTCTGTCGCACCACCGGCCCCGTGAACCGCCGCCCGTCCTTGAGTTGCACGACCAGTTCCGTCGTGTCCCCGTCCTCGGCCCCTCCGCCCGGCGCCGGGGCCGTCGAAGCGGGCCCGCCAGTCGCCGGCGGTTCGTCGGTCGCAACGGCCGCGCCGACCCACAGGGCCACCGCCACCAGCCCCGCCGCGGAATAGAACGCTCGCGCCATGAAGAGTGATTGTGTCCCCCCGGGGGCCACGGTTCCACCCCGGGCAAGTTTGGACAATCCCGCCCCCGTTCGCGCGCCCCTACGCGGCCTTTCTCGCCTCGATCGCCGCGTGCAGGCACTCCGCAAGGTCCTCCGGCGAGAACGGCTTGATGAGCGCCTCATCCGCCCCCGCCCGGATCGCGGGAATAACGCTTCCCATGTCCCCGGTCGAGGCCATGAACACCACCGGCGTGGCCGCGTCCCGCGCCCGGAAGGCCCTCACAAACTCCACGCCGTCCTGGTCCGGCAGGCTCGCGTCGCAGAGGACCATCTCCGGCCCGAATCGCTCGCACAGCGCCAGCCCCTCCGCCACCGTCACGGCCTCCGCGATGTCCGCGTGCCCAAGGTGTACCAGCATCGACCGCTGGAGCCGGCGAACCGCCTCGGAATCTTCGATGACGAGAACTCGCATGGTCGTCTCCGTGTGCCCGCCGTTCATGCCGCCGCGCTCGACGAGTACGCCGCCGCCGTCGCCCGCACCAGCGCCGGAACGTCCAGCACCAGGGCGCTCGATCCATCCGCGATCGACGCCGCCGACCAGATCGGTCCCGCGCCGGCCAGCGTCCGATCCATGGGACGCACCACGATCTCCTGCCTCCCCATCGCCCGATCCACGCGGATCGCCACCCGCCGCCCGCCCGCCCGGACCACCACCACCAGGCGCGCCGATTCGTTCGCGCCGCACGCGCCCAGCAACGCCCGCCCGTCCACCAGCGGCACGGTGGCCCGCCGCAGCTGCACGGCCCGGCGCGATCCGATCGTCGCGATCTGCCCCGCCCCCGGCATGATCACCTCCTCGACCTGCGCCGTCGGCACCGCGCACGTCGTCTCCCCGATCCGCACGATCATCGCGTCCATGAACGCCAGGTTCATCGGCACGCGCACCACCACCGCCGGACCCTCCACGGGGTCGGCCGTGAACTCCACCGACCCCGCCATCGACTCGACCGCTCCACGGGCCGAATGCAGGGCGCCGCTCGAGTCCGGCGGGAGGCGATCGGCCCTGCACGTCATCATCACCCGGATGCACACCTGCGACCCCTCCCCCTCCGACGAGATCCACATCGTCGCCGGTCCGCCCTTCCCGCTCGAATCCGCGGGCATCCCCGCGGCCTCCGCCGCCAGATGGTGCACGATTGCCAGCAGCGGATCCCGCAGCCGCGACATTACCGCGTCGTCGATCTCCAGCCGCGCCCCCCGCGCCTCCGCGCGGATGTCACACCCCATCTGCCCCGCAACGTTTGACACCAGCGTCGTGCACTCGGCCAGCAGCGTGCCGAGCGGCCGCCCGCGCGACGCCATCACCGTCCCCTTCATTCCCTCGGCCGCCCGTCGAAGATCGTCCGCCACGCGGTTCACCGCGCGAACGGTCTCCACCGGGTCGGGCTGCTCGCCGGGAATGCTCCCGGCCATCCCCACCACGCGAGCGGTCTCGGTCATCACGTTCGCCAGCGGGTGCAGGAACGCGTCGGGCGCTCGTACCGGGCGGTTGAACGCCGGCGGCACGCTCGCCTCCACCCGGGCCGCCGCGTCCGCCGCGACCGCATCAAACTCCGGCACATCGCCCCATCGCGCCACCGGGTGTTGATCCGAATCGTCGTGAAGGACGCTCACGACCCTCCCCGCATCCGCATCCAGCACATCCGTCCACGTCGCGCCCTCATCCAGAGCCGCAACGCCCGCCCCGTCCCCCGCGCCGAGGCGCTTGAGGGCCTCGCACGTGCGCGTCAAGTCCCGCCGAACGACGCTCGAACTCCCCAGCGCGTGCGTGAACTCCACGAACGCGTGCAGCACCGCCCGCAGACGCGGCACCGCGCGCCGCGCGGCATCGTCCGACTTCCCCATCGCCGGCGCGGCACACTCCACCGCCGCCCCGATCGCCTCCAGTGCCTCGATCCCGAAGAACCGCCCCAGCCTGCGCAAATCGCGACCCTCCACCCCGATGTCTTTCGCCTCCATCTCGTCCATCGCACCGGAGCTCGACCCGAGGGCAAGCCCCTCCAGCCGCGAGTGCGACGCGGCCAGATCGTTCAGCAAATCCCCCAGCATCGGCGCCTTCCGCTCCGCCAGCCGAAGCGGCTCCGTCTCGGGTACCCCGACACCGGGTACCCCGACACTCCGTGGCGGGTGCGTCATCTCGGGTACCCCGACACTCCGTGGTGGGTGCGTCATCTCGGGTACCCCGACACTCCGTGGCGGGCTCTGTTCACCCCCGAACCGCCCACTCGTTGCTTCCGACTCCGACTCAACCCTCGCATCCGCCGCCCTCTCCCGCCCGATCGCCTCCACCGCCGCCCGCAACAAGCCCAGCACGGAGTCATCTACCGTCCCGCCCGACGCCCGCATGTTCTCTATCCGCCGCTCCACCTCTCCCGCCACGCTCGCCAGTTCGCCCAGTTCCAGAAACGCCGCGCCCGTCCGGATCGCCCGCACCGCCCCCGACGCCCGCCCCGCGGCCTCGATCGCCGCCGCCCCCCCCGCCCCCCCCGCCCCCCCCGCCCCCCCCGACGCGCGGCCGATTTCCGTAAGATCGCGCTCAACGCGAGCCAGCAGCCCGCGGGCCTGGTCGGCGAACTCCGTCAGAATGTGGGCGGGAAGATGCGACATTGGTCCTCGTGACGTGGAGGCGGTGAACTATCGGTCCTCGCGGATATCGGCCCCCCCGGGCCGCGACTTCAGGCCCAACGCGGAAACCCCGACCTACGCCCGATAACGCGAGGCGGGTACTGCCCTGGGTGGCACTGGCAGCTCGCCTGCCAGTGGTGTTGCAACCCCGGCACTCGACCATCCCAACAGCCCCCCCCCCAGCCCCATATCGTGCCCCGTCCATGCCCGCCGACCCCGCTCCCCAGCCACCCGCATCGAGCCTCATCCTCTACCAAACCGAGGACGGCCGCACCCGCATCGAGTGCCGTTTCGAGCACGAAACCCTCTGGCTCAGCCAGGCGGTGATGGCCGAGCTTTTTCAAGTGACCGTCCCAACCGTCAACGAGCACCTGAGGGGGCTCATCGACGAGGGAGAAATCGATCCCGGGGCAACTATTCGGAGTTTCCGAATAGTTCGCGCCGAAGGCTCTCGCCGGGTCGCCCGCGAGATCGAGCATTACTCCCTCCCCGCCATCCTCGCCGTCGGCTACCGCGTGCGTTCTCCCCGCGGCACCCAGTTCCGCCAATGGGCCACCGCCCGCCTCACCGAATACCTCGTCAAAGGCTTCGCTATCGACGATGAGCGACTCAAGAACCCTCGGGGCAAGGGCCACACCGACTACTTCGAAGAACTCCTCGCCCGCATCCGCGACATTCGCTCCTCCGAGCGTCGCTTCTACCAGAAAGTCCTCGACATCTACGCCACCAGCGTGGACTACACGCCAAACGCCGAAGATTCCCAGCGTTTCTTCGCCACCGTCCAGAACAAGATGCACTGGGCCTCCCACGGCCACACCGCCGCCGAGGTCGTCCACCAGCGCGCCGACGCCGCCAAGCCCCTCATGGGCATGACCTCCACCCGCCCCGGCGGCGTCATCCGCAAAGACGACGCGGCCATCGCTAAGAACTACCTCAGCGAAGAAGAACTCAACACCCTCAACCGCATCGTCACTGCCTACATCGAGTTCGCCGAGTTGCAAGCCCTTGGCCGCTGCCCCATGACCATGCGCGACTGGATCACCAAACTCGACGAGTTCCTCGCGCTCTCCGGTCGCGACCTCCTCACCCACGCCGGTACGATCACCGCCGAACAAGCCAAGGCCAAGGCCGAAACCGAGTACGACCGCTACCGCTCGCTCTTCGACGCCCAACCCCGCCCCATCGACGCGGCCTTCGAGCAGGCCGTCAAGCAACTCAAACGCAGTTCCGCATCGATTCGTCCGGCCGCGAAGTCCCACCGCAAGACCGGGAAGTGAACTACGGCGGCGTGAACTCGAACTCGTCGTCAGGGATCGAACAGTTTGTCGAGGGCGAATACGTCGTCGTTGTTTCGGACCGGAACGGTTCCACCCTCCCGTACACGGGCATCAACTCGATCGGCCGACCGCCCAGCTCGCCCCGCGACTGAGCATCACGCAGCGATTGCATTGCCCGCGCATGCGTTTGTTTTGCCGCGCTCGCCCCCGAGTTCAAGCACGTTGAACTCTCTTCGGATCAGAAAGTCCTGGGTGCCGACCCACCATGTTGCTGGGCGAACGATGCCGATGTCAACGGCGGGCCAGGCAAGCGAGAGCTTGTGGCACAACACGTCGCCGACGCTCTCGATTCCCTCGGCCACCACGCCCGGCGCACCGCCTTGCTCGAATCTGGCCGGCATGAGCAGGCACGGCACCCGTTCCGCCGGCATACCCGAGAATCCCACTGTCCCCGCGAGGTGTCTTGATACGTCGCCCGCCTCCTGCTCTCCGTTCAGGGAGCACCACGCGCGGGTCGCGTCCTCCCGCTCCCAAACGACGTAGCGAAGCCATTCAATGGAGGCTCCGATCGTGCGAGCCGCGACCTCGAAGCGAAACCGATTCGGGCGCAAGAACCACGTAGAGAACGGGTGGCTTGTCGTCCGTCTTCGCGGCTGTGGACCGTCGTGGATGATGACCGACACCGTGTCCCCGGCGTCTCGGTAGCTCGCGCATTTCAAGTACGTCCCGCGGGTCGCGGTGAGAATGTCCTGGCCGTTCATGGGGTGCTCCCAACAGATTCTAACGAAGCGGCAGCCATGCCGGGAAATCGCTGCAACAAACGAGTGTCCTCCTTCCTGTACGAGCAGCGCTTCGAGCGCCGATCTTTCCACCAAAGGGTGCCCCGCCCTCTATTCCAGCACTCGTACCCTCCCCTCCATATGGCGAAACTCCTCGCCCCACTCCTCATCCTCCTCCTCGGCGCGGCCGTCTTCCTCACCGCCGATCGTCCCGCGCCGAAGGCGGATTTCACCTTCATCAACAACGGCAACGTCTCCACCCTCGACCTGCAGAAGATGTCCTGGCTCCAGGACCTCCGCATCGGGCGTGTCCTCTTCGAGGGCCTCGTCCGCAACGACCTGCTCGGCCCCGAACCGGCCATCGTCCCCGGCGTCGCCGAGTCGTGGGAGATTTCCCCGGACCACCGCACCTACACGTTCCGCCTCCGCGACAACGCCGAGTGGTCCAACGGCCAGCCCGTCCGTGCTGGGGACTTCATCTACGCCTGGCGCCGCGCACTCCTCCCCGACACCGCCTCCGACTACACCGCCCTCTTCCAACTCATCGAGGGCGGCAGGGAGTTCTTCGACTGGCGCACCGAGCGCCTCAAGGCCTTCAAGCCGGGCATCGACGACGCGGGGGCGCTCTGGCGGGAGACCGAGGCCGCCTTCACGCGACTCGTCCGCCTCCACCCCGGCGGCCCCGGCGGCGACGACGACCGCATCCTCACCTTCACCCTCCGGCGCCCCGTCCCGTACTTTCTCGACCTGTGTGCCTTCGCCACGTTCTACCCCGTCTACCCGCCCCTCGTCTCGCAGTACGACACGCTCGACCCGGTCACCGGCCGCATCACCAGCCGCTCCGGTTGGACCAAGCCCGGCCAGATCGTTTCCAACGGCCCCTTCACGCTCACCTCCTGGCGCTTCAAGCGCGACATGCGCTTCGCCCGCAACCCGCACTACTGGGACCGGCGGCGAATCAACTTCGACACCATGCACTGCCTCACCGTCGAGGATGTCAGCGCCCAGGTCATGGCCTTCAAGGCCGGCGGCATCGATCTGCTCACCGACGTCGGGGCCCAGTATCGCCCCGATCTCCTCGAAGATCGCGCGGCGTTCGAGCGCGAGCACGCCACCGCCATCGCCGGGTACAAGGCCCGGGGCCTCGACCAGACCACCATCGAGCGTCTCCTGCCTCCGGATCCCGCGGGCCGCGACTCCATCCATTCCTTCCCCACCTTCGGCACCTATTTCTACAGCGTCAACTGCCTGCCAAAGCTCCTCGACGGGCGCGACAACCCGTTTGCCGACAAGCGCGTCCGGCGGGCCTTCGCGATGGCGATGGACAAGGACCGCATCGCCTCGCAGGTCCGCCGCCTCGGCGAGCCTCCCGCTTCCACGCTCATCCCCGTCGGCTCCATCCCCGGCTACCACTCCCCCAAGGGCCTCGACCACAACGCCGATGCCGCCCGCACACTGCTCGCCGAGGCGGGCTATCCCGGCGGCAAGGGGCTCCCGACCATCCAGATCCTCTACACCCGCGATGCGGGCCACGAGTTCATCGCCCAGTCCGTTCGGAAGGACTGGGAGCAGGTCCTCGGCGCCAGCGTCGAGCTCTCCCAGCGCGAGGTCAAGGTCTTCCGCAACGACCTGCGCTCGGGCAACTACATGGTCGCCCGCGGCTCGTGGTACGGAGACTACGGCGATCCGACCACCTTCCTCGACATCAACCGCACCGGCGACGGCAACAACGACCGCAAGTACTCCTCGGCGCGCTTCGACGCCCTCATGGCCGGGGCCGACGCCGAGATCGACCGCGACAAGCGCATGCGCCTCCTCGAAGACGCCGAACGCCTGATCGTCGAAGAGGATCTCCCCATCATCCCCATCTTCCGCTACGTCCAGCTCTATCTCTACGACCCGCACCGCCTCACCGGCCTCACCAGCCACCCGCGCCAGGAGCAGGAGCTCCAGGACCTCGACGTTCTCGGCGATGGCAAGGGCGCGGAGGTGCCGCGCGAAAGACCGGCGCAACGGCCGGGAGCAGGTGAGCAGGTGAGCAGGTGGGGAGGTGAGAACACCAGTTCACCTGCTCACCTGTTCACCTGCTCACCTCCACATCCCACCGGGAGTCACCCATGATCTCCCTCATCGCTCGCCGCCTCCTGCAACTCCCCCTCATCCTGCTGGTCATCTACACCCTCACGCTCACGCTCGCGTGGGCCATCCCCGGAAGCCCGCTGGACAAGCCCGAGGGCCGCCAGCCGCCCGCCGAGGTCCGCGAGGCCATGCGGCGGCAGTACGACCTGCACTCCTTCCCGCGCTTCTACGTCTCGTATCTGAGCAACGCCATCGGCCTCCGGTGGTGCATCGACACGCTCTCCGGCGCGGCCGCCCGCCGGGACGCGGCCGCGCGGGCCGCGCACATCGCCCCGCCGGCGCGATACGTCTTCGACCTCGGTCCCTCCCTCCAGTACGAGGACTGGCGCGTCAACGAGATCCTCGCCTCCAGCCTCCCCGTGTCCATGACCCTCGGCCTCGTCGCCGTGGTCATCGCCACCGTGATCGGCGTCGGCGCGGGAGTCATCGGCGCGGCCCGGCCCAACTCCATCGCCGACCTTGCCACGCTCTCGGTCGCCCTCGTCGGCGTGAGTCTGCCCTCGTTCGTCGTCGGCACCGCGCTGCTGGTCGTCTTCCCCATCTGGCTCGGGTGGGGGGACATCGGCGGATGGGGCCGGCCGTCGCAGATCGTGCTGCCCGCGATCACCCTCGCGCTGCCCATCGCCGCGTACATCGCCCGATTGACGCGAATGGGCATGGTCGAGAACCTGCGGGCCGACTTCGTCCGCACCGCGCGGGCCAAAGGGGCGAGCGAGGCGTCGGTGCTGCTGCGCCACGCGCTCAAGCCGTCGTTCCTTCCGGTGCTCTCGTTCCTCGGACCCGCGTGCGCGTTCGCGATGACCGGCTCGTTTGTGGTCGAGAAGGTGTTCTCCATTCCCGGCATGGGCCAGCACTTCGTCAACGGCGTGCTCAACAAGGACCTGTTTCTCATCATCGGCGTTGTGCTGATCTATGCCACGATCCTGGTGCTTCTCAACCTGGCCGTTGATGTACTGTATCGCTGGATCGACCCCCGAACGGAATAGGACCACGCCGGAACGGCCCCGGAACGTTCTCGTTCCTATGCTTCGGCGTGGAATCGGCGTTCCGCGGCGTGTGCCGCGCCGACCGGTTCCCGGAGGGAATACCCATGGTCAACGCACCCACTACCGCCACCGGCACCCCGAACGAACGCGCCCTGCGCGACGACCTCGAGGCGCTCAAGACCGACATCGGCACGCTCAAGGAGGACCTTCGCTCGTTCGCCGACAACGCGGGCTCCGCGGCCCGCCACGCCTCGCGCGACGCCGCCGAGCGAATCCGCTCCGGCAGCCGCACGGCGTACGACTTCGGCCGCGAGAAGGCCAAGTGGGCCAAGGAAGAGGTCTCCGGGCGCATCGAGGAACATCCTTTCGCGGCCGTGGGCATCGCCTTCGGCGTGGGCATCCTCGTCGGCGCGCTGGTCGCCCGCCGCTGATCCATGTACCGCCACCTCTCCCAGTTTGTGGTGAAGACGGCCGACCTTGCCGAGGCCGAGGGGCGCGTGCTGCGCCGCATGGTCGGCCGGCTGGGCGTGGGCCTCACCGTCGCGCTGGCCGGGGCCGGGCTGCTGCTGGCGGGGGCGCTCATGCTCCTGCTGGCGGTCTGGCTCGCCCTCAGCCAGGGCATGGACATGAGCCGCGCCGCCGCCAGCGCCATCACCGGCGCGATGGCGCTCGGGCTGGCGGGGATCGCGTACGCCGTGGTGGCGCGGCTGGTGAAGTAGCATGAGCGACGACCGCACCCAGATCGAGCGCACCTCGAACCTCGATCCGGAGGAGGCCAAGCTCCGCCTTTTGGAATGGAGCATCGAGACCGACGCGGAGATTCACGCGAGGATCGAGGGACTGGTCGGACAGGCCAAGAAGGCCGCGCCGTGGGCGGCGGGCTTGGCGCTGGTATCGGGGCTGGTGCTGGGGCGCACGCGGCGCAAGCGTGATCCGAGCGGGCCATCGGGCGGCCTCCCCATTGCGTCGATTCTGCGCATCGCGACGGTGGTGGCGCCCGTCGTGTTGCAGATCCTGAAGGCGCGTCGCGAGGTGCGTTAGCCGGGCGCGGGCGTGAACGAGGCGCCGTCGAGAACATCGCAACTTACAAGCGTCCCCGCGCCGAAGTCGCTGGGGTTCTGGCGATCGTCGAGCATCTGGAGATGGATGGGCATGCCCGCGTCCACGACGAGGGTGCGTGAGGTGTCGTCCCAGGAGACGACGCGCCCCTGGACGCGTCGCGGGCGGCCGTAGACGGGCTCGACGTACTTGCCGCCGGTGTTGACGGCGTCGATGCGCCGAGACTCGACGCGGATGGTGCCGATGAGGCGCTCGCCGACGATGGATGGCACGTTCTCTCCGGCGACCAGGTGCATCTGGTAGTTTGTGTTGGGAAACTCCATGATGATCCGGCCGGGTCCGGGGGAGCCGGGGGCGAGGGTGCCGCGTGCGAGGGCGGAGTCGATCCTGGTGGTGGGGGCGGGATGGATCATGGGGAGTGAGAAGTGAGGAGTGAGAAGGGTGGGTGGAAAGGCTAGTGGGGCGCGTGGATCGGTGTGGAGAGGAAGTTGGCGAGCAGTTGGGGGCCCTCGACGGTGAGGAAGGACTCGGGGTGGAACTGGACGCCTTCGAGCGGAGGGTGGGTTGTGCCGCGCGGCCAGAGGCGGCGGAGGCCCATGACGACGCGCCGGGTGGGGCCGTCGGGCTTGGCGGCGTCGATGGGCTCGTCGGTCCACGCGCTCACTGTCCAGTCGGCGGACGGGATGGTCTCGGGGAGGACGACGAGGGAGTGGTAGCGGGTGGCGATAAAGGGGTTGGAGAGGCCGCGGTAGATGCCCAGGCCGTCGTGGTGGATGGGGGAGGTCTTGCCGTGCATCGGGATGGCGTGGCGGGTGACGGTCATGCCGTGGAGGTCGCCGATGGTCTGATGGCCGAGGCAGACGCCGAGGATGGGGATGCGGCCGGCGAAACGCTGGATCATCGCGCCGGAACACCCGGCTTCCTTGGGCGTGCACGGGCCGGGGGAGATGATGAGATGGGATGGGGGCTTGCCGGCGTCGAGGGTTTCGGCCTGGTCGGGGGTGATGCGGTCGTTGCGGGCGACGTGGATCGCGAGCGCGGGGTTGATGGTGCCCAACGCCTGCACGAGGTTGTATGTGAACGAGTCGTAGTTGTCGATGAGCAGGAGCATGGGGGCGGGGAGGGTATGGGGGCGCATGAGATCGCCCAGCGTGGGCTTGGATACAAGGAATCAGGCCGTGTTGATGTGCCCCCGCACGAACGAACGCCGCAACTCTCCGGCCCTTACGCCGCTTCGGCCTGATCCAGCCGTTCCGTCCCGGCGACGCCGTCGCGGGTGACGAAGAAGAGGGCGTCGGTGATGGGGTAGGGGAGGCGGCGGTAGTCCTGCTGGACGCGGCTCACGAGGCGATCCACGAACGGGCGGGGGTCGCCGGTCATGGCGATGAACATGTCGCGGGCGGGGGTGGCGACGAAGAAGTCGCCGCCGAGTTGCGGGGAGAGGCGGCGGTGGAGGTTGGAGAGGAGGAGGCGAGCGGCGTCGTAGCCGTCCTGCTCGCTGACGATCGCGGCCTTGCCGCCCTCGCGGGACTCGACGAGCTGGACGGAGAGTTCGGGGACGTAGCGGTCGAGGTTCTTGCGGGCGATGTCCTCGAGCGTGTCGGCGTCCACGCCCCACTTGATCATCTGCTCGGTGGTGACGCTGACGGTCATGTGGGGCAGGTCCATGACGAAGACGACGACGGTGCCGTTGACGAAGGGGACGTGGGCGACCTGGTCCTTGGTGAGGTGGTTGAAGATGGACTCGGGCTGGATGCGGGGCATGATGCGCGGCTTGGCGAAGTCGAAGGTCGCGCTGGAGAGGACCATGGACTCGGTGGAGAAGAGGTGCTCGAGGTAGTGCTCGACGATCTCAACGCCGCGCTCCGGGTCGCGGTTGACGAGGCGGTTGAGGTTTTCCAGGTCGAGTCGGCGGCCGTCAACGATGAGTTCCTTGGGGCCGGCGAGCTGGATGGAGTGCTCGGGCTGGAGGCGGCGCAGCATGGAGGCGACGCTCTCGGCGAAGGCTTCGGGCTCGTGTGGCATTCGGGGCATGAAGGAGTCTCGAGTCCGCTACGGAACGCGCTGACCAAGGTTGCGGGCCGCGACGTGCGGGCGCGTTGTGGGAATCGGCTATCGGGCGGAGGGACATGACTTGGGGTGGGAAGAATGGCGATTCGGGGCAGAGGGGGCCGGGAATGAGGGGGAGGGGAACTGTGGAGAATCGCGGCAGCGGGTGGAATTGTGGAGTGCGCGAGCGCGTCGCGTTCCCCGGCCAAGGCGTGTGGATGCGCTGGTCGGACGACTTCGACCTTGTGGGGCCGAAGCGGAGTGGCGAGAATGTTGGTGTCGCGTTTGGGGGATCGCGGCCCGGGATTGGCGATGGGAAGTGCCCGGGGCTATATTTGGCCCTCGCGTTCAACCCCCGCCTTGGGGGTTGGGCGAGGCGGAAGCGGCAGTGCCCAACTTGGAGGCCTGGACAGTGACCAAGCAGGAAATCGAGGCCAAGGTCATCGAGATCGTGGCAAACCAGATGGGCGCGGAGAAGGCGCAGATCACGCGAGACACCTCGTTCGTGGAGGATCTGAACGCCGACAGCCTCGACACGGTCGAGCTCGTCATGGAGTTCGAGGACGAGTTCGAGACGTCGATCCCGGACGACCAGGCGGAGAAGATCAAGACGGTGGGTCAGGCCATCGACTTCATCGCCACGGCCGTCGGGGCCAGCTGAGGCCCGGGCGATTTCTGGCCGCGCATGCACCAGGAACGGAACACCCCCATGAGCGGACCCCGCCCCCCCCGCCCCCCCAGAATTGTGATTACGGGCATGGGCGCCCTGACGGTGCTGGGCCACACGGCCCAGGACACGTGGGCGGGCATGCGCGAAGGGCGGAGCGGGATCGCGCTGGTGAAGGGGGAGGAGTTTGACCAGTACGAGGGCAAGTGGGCGGTGAAGATCGCCGGGCAGGTGACGGGGTGGAAGCACGGGGACTGGATCGAGCACCGAGAGGCCCGGCGGCTGGACCGGTTTGCGCTGCTGGGGATGGCCGCGGCGGTGGAGGCCGTGAAGCACTCGGGGGTGGACTTCTCGAAGGAAGACCCCGAGCGGTGCGGGGTGGTGGTGGGGTCGGGGGTGGGGGGGATCACGACGATCGAAGAGGGCGTGATCGTGATGCGGGAGCGGGGTCCGGACCGGATCAACCCGTTCACGGTGCCGCGTTTGATGGTGAACGCGGCGACGGGGAACATCAGCATCATGTTCGGCCTGCAGGGCCCGGCGACGGCGCACGCGACGGCGTGCGCTTCGAGCGGGCACGCGATCGGGGATGCGGTGGACAAGTTGCGGAGCGGGAAGTTGGATGTGGTGATCGCGGGGGGTGCGGAGGCGTCGGTGAGCCCGCTGTGCATCGGGGCGTTCATGACGATGAAGGCGCTGAGCACCCGCAACGATGAGCCGACAAAGGCGAGCCGGCCGTTCGACGCGGACCGGGACGGGTTTGTGATGTCCGAGGGCGCGGCGATGTTTGTGCTGGAGACGGAAGAGCACGCCAAGAAGCGCGGGGCGACGATCTATGCCGAGATCGTGGGGCACGGGAACTCGTCGGATGCGACGCACATCACGGCGCCCGACGCGGCCGGGGGCGGGGCGGCGCGGTCCATGCGGTGGGCGTTGGAGGATGCGGGGCTGAACGTGGGGGATATCGACTACATCAACGCGCACGGGACGTCCACGCCGCTGGGGGACAAGGCGGAGGTGGAGGCGGTGACGCGGGTGTTCGGGGACCTGGCCCGCAAGAGCAGGGGCGGGAAGATCTGGATGAGCAGCACCAAGAGCATGCACGGGCACGGGCTTGGGGCGAGCGGGGCGATCGAGACGATCGCGTGCGTTCACGCCGTTCGGGACGGGATCATCGCGCCGACGATCAACCTCGACCATGCTTCGCCGGGACGCGATGAGAACGGGAACCTTCTGCCCGCGTTCGACATGGAGTTCGTGGCCAACCACGCGCGGGAGCGGCGGGTGAAGTACGCGATGAACAACACGTTCGGGTTTGGGGGGCACAACGTGACGCTGATCATCGGAAGATACGAGTGAACAGTGCGGAGTGAGCAGTAGGAAGGGCCGGGGGGCAGACGAGAATCGGGGCGGGATCAGGCAGGGCGATCAAGTTCCTCGGCGTCGGCGATGTCCTTGGGCCGGCCGGCGGCGCGTTTGTTCGCGAGCAGATCGGAGCGGCTGATAATCGGCACCGAGACTCCGTCGATAACGGCGTCGATCCGCCGAGCGTGGCATTCGGCAAAGGCAACGCCGGAGATGGTGTTCATGATCTCGATGCGGACCGGCGGCACGCCCATCCGGACGATGTTTCGGGGATCGAGGAAGAGTTCCTTGGTGGCGCCCGCAGAGGCGAATCCGAACTTCGAAATCACAGCGACCATGCGGTCGACGTTGGCCGAATCGGTCGCGATCCAGATGTCGAGATCGCCGGTGGGGCGCGGGTAGCCGTGAAACCCAACGGCATACCCACCGACGAGCAGATACTCAATCCGCTCCGCGTTGAGCAACCGTAAGAACTCTTTGAAGTCTGGCGGTAGCCGCGTTTCCATAGGCCATCCTGCGGAGGTACTCGAGGGCTCGCAAGCGCTCGTCGGGGGATTTGTCTCGCCAATACGCGCCATCGTCGCCCTGGGCCGAAAGGGGGGCGACCTCGAACTTGGTGCGGTCGAGTCGATAGGGTTGGGCGTCCGGGGCGGCCATGGGTGATTGTATGGTGATCGGCCTTTACCAACCGGGGGGATCAGGCCGATAACCGGGGCATGGGTTCCGATCTGCGTGCCATTCTGTCGCTCGAGGTGCCGATCATCGTGCTGCTGGGGGAGCGCTCGATGCGGGTGTCGGAGGTGTGTGCGCTGGGGCCGGGGGCGATCGTGGAACTGCCCAAGGGGGCGGACGAGGAACTCACGCTGCTGGTGAACAACAAGCCGGTGGGGACGGGGCAGGCGGTAAAGGTGGGGGAGAACTTCGGGATCAAGGTGAGCTACATGGGCGACCTTCGGGAGCGGATCGCCGCGCTGGGGGAGCCCAGTGAGCAGGCCCCGATTGTGGGTGGTCGGGCGATGGATGTGGGGGGCGATGAGATGTCGGCGCTGGCGGAGACGATGCTCCACGGAAACGGATAAGCGCGGCCCGGGTTGTGTGGGGGGTTGAAACGTCCGAACTACACCCGAGTGGGGGACAACAATGAGGGGCCGGCTCGGATTCTGTCCCGGGCCGGTCCTGAGCCGCCATGGAATGGCGGAGATGCGTTCGACCGCCACGGAGTGGCGGGGGAGCCGGAGCCACGATGCCGCGCGAGATTCCTGTTGGAAACGGCGACCTGCTGATCAACTTCGATGAGATGTACCGCGTGCGGGACATCTACTACCCGTGCGTGGGGCGGTACAACCACACCGGGGGGCACGTGCAGCGGTTCGGGGTGTGGGCGGATGGGGAGTTCTCGTGGGTGGACAGCGCGGCGTGGCGGCGGGAACTGCGGTACATGTCCGACACGCTGGTGACGGAGGTCCGGCTCGTCAACGACCAGTTGGGGCTCGAGTTGCTCTGCAACGACGCGGTGGACTTCCACGAGCCGGTGTACTTCCGGCGGATCAAGGTGCGAGATCGCAGCGGCTCGGGAGGGGGCGTGCGGGACGTGCGGGTGTTCTACCACATCGATCTGTCGATCAAAGAATCGCCGGTAGGCGACACATGCGACTTCGACCCGGAGACGGCGGGGCTGGTGATGTACAAGGACGACTCGTACTTCCTCGTCAACGCGACGGCGGAGGGGGAGACGCAGCCGGGGATCGATCACTGGTCGATCGGGACCAAGCGCGTGGGCGGGGCCGAGGGAACGTGGCGCGATGCGGAGGACGGGGTGCTGGGAAAGAACGCGATCGCGCAGGGGAGCGTGGACGCGACGGTGGGCGTCAACCTGCGCGTGCCGCGCGGCGGGGAGGCGACGTGCACCATCTGGATGGCGTGCGGGGATTCCTACGACCGGGTGCGTGAACTCAACCGCGTGATCCGGACCAAGGGCGTGGACAAGATGTTCTCGCGGACCGAGGCGTATTGGCGGCTGTGGTCGAGGAAGGATGTCATCGACACGGGCGTGCTTCCGGCGAAGGTGCGGGAACTCTTCATCAAGAGCCAGTTGATCCTGCGGACGCAGATCGACAATCGCGGGGCGATCATCGCGGCGACGGACAGCGATATCTCGCACTTCGCGGGGGATCACTACGCGTATTGCTGGCCGCGCGATGGGGCGCTGGTGGCCCACGCGCTGATCCAGACGGGGCAGAGCGAACTGAGCCGGAACTTCTTCCGGTATTGCGGACGGGTGATCAGCAAGAACGGGTACTTCATGCACAAGTACACCCCCGCGGGGCACTTGGCCTCGTCGTGGCACCCGTGGGTGATCAACGGCAAGCCGGTGCTGCCGATCCAGCAGGACGAGACGGCGCTGGTGTTGTGGTCACTCCGGCAGCACTTCGAGGCGTTCCGGGATGTGGAGTTCATCAAGCCGCTGTACAACGCGCTGGTGGCGCAGCCGGCGCAGTGGCTCATGGGCCACGTGGACAACAACGGGCTGCCGCTGCCGAGCTGGGACTTGTGGGAGGAGCGGCGGGGAATTCATACTTTTACGGTGGCGGCGACGATCGGCGCGCTCAACGCGGCGGCGGCGTTTGCCCGCGACTTCGGCGATGTGGAGCGGGCGGAGGCGATCCAGGCGGGCGCCGAGTCGATGCGCGAGGCGATGGTGAGGCACCTGTGGAACACCGAGCAGAGCCGCTTTGCCCGCATGGCCACGCCGGTGGAGGCCGAGGGCCGGCCGGGCGTGGTGGCGGGATATCGGCTGGACATGACCCGCGACAGCGCGAACTACGCGCTCTGGGCTTTCGGCGCGATGCGGGCGGGGAACCCGATGGTGGTGGCGGAGATGGCGAGCCTATGGGACCGGCTGTGGGTGAAGACGGAGATCGGCGGGTGCGCGCGGTACGAGCGGGATTACTACCACCAGGTCGAGCGCGACAAGACGGACGCGGTGCCGGGGAACCCGTGGGTGATCTGCACGCTCTGGCACGCGCAGCACCGGATCGCTTTGGCCAAGACGCCCGAGGAGTTGCGCGGCGCGCTGCCGCTGCTGGAGTGGGCGGCCGCGCGGGCCAACAAGAGCGGCGTGCTGGCCGAGCAGTTCCATCCGTACACGGGCGAGATGATGAGCGTGAGCCCGCTGACGTGGAGCCACGCGGTGGTGATCACGACGGTGATGGAGTACATGGCCAAGCACACGAAGTTGATCGCGGAGGCGAACGCGGTGGAGGGGTGGGCGGAGACTGGGGTGGCGTAGGAAAGGCGGAAGGGGGAAGGGCGAGGGGGGAGGGCGCAGGGCAATCGCATTATCCATCCGTGACGGCGAGGAGGCGCAAAAGGTACCGGTG
>OEIU01000351.1_pt1 | contig 45263 bp, 43 predicted proteins | sample 1539221 | NCBI WGS metagenome assembly OEIU01 (sample SAMN03792071, study PRJEB22550) | activated sludge metagenome | feature: wastewater treatment plant; material: activated sludge; isolation source: Wastewater treatment plant of a petroleum refinery complex | place: Argentina: Zarate | collected... | reverse complement strand
CACCTGGACCGAGTCTGGCCAGACACCGGCCCTGCCGAAAGTCTCTAGCAGCCCAGATAGAGGAGGATGGCTTGGTGGGCATATAGGTCAGGTGGGAGTTGGACCATGTCCCGGCTCGTACGATCCACCACGCCGGGGCCCCAGGCTCGCACCCGCCTGCCGGTTGAACAGACCCGCGATCTCGGGATCCCCGATGGTGGGCGGCCGTCAGTGATGCCTATCGCGATCTGGACATCCGCAGCGACACGGCCTCAAAGGGCGTAGGCGACCAGCGAGCACCGTGGGTGCCAACGCATAGGGTCTTGGCTCGTGGCAACAAACGACGTAATCGAGGTTCTCGACCGCATCCGACGCCGTGACCCCTCTCGGCCAGAGGCCCAGCTGCAGGCTGACATATACCGACTCCTGACGATGGGTGTGATGAACCTCGGCGTGGACGAGGTCGCGCGGTTGGAGGTCCCGACGAATGACGGGACGAAGCGGAGATTGGACATCGAGGTAGGCCACTGCTGCATCGAGGTGAAGAAGGACCTACGAATCGGCAACGTCCTGCTGGGAGCACGGGAGCAACTCGCCGGCTATGTCACCAAGCAGGCCGAGACGTTCGGTTCTCGCTACGTGGGAATCGTCACGGATGGAGTTCACTGGCATCTTCACCGCCTCAAGGACGCAGAACTTGTCGAAGTGGCGGTGCTCGATGCCAGCCGAGCAGAGCCCGACGACGTTTTGGTCTGGCTGGAATCCGTGTTGGCAACGGTGCCGAACATCACCCCCACCCCTGACCAGATTCACGCCAGGCTGGGCGCCGACTCCCCTGCCCACCAGCTCGACCATGCGTCCCTTGCCGAGCTTTATACGCGTACGCGAGAGAAGCCCGAGGTCCGGGTCAAGCGGGACCTATGGGCAAAGCTGTTGCGCACGGCCTTTGGATCCGGATTCGACGACAGCCCGGAACTCTTCATCGACCACACTCTCTTGGTGCTCACCGCCGAAGCCATTGCTCACGGTGTTGCCGGCTTCGACTTGGCCACCGACGGCCTCACCGCCCACGAAATAACTCGTGGGACCCGCTTCCGCGACGCCCAAATATACGGAGTCGTCGAGGAGGACTTCTTCGACTGGGTTCTCGAGGCAGAGGGGGGTCCTGAATTCGTAACTGACCTCGTGCGCCGGATCAGCAGGTTCGATTGGTCAAACGCGATGAGCCACGACGTCCTCAAGTCCCTCTATACCTCCGTCATCTCTCCGCAGGTGCGGGAGAGCCTCGGGGAGTACTACACCCCGGACTGGCTGGCGGAGCGGATGGTGAAGGACCTCTACACGGACCCGCTAAACCAGAGACTGCTCGAGCCGTCGTGCGGCTCAGGCACGTTCCTTATGCACGCGGTGCAGACCCACCTCGATGCGGCCCAGGCAGCAGGCATGAGCGTTGGCGAAGCCATCACGTCCCTAACGTCACACGTCATCGGCATGGACATCCACCCAGTAGCGGTGAGCTTGGCACGAGTCAGCTATCTAATCGCGATAGGCAACAAGCGTCTCCGAGATTCCACCAGAGGCCCGCTTACGGTCCCTGTGTACCTCGGCGACTCCATTCAGTGGGAACAGCACACTGACCTGCTTGCCGGCACAGCCGACATCACTGTCTCAACTGTCGGCGATGACCTAGTTGCTGGCGGGGGAGCGCTCTTCGGCGACGACTTGAAGTTTCCACTGTCAGTCCTTGACGATGCAAACAATTTCGATCAGCTTGTTTCCGAAATGGCCGACGCAGCGGTTGATCCAAGCATGGACAGCAGAGCCCCGAAGACCGTGATGGGTCCGATCCTGAGGCGCCGAGGAATCACCGACGAGGCTGACCAAAGCCTGTTGACTGTTACCTACGACACGATGCGCCGTCTGCACCGGTCGGGGCGCAACCACATCTGGGGCTACTACGTCCGCAACCTGATCCGACCCCTGTGGCTAACCAAGGGCAACAACCGCGTAGACGTCCTCGTGGGCAACCCGCCTTGGTTGCGATACGGGAAGATGACGCCCTCCATGCAGGAGCGCTACAAGGGGCTAGCAAAGGACCGTAATCTGCTCACCGGCGGCCTGGGTGCCACCGGCCGGGACCTCTCCACACTCTTCGTGGCCCGTAGCGTTGAGCTATACCTGCGGAGCGCCGGCTGCTTCTCGTTCGTGATGCCCCATGGCGTCCTAGGGCGCCAGCCGCACAGGGGATTCCGCACCGGTAAGTGGTCTTCGAAGTCGGTTTCGCTGACGGTCGCGTTCAACGAGGCCTGGGACCTGGACAAGGTCACGACGGGGTTCCCAATGAGTGCCTGCGTTATCCGTGGAAGCCTTGCACCGGATGGCCGACCGCAACCCCTCCCCAGTTCCGTGGTTGTCTGGGAAGGGAAACTTCGCAGATCCGGTGATGTCCCATGGCAGGTTGCAAGTAGGTCCGTCACCCTGCGCTCAGGAGAAATCGCCGACACGACCAACGCGCCCGAAGCGGCAGCGTCTCCGTACCGCGCCAGGTTCAGACAGGGCGCCATTCTGGTGCCGCGCTATCTGCTCTTCGTCAACGAGAAGTCGGCTGGCGGCCCACTTGGGGCAGGGGCGGGTCGAATCATGGTCGAGTCCGCGCGCTCGGCTCAGGAAAAGCCACCGTGGCGAGACCACGCATCCCTCAGCGGCCCTGTTGAGCAGTCGGCACTACATGACGTATACCTCGGCGAGAACGTGGCACCGTTTCGAGCGCTCGAGCCACGTCGCGCCGTGCTACCCCTGATGCCCGAACGGATCATGTATCCAGCCGACATTGCACTGCTCCCGGGTCTTGCTCGGTGGTGGGAGAACGTGGAGCGAGCTTGGGAGAGTGGACGAAAGGACAGCGAGAAGAGCCCTCTGCTTGAACGCTTCGACTATCAGAAGCAGTTTTCGGCACAGCTTCCCATTGCGACTCATCGGGTTGTGTACAGCAAGTCGGGAAACACCCTGGCGGCCGCGCGTCTTGAAGACAGCGATGCCGTGATCGACCACCAGTTGTACTGGGCGCCAGTCAAGAGCGCTGCGGAAGCTCGCTACTTGGTGGCCATCCTCAACAGTGCCACCCTTCTCGATCGGGTGCGGCCCCTGCAGGCGCGGGGACTATTGGGTGCCCGCCACTTCGATAAGTACGTCTTCTTTGTCCCCTTCGCGACGTTCGATGCCACTGATCCTGACCACACCCTCATTGCCGAGCTGGCAGGCGACGCCGAACGGGTTGCAGCGCAGGTAGATATCACGGCGGTGACTCGCTTCACCATCTCCCGGTCGATGATCCGATCGGAACTGGCGCGATCTGGACTTGCAGGGCGGCTGGAAGCGGCAGTTGGTCGGGTTCTTCCAGTGCTGCAGTCCTGATCCGCCGCCGTCAACCCGGCGTACAGCCCTGTGGCCACGCCCGTTAGGTCCCGGCAACGAGCCGACGGGATGGGTACCTATGGGTGTCGGCGATTCCTGGGCCCACGAGACGGACACCTGCCATAGTCCTGGGACTGCACAAATCAGATCAGGGGGCCCGATGGCGCCGTACGAGGCGACAGTTCACGCACAAGACGCGACACAAGGTCGGGTTCAGGAGGTCCTCGGAGGGATCCTTCAAGCAGCACAGGCCAGCGATCACTGGACCAACCTCGACGCCGCGGTCGCCTATGCAAGCAGAGGGGGTGCCAGGCTGCTGTGCGAAAGACTCCAAGCGCATCCGAGTTGGGATTCTGCGACCAAGCGCTTCCTTGTGAGCATGGACTTCGGCATCACTGAACCGGCTGCTCTTGAGTTGCTGGCCAGGCAAGCCAACCTTGAAGTTCGGGTCCCCAATGGCCAACTTGTAGTGGCCTCGACACAACTGATGCCACCGCACACCTTCCACGCCAAGGGCTATCTCTTTCGATGCAGCCCGTTCGCCGCGCCGACGTCGCTGATCGTCGGTTCGGCGAACCTTTCGGTGAGCGCCTTAGCGACTGGCTCGGAGATTATGGCGCGGCAGTCTTGGACCGGTCGGCTCACGGCCGCTGACAAGCTTCGCCTCTCTCACGCAGCCAACTTCCTGTCGTGGTTCGAAGACGCTTGGTCAAGCGCGGACGCGCTGCCCCCGTTGCTCCCGAGCTATAGGGCGCTCCGTAAGCGACGGCGCATCGGGCCCTTGAGCGATGACAGAACCCCCGCCACAAAGAGGTTCGTCGCCGATCCAGATAAGTCGGAGGTTGGTGGGCAGTTGGCCGTTCAGCTGGCAGCTGCTAAGTCACTCTGGGTCCAAACAGACACCCTCTACGTCAACTTGCAGTCACGGGGTGTGGGCAATCAGCTGGATACACCCCGCGGGACTCGCGTGTTCTTCGGCTTCTCTCCGTCCCAAGTCGCGAAGAACCACGTGTTCGGGAGCGTTGAACTGCAAGTCACGGGGCACGCATCCGTTCCACGATCCATCCGCTTTGGCAACAACCTAATGGATAAGATCAACCTCCCGGTTCCCGGTCAAGACGGGCCCGCGAACTACGACAACGCCGTGCTTATCTTCGACCGCGCGGGGAAAGGGTCAAGCGGTCTCCCCCGGTTCCAGGTAACTGTCACGAACGAGCATGGACTGGAAGCGAGGCGGCGCGCGTCAGCCAACCACGTTGATCTCACGATGCACGGGGGTCGTCCATACGGCCTCCTGTTTTGATTCCCCGATCCTTGCGGGCGCCGAATCGCGTGAGTCCGCGAAAACGCCAGTACCGACACGATGCCGACGCGTCGTGTCGGCCCGGCGCAACGAGCTCCTTAGCGTGCGTCGCCGCGCCCGAATGGCGGCGGGAACCGACGGGCGCGCGCGTGACCGCAGTGAGTCGCACCCCCTCTGAACGCTTCGGGTGTCGGTGCTGGGTGATGGGCTGCGCTGAACACCTCGGTACTCGACGGGAGCAACGTAATGGCGCCATTTAGTAGTGACTTAACCACTGAGCCGTCCGGACGGCGTCGGCGCTTCGACCCCATGGAGGCTGAGCGCATCATGTTCCGCGCCGGTGTCCGTCCCCTAACACCGTTTCCTGGTGTCCACAAACCTTGGCTGTCGCTGCATGAGGCTTGCGGTGCCGAGATTGCTCCGCTTCTGTCGAACGTGCGACGACGGGGTACGGCCTGCCGTCAGTGTGGCGCTTGGAAGCGTGGAGCCGCGCGACGCGCTCGGCATGCGGAAGCCGCCACGAGCGCAATGCTCGCCGCGGGCTTCGAGCCTTTGGTTGCCTACCCCGGCTCGGGTAAGCCATGGCTCAGCCGGCACATGGCGTGCGGGCAGCAACGAAAGCCCACGCTCAGCGCTATCCGCAGCGGCGGAAGCGGGTGCCGACCTTGCGGTCTTGCCGCCCGAGGCTGGCGCTCCTGGACTCCGGACGAGGCGGTGGCGTTCTTCGAGAGCATCGGGCTTTCGCCGCTGGAGCCGTACCCCGGCTCGTCGACGCAACCGTGGCGTTCCCGGCATATCCTCTGCGGCAGGACGGTCCGTCCCCGCCTTGGCAACGTCGCCCACGGGCAAGGGCCATGCCGCGAGTGCGGCCAGGAGGCCGCTCACCGCGCCCAGCGCCTAGACGATGAGGTCGCTGGAGAGTTCATGCGGGAGAGGGGCCTTGAGCCAGCCACTCCGTTTCCGGGCGTAGACGCCCCGTGGGAGTGCGTCCACCTGGCATGCGGCAGACGCGTCTCCCCCTCCCTCACCAACATCAAGCGCGGCCAAGGTGGCTGCACCGCGTGCGCCCAGGAGGCGGCATCGATCCGGCTGCGCATGCCTCAGGAGCAAGCGGTGGCCGCCTTTTGCGCAGCTGGCCTGACCCCCGTCGAGCCATATGCGGGAAGCAGCCGGCCCTGGGCTGCGCGACACGAGTGCGGCCGCATTGTCACTCCGACGTTGTCCAACGTGCGCCAGGGGCGTGGCATCTGCCGATACTGCAATAGCGCGTTTCCGTTCGCAGGCCCTGCAACCCTCTATCTAGTCCGCACGAAGGACGCCTTAAAAGTCGGCATGGCTGCATTGGAGGGGCACCGCATCCGAACTCACGAAGGGCGCGGATGGAAGCATGTCTGGTCTATCGACATGCCCACAGGCGACGACGCCTACAACTTCGAGCAGGCCGTGCTCCGGCACTGGCGGGAGGACCGGGGTTTGCCCGCCACAGTCGACGCCGTGACGATGCCCCAAGGAGGGGCATCGGAAACGGTCTCGGCACACCAAGTCTCGCCCAAGGACGTACTGAGCTTCGTGCTGCGGGGTATGGAGGAGCAAGGATTCACGCACCCGAGGGTGCACACAGCCGAAGACTCTACCTGGCACTTCCCTACCGCTTGAAGAGCGAGATTGGCCGAAGCCGTCGAACAGATGGCTCGATGCGGTGAGGCACGCCCCTGCGCCGCATCTTGGCTCGCCACGGGTGCATGACTCTTCGATCTATGCCTCGATCTCAGCCGCCTTCAATAGCTGGGCGAGCCGTCCTATGTCGCTTGGCGCAGGCGTGGTTGTCAACTGCAACTGGAGTTCCGACCACATCTGGCGCATGGTCAAGAAAGAGAAGGAGCAGCCCTCTAGGTGACCAGCGATCACGGGGTCCGCACTCCAGTGCTCGATCGCTTCCTCCCGAGACCATGAACCGTTCAGCTTGGTGACGGCGAGCGAGTACACGAAGGCGCGTTGCCCGGTTACTTGCTCGACCTTTGATCTGAAGCTGTCTGACCACTTGGGATTCCACAATTCACGGAAGTGCTTCCAGGTTTCGCGCTTGGGGTTCTTCTTCTCGCCCCGCATCTCTAGCAGCTTCGCGCGAGCGTCGAAGCCCGACTGCCACGCTTTGCAGGACACGACCCATACCCTCTCGGCGCCGATGAGCGTCGGGTTGTAGCCAACGACGTCGACGTCACTTGAGACGGCATCGTCTCGGCCGACGAAATCAGGATGGCTCGGATTCGGCTTGAATCGCAGATTGTGCTGGGTGAAGTAGCCCTTGAGCTGGAGATAGTCCTCAACAACCTGTTCGAGGACGTCTTCCTTCACTGCAGACGCCTGTCCATGACCAGACGCTAGCCTGCCCAACGCTTGGCTTCGCGCCAAACACGGGTACCAACCTACTTCGGAGGCTGCAGTTGGCGTTAGCTTGCCCTTAGCCGCGCCGCATCGTGCCGCTGCAGTTCGCCGCGTCCCGATCAGGCCGCGGACGTGCGGACGCACGGCGACTCGCCCTCCAGAGTCGGGCGCGCGTGCCGGTAGATCGGCGGGGCGTCGATGTGTCGCCCTGTGGGTAGGTCGATTCTTGAGGTGTCGGAGGCCGTGGGTATGGTCTTGTTTTCGGACAATCGAGGACCACTTCTGCGACAGGGGACCAATGCACTTCGACGCCATTCGGACTGAGATCCGTGGGACGACGAGTGAGGACGGTCTGCTGTTTCTATATGAGGCGGGCGGGGAGTCGTCCCACACGGACTTCGCGGCGGCTCTCGGGGTTCGAGAGCACCAAGCAGTCGAGGTGCAGCGTCATCTGGACCGACTCGGTGTGATCGGCGAGGAGTCCGACAACGAGTCGCTTTGCCTAAACCTTCGAGGAACACACGTGGCTGAGAGTGTTGTGCGTTCACGTGCCAGCGGTCCTGACCGGCGCGATGCAGTCCAGCGAGCGTTCCTTCAGTGGTTGGCTGACGGGGTCGAGCCGGGCCGGCCGGTCGATTTCCACGGGCAACCGACCGCGACTGCGTTTGGTACCGCGTTCACGGTCGAGGAGATCAAACACGCCGCCCAGTTTCTGCTGGATCACGGCCTCATTCAGGGGTTCCAGTCAATGGCGGGGCTGCAAGGCCCCACCATGACCTACGAGGGTGGCTACGCACTCCACCACAGCGGCCTGATCGTCGACTTCCTCAAGCGCGGAGGCTCCACTACGTACGACAACAGCAACACCACCCACATCGGCGACGGGAACACGATCGGTGGGATCCAGACCGGGGGTCACGACAACACGCTGACGGTGAACCTCAGCGTGGCGCAGCGCGCCCAGGTCCTTGGGTTGGTCGGCGGCCTCCTGCGGACACTCGACGAAGCCGGCGTCGACGCGGCGGATCTACGCACCGCAGTCGAGGCAATCCAGAAGGAGGCGGCCAGCGAGGGCGCAACACCGGGAAGCTTGAAGAAACGGATCTTCCAAGCGTTAGTCCTGGCGGGTGCTTCCGAGGCAGGACATCTCATTTCCCAGGGGCTCGCGCAGCTTCTCGGGACCGTCACAGACTAACCCGCGCGGATCCCCGACGGCGCTTCTCTGGCGCCGGCAGCAACTGCAGCACACCCCCCACGTCATAGACGTGGGGGGTGTGCTCCCGCGTCAAGCAACTCACCCAGACGTCCCAAGAAGATGTTGACCTGCTGCTCCATCAAGCCAGCGCGCTCCGCGCTGAGGGTGTCGAATTTCCCGTGCGCTGCCGCGTTCCGCAACCCAGCCATCTGCTCAATGTCTTTCGTGTCCTGTTTGCTCAGGATCCCAGCGGTCCGAAGAGCCCTGCCGTAGGCCCCGATTCCGGGAGCCCCGGCAGCGAGCGGCAAGGCGAGTTGATCAACAGCTCCCCTCAGGGCTGTTTCGAGGGCCGCTCCCGCAAGGACGATGGGGGCCGCAACATGGACGCTTCGGTCCTCGTTCAGGAGGCGGACCTGCTCCATGATGTCTGTGCTCGCGATGGTGCGGACGCCCTCGCCAACCTCTGCGGGCAGTCGGGTCATCCCGCTCTCCACCTGCGCAGCCCAAAGCCGAAGGATCTCGCCAAGGGCATGAACGCCACTCTCCATTGAGGCGCGGTCACCGTTGGACTCGTAGGCAATCTTTCCCCGCCGAAACCACTCGGAGTCGTCTCCAGCGTGCTGACGAAGGAACTCAAGACCCGATGCTGCGCGAGCCATCACCAGGCCCTTCTTAGGCAGCTCAGTGACTCTCCAGAAGCCCCCGTACATCCCGTCTGACGGCTCGAACTCCATATCAGACTGCAACTCGTCGGCCTGAGCTCGTGCCCACACCACCACCTGCGCTCTCGATGTCATCCCTCCACCGTAGTGAGGGGCGAGGACACACCGCACAAACCAGTGGCCACCCCGCCACCCTTCCGAGGATGGAGCTGTGCTGGAGTAAGGGATTCCTGGGCTCACGCTGTGCGCCAGTCGAATCGGTGTTCGCGCCGGTGCCGATCACGACAACACCGCTAGAACGTGCGTCCTGTCGCCGCGGACGACCGGTGCCAGGTTGCGCTGTGCAAGCATTCGTCGCATGGCGCTTGTTCTGGAAGTTGTTTCTGAGAGTCTCTCCCCTCGGCGCGAGCACGTGTTTGCCCACTTCGAGAAGGACACCAGGTTCAATCCGACCTGGTGGGCCAGTGGGAGTGCGAAGAGCCCGGTCTCCTACTGTCGTTTCTTGGACGAGGGTGAAGAGATTGGCCGGGCCAAGATCCTCCCGGGGTCGCGGGCGTACGCCGGCTACACGACCTGGTCCTGCCCTCAGGCTGGTGCCACGGAGATTGACCTCATCGAAATCCGTCCCGATCTCCGTCGGTCGGGCAATCGTTACGGTCGGCAGGCGGTAGTGGCAATCGGCCGGACGTACGGTCAGCCCGTCATTGCTATGTCTCTGGATGAGACATCGGACCTCTTCTGGCGCTCGCTTGGGTGGCGGGCGCACACCCATCCTGATGGCGATCGCTACCGGACCCTGTTCACCTCTGCTTGAGCCGTGGGGCGACCGTCGGAGAGTGCCCAACCAGGGCCAAGGTGAAGGCGCGTCACATCGCCGCGTCATGACCATGGCCGATTGTCCAGTTCGCTTGCCACACGGGTTGCCCACTCGTGGTGGAGCCCGTTCCACCCTGGCCCGGTTCGCCTCGCCGGGTTGACCTCGACCTGCTCCACGTTTCCCTTGAGCAGGCCGGGGTGCACCAGGGGCAGCCACTCCACACGACGACCGTTGACGGTCACGTACCCACGCTCCCCGTAGCGGGCCCCGTACAGGTCCGCGATCGTCTCGGTAGGTGGCTCGGGGGTCAGCGCGGGGATTCGGCTGAGCACTTGGAACGATTCGTCACCCAGGGTGATCACCAGCGGCGCGTCGGCCGCCTCGAGGGCCTGGAGGAGATGGTCCTGGAAGCGGCCCAGCGACTCCGTCACCAGCTGCCTGATCGTGGGACGTATGGGCAGGGAGGATGGCGGCACGCCCAGCTCATCGGCGATGGCGTCGTACTCGTCCCTGATGGCGTTTCCTTGCTCGCGTCGGCCGCGAGAACCTGCGCTGCTGCTCTTGGTCATAAACACTGGGTACACGTCAGTGAAGGCTGCCTCGGCGGCAGCGACACCCAGCGGGTCCAGGTACTGCTTCTGCACCTTGGTCCCGGAGGACCCGTTGGCCGGCGGTGAGCTGCTGCTGACCCAGCCGTGGCACCCGGGGTCGTCCCCATCGACGAACCCTGTCTTCGCCTTCCAGTCCGCGAGCATCTCCGGGAAGCCGGCGGGGTCGCCGTCCCAGAACACGGTGGGCTCGACATCGACAGCCAGTGCCGACACCGCCCCTCGACGGCTCGGGGAGATCGAGTACGCGGGCGCCTGCCACGCGACATGCCAGGCGCTCGGGTACACCCCGACAATCAAGGCCCGCGCCGAGCCCCGTCCGGGCAGCGTCGCTGGCCGCACGGTGTTGGGGCGGCCGAAGGGGAATCGTCCGTAATCCTTCATTCAGCCACCGTCCCAGAAGACCCGCCCGGTCAATCCGGTACTCACCGAAGCACCTCCGACCCGCTCAGCGGGCAGCGAGACCCGTCGCCTGGCAATCGCTGCCACCGCGCTGGTCAGCTCGGCCGTCGGCAGCCGTCACTACTGTGAGTTGGGTGTCGGGAGGCGGGCCGTCGGCGGCGAGCGCGTACGCGTATGCGTGTCATCCACCGGGTGCGGTGCACGAAGGAGGAGATCTGTGAAGGCCAAGTACGCGGGGCGTTGCGCTATCTGTCCAGAGCCGATCCGGCGAGGGGACAGCATCGCGAGCCTGGGAGAGGACTCGAGCGCGTGGGTGCACGCAACCTGCCATCCCAGCATCGAGGTGGTCGCGGCGGCGCTGGCCGAGGACAGGCCCCCGACCCGAGCCCCCGGCCGAACAGCCAGGCGCAGGCACAACGCTCCAAGGGCGCGCATGGCCGTCCCCGACGGCGCGGTGTCGGTCTTCACCGATGGCGCCTGCTCGGGTAACCCCGGGCCGGGAGGCTGGGCCTGGGCGATCGACCGCGACACCTGGGCTTCCGGTTCTGAGGTACCCAGCACGAACCAGCGGATGGAGATCCGGGCGGCACTGGAGGCCGTTACCGCACTCGATGGCCCCTTGGTGGTCGTCAGCGACTCGACATACGTGGTCAACTGCTTCCGTGACAGCTGGTGGACGGGGTGGCTGAAGCGCGACTGGCTCAACTCGCAGAAGAAGCCGGTCGCCAATCGCGACCTCTGGGAACCGCTCGTGCATGCGGTCAATCAGCGGGGCAACGTGACCTTCCAGTGGGTCAAAGGACACTCGGGCCATGAGATGAACGACTTGGTCGACCGGCTGGCCGTTGAGGCTAGCCTCCACACCGGCTGAGCACCGTTCGCCGACTGACCCCCTGCCGTGTTGCAGTCGCACACGTACCCCAGAGAAGTACTGCAGTAGGGGGGTACGGAAGGGCCTGAGACCGCCCGTCGGAGGGGAATTTCGTGCTCAGCCGACCCGGCTGAAGGCCCATCTGTGGAATTTGCAAGCAGGGGGTCAGTTCCCAGGCCTCAGAAGGGGTCGACCCCGCGCCCTCCACACTTCGGGCAGGCGACCATCTGCAGGCTCTGGCCCTCGTTCGGGAAGGGGTTCGGGCGGTACTCCTGGATCGCTCGGCGGCCATGGCACATGCTGCACGGGCGCGGCTCAGGCGGCGGTGCCGGATGACGGCCGACGACGAGCGGCGGGTCGTACCCGGTGCGGGAGCGATCCATCTCGGCCGATCCGGAGCCAGGGCGCGCCCCTCCGCCGCCCTGCCCCGCCCGGCGCGCGACGGCGAGGAGGCCGTAGCCGATCACCGCCACCACCGCGCCCACGATGCCGAGCGCCAGCACGACTGGAGCCACGACGACACCGAGCAGGGTGATGCCCAGCCGGCGGGCGCCGGACATCGACGACCACCCGGTAGCGAGCTGACGGAGGGCGTAGGCCTGAAGGAGGAGCGCCGCCACCGCCTGGACGAGGACGACGACGAGCTCGGTCCGGGTCGGGTCGTCGGCCGCGATCCCGAGGGACACCCCGACGACCCAGAGGGCGGCGAGCCCGACGAGGGCCAGAGCAGCGATACGGACCATGTGGCTCCCTGCCGACACGCGGACCGACGAACGGATCGATGCGCCCGGAGTCGGTGACGCGGCTGGGGTGCGCGGCTCGCACCCTACTCCTGCCGCACCCGCGGTGGCGAGGGTCGGATTCGCCGCAGTCCGCACCCTGCCCGACCCCGGACGGACCAAGGTCCCCAGGTGACCGGCGCACGGACGCCCGCACCGACCCACGCAGGTCACGAATCGGCCCGCCGCACAACGGTGGGGTCACGGCGACAGCACGGCACGGTCACGGCGACAACGGGTCGGCGTCGGTGCGGTCACGGTCCGGCAACGACGCGGGCGGCTGGCAACCCACACCCCCTAGCGTCCGTCCCAACCGGAGCACCGACGCCGACCCGAGGGGGACCCCGATGACCACCAGCACCCGCCGCCGCCTCGCCGGCACCAGCGCTGCCGCCCTCGCCATCGCCCTGGCCCTCACTGGCTGCGGCTCCGGATCGGGTTCCAGCACAAGTGAGTACGCTCCGGGGCCCAACGGTGCCGCCCGGTCCGACGGCGGCAACACCTACCGCTCCCCCTCCGACACCGGCGACGACACCACCCGCCGCAACCGCATGACCGACCCCCGCGAGGACGGGCTCTCGACCTTCGCCCTCGACATCGACACCGGCTCCTACACCCGCTTCCGCGATGCCGTCCGCAACGGAGAGACGTTGCCGCCCAGCGAGATCCGCACCGAGGAATTCGTCAACTACTTCCGCCAGGACTACGAGGCGCCGCGCGACGGACTCGGCGTGAGCATCGACGCCGCCACCCTCCGCTTCGCACCGAGTCACCGCCTCGTGCGGGTCGGCATCAGCAGCGCGGTGACGAGCGACGAGGACCGCCCGGACGCCGACGTCGTCCTCGTCGTCGACACCTCGGGCTCGATGAGCGAGGCCGGCAAGATGGAGACGACGAAGACCGCGCTGCGCACCCTCGCCACGTCGCTGCGCACGACCGACCGCGTCGCCATCGTCCGCTACGACGACGAGGCCGACCTCATCCTCGAGCCGACGCCGGTGCGCGACCGCAACGCCGTCCTCGACGGCATCGCCGAGCTCGAGCCCGGCGGCTCGACCAACGCCGAGGCCGGCCTGACCCTCGGCTACGACACAGCGGCGAGGATGCACGACGAGGCCCGCGGCGAGCACCGGATGACCCGCGTCGTCCTCGTGAGCGACGGCGTCGCCAACGTCGGCAGCACGAGCCCCGGCGGCATCCTCGACCGGATCGGCCGGGAGGCCCGCAGCGGCGTCAACCTCGTCTCCGTCGGCGTCGGCATGCAGGACTACAACGACCGGCTTCTCGAGCAGCTCGCGGACACGGGGGACGGCTGGCACGTCTACGTCGACACCGCCGACGAGGCCGTGCGGGTCTTCGCCACCGGCCTCACCGGCTCGCTGGTCGTCGCGGCCAAGGACGCCAAGGCCCAGGTCGAGTTCGACCCGGCGCGGGTGGCCGGCTACCGGCTCATCGGCTACGAGAACCGGGCCGTCGCCGACGAGGACTTCCGCGACGACCGCGTCGACGGCGGCGAGGTCTTCGCCGGGCACACGACGACCGCGCTCTACGACGTCGAGCTGCGCCGGCCCGCCCGCGACGCCGACCGCGACCGCGCCTTCGTCACCGCCACCGTGCGCTACCACGACGGCTCCGGCGAGGCCGTCGAGCGCACCGGCACCCTCTCCGACGCCGAGTGCGCGCGGGACGTCGCCCAGGCCTCGGCGCGGCTCCAGCAGGACCTCGTCGTCGCGCTGCTCACCGACCACCTCGTCGGCGGTCCGTGGTCGGAGTCGGGGGGCACCGCAGAGCTGCGCCGCCAGGCGGCCGACCTGCCCGAACGGCTCGACGGCGACCGGGACGTGGCGGAGCTGGTCGACCTCGTCGACCGCGTCGCCACCTGACGCCTACCACCCATCCGGGAGGCCGTGAAGCGCCGCCCGGAGGAATGGCTCGATCGGGCCATTCCGCCGGTCGGGGGCCGCGGCTAGTCTCGTCCGCGTCACTCCAGCAGGGGCCTCACGAGGAAGGAGTCGACAGGGCCGACGTCCCGGGCCGATGACGCGGACACGCGGACTGCGCATGGCCGCATCCCCCTCCACCGTCCCGGGACGCCACCCATCCCTGACCCAGCGCGCCCGGACCCGGCGCGCCCCGGGGACGCCGGTCAACAGAGGGCCGGCCACCCGGACACGACGGCGCCGGCCGCACCGACGGGATGCGGCCGGCGCCGGTCGCTGCCCGGCCCCCCGTCGCCGCCCGGCCGCCCCTGTCGCCGCACCGTCGGCGCCCTGTCGGCCCCCGCCCCTACCGTGACCCCGGACGCGACGACCGACCCCCGGGAGGGATGCGATGACCGAGGTGCGCCTGCGCGAGCTGCGCGACGAGGACCTGCCCGCCTACTGGCAGCACCTCGCCGACCCCGCGCTCCAATGGCAGGCCGGGATGACCCGCGACTACCACTACGAGAGGGACGCCTTCGACGCCCACTGGGCCCGGATCCGGGCGAACCCCCGCATCCTCCACCGCACCGTCCTCGCCGACGGCGTGGTCGCCGGCCAGGTCGCCTCCTTCGACGGCCCGGACGGCCGCGAGGTCACCTACTGGATCGGTCCGGAGCACGGCGGACGCGGCATCGCCACCGAGGCCCTGCGCCAGCTCCTCGCCCTCGACACCACCCGCCCGATGCACGCCGGCGCCGCGGCCGACAACGCCGCCTCCCTCCGCATCCTCGAGAAGTGCGGCTTCGTCGTCACCGGCCACGACCGGGACGAGGCCCGTGCCCGCGGCGGCGGCGAGGTCGACGTCGTCCTCCTCGAGCTCGCCTGAGCGACACCCGGACACACGACGGCGCCGGCCGCCCCGAGGGGACGACCGGCGCCGGCGACGTGCGACGAGGCGGGCGTCAGCCCTTCGAGCCCTCGTCGATGTTCGGGGTCGAGAGGTCCGAGCCCTCCGACGTGCCGGTCGTTGACGGGAGGTCGGCGTCACCGGTGTTCGCGTCGTTCCACGTGGCGGCGCCCTCGTCGGCCGCGGCCTCGGTGGCGTCCGACGCCGCCTCGACCTTGCTGGCGGCGGCGTCCTTGGCCTCGCCGGCCTTCTCGGCCGCCTTCTTCTTGAGGTCGGTGGCCTTGGCCGCCGCGGCGCTGCCCGACTCGGCGAGCTTCTCGCGGACCTCGCCGGCCTTCTCCTTGGCGGTGTCCTTGACGGCGTCGACCTTCTCGGAGGCCGTCGTCGAGGCGGACGCCGACGCCGGCGGCGTGTACGAGCCGGCGCTGGCCCACGGGTCGGGGCGCTCGGTGCTCTTGCGGTAGGCCATGACGGCGGCACCGGCGGCGACCGCGCCGAGGAGGAGGACCCAGCGGCCCTTGCCCCGCTTCTTGTGCGCGGTGGCGTCGCCCTTGAGGACGGCGTAGGCGTCGGGGGCGCGCTCGGCCGCCTCGGCGGCCTGCTCGCGCGCCGTGGCCGCACCGGCGGCGATGGCGGTCAGCGCGGCCATCACCTTGGGCAGCACGTCGTCCTGGAAGGTCTCCTTGGCCTGCTCCATCCGCGGGGCCAGCGCCTCGAGGGCCTCCTCGGCCTTCTCGCGCGCGGTCTCGGCGGCGTCCTGGGCGCGCTCGCGGCCCTCGCGGACCTTCGGCGCCACCTGGTCGGCGTAGTCGCGCGCGGACCCGGCGTAGTCGTGCGCCCGGTCGCGGGCGTCGTGGGCGACGTGACGCGCCGAGTCGTACTGGGCGAGCGCCTCCTTGCGGGCCTTCTTGCCCTTCTTGCGGAGCTGCTTCGCGTCGGCCTCGTACGCCTTGCGGAGGTCCTTGATCTCGGACCTGGTCCTCTTGCGCAGGTCGTGCGCCTGGTCGGCGGCCCGCTCGGCGGCGTCGCGGGAGGCGCCGCTGACGCGGTCGGCGGCCTCCGTGACGGCCTCGACGGCCTGGTCGGTCCTGCTCTTGCTGCGGAACACGAGTCCTCCTCGGTGCTGGACGTCTTGTCCCCCATCCTGCCCTGTTCGGCCTGATCGGGGCACATCAGGGACCTCCCGATGCGGGTGATGCGCCCCACCGTGGCCGCCCGTCCGCGCGTGAGAGGATCGACGCATGAAGGCAACCCTGCACACGAACCACGGCCCGATCGTCGTCGAGCTCTTCCCCAACGAGGCGCCCAAGACGGTCAAGAACTTCGTCGGCCTCGCCACGGGCGAGCAGGAGTACACGGACGACGCCGGCCGCACCAACCCGACGCCGTTCTACGACGGCCTCGTCTTCCACCGCATCATCCCCGGCTTCATGATCCAGGGCGGCTGCCCGCTCGGACGCGGCATGGGTGGCCCGGGCTACACGTTCGACGACGAGATCCACCCGGACAAGCAGTTCGACCGCCCCTACCTCCTCGCGATGGCCAACGCCGGCAAGCAGATGGGCAAGGGCACCAACGGCTCGCAGTTCTTCATCACCGTCGCGCCGACCACGTGGCTCAACGGCAAGCACACGATCTTCGGCGAGGTCGCCGACGGCGCCAGCCGCGAGGTCGTCGACGCGCTCGCGAACGTCCGCACCGGTGCGCAGGACCGCCCGGTCGAGGACGTCGTCATCGAGCGCGTCGAGATCGAGCAGTAAGAGCCGGCGCCACCGCGCATCCCCGGAGGACCGACGTGAGCGAGCAACCGCCGATCCCCCCGCCCGTGGGCGCCCCGGATGCCGCGGAGCAGGTCCCGACCTGCCCGCGGCACCCGGACCGCGAGTCGTACGTGCGCTGCCAGCGCTGCGGCCGGCCCGCGTGCCCGGAGTGCCAGCGCCCCGCCGCCGTCGGCATCCAGTGCGTCGACTGCGTGCGTGAGGGCTCGCGCACCGTCCGGCAGGGCCGCACCGTGTTCGGCGGCTCGGCCACCGACGGCCGCCCGATGGTCACCTACTGGATCATCGGCATCTGCGTCGCGGTCTTCGTCCTCCAGCTCGTCGTCCCCGGCCTCACCTCGCGCATTGCCTTCGTGCCGGCCTACGCCGAGAGCGAGCCGTGGCGCTTCCTCACCTCGGCCTTCGCGCACAGCACCGGCATGCTGCTGCACATCGGGTTCAACATGTACGCCCTGTGGGTGATGGGCCAGTACCTCGAGCCGCTGCTCGGCCGTGCCCGGTTCCTCGCCGTCTACCTGCTCAGCGCCCTCGGCGGGTCCGTCCTCTTCCTCCTCCTCGCGACCCGGCCGACCATCCAGATGCTCGCCGTCGGCGACGGCGGCTCCTGGTACACCGCGGCCGTCGGCGCCTCCGGCGCGGTCTTCGGCCTCTTCGGCGCGTTCCTCGTGCTCCAGCGCCGACTCGGGCGCTCGGCCGCGGGGATGTACGTCGTCATCGGCATCAACGCCGTCCTCGGCTTCGTCATCCCCGGCATCGCCTGGCAGGCCCACCTCGGCGGGATGATCACCGGCGCCGCCGCGGCCGCGGCCATCGGCTACCTCGGCCGCCGCCGCGACCCGCTGCAGCCCCCGGACCGCCGCGTGCACTGGGCCGCGATGGCCGGCATCCTCGCCGTCCTCGTCGTGGCCACCGTCGCGAAGTACGCGCTGTAGGGCCGAGAGGCCGTCTGGCCGCTCGCCCGCCCGTCCACAGGCCGTCCCCCTGTGGATTACACCGGTGTCATTCGTCCCCAGTGTGGACAACCCCTGTGGACAACCATCCGACCCCGGACGTGCGAAGGCCCCGGGTCCGACCGTGGTCGGTGTCCCGGGGCCTCGACGCGGGAAGCGCTCGCGCTCAGCGCCAGCGGGTGGTCATGAGGAAGCCGGAGAGCATGAGGCCGAAGCCGACCCCGAGGTTCCAGCGGCCGAGCTGCGGCACCGGGAGCTCGTGCACCCCCGAGATGTAGTACGTGACGACCCAGAGCAGCCCGAGCACCATGAGGGTGAGCATCACCGGGACGAACCAGCGCGGGTTCGGGCCCTGCTGGCTCGCCGCCGCGGTCCGCGGCGGGGTGTAGGCGGGCTTCTTGCGTCCCTTGGACTCGGGCACGGGGAACTCCTCCGGATCGGTCAGACTCGTGCCCTAGCGTAGAGGGAGCACCGACGAGAGAGGGGAGCGAGGGTGGGCACGCACGCCGGCCGGGTCGACCGACCCTCGCCCTGGCCGTGGCTCGTCCCCGTCGCCGCCCTCGTTGCCGGCGCGCTCTTCGCCTCGAGCGTCCGCGCCTCCCAGGGTGAGGACCTGCGCGCCGACTACACCCGGTTGCCCGACCTCATCCGCGAGCAGACCCGGGTCAACGCCGCCCGCGCCGCCGAGGCCGACCGGCTGCGCAGCGAGGTCGAGGAGGCCACCGCCGCGCTCGCCCCCGGCGACCTGACGACCCAGAAGCTCGAGCGCCAGTCCGCCGAGATCGCCGCCGCGGCCGGCCGCACCGCGGTGCGCGGGCCGGCGCTCCAGGTCAGCCTCGAGGACGCGCCGCTGCCCGGCGGCGAGGTCCCGCCCGGCGCCGACCCCGACGACTTCGTCATCCACCAGCAGGACGTCGAGGCGGTCGTCAACGCGTTGTGGGCCGGCGGCGCCGAGGCGATGATGATCCAGGACCAGCGGGTGGTCTCGACCAGCGCCGTCCGCTGCGTCGGCAACACCCTCATCCTCCAGGGCCGGGTCTACTCACCGCCCTACCGCATCACCGCGATCGGCGACGTCGACCGGATGCGCTCGACCCTGCGCGCCGACCGCGACGTCGACCTCATCCGCCAGTACGCGATCGCCTTCGGCCTCGGCTACGACGTCGAGGACAAGGGCGAGCAGACTTTCCCCGCGTACGCCGGCAGCATCACGCCCTCGAAGGCCGAGGTCGCCGGCTCGTGACCCGCCGACTCACGGGGTGGCTCGGCGAGCTGCTCATCACCGCCGGTGTGCTCGTCCTGCTCTTCGTCGCGTGGCAGCTGTGGTGGACCGACGTCACCGCCGAGCGGGTCCAGGGCCGGCTCGTGCAGACGCTCACCGACGACTTCGGCAGCGGCCGCGACGGCACGGTCGGCCACGACGAGTTCCCCGAGCTGGGGACGGCGAAGGCGTTCGCCGTCATCCGGGTCCCCCGCTTCGGCGCCGACTTCGCCCGCCCGGTCATCGAGGGGGTCGGCCGGCCGGTGCTCGCGCTCGGGGTCGGGCACTACACCGACTCGGCCGCGCCCGGGGCGGTCGGCAACTTCGCGGTGGCCGGTCACCGCACCACCTACGGCCGCCCGTTCCACGACATCGACCGGCTGCGGGCCGGCGACCGGGTCATCGTCGAGACCCAGCCGACGGTCTACGTCTACGAGGTGACCTCGCACGAGATCGTCCGGCCGTGGCAGACCGAGGTCATCGCGCCGGTGCCCGACCGCCCCGGCGCCACCCCGACCGAGCGGATGATCACGATGACCTCCTGCCACCCGAAGTACAGCGCGACGCAGCGCTACATCACCCACGGCCGGCTCGTGAAGGCCGTGCCCCGGGCGCAGTGGCGGCTGGCCGACTGGACGAGCGTGGAGGGCTGAGGATGTACGCGGCGCTGTGGCGGGTCCTGCCGGGGCCGGTGTGGCTCAGAGTGATCGAGGCCCTCGTGCTCGCGGCCCTCGTCGTCGCGGTGCTCTTCCAGTGGGTCTTCCCGGCCGTCGCCGACCTCGTGCCCTTCAACGACAACACCGTCGGCTGACCGCGTGTGGCCGCGTCGGGCGGTGGACGCCCGCGTGACCGGGCCCGCGCCGCACGGCACCATGGGGGCATGACCCGGGTCCTCGTCGTCGACAACTACGACAGCTTCGTCTTCACGATCGTCGGCTACCTCGAGCAGCTCGGCGCCGAGTGCGAGGTCGTCCGCAACGACGCCGTCGCGCCGGCCGACGCCGCCGACTTCGACGGCGTCCTCGTCTCCCCCGGCCCCGGCACCCCCGAGGAGGCCGGGGTCTCGATGGCGATGATCGAGGCGTGCGCCGAGCGCGAGCAGCCGATGCTCGGGGTCTGCCTCGGCCACCAGGCGCTCGGCGTGGTCATGGGCGCGACCGTCGACCGCGCCCCCGAGCTGCTCCACGGCAAGACCTCGACCGTCCTCCACGACGGCACCGGCGTCCTCGCCGGGGTGCCGCAGCCGTTCACCGCCACCCGCTACCACTCGCTGACCATCGACCCGGCGACGATGCCGGAGACGCTGGTCCCCAACGGGCACACCGAGAGCGGCATCGTCATGGCCGTGCGGCACGCCACCCTGCCGCTGCACGGCGTGCAGTTCCACCCCGAGTCGGTGCTCACCCAGGGCGGGCACCTCATGCTCGCGAACTGGCTGCGGATGGCCGGGATGGCCGACGCGGTGCAGCGGGCCGACGGCCTCTCCCCGCTGGTCCACGACGCCGCCGGCGTCGCCCGGATGGTCGCCGCCGGCTGAGCGCGAGTCAGGGCGAGGGCGTCCCGGACGGGGTGGGGGTCCCGGACTCGGTCGGCGTCGGCGTGGCCGTCGTCGGGGTGATGGTCGGTGCCGCCTTCTGCGCGATGACGAGCTTGACCGTCGAGCCGATGTCGGCCGTCGTCTTGCCCTTCGGCGACTGGTCGATGACCTGACCCTCGGGCACCGCGTCGGTCTGCTTGTACTCGGTCTCGACCTGGAGGTTGGCGTCGGCCAGCGCACGCTGGGCGGCGTTCTGGGTCATCCCGACGACGTTCGGCACCTCGACCTTGCCGGAGCCGACCTTGAGGTTGATCCGGGTGCCGGGCTTGGTCTGCACCTTCGCCGCCGGGTCGGAGGAGATGACGACGCCCTTCTCGGTGTCCGGGTCGTCGACCTCCTGGACGTCGCCGAGGGTCAGCCCGACATCGCTGAGCAGCTGTTTCGCCTCGTCCAGGGTGCGGCCGGCGAGGTCGGGGACCTCGACGTTGTTCGGCCCGCCGGAGACGGTGATCCGCACGGTCGAGCCCTTCTCGGCCTGCGTCCCGCCCTCCGGGGTCTGCGAGATGACGTTGCCCTCGTCGACGGTGTCGGACGCGGCGGTCACCGACTCCACCCGGAAGCCGGCGTTCGTCAGCTTGGCGGTCGCGGCGTCCTGCGGGGCGTCGACGACCGAGGGCACGGTGACCGTGGGGACGGCGTCGGTGCCGAAGTACTTGACGAGCCCGAACGCGAGGAGGCCGAGCGCGGCGAGCACGGCGATGACGAGGAGGATCGCCGCGGCCGGGCGGCGGCCGCGGTCGTCGTCGTCCATCCGGTCGCGCCGGGTCAGCGGCCCCTCGTCCTCCGGGGGCGGGGGCGGCGTGGCGACCGGCGCGTCCCACGCGGCGGTGCGGTCGGAGAGCGCACCGGAGGCCGGCAGGGCCTCGGTGACCCCGGCGGCCGCGGCGCCGGCCAGGGCGGCGGCGGAGGAGCGGGCGGCGATGCTCACCGGCCGGCCCATCCGCACCGCGTGCAGGTCGGAGCGGAACTCGTCGGCGTCCTGGTAGCGGTCCTCGCGCGGCTTCTCGAGCGCGTGGAGGACGACGGCGTCGAGGTCCTCGGAGACGTCGGGGGCGAAGCGCGACGGTGGCACCGGCGGCTCGCCGACGTGCTGGTAGGCGATGGCGACCGGGCTGTCGCCCATGAACGGCGGCCGTCCGGTGAGCAGCTCGAAGAGCATGCAGCCGGCGGAGTAGAGGTCGGAGCGGGCGTCGACGGAGTGGCCCTGGGCCTGCTCCGGGGAGAGGTACTGCGCCGTGCCGATGACTGCCTGGGTGGCGGTGACCGTGGCGTTCGCGTCGGCCATCGCGCGGGCGATGCCGAAGTCCATCACCTTGACCGAGCCGTCGGTGGCGACCATGACGTTGGCCGGCTTGATGTCGCGGTGCACGATGCCCTGGCGGTGGCTGTAGGCGAGCGCGTCGAGGACCCCCTCCATGACGCGGACGGCGTCGTCGGGGTCGAGCTGCCTTCTCTCGGAGAGCACCTCGCGCAGCGTCCGGCCGTCGACGTACTCCATGACGATGTACGGGATGTTGACCTTGGCGCCGCCGGACTCGGTGTGGACGTGGTCCTCGCCGTGGTCGTAGACGGCGACGATGGAGGCGTGGTTGAGGGCGGCGGCCGACTGCGCCTCGCGCCGGAAGCGGGTGATGAACGTGGCGTCGCGCGCGAGGTCGCTGCGCAGCATCTTGATGGCGACCGAGCGGCCCAGGCGGGTGTCGAACCCACGGTGGACCTCCGCCATGCCGCCGCGGCCGAGGAGGTCGCCCACCTCGTACCGACCCCCGAGCAGCTCCGGGACGTCAACCATGTCGTGCACTCCTCATCGGCTCAGCCGTGCTTCCATCATCTTCCGGGCGATCGGTGCCGCCACCGCACCGCCCCCGGTCTCGCTCCCGGCCGTGCCGCCGTCCTCGACGACGACCGCCACGGCGATCTTCGGGTCGTCCGCGGGCGCGAACGAGATGAACCACGCGTGCGCCCGGCGTCCCGTGCCGTGCTCCGCGGTGCCGGTCTTGCCGGCGACCTTGATCCCGGAGATCTGCGCCTTGGTGCCCGTCCCCTCGTCGACGACACCGACCATCATGTCGGTGAGCGTCGCGGCGACCTCGGGGGTCACCGCCTCGGAGAGCTCGGTCGGCTCGGTGGACTCGATGACCGAGAGGTCCGAGCCGATGACCGACTGCACGAGGTAGGGCTGCATGACGACGCCCTTGTTCGCGATGCCCGCGGCGACCATGGCCATCTGCATCGGGGTGACCCGCACGTCGTACTGCCCGATCGCGGACTGCGCGAGCTGCGGCGGGTTCAGCTCGGCCGGGACGGTGCTCGGCGTCACCCGCATCGGGATGGTCGGGGCGTCGCCGAAGCCGAACTTGGCGGCCTGCTCGCGCAGCGTGTCCGCGCCGATCTTCATGCCGACCTCGCCGAAGGCGGGGTTGCAGGAGACGACGAGTGCCTGCTTGAGGGTGACCTCGCCGGACGGACTGCACGGCTGGTTGTCGTGGTTGGGCAGGTTGGTCGTCGTCTGGGGCAGGTCGAGGAAGGCGCCACCGGGGAGCGTGGAGTCGGCCGTGTAGTCACCGCTCGAGAGCGCGGCGGCGGCGGTGACCACCTTGAAGACCGACCCCGGCGGGTAGAGGTCGCCGCCGATCGCGCGGTCGACGAGGGGGCGACCCTCGGCCTTGGTCAGGGCCTGGTAGTTCTTGTCGACGGTGCCGAGGTCGTGGCCGGCGAGCGTGTTGGGGTCGAAGCTCGGGTGGCTGACCAGCGCGAGGATCGCGCCGGTCTTCGGGTCGATGGCGACGGCGGCGCCGCGGGCGTCACCGAGCGCGTCGGACGCCGCCTTCTGCACCTTCGCGTCGAGCGTCGTCTCGAGGGTGGCGCCCTGCGGCCGGCGCCCGGTGAAGAGGTCGGAGATGCGCCGGTAGAACAGCTTGTCGCTCGACCCGGACAGCAACGAGTTCTCGGCCTGCTCGAGCCCGCCGACGGCCCCGTAGAACGAGTAGAACCCGGTGACGTGCGCCCAGAGCGTGGGGTCCTCGTAGGTGCGCTGGAACTTGAACTCGTCCTTGGTGGCCACCGACCTGGCGACCGGCGTCTGCCCGACGAGGATCTCGCCGCGCTCGCGGGCGTAGGTCGCCAGCAGGGTGCGCCGGTTGTCCGGGCGAGCGTTGAGGTCGGCGGCGAAGACGTACTGGATGAGCGTCGTCGAGACGAGCAGCGAGGCGAAGAGGAAGGCCACGAGGAGCGAGAGCCGGCGGACGGGCGCGTTCACGGCAGCCTCACCACCTCGGTGCGGGCCTCCCCGACGGCGCGCGTCGCACGGGTGTCGGGCAGCGGGCGGCGCGCGTGGTCGGAGATGCGCAGCAGGACGGCGACGAGCGCCCAGTTCGCGAGCAGCGAGGACCCACCGGCCGAGAGGAACGGCGCGGTGAGGCCGGTGAGGGGGATGACCCGCGTGACACCCCCGACGACGACGAAGCACTGGAGGGCGAGCGAGAAGGACAGCCCGGCGGCCAGCAGCTTGCCGAAGCCGTCGCGGGTGCCGAGCGAGGTGCGCAGGCCGCGCTCGACGAGCAGCGCGTAGAGCACGAGGATCGCGAACAGGCCGATCATCCCGATCTCCTCGCCGAAGCTCGGGATGATGAAGTCGGACTCGGCGAGGTAGGTGAGGTCCGGGCGGCCGCGGCCGATGCCGGTGCCGACCATCCCGCCGGCCGCCATCCCCATGAGGCCCTTCGCGAGCTGGTCGGAGGTCTGCAGCGCCTCCGGGGTGAAGGTGTGCAGCCAGAGCAGCACCCGGGTCTGGACGTGGTCGAAGACGAGGTAGGCCAGGTACGCGCCGGCCCCGAAGAGCCCGAGGCCGATAGCGATCCACGAGACCCGCTCGGTGGCGACGTAGAGCATCGCGACGAAGAGGCCGAAGAAGAGCAGCGAGGAGCCGAGGTCGCGCTCGAAGACGAGGACGGCGAGGCTGGCCAGCCAGGCGATGAGGATCGGCCCGAGGTCGCGGGCGCGCGGCAGCGTCATCCCGAGGATCTTGCGGCCGGCGACCGAGAGGGCGTCACGGGTCTGCACGAGGTAGCCGGCGAAGAACACCGCGAGCGCGAGCTTGGCGACCTCACCGGGCTGGAACGAGAACGGGCCGATCCGGATCCAGATGCGCGAGCCGAACTCGGAGTTGCCGATGATCGGCAGCAGCGGCAGGAGCAGCAGCGAGAAGCCGATCGCGCCGGCGAGGAAGGTGTAGCGGCGCAGCAGCCGGTGGTCGCGCAGCACGACGAGGACGCCGGCGGCGATGGCGACCGCGAGCGCGCTCCACATCAGCTGCCGCAGGGCGACGCCGTCGGCGATGTCGCGGCCTCGGGCGATGTCGATGCGGTGGATCATCACGAGGCCGAGGCCGTTGAGCAGCGTGACGATCGGCAGGATCAGCGGGTCGGCGTACGAGGCCCGCCAGCGCAGCACGAGGTGGAAGGCGAGGGAGACCCCGAGGTAGCCAAGGCCGAGCGCGGCGAGCCCCGGGGGCACGGTGCCCGTCGTCGCGAGGCCGAGGTTGACGTACGCGAGCCCGACGATGCCGACCGCCCCGAGGGTCAGGACGAGCTCGGTGGTGCGGCCGGAGCGCGGGGCGACCGACGAGACGACGCTCATACCGGCGGGGGCACGGTCGGGGTGGACGTGGGGACGCCCACCGAGGGCAGCGACGGCGTCGAGGGCAGCGTCGGGAGGGAGGTCCCGGTCGTGCTCGGGGTGGCGCCGGGCGAGGGGCTCGCGGTCGAGGACCCGGACGGGGTCGGGCTCGGCGCCGTCCACGTGGGCGGGACGGTGCGGCACGCGTCGCCCTGGCTGCGCGCGTAGCGGCACGCCTCGGCCTGGACCCGCAGCTCGCTGACCCGGGAGTCGGCGTCGGCCCGGTTCGCGACCTCGATGCCGCGCTCGAGGCTCTGCTGGTAGGAGGCGGGCAGGTCGTCGACCGGGATGGTCGTCGAGTACTCGGGGCTGTGCAGCGAGATCGGGCCGAGGTCCTGGTCGACGCCGCGGAAGACGGTGACGATGCCGTCCTGCTCGCCGAGGTAGTACTGCCGCTGCGACCACGCGTACGCCGCGTAGGAGCCGCCGGCGAGGACGACCACGGCGACGACGAGGGCCGCGGCGAGCCGCAGGGCGACGCCGCGGCGGGTGCGCGGGCCCTCCTCGGCGAGGGTGACGCCCTCCTCGTCGTCCTCGTCGTCGTCTCCGGAGCGGGCCGCGGACTTGCTCAGCGCGGCGGCCTTCTCGGCGGGCGTGACCGGGATGGGGCGGGTGCCCCGCCGGCGCGCGGCGGCGGCGCCGACGACCTGCGGCTGGGTCGGCGGGGCATCGACCTTGGCGATGTCGACGAGGTCGCCGACGACGACGGTGACGTTGTCCGGGGCGCCGGCCCGCAGCGCGAGGGCGACGAGCCGGTCGGCGCACTCGCCGGGGTCCTTGGTGTCGCGCAGCACCTCGTCGACGGTCTCGCGGGCGACGTAGTCGGTCAGCCCGTCCGAGGCGATGACGTAGCGGTCGCCCGCCCGGCCCTGGCGCACGACGAGGTCGGGCTCGTCGCCGTCGGCGCCGGTGAGGACGCGGGTGACGAGCGAGCGCTGCGGGTGGGTCTTGGCCTCGTCGGCGGTGATCCGGCCCTCGTCGACGAGGTTCTGCACGAACGAGTGGTCCTTGGTCACCTGGGTGACCTCGCCGTCGCGGACCAGGAAGGCGCGCGAGTCCCCGATGTGCGCCAGGGCGATGCGGTCGCCGGTGCGGAGCATCGCGATGAGGGTCGTGCCCATCCCGTCGAGGCGGGGGTTCTCGTCGACGGCGCTGCCGATCTCGTGGTTCGCGGCGCGGATGCGGTCGAGGAGGGCCTGGCTGGCCTCGCGGCCGGACAGCGACTCGCCGTCGAGCTCGACCAGCGCGGCGACGACGGTGGAGCTGGCGACGTCGCCGCCCGCGTGCCCGCCCATCCCGTCGGCCATCGCGAGGAGGTGGGGACCGGCGTACCCGGAGTCCTCGTTGTTGGACCGGACCATGCCGACGTCGGAGCGGGCCGCGTAGTGGAAGGCGAACGGCATCGGCTACCTCTGCAGCTCGAGCGTCGTCTGCCCGATCCGCAGCACGCTCCCGGCCACGACCTCGCGCGGCTCGGTGAGCCGGGTCGACCCGAGGTAGGTGCCGTTCGTCGAGCGGAGGTCCTCGACCATCCACGTGCCGCGCTCGTCCTCGTAGATGCGGGCGTGCCGGCCCGAGGCGTAGTCGTCGTCGAGGACGAGGGCGCACTCGGGGCTGCGGCCGATGAGGGTGCCCGACGCGCGCAGCGGCAGGGCGGTGCCGGAGAGGGGGCCGGCGGTGACGACGAGCCGGGTCGGGCCCTTCTTCGACGGCTTCGGGGTGCGGGACGGGCGGGGGCGACCGGCGGCGGGAGCACCCTGGCGGGCCGGTGTGGCGGCCGCGCGCTTGTTGACGCGGGTGCCGTAGAGGTCGCCGCGGAGCACGCCGACGACGGCGAACACGAACGCCCAGAGCGCGACGAGCAGCCCGAGCCGGAGCACGGTGAGGGTGAGCTCGCTCATCATCGCCGGGTCACCGCCGCCCGGCGCGGAAGGTGATGGAGGTGCGGCCGACGGTGATCCGGTCGCCGTCCTCGAGGTGGGTGCTCGTGATGCGCTCGCCGTTGACGAAGGTGCCGTTGGTCGAGCCGAGGTCGCGGACGCTCGTCACGAAGTGCGGGCCGTCGGTGGTGACCCGCAGCTCGCTGTGCCGGCGCGAGATGCCCGGGTCGTCGAGGATGATGTCGGCGCTGTCGTCGCGGCCGAGGATGGTCATCGCGCCCATCGGCGGGTAGCGCCCGCCGTCGCCGGCGAGCCACGGCCGGGCGGCGGGGTTGATGCGCCGCGGCCGGGCCGGCGGGGCCTGCTGCGCGTTGGGGCGGGTCGGCTGGTCGTCGTCCTCGTCGGGGGTCCCCGCGACGGGCGGGGCCTCGACCGGGACGGGTGCCGGGGCCGGGCGGGCGGCCCGCTGCTGGCCGGTCATCCCGGTGGCGCGCGGGCGCGAGGCCTTGCTCGGGCGGAGCCGGAAGACGCCGGTCTCGAGGTCGTCGTGCTCCTCGAAGACGATGTCGATGGGGCCGGCCGGCTGGTAGTGCTGGCCGTCGCAGTGCTCCTCCGCGGCGGCGACGAGGTCGTCCTCGACGCTGCGCAGGTCGGGCTGGAGACGGTCGAAGTCGCTGGGGCTCAGCTCGATGACGAAGACGTTCGGGACGATGGCCCGGCCGGAGGAGGTGACCGCGCGGTCGTCCATCGCGCGCCGGATGTTGCTCGCGATCTCGACGGGGTGCACGGCGGAGCGCAGGTGCCGGGCGAAGGTGCCCTGGACGGCGCGTTCGATCCCCGCCTCGAGGCGGTCGAGCAGACCCACGGTGCACCTCCTGGTCAGGTCTCGGGCCGGCAGACGTCGGTCCAGCGTATCCGCCGCGGCTGCATGCACCCTGAAGGGCGTGCGGGGGCGTCGTGCCGAGTCGGTGTGCGTACCGTGGAGGGATGGTGGAGTCGGTCCAGGTGCTCCGGCCGCGCGAGGTGCCGCTCGGTGGCCCACGGGCGATGACCGTGCGGCGCACGCTGCCCTCTCGCGAGCGGTCCTTCGTCGGGGCCTGGTGCTTCGCCGACCACTACGGCCCGGACGACGTCTCGGTCAGCGGGGGGATGGACGTCGCGCCGCACCCGCACTGCGGCCTGGCCACCGTGTCGTGGCTGTTCAGCGGGGAGGTCGAGCACCGCGACTCGCTGGGCACCGTGGCCGCGGTGCGTCCCGGCGAGGTCAACCTCATGACCGCCGGGCGGGGCATCTCCCACTCCGAGGTCTCGACCGACTCGACGACGGTGCTCCACGGGGCGCAGCTGTGGGTCGTCCTGCCGTCGGGGTCGGCCGGGGTGGAGCCGCGGTTCGAGCACCACGTCCCGTCGGCCCTGTCGCCGGCGCCCGGGGTGGAGGCGCGGGTGTTCGTCGGGTCGCTGTGGGGGTCGACGTCGCCGGTGCGCGTGGAGACGGCGCTGCTCGGGGCGGAGGTCGTGCTGGCGCCCGGGGCGACCGTCGAGGTGCCGGTGCCCGAGGGGTTCGAGCTGGGCGTGCTCGTCGACACGGGCGAGGTGACGGTCGAGGGGGTGGCCGTGTCGTCGGCGTCGCTGGCCGTGCTGGAGCGCCGCTCGGGTGCTGACGGTGGCGTGGCGCTCACGGCCGGTGCGGCGGGGGCGCGGGTGCTGCTGCTCGGCGGCGAGCCGTTCCGCGAGGAGGTCGTCATGTGGTGGAACTTCGTCGGGCGCTCGCACGACGAGGTGGCCGCCGCCCGTGAGGAGTGGGAGTCGGGTGCGGCCGGTGGGCCGGCGGGCGCGTTCGGCCGGGTCGAGGGCTACGAGGGTGCCGTGGCGCGCATCCCGGCGCCGGCGCTGCCCGGCGTCCGGCTCAGGCCTCGGGGCAACCGGCCGTCTGCTCCCGATGCCGGGCCGGTAGTCGAGGCCCCGCCGCTGTCCTGAGCCCCGGAGCCGAGCCGGGCCTCGAAGCCTCTCCGGGTGGCGCCGGGGGACCACTTTGGCCGATCCGGGGGTCATCGGGCACACTGGGACGGCTCATCGAGCACCACGCGCAAGTGGCGGAACGGCAGACGCGCTGTCTTCAGGTGGCAGTGTCCTTACGGGCGTGGGGGTTCAAATCCCCCCTTGCGCACTGAACGAGAACGCCCCGACACGCTTTTCGTCGGGGCGTTCTCGGCTCCGCGCGAACGTGTGTGAGGTCGGCGCGCAGAAACCGACGTTCTTCACACACGTTCGCGGGAGGGGCGGGGGGGCGGGGGTCGACGGGGTCAGGCGGCGACGGGGGCGGTCGGCGCCGGCTCCATCGCGGGGTCGCCGGCGGCGGCGAGCATCCGGTGCCGGTCGTAGGCCCAGCCCGGCCCGCGCAGCAGGAAGGACCACCGGTCGCGCCAGGTCGAGGACCCGGCGACGTCCCGCGCGATGTCGAGCCACTCGTGCGTCGCGATGACCGCGGGGTTGTACGTCTCGATGTTCTTCGTCAGCCCGTAGACGACCGGCTCCTCCTCCTGCTCGAAGGTGCCGAACAGCTTGTCCCAGACGATGAGGATGCTGCCGTGGTTGCGGTCGAGGTAGCGCGAGTTCGATCCGTGGTGCACCCGGTGGTGCGACGGCGTGTTGAGCACCTTCTCGAGCCACCCGATCGAGCGGATCGCCTCGGTGTGGATCCAGAACTGGTAGATGAGGTTGAGCGCGCGGGCGTTCTCGATGACGCTGGGCCGCACCCCGACCAGCGCGAGCAGCCCGTACGGGACGCTCATCGTCAGGCCCTCGGCGACCGGTTGGCGCAGCGCCGTCGAGAGGTTGTAGCGCTCGCTGCTGTGGTGCACGACGTGCATCGCCCACAGCCAGCGGCTCTCGTGGTTGAAGCGGTGGTTCCAGTAGTAGATGGCGTCCCAGCCGAGGATCGCCACCGCGTTGGCGAGCAGGCCGGTGCCGAGGTCGCGGCGGCTGCGGGCGAAGAGGCGCTGTCCGCTCGTCTGCGCCGACCAGGTGGTGGCCACGGTGAGCGCGGTCGAGGCGACGGCCGCCACCGCCAGCCCGCCGGTGACCCGCCGCACGACCGGCGGCTCCGACCCGGGGCTCGCCGACGCCGTCGCGTCGCGCCGCACCGGACGGGCCTCCTCGGGGATGGATCTCGCGGCCGGGAGCCCGCCCTCGGCGCGGTGCCGGCGGACGACGTCGAGGACGGTCGTCGCCGCCGAGGCCGCGACCGCCGTCCCCATCAGCCAGCGCGCGCGCCTCCCGACGCCGGGCGTCACGGGGTCCAGCAGCTTCTTCGCGACGAAGGGTGCGAGCAGGCTGCCGACGCCCATCGTCAGGCTGGCCATCGTGTCGGCGAGCTCGTAGTCGCCGGCGCGGGTCGTCTCGGCCGGGGCCGGGTGCCGCTTCTGCCACCGGTACTCCGCCGCCATCGCACCGACGAAGGCCGGGATGGCGAGGACGGTGAGGTCGGGCCGCTTCATCCCGTCACGGTACCCACGGGTAACCACGGACGTCACCCGCTGTGACCGGTCCCGCACCGGCAGATGGTCAGCAGGTGTTCTTCGGCGGGTCGCCGGCCAGCCGGGCCTTCGTCCACGCGAGGAGCTCGGGGACCGCGGGCGAGTCCGGCTCGACGAGCGGGACGTGGTCGCGGCCGGGGTAGACGCGGTAGTCGACCTGCTGGCCTGCGGCACAGCGGTCCCGGACGTAGGCGTCCTGGGCCCTCGGGTCGACGAGCGAGTCGTCCGCGCCCTGGCCGATGAGCAGCGGTGCCTCGATGCGGCCGGTCGGGACGTTCTCGCGCAACCGCGCGGCGAGGGGGCCGCGGTTCGGGTCACCCCGCCAGACCGGGCTGTCGAGGGAGAGGACGGTGGCGACCGAGACGAGGGTGCTCGGCTCGGCGAGGCAGCGCTTGGCCATCTCGCGGACGACGGGCTCGGCCTGCGGCCGGACGTACTCGCGGTAGGTCACGTCCGGGTACCGCCGGGTGTAGGCGTCGACGACGTAGGACGCGAACAGCTCGCCGCCGGTGACCTCGGGGAGGTGGTCGACGAGCGCCGGGAGGTTGCTCGCCGGAGCCAGGGCGGCGACCCCGACGAGGTCGACGTCCGGCGCGTAGGTCGGGGCCAGGATGCCGGTCCACAGCGCCGCGTGGCCGCCCTGGCTGTGGCCCCAGACGACGGTCTGCTCGCCGAGCCCGGCCTCGCTCAGCTGGTGCGCGGCCCGCACCGCGTCGAGCACGGAGCGACCCTCGCCCTGCCCGATGAGGTACGGGTGCGGGCCGGCGGTGCCGAGCCCGACGTAGTCGGTGCCGACGAAGCCCCAGCCGTTGGACAGGACCCGGTCGAGGAGGAAGAAGGCGCCCGCCTCGAAGGGGTCGATGACGGTCGGGGCGCACCCCGGTGCGGCGCCCGTGGTGCCGTGCGCCCAGGCGATGACCGGCAGCGGACCCGAGCGCTGCTCCGGCACGACGACGAGGGCGCTCGCGACCGCGGGGACCCCCTCGTCGCGCGTGGTGGTGTAGAGGATGCGCCACGCCTGCGCGCCGGCCGGGATCTTCGTCGTGTACGCCTCGCTCCGCAGCAGCTGCCCCGGTTGCGCGGGCACGGACGAGGGCGCGGTGTAGAACGAGTCGGGCTGCGGGGCAGCCCGGTTCAGCGACAGGCTGACGAGCGCCAGCAGCCCCGCGACGAGCACCGCGGCGACGTTGCCGACCAGCCGCAACCAGGGCCGCCACCGCCCCGAGCCCGTGGCCGCGGGCCGGACCGCCCGCCAGAGCAGCCGTGCGCCGAGGACGACCAGCCGCACCCCCGTGAGCACGCCGACGGCGATGACGCTGATGTCCGGCCAGGCGAGGGCGAGCAGGCCGAACAGCGCCGACGAGGCCCCCCCGAGGACGGCGTTCCACCGCTCGACCCCCTGCTCGCGGCGGGCTCCGACGACCTCGAGCACGCCGCCGACGAGCAGGGTGACCCCGATGACGACGATCGCCACGCGCACGCCGAGACCGGTCCACAGGACGAGGGCCACCGCGCCGAGCACGTAGACACCTGCCCGGGCCAGGGCCAGGCGGCGCAGCAGCGGTGGTCCCGGCAGGTCGACGAGCTCGGACGCCGCGGCGACGAGCAGGCCGAGCAGCAGCAGGAGGAGCAGCAGGGCGAGGGACGCGAAGGGCAGCAGGGCGAGCCAGCCGCCGACGAGGACGGCGACCGCCCCCACGACGGCGACCAGCACCCGGCCTCCGCGGTGACGGGACGGCTGCCGCGAGGCCGAGGAGCGGGGCTCCGTGGTCATGGCCGGAGGCTAGGGTTCCGCGGCGTCGGGGGCGAGCGTTGTCGAAGGAGCGCCCACGGGGACGATCGGACCGGGCGTGCGGGGCATCTGGGCGAGGGCGTCGACGACGGCGAGCACGGCCCAGGCCCCACCCGCCCACGCGACGAGCTGCGGGTGCGCGAACCACCAGTGGTCGAGGCCGCCCGTCGTGGTGAGCCGGGTGGCGTAGTCGCTCGTGAACGGCTGCCAGAACACCGCGGCCGTCACGAGCGCGCGCCACGGCACCCACCAGCGCCGGCTCCCGAGGTCGGCGACGAGCGCGACGAGCACCGCTCCGGCCGCGTAGTAGCCGAGGTGCTGCGGGTCGACGAGGAACCGCAGGGCCAGTCCGGCGAGCAGTGCGCCGGCCCACCGGCCGCGCAGCACCGCGAGGAGCGCGAGCGCCGGGGCCCCGACGAGCTGGACCGGGCGCACCCAGGCGGGGACCACTCCGCCGTCGTGCAGCCCCAGCCACCACAGGACCGAGGTGTCGGACACCCGGACCGGAGGGGCGAGGGCGCCGGTCGTCCCGCGGGCGGCGAGCAGGAACGGCAGCCACACCGCCGCGACCCCGACGACGGCGAGCACCACGGCCCGCCACCGCGCGCGCGCGGCAGCGCGACAAGCAGCGGCACCCCGGCGACGGCCCACGGCTTGGCCGCGACGGCGAGGACGACGGCGAGCGCCGCCACCTCCACCGACCACCGACCCGGCCGGGCGACGGCGGCGACGAGCACGGCGAGGAGGGTGAGCGCGAGGACGTCGTCCGGATGCACCCAGCGGACGGCGAGCACCGCCCACGCCGGCGCCAGCACCAGCCATCCGGCGAGGGCGCCGGCGACGCGCGGTGCGGACGGCGCCGGCCCGAGCAGCCGCAGCAACGCCCATCCCACGACCGCGAGGCACACCGTCGAGAGGACCTGGAGCAGCCCGAGCGCGTGCGCGCCCGCGACCGCGCGCGCCCCGGCGACGACGAGCAGGGCGAGCGGCCCGACCTGGAGGTCCGAGTGTTGGGCGTACACGCTCGTGCCCTCCGCGAGCAGCTGCCGCGAGCCCTCCGCGAACCAGTGCCACGAGACCCCGCTCGGCGTCGCCGCGGCCCGCGCGCACCACAGCGCCCATCCGGCGGCGAGCGCGACGAGGGGGCCCCACCGGAGGGTGGTGGTCAGCGGACGGAGCAGTGAAGGGACGGCACGGACCGCCCGCCCGCCGGTGGGGGCGGCGCGTCCGTCGGTCGTGGCCCCCGTCGAGCCGGTCACGGGCCGAGGGTACCGATGCTCCCCCGACCGGGCCATGGACGTATCGGCGGGGGCGCGGGACGCTCCTCCCAGTGTCCGGTCCGCCCGGGCCGGACCCGGCCACCCTGGAGGTCCCCATGCCCGCGCCCACCACCGCCCCCGCCGCCCGCCGCGACCGCCGCCGGGCCGTCGCCCGCACGGTCCTCACCGTCCTCTTCGCCGTCCTCACCGTCGCGGCCCTCGTCGAGCCGGCCTGGGTCGAGTCGACGACCGGCGCCGACCCGGACGGCGGCAGCGGCGCCCTCGAGTGGGCGCTGGCCCTCACGGCCGGGCTGGCCACGGTCGTCGCGGGCTGGAGCGCCACGCTCGCCTGGCGACGCGTCGCCGCCTCCGGTGCCTGACGATGCGCCCGCTGCTCGACCTGGGGCGGGCGCTGCTCGCCGTCCCGGGGGCGTTCGTCGAGCTGTTCCGCCGGCTCCTGCGCCTCCTCGGGCGGCTGTTCCGTCGTGACGACCACCCGCTCGGTCGCCGGCACAAGGCGGCCCGCACCCGGTGCGTCCCGATCGAGGACCCCGCGATGCGCGTCCCCGACCCGCTCGTCTACTCCCAGCGCGACCTCATGGCCCGTGGGCTCCCGGTCACCTGGGACAACCCCGACTTCACCGTCCTCGACGGCGGTGTGCCCGTGCCGGCGCACGCCCTCCTGCCCGACCACGACTACACCGTCGACGTCCGGGTGTGGAACGCGGCGCCGGACTGCCCGGTCGTCATGATGCCCGTGCACCTGTCCTACCTCGACTTCGGGATGGGGACGGTCAACGTCCCGGTCGCGACGACGCTCGTCGACGTCGGCGTGCTGGGCGGCCCGAACAACCCGACCCACGCGACCTTCGCGTGGCACACGCCGCCGACGCCCGGGCACTACTGCCTCCAGGCCCTCCTCGACCCCGCGAGCGACCGGAACGTCCTCAACAACCTCGGCCAGCACAACACCGATGTCGTGCAGGCCCACTCGCCCGCCGTCGTGGGGTTCACCCTGCGCAACGACACCCAGCGCGAGCACCGCTACGAGTTCCTCGTCGACTCCTACGTGCTGCAGACCCCGGACTGCGAGGACCTGCCGACGTACCGGGAGGACCTGGCCCGGCACCTCGTCGCGACGCCACTGCCTCCCGGGTGGTCGGTCGACATCGCTCCCGACCACCCGGTGCTCGCCCCCGGCGCCCTGACCGCGGTCACGGCGACCGTCACCCCGCCGGCCGGCTTCACCGGGAGCCAGCGGGTCAACATCCACGCCCTGACCACCGACGCGGAGCGCCTGCTCACCGGTGGCATCAGCGTCGACGTCGAGAAGGTGTGAGCGATGGCCGGGTTCAAGCAGTACACGGCGTGCAGCCAGCCGTCGCAATGGATGTCGCCCGCCGCCTACGTGGCCACGGCGACCGCCGCCATCGCCGCCGTCTTCGCGGTGATGGGGATCGGCACCTTCCCCTGCGGCCTGCTGCTCATCGAGGCCTTCGCCATCGCCGGGACGATCGCGTTCTGCGACTGGTGGCTCAACGTCCGGCTGGTGTGCCTCGGCGGTGACGAGAGCGTCATCGGGATGGTGGTCAGCGTCGAACCGTCGACCGGCAAGTCGGGTTTCGGTGCGCTGGACACCGACTGGTCGATGAACCTGCTCGTCTACCCGACGATGCCGGGAGTGACCCAGCCCGAGCTCGAGGTCAGCGTCCCGTACGGGTTCCTCGCCGCGGAGACCGACGGCGTGCGCGACCACGTGAAGTTCTTCCGCGGCGAGTTCGCCGAGGGCAAGGACGGCAAGCCCGCCCGCAGCGCGATCCTCCACGCCGAGTTCGAGGGCGCCGGGATGCACGACTTCCGGATCGGGCTGCTCGTCGCCTACGGGCTCGCCCTCGCCGCCTGGTTCGTCTGCGCCGCCGTGCCGGTCATCGGCTGGATCGTCGGCATCGTCCTGGCCATCCTCGCGTTCCTCGCCGCCCTCATCGGCGGGCTCGTCGGGCTCGGCGACACCGCCGACCCCTCGGACGTCGAGGGCGCACCGACCGAGATCCACCAGCCCGACGACCAGGGGCTCGGCGCCGACCTCCTCTACGTGCGGGGGCGCTGGGTCTTCGACTCCCTCCACGAGGGCTGGAACGAGCTGCACCCCATCAAGGCCTGCACCCGGGTCGGCTCGTGGACCGGGGCCTGGCCCGCGGACACGGTCGCCGTCAAGGACCGGCTGGACGAGGCATTCGACGCCGCGGAACGGGACGACGTCGTCGGGCGCCAGCAGCAGCCGGAGCACCGGTGGACCGTCCACCCGGCGGTCGACGGCTGCCCGAGGAGCATGGAGCCACCGCCCGAGGAGGGGCCGGTCATCCACTGAGCCACCGGGCAGACTGGGGACATGACCCCGAACGACGACGACACCACGACCGGGCGCGGGCGGCGGGGCCGGCGGCTGCGCGCCCTGAGCAAGGTGGCCCTCGGCGCCGCCCTGGTCGCGGCCGGGACGGCCCACCTCACCGTGTCCCGCGAGGAGTTCCGCGCGCAGGTGCCGGAGTGGGTGCCCTTCGACGTCGACGACGTCGTCGTCTGGTCGGGGTGGGCCGAGATCGCGCTCGGGGCCACCACGCTCGTCACCTGGCGCCGGCCGACCCGCGCCCGGGTCGGCCGGCTCGGCGCCCTCTTCTTCCTCGGCGTGTTCCCGGGCAACGTCGCGCAGTGGCTCGAGCGCAAGGACGCCTTCGGTCCCGCCACCGACGAGAAGCGGAGGGCGCGGCTCGCCGCCCAACCGGTTCTCAGGGCGTGGGCCCTCCAGGCGGGCGACACCCGCCGGCAGAAGGCGCTCGCCCGCGGCTGACCGGCGGCGACGCGTCCCGGGGGTCCGGGGCGTCCGGGGCGGCGTCGGCGCCGCGGGGGAGACTGGGGGCGTGCGCTCGCGGCCGGTGATCCTCCACCTCGACCTCGACGCGTTCTTCACCGCCGTCGAGCAGCTGCACAAGCCGTCGCTGCGCGGCAAGCCGGTCGTCGTCGGCGGCGTCCGCGGCCGAGGCGTCGTCTCGACCGCGTCGTACGAGGCGCGCGCGTTCGGCATCCGGTCGGCGATGCCGACCGCCGAGGCCCGCCGGCGCTGCCCGAACGCCGCCTTCCTCAGCCCCCGGTTCGAGGCCTACCGGGACGCCTCGCACGCCGTGATGGCCCTCGTCCGCGAGCTGACGCCGCTCGTCGAGCAGGTGTCCATCGACGAGGCCTACCTCGACCTCACCCCCGAGCACCCGCAGGCCGACGTCGAGGCGGTCACCGCGCTCGCCGAGGGCCTGCGAGCGCGCATCCGGGACACCACCGGGCTCACCGCGTCCGTGGGCGCCGGCACGAGCAAGCTCGTCGCGAAGATCCACTCCGACCTCGCCAAGCCGGACGGGCTGCTCGTCGTGGCCCCCGGCACCGAGGCCGAGGTGCTCGCCCCGCTGTCGGTGCGGGCCATCCCGGGCGTCGGTCCGGCGACCGCGGCGCGGCTCGCCGCGCACGGCGTGGGCACGGTCGGCCGGCTCGCCGACCTCGGCCTCGACGACGTCGTCGCGCTGCTCGGCAAGGCGCACGGCACCCAGCTGCACGCGTTCGCCCACGGCGTCGACGACCGCGAGGTGGTCACCGAGCGCGCCGCGAAGTCGGTCTCCGCGGAGACCACCTTCGACACCGACGTCACCGACCGGGTACGCCTCGGGGAGCACGTCCGACGGCTCACCGAGCGGGTCGGCGAGCGGCTGCGGGCCGACGGCCTCTCCGGGCGCACGGTGGTCCTCAAGGCGCGCCGGCACGACTTCAGCACCCTGACCCGCTCCGTCACCCTCGACCAGCCGACCGACGACGACGCCGTCGTCGTCCGGCACGCCGAGCGGCTGCTCGCCGGGCTCGACGTGGCCGACGGGCTGCGGCTGCTCGGCGTCGGGGTGTCCGGCCTCTCGCTCTACACCCAGCCCGACCTCCTCGACGGCCTGCTCGACGACGCCCTCCCCCCGGTGCGCAGCTCGACGACCGACGACGACGAGGAGTTCGTCCGGCCGGATGCCGGGGGCGGCGACGCCTCGCCCGAGGCGGCCGAGGTCGTCGTGGCGCCGACGCCGGACCCGGGGGGTGTCGCGCGCACTTGGCGACCCGGGCAGGACGTCGAGCACACGGAGCACGGCCGGGGCTGGGTGCAGGGCAGCGGGGTCGGCCGGGTCACCGTGCGGTTCGAGGGTCCGAACACGCCGGTCGGGCGGATCCGCACCTTCGCCGAGGACGACCCGGAGCTGTCCCCTGCCGACCCGCCGGTCTGGGAGCCGGAAGCGGGCGACGAGCCCTGAGTCGCGCGTCAGCTCTCCGGGTTCTCGGTGCCCGGGGCGGGCGCACCACCCGGGTGGTCGGGGCGGAGCCGGAGGCCGAGGACCGGACCGCCACCGGTGTCGGGACGCAGCGTGGTGAACCCGAGCCGCTCGTAGAAGGCGACCGCGCCGGTGTTGTCCGGGTGCACCCCGAGGTGCAGGCCGGTGACGCCGGCGGCGGCCAGCTCGTCGACGACGGACGCGAGGAGGCGCCGCCCCCAGCCCTGGCCCTGCAGGCGGGGCAGCAGGTCGACGTGGAGGTGGGCCGGATGGTCGGGGGGGAGCCCGGGCGGGGGGCGGGGCGGGTCGCCGGCGAGGCGGTGCAGGCCGCGGTCGGGCGGGGTGGCGTCCGGCGGCGGACGGCCCCCGCGCCGCCGCGGCCACCACGACGCCTCGAGCCACTCCTCGAAGGCGGCGGTGTCCGGGACGGCGACGCAGTACCCCGCGACGCCGTCGTCGTCCTCGACGACCCGGGCCACGGCGCCCGGCGCGTGGAGGTACGGGACGGCCCACACCTCGCCGAGCAGGTCGGGGTCGGCGTGCAGCGCGGTCGCGTCGCCACCGGCCGCGCCCGTCCGGAGGCAGACGACGCGCATCGCGGCGGCGTCCGCGGGCCCCGCCCGTCGCATCCTCGCCACGGCGTCACCCTAGGCCCGCCGAGAACTCGCGCGAGCGCCGTGGCAACCTCCGGGGGGTGCTGCGCGACCTAGCAGTGTGATGACAGCAGCTCTGGGAGGGGTGGGCATGAGGACCGAGACCGAGGTGGACCGCGACGGCGCGGTCGACGTCGAGGCGCTGTACGAGGCCCACTGGACGTCGATGCTGCGGCTGGCCGTCCTCTTGGTCGACGACGTGGGGAGCGCGGAGGACGTCGTGCAGGAGGCGTTCATCGGCCTGCACCGCAACGCGTCCCGCATCCGCGACCCCCAGGCAGCTCTCGGCTACGTCCGCGCCGCGGTGGTCAACCGTGCCCGCTCGGCCCTCCGGCACCGGGGGGTGGTCCGGCGACACCTCAGGGCGGCCGAGCCCGATGTCGGACCGCCGTCCTCGGACGCGGTGCTCCTGGCCGAGGAGCACCGCGAGGTGCTGGCCGCCCTCCACGGACTGCCGCGCCGCCAGCGCGAGGTCCTCGTCCTGCGCTACTGGTCGGACCGGTCCGAGGCCGAGATCGCCGACCTGCTGTCCATCTCACGTGGCTCGGTCAAGTCGGCCGCCAGCCGCGGGATCGCGTCGCTTCGACTGCACCTGGGAGGTGCGCTGTGAACCGCTTCGACCACCGTCCCGAGGGTCTCCCGTCGACCGAGGAGGTCGAGGAGCGCCTCCGCGCGGCCCTCAGGGCCTCGGCGACCGCCCACGCGCCCACCGACCGCGTGCCGCCGCCCCTCGAGCTGCCCCGCCGCCCCCGTGGGGGCGCGCGGCCGATGCTTCTCGTCGCGGCAGCCGCGGCGGCCGTCCTCGTCGTCTCGGTGGGGACCGCCCTCGCCCTCGGCCGGCCGGACCCCCGGACCGCACCGGCGACGCACCACCCGACGGCCACGAGGACCCCCGAGCCGAGCACCAGCCCGAGTCCGACACCGACGCCGACCCAGACCCCCACGCCGTCGAGCACCCCCACGCCGAGCTCGACCCCGTCGGCTCCGCTGCGCACCGCCATCGGGCCGGCCAGCCTCGTCGTCCCCGACGGCTGGACCGTGCGTGAGCACCTCGGATCGGCCGACGGCAGCGGACCCATCGGCCGGGTGTGGTGCCTCGCCGAGGAAGGGGCGTCGGACGCGTGTGCGATCTCGGTGCGGCTCATGGCGCCGAGCGTCAACCCCCTCGACAGCGACACGGAGGGTGGGTATGCGGCCGACCCGATGTACTGCGACCCCGAAACCAAGTACACGAGGACGGTGGAGGACTACCGCGACGTCGGGGTCGGTGGACGGGAGGGTGAGTACCGACGGTGGCACTGGGCCTGCGCGGACGGGACCAGCAGGGACGTCGCGCAGTACACGGTCGTCACGCCGTCCGCCTGGACCGTCTTCAGCGACACGGCGACCGAGGACACGCGCGCGGTGATGGACCGCGTCGTCGCATCGCTGCAGTTGCCCCCCGCGACGTCCTCGGTGCGCCTCTACGACCACGGGCTGGTCCGGTCGGTCGGCTGCACACCGACCGTGTGCACCCTCGAGCTCGACCGCACGGTGCCGGGGATGCCGAACGCCAGCACGAGGACCTACGAGTACCACGGCGACCCCGACATGACGTTCGGCGGAGGGTTCGTGAGCCCGGACCCGGTGGGCTGGCCTGTCGTCGGGCCGTCGGTGACGATCTACACGGACGGCAAGCGCATCACGAGCGGGTTCCTCACCACCGACTGAGCCCGTGTGGGCGCGTCGGAGGAGCGAGCGGCGCCCGTCGGAGGGGGACGGGCGCCGCTCGCCCTGTGGACGTTCTTAGGCAAGCCTCACCTATCTGTGGTTAGGTATCCCTGACCGCGGACCCGCCGCGGGTGGAGCCGGAGGAGGCGCACGCGTGATCATCTGCCAGTGCCGCGTCGTCAGCGACGCCGCCGTGGTCGCCGCCGTCGAGGCCGGGGCGGGGTCCCTCGCCGCCGTCTGCCGCGAGACCGGGGCGGGCACCGACTGCGGCGGCTGCGTCTTCACGGTCAAGGCGATCGTCTGCGAGCATGACGTGCAGCGGGCCCGGACGATGGACGACCTGTGGGCCCTCCCCCACGACGAGGAGACCACGCGTGCAGCCAGTTGACCGCCGGGTCGTCGAGCTCTTCAACGAGGCGCTGACCTTCGAGCTCACGGTGACCAACACCTACTTCCTCCACGCCCGGATGCTCGACAACTGGGGCTTCACCCGGCTCGGCAAGGTCTTCTACGACCTGTCGATCGACGAGATGCGCGACGCCGACGCGCTGATCAACCGGATCCTCTTCTTCGAGGGCCACCCCAATGTGCAGAAGCTCGGCGCCATCACCGTCGGCGAGACCGCCGAGGAGATGCTGCGGCTCGCGCACCGCAGCGAGCTCGCTGCCGTCGCGCAGTTCAACGCCGCCGCGGCCGAGTGCCACGACCTCGGCGACCACGGCTCGGCCGCCGTCTTCGAGGAGATGGTCCGCGACGAGGAGAAGCACGCCGACTGGTTCGAGTCGCAGCTCGACGCCATCGAGCGGATCAGCGTGCAGCAGTACCTCGCCCAGCAGATGGACGCCGGCACCGCGCCCTGAGGCGCCGGCCCCTCGACTCTCGGTCCCCGCGCCTCAGTCCGGGGAGCCGGATCGCCGGAGGTGCTCGGCGTGCCGGTCGGTCATCTCGCGCATCCGCTCGAGCAGCTCGGTCATCGCCCGCAGCCGGGCCTCGTCGACGCCGCTGAACAGCTCCTGACCCTCGTCGACGAGCGGGGCGTACATCGCGTAGGTCGAGCGCGCCCCCTCCTCGGTCATCCGGACCAGCACCCGGCGGCGGTCCGCCGCGTCGCGGACGCGCTCGACGAGCCCACGCGCCTCGAGCCGGTCGATGAGGGCCGTCGTCGCAGCCGGCCGCAGCCCGGTGGCGGTGGCCAGGGTGCCCGCGGTCTTCGGTCCGTCGACCAGCCAGTCGAGGCAGCGCAGGTCGGCCGGGCCGAGGTCGAGCGCGCGGCCGACGGCGTCGTCGTAGGCCTGGACGCTGCGCTGGTAGCGCTGCATCGCGTCGCCGAGGGACGCGACGAGTTGACGGCGGTCGGACATCCACCCTATCTTTCGATTATCGAAATGTTTGATCGTCGTACGGAGGAGACGGACATGAGGGTACTCGTCGTCGGGGGTGGGGTCGCCGGCTCGGCGACCGCGCTGGCGGCGCGCCGGGCCGGGTTCGGGGCCACGGTGCTCGAGCGGCGTGAGCGCGTCGACCTCACCGAGGGCTCGTGGATCACCCTCGCGCCCAACGGTGTCGACGTCCTCGAGCACCTGGGTCTGCTCGACGCGGCCCGAGCCGTCGGCTGGGCCGGGAGGACGAACCGGTTGTTCGACACCCACGGCCGGCTGCTCGGCGAGGTGCCGCTCGGCACGCCGCTGGCGGACGGGACCGTGGCCCTGACGATGCGGCGCTCGGCCCTCGCCGCACTGATCGCCGAGGCGGCGACCGCCGCGGGTGCCGAGCTCGTGCTCGGGGCCCGCGTCGACATGGTCGCCAGCGGACCCGCGCCGGGGTCGGAGGAGGTGTGGGCCGACCTCGCCGACGGCTCGCGCGTGGGCGGCCAGGTGCTCGTCGGGGCCGACGGCGTGTGGTCGCGGGTGCGCCGTGCCCTCGACCCCGGTGCGCCGGCCCCCCGCTACGTCGGGCAGGTCAACTTCGGGGGCATCACCGACGACACCGCGTGGAGCGAGCGACTCGCCCCCGAGGCCTGGCACTTCGTCTTCGGCCGGCGCTGCTTCACCGGCTGCTTCCCGCTGACCGACGGGCGGGTCGTCTGGTTCGTCAACGTCCCCCGCCCGGCCGTGGGGGCCGACGAGCGGGCCCGGACGACCGAGGAGCAGTGGCGGGCGGAGCTGGTCGACCTGGCCTCCGCCGACGTGGGACCCGCGGCCGAGCTCATCGCCGCGGGTCGGCTGGAGCTGTCGGCCGACAGCACCCACGACCTCGGCCACGTGCCGCGCTGGCGCGGTCCGGCAAGCGTGCTGGTCGGCGACGCGGTGCACGCGCCGTCCCCGAGCTCGGGACAGGGTGCCGCGATGGCCCTCGAGGACGCCGCGGTCCTCGTCCGCGCACTGAGGGCCCACGGCCTCCCGGGTCTCGCGGAGTACGAGCAGGCCCGCCGCCGCCGCGTCGAGGGCATCGTCCGCTCCGGGGCCCGGACGACGAGCGCGAAGGCCCCCGGTGCGGTCGGTCGCGGGGTGCGCGACGCGATGATGCGCGCACTCGCGGGGACCGGGGTGCTCGAGCGCGACGTGTTGCGGACCACCGCGCATCGGCTCGAGCCGGCGCCCCTCGCGAGCACCTGACCGGCGACCTGATCGGTGACCAGATCGGCGACCTGACCGCCGACGAGAGCGCCGAGCGGTGTCAGGTGCGCCGGGCGAGGGTCAGGGCGAAGTCGTCGTCGGCGTCGGTCCAGGTGCGCTCGACGGCGAACCCGGCCTCGGCCAGCTCCGCGGCGATGCCCTCGGGCCGGAACTTCGTCGAGATCTCGACGCAGATCTCCTCGCCGGTGCCGAGCTCGACGACGATCTCCGCCCCGGGCACGGTGACCACCTGCGGCTCCTCGGCCCGCAGCCGCATGTCCACCCGCTCCATCCGGGGGTCCCAGAACGGGACGTAGCTGAACGCCCCCGGGTCGAAGTCGGCCCCGAGCTCGCGGTTGACCACGGTGAGGCAGTTGCGGATGAAGCGCTCGGTGACGCCGGCGGAGTCGTCGTACGCGGCGACGAGGCGGTCGAGGGGCTTGACGAGGTCGGTGCCGAGCAGGAGCCACTCGCCCGGCTCGAGGGAGTCGGCGAGCGCCCCGAGGAAGGCGTGCCGCTCCTCGAGGTAGAAGTTGCCGATCGTGCTGCCGAGGAAGGCGACCATCCGGCGGTCACCGCGCGGGAGGTGCGCGAGGTGCAGGGTGAAGTCGCCGACGACGGCTTCGACCGCCATCCCCGGGTAGCGCTCGCTGAGCATCGTGGCCGCCTGCCGGAGGGTGGCGTCGGAGACGTCGACCGGCACGAAACGCCGGACCGGGCCGTGGCTGCGCCCGGGGTCGCGGAAGGCGTCGAGGAGGGTGCGGGTCTTGTCGCTGGTGCCGCTGCCGAGCTCGACGACGGTGCTCGCGTCGCAGGCCTCGGCGACCTCGGCCGCGTGGGCGGCGAGGATGGCCCGCTCGGCCTCGGTGGGGTAGTACTCGGGCAGCCGGGTGATCTCGTCGAACAGGCCGGCACCGACGTCGTCGTAGAGCCACTTGGGCGGCAGCCGGCGCGGCCGGCCGCCCAGCCCGCGGCGGACGTCGTCGACGAGCGACCCCGAGGCCCAGTCGGGGTCGAGGAGCACCTGGACGCGGGGCTCGACCACCCCGCTCATCCGGCCTCCCCCCGCTGCTCGTCGGCGGCCGGTGGGGCGCCGCCGTCGGCGAGCCGCACCCCGGAGAGCGCCCAGCGTGCCGCGTGCGGGAAGAAGTTGCGGTAGGTGAGCCGGGCATGGGCCGGCGGGGTGAGCGCACAGCCGCCGCGCAGGACCATCTGGTTCGACATGAACTTCCCGTTGTACTCCCCGATGGCCCCCGCGGGCGGGTGGAAGCCGGGGTAGGCGTGGTAGGCCGAGGAGGTCCACTCCCAGCAGTCGCCGTAGACCTGGCGCAGCCGGTGCTCACCGTCCGGTGCCGGCGCGGCCGTCGGGTGGAAGTGCTCGAGGTCGGCCAGGTTGCCGCCGGAGTGCGCCGCGTCGGCCTGCCCGTCGGCGACGACGGCGTGCTCCCACTCGCCCTCGCTCGGCAGCCGCTTGCCGGCCCAGGTGGCGTACGCCTCGGCCTCGTAGAAGCTGACGTGGCTCACCGGGAGGCCGGGGTTGACCGGCCACGTGCCGTGGAGGGTGTGCTCGAGCCAGACGCCGTCGTGCTCGACCCAGTACAGGGGCGCCCGCCAGCCGTCGGCGCGGACGCGGGCCAGGCCGTCGGAGAGCCACAGCTCGGGCCGCTCGTAGCCGCCGTCTGCCATGAACTCGAGCCACTCGCCGTTGGTCACGAGCCGGTCGGCGAGGCGGTACGGCTCGAGCCACTGCCGGTGCCGGGGCAGCTCGTTGTCGAAGGAGAAGCCGTCTCCCTCGTGGCCGATCTCGACGAGCCCGCCCTCGACGTCGACCCAGCCCATCCGGTCGGGGTCGGAGGCCGGCGGGCGGGCGCCCCCGTAGACCCCCGCTGGGGGGTCGCGGGGGGGGGGGGGCCTGCTGCCCCCGAGACGGCGGGGCCCGGGGCGCTCCTCGTCCGGGTGCCC
>OEIU01000350.1_pt1 | contig 45290 bp, 39 predicted proteins | sample 1539221 | NCBI WGS metagenome assembly OEIU01 (sample SAMN03792071, study PRJEB22550) | activated sludge metagenome | feature: wastewater treatment plant; material: activated sludge; isolation source: Wastewater treatment plant of a petroleum refinery complex | place: Argentina: Zarate | collected... | reverse complement strand
ACTCGGAATCGCCCTCGATCAGTGCACACGCTGTGAAAAACTGGCGTTGTAAAGTCAACAACCCGCAAACCACGCGTTCAGGTAGTCGAAGATATCCTGAACCTGCGTCACCCCATCGCGGTTGAAGTCGGCTGTCCCGGCAAACCAGGCGTTCAGATACGCGAAGATGTCCTGCACTTCGATCGCAAGGTTCCCGTCCACATCGAGGCACAGCGCGTTTCCGGGGTGCACGGTCGCATCGGCTGTGTCCGAGCAGACGCTCGCCTCGTCCCGGTCCAGCCAGCCGTCCTCATCCCGATCGATTCCCAGGCGAGTCTGCAGGCCCGCCGACACCACCGTGAACGTGATCGGCGATGATGCCCCGGCCAGCGCGATGAGCGACGCGGTCGGGAGCTGCGCCTCGGCCGCCCGATCCGAGGTCCACGTCCCCGCGCCGTCGTACCGGTACCCGCGCTGCACGCCGCCCACGAGGCCCTTGGCGATCACGCTCACCCGCGCGTTCGGTGCGCTTGCGAGGGTCACCATGGAGTTGATGAGCGTCGCGTCCGCCGTCGCCGCGGCCGTGGTCTGCACCCCCAGCGACGCAGGCGCATCCTTGCTCGCAGGCCCCGGCGGCTCCAGCGGTGAGTTGGCCGACCCCTGCGGCAGGTCCGAGCCCGAGAATGCCAGCATGAAGGCCGTCAGATCCGCGATCATCTGATCGCCCGTCACGACGAACACCGGCTCGGCCACGAACCGCTCGATCGAGTCCACCGAGCCGTCGTGCAGCACGCCGAAGCCCGCGGTGTTGCGTGTCTGCATCCCGTTGAAGCCCGTCTTCTTGTACTCGATGCGGAGTTGCGGCGTCTTCATCGTCACGTTGCTCAGGCCGTCCACCGACACAAGTTGCAGGTGGCGGGCTCCGGTCACCGGGTCCGGCGCGATCTGGGAATACCCAACCGTGAACGGCCCGGACTGCCGCATGTCCGTCCCCTGTCCCGTCGGCAGCGTGTGGCATGTCACACACGAGAAGCCGTTGCCGTCCAGTCGCGTTGTCTGGCTGCGATAGGCTGCCAGACCGTCCTGCGCGTTTCCGACCGGCAGGGGCGCGCCGGCCGCCGCGAAGCGCCCCGTCGTGTAGTGTCCCGGCAGCGGCAGGCTCGTCGGCAGTGTGTTGTCGAAGTTCCGGTACGGATTGGGCGGCAAAGCGATGGTGGCCAGGAAGTCCTCGAACTCCTGCATCTCCGTCGCGGTCAGGCTGGTGTCGTCGCCTTGGAGGCCGATGAACGCGGCGTTGAACTCCTCCAGCCCCAGTTTGTCGCCGCGCCAGTGGTGCGGCTCGTGGCCGACGATGTCCTGGAGCGTCTGCGTCGTCATCGGGCCTTTCATCGGGTGGTACGGCCGGAACGGCGTCCCGGTCGTCCCGGGCTCGAGGCCGAAAAGCCCCTGCCCGAGGTTGCGATTCGCGAGCGTGACCGCGACGGACGAACCCGCGGGATTGCCCAGATCCCACGCCAATCGATCCAACTTGCCGTCGATGTGGCACGAGGCGCACGCGATCTGGCCCAGGCCCGAGTTCTTGTGCGTGTCGTAGAGGTGCGTTCGCCCGACCTTGATCACCGCCGGCGTGGGATCGAAGAACGGCGTGGTCTTGACGACGGCCCGCGTGGTCGTGTCCACCGTCGAGATCGACCCGTCGAACTTGTTCATCACGTACAGCCGCGAGCGGGCCTCGTCGAGCGCCAGGCCCGTCGGCCCCTTGCCCACGCCGATCACATTGTCCGCCGGCGTCCTCGTCCCCGCCGCGTCCACCACCACCACGTTGTTCGATCCCATGCCCGACACAAACGCGGTTCCACTGCCGGTGAACACCACCCCGCGCGGGTCGCCGATGGACTTGTCCCGCTCGGTCTGCGGAATCGTGGATTGCGAGTACGAGCCCAGGTGCGGGTTGAGGTCGACCACCGACGGCGTCCCCGGGCTCGCCGGGTTCACCAGCGCCATCTTCACCCGCACGAAGGTCCCGGTGATGTTCGGCTCGAACCGCACCTCGTTGGTCGCCTCCGTCCCGATCACCGCCACCCCGCCCGTGGCCGGGTTCACCGCGATCCCCATGCACAGGTTCATCAGCCCGTTCACGTACGTCACGGCGTTGTTCGACGTATCGATCATCGCCACGTCGTTGTCCCACAGGTCCCACCCCGGCACACGCCCGGAGAGCGCCGGCGCGTTCGGCCCCCGCACGAAACTCGTCCAGTTGTGGTTGTTGTCGTCCATCCACTCGTTGGCCGCGTTCTTGCGGACGATCAGCGCCACCGGCGGCGGGCCCGCCACGGCCACCGACGGGGTGAACAGCGTCCCGACGTTCGGCGGCGGGTTCGCCCCGCCGTACGGCCCGCTCGCGTTGCTCACCGCCAGCGGCGGGAACCCGATGTTCCCCCCCATCGCCCCGCCGCCGAGCACCGTCGTGTTGTTCCCCGACTCGAAGATCGCCACGTACACCGTGCCCCCGTCCGGGCTCACGGCCATCGCCTTGGGCTGCTCGCCCGTGATCGGGATCAGCGTCGGCGCCGCCCCGAGGTTCGCCGGGTCCCACACCGCCACGATCTTCGACACGCCGAACGTCACGTACGCCTTCTGGGGTGTGCCGGCAAACACCACGTCCCACGGCTCGTCGAGGTACTTCTTGCTGAGCACATCGGTTGTCACCGTCGGATCGACGGCGCGCAGCGTCGCCGTCACCGCCATCGTCGTCAGGTTCACCACGCTCACCGAGTCCGAGATGTGGTTCACCACCCACGCCTCGGTGCTCGTCCGCGCCCGCACCGTCACCGGATCGATCCCCACCGGCACCGACCCGGCCCTCACCGGGATGCCGGTGGTGATGTTGAACACCTCCAGCCGGCCATCCGCCGTGTTCACCGCCAGCAGCCGCGTCCCATCCGGCGTCATCGCCAGCGGCGAGACGTGCGGGGTCTCGAAGTTCACGAACGTCCCCGTGCCCGTCGCCAGCACCATCGTCGGCGCGGCCAGTCCCGCCACCCACGCCGCCAACCTCGCCACCCCGCCCAAGACGCTGGGTGCCCGCATGGTGGTTTTCCTCCACAGATCCTGGCCTCCCCCTTCCCGTCCAAGGTACCACATCCGCACCAATCCCGCACGAAAATCCACGGGCAGGGGCCGAAGTGTGCCGACAATGACCCTCCCACCGCCCGGCGGCGGCCGCAATCAGGCGCGAATCCGAGCGTTCTGCCCCCACACCCCCGAGGACCGATCATGCGATTCACCTGCTCCGCCGCCCTTGTGTCCGCCGCTCTGCTCGCCTCCCCGACGTTCGCCCAGCCACCGGCCGCGCCGGCTCAGGGCGATACGGCCCTCAAGGGCCCGTCCGTGACGGATCGCCCGCAGGCCAAGCGCAAGGGAGCCTCAACGTTCGGCCCCGATGCCATCGAGAAGAAAAAGGCGGCCTCAAAGAAGCCCGCTCCGCCCCTCTCCATGAACGAGTTCATGGGCGCGCTGAGCGCCCTCAAATCGAGCTCGACGCCCCCGGACGCCCGCCTCACTCCCGAGCAGGCCGCCCAAATCACCGCCGTCGCGTCCGAGTTCGAGTCCTCAACCAAAGCCCACATGGACTCGCACAAGCAGGAGATCGACGCCCTCCGCGCCAGGCTCAGCCCCAACGACCGCAACATGCTCGACCAGCAACTCGCCCGGGGCGGCCAACTCCGCCTTTCCAAGGCCGGCTTCGGCGGCAAGAAGAGCGTGCTGAAGAACAAGGCGAAGCAATCGGACGCCGACGCCAAGAAGGCCGACGCACCGGCACCGCCCGGCGCGCCGGCTCCCTCCCGCGATGAGGCCGCGAGCATCCGCGCCCGGATCGTCGAGATCTACGCCGCCCGCCCCAAGGCCGAGGACGCCCAGGCCAAGATCCTCGGTCTGCTCACCTCCGAGCAGCTCCCCCTCGTCAACGCCGCGCTCGACAAGCTCGACGCCCGGCACGCCCCGGCCCATGGCGCCAAGGGCTCCCGGGGCCTCCGCAGGCAGGCCCCGAAGGCCCGCCGGGCGGATTGACCCCGGCCGGGAACCCCCGTTCCGGGGCGGGCTGGAAATCATTCCCGAGTCCCCCCGGGGGGCGGCCTCGCCTACCCTTCCGCCGATCCAGAACGGACTGCCCATGTGTTGCATGGGCGCGTTCAGACAACCGACGCTCGATTCCTCGCCCGAGTCTCAGCACGGTTTCAGTCCAGTTTCGGGCTTGCAGGAATCGAGGATCGCTATGAAGATGTACGTCGGCAACTTGTCTTTCAACACGTCCGAGGCCGAGCTCCGCGAGATTTTCGCCGCCCACGGCGAGGTTTCCTCCGCGTCGCTCGTCATGGATCGCGACACCGGCCGCCCCCGTGGGTTCGGCTTCGTCGAGATGCCCGACCAGGCTCAGGCCGAGGCGGCCATCGCGGCCCTCAACGGCAAGAACTTCGGCGGCCGTGACCTCACCGTCAACGAGGCCCGTCCCAAGACCGGCGGCGGTGGCTTCGGCGGCGGCGGCGGCGGTCGCGGCGGCAGCCGTGGCGGCGGCGGCGGCGGTTGGGGAGGCGGCGGTGGCGGCGGCGGTCGCTCCTCCGGTGGCGGCGGCGGCGGTGGCCGCGGCGGCTGGTAATCCCAGCCTCTACGAGCCCGCTTCCACGAGCCCTTCGCGCAAGCGAAGGAACTCGAACACACGACAAAGACCCCCGACACACGTCGGGGGTTTTTCGTTGCCCACATCAATCTACGGCAACCACCGCTTGATCGCCGCGAAGTTCACCCCGCCGATCGCCACCACGGTCAACGCCGCGAGGACCAGCAGCAACAGCGCCAGCAAGAACACCCGCGAGCGGTTCCCCCGACGCGCCCGCACTTCATCCATCACCGTCGCACTCGCCGGCAACTCCGCCGTGTTGATCACCCCGCATTCCGGGCACATCACCTCGCCCGCCTCGCCCGCTGGCAGGTTCAGCAGCGCGTACCCGCATTTCAGGCACGAAGGGCGCGGCGTGGCCCTCCGGCGCGCCGTCATCTGCGCCGCCCGCACACCCACCACCGTGTGCCCGCGTGCCCCGACGGCCCCGGCCGCCGACTCGGCATCCACCGCCCGCACCAGCACCCGCCACCGAGCGCCGCCGGGGCCGGAGACTGTGACCTGGAAGAGATGGGAGACGGTGTCGGACATCGGTCACACTCCGCCCCAGAACATGCGAATCACCCCGGCGACCACAACCGCTCCGGCGACGGCGACCGCGATGCGGCCGTGGCGCCCGCGCGAGCGTTCGTACCCCACGATCGCCAGCACAACCCCCACACACCCCGTGAACGGAAAGCCCGGACTCCTCGCAAGGCTCACGGCCTCGACAAAGGCAAAGAACATCCCTCCGGCCGCGAACATCTTCCCCGGCGAGGCTTCCCTCTCGTTGTGCTTCCGGGCGTCCTCGACCGGATCCCCGAAACCACACTCCGGGCAGGTGACAACACCGTCCTTGCGCGGCAGACCCGCCAGCGAGTATCCGCACACGGGGCAGTTGCTTCCATCGCGCCGCAGCCCCCGGAGGATGCGGTTCTGGTCCGCTCGGGCCAGGCCTTCAAGGTAGGTGATCGCGACGACGTACCCCTGCTTGCGGGCCTCCGCCGCGGCGGCCTCCGCTGAGGGTGCGATCAGATTCACGCGAAAGAACGAGCCGTCCTCGTTGACGCAGACCACACTGAACCGAACCTGCGGCACGATCGGTGGGGATACGGGGGGCGGTGGGGGCTGCGATTGGCCATCTTCGTTCACGACTGGAGTGTAATCCACCTCGACCGTCTGTTGCGATCGACCCTATCCTCAGGCCGGTCAAGCCCTGATCGCGGTGCCCGTCTTTCCGCCCGTGGACTCGTTTCCACGCGCCGAGGTGTCCCCATGTTCGAGCGTCTCTCCGAAGGTTTCTCCACCGTCTTCCGCAAACTCTCCGGCAAGGGCTCGATCTCCGAGTCCAACATCGCCGAGGCCCTCGCCGACGTCCGCACCGCTCTGCTCGAGGCCGATGTGCAGGTGGACGTCGCCGACGCCTTCATCGAGACCGTCAAGGCCGACTCCGTCGGGCGCGAGGTCACCAAGGCCCTCCAGCCCGGGCAGGAGTTCATCGGCATCGTCCACGACCGCCTCGTGGAGTTCCTCGGCGGCACGCCCGCCGCCAGCGCCGAGGAGGCCCAGGCCCGCATGGCCGCGTCGATGGAAGAGTCGGCGATCATGCACGTCTCCCCCGGCCCGACCGTCATCATGATGTGCGGCCTGCAAGGCTCGGGAAAGACCACCACCTGCGGCAAGCTCGCCGCCTACCTCAAGAAACGCGGCCGCTCCGTCCTCCTTGCCGCGGCCGACCTGCAGCGTCCCGCCGCCGTCGAGCAGTTGCACACCGTCGCCACGCAGGTGCAGCAGATGTCCGGCGGCGCGAGGGTTGAGTTCTACTCCGAGCCCGACAAGGTCGCGGCGTACGGCAACGCCGTCGGCGTGGCCGTGCAGGTCTGCCGGCGCGCGGTGGATCACGCCCGCAAGCAGGGCATCGACACGGTCATCCTCGACACCGCCGGCCGCCTGCACATCAACGACTCGCTGATGGATGAACTCCACCAGATCAACAAGGCCGTCACGCCGCACCAGATCTTCCTCGTCGTGGACGCCATGACCGGCCAGGACGCCGTCACCTCCGCCAAGGCCTTCCACAGCAAACTGGAAGTCGACGGCATCGTCCTTACTAAATTCGATTCGGACACGCGTGGGGGCGCGGCCATCAGCGTCAAGCACGTCACCGGCGCCCCCATCAAGTTCGTCGGCGTGGGCGAGAAACTCGAGAACCTCGAGGCCTTCCACCCCGAGCGGATCGCGACACGCATCCTCGGCATGGGCGACGTGGTCTCGCTGGTGGAGAAAGCCCGCGCGGAGGTCTCCGACGAGGAGGCCGAGGCCCTGCAGGAGAAGTTCTCCAAGGGCGAGATGACGATGGAGGATTTCTTGAAGCAACTCCGCACGCTCCGCCGCATGGGGCCGCTCAAGCAACTCATGGGCCTGCTCCCCGGCGTCGGCGGCGCGCTCAAGGACGTCCACATCGACGACAAACAACTCGACCGCGTCGAGGCCATCGTCCACTCCATGACCCCCGGCGAGCGCCGCCGCCCGGAAACGCTCGACATGCCCCGCCGCCGCCGCGTCGCCAAGGGGAGCGGCACGAAAGAGCCGGAGGTCGGGCAACTCATCAAGCAGTTCTCGACGGTGAACAAGCTCGCCAAGAGCCTCGGCAGCATGGGCGCGCTCGACCGCGTCAAGGCCGTGAAGGAGATGGGCAAGGGAGGGATGGCCGACATGATGCCCGGAGTCAGCGGCCTCCCGGGCTTCCGCAGCAAGGGCTCGACGGCGATGCCGAGCATCAAGAGCAAGTTCAAGAAGCGGAAGTGAGAAGCGAGGGAGTGAGAAGCGACGGGCGCGTGGCACGGGTCGCGGGCATGACGGCTGGAGCGCGTGAGCACCAGCCGCGTCCATCCGCCGGCACGCACCGATCCCACCCCACGCCCCGCGACCCGTGCCGAGACGTCCGATGCGCCCCCCGCCCCCCGTTCACCGCACGGGTCGGCGGGCTCGATTCGCACACGACACGCCACCCCTCGATCGAAGATCCGCGCGACTCATCCCGCACCCACCATGCCGCCGACCCGCGCCACGTCGGGTTGATATGGGCCACCCGCCGGGGCCGCGTTGTCTTTGTCTCCACTTCGTACTTCGTACCTCGTGCTTCGTACTTCCCCCGCCTACGCCGCCTTCTCCCCCGCGTCCTGCAACCGGTACACATACGCCAGGATCTCCGCCACCGCCTCGTAGTACTCCGGCTTGATCTGCTTGCCCACCGGCACACCCGCGTACAACGCCCGGGCCAGCGGGGGACGCTCGACGACGGGGATCTTGTGGGCCGCGGCGATCTCGCGGATCCGCATCGCCATGAAGTCCGCGCCCTTGGCGACGACCTTCGGCGCGGCCATCGTCTTCGCGTCATACTGCAGCGCGACGGCGTAGTGCGTCGGATTCGTCACGATCACGTTGGCCTTGGGGACGTTCGTGTGCAGCCGCTGCAGGGCGATCTGCCGGGCGATCTTCAGGCGGCGGCCGCGGATCTCCGGGTCGCCCTCCATGCTCTTGTGCTCCTCGCGGGACTCCTGGCGCGTCATCATCAGGTCCCTGGTCATCTGCCAGCGCTGGTAGGCGAAGTCGGCGATGCCGATCACGAGCATCACCAGCAGCGTCCAGCCGAGCAGCTTGGTGATGATCACCAGCAGGACCGACCACATGGCCCGCACCTCGAGCTGCGAGAGCGCGACGATCCGTTCCCACTCGCTCATCGACACGCCCACGACCACCAGGCAGAGCATCGTGATCTTGATCACGCCGAGGATCGTCTTCACCACGTTGCGCGTGCCGAATAGCCGCTGGAACCCCTTCATGGGGCTCAGCCGGTCCAGCTTGGGCATGAGCGGATCGAGCGTCGGGTGCCACCCCACCTGCAGGATGTGGGCGACGAGCGTGATGAGAAAGAGCACCACGATGATCGGCGCGGCCACCAGCACCGCCTGCTGGGCCGTCCACCAGCACAGGTCGCCGATCCCCTCGCTGCGGAGCATCTTTCCCGAGTCGCGGTCGTCGAGCAGAAAGCGGATCAGCCCCGCCAGCCCGGCCGTGAGCGGCGCGCCGAAGACCAGCAGCAGGATGAACGCGACGATCAGGTCCGTGCCCGCGCCGAAGTCCGTCGAGCGGGCCACCTGGCCGCGGTCGCGGGCCTCCTCGCGCTTGCGGGAGGACGGTGCTTGCGTCTTTTCGCCAAGGTCTTCGGCCATCGGTCACTCTCGGGAAGGCTTCACCACAGAGGCACAGAGACACAGAGAAGAGAGCGAGAACAAGAGGGTTGAAAGGCGTTCTTGCATTCGGTCTTCACGATCAGTCTCTCTGTCTTCTCTGTGCCTCTGTGTCTCTGTGGTGAGAGTCCCATTCATCTGCCCAGCGACTCCGTCCACCGAACCGCCGCGTTGATCGTCTCCATCGTGCTCCGACCTGTCGCGTGCATGATCCCCGCGACGCCGGCGGCGAGGGCCACCATCGTGATGACCACCTTGATGCTGAAGCCGAGCGACTGGACATTGATCTGGGGGATCGTGCGGGCCAGCAGCGCGGTGGCGATCGTCTCGATCAGGATGATGCACAGCACCGGCGAGCTCACACGCAGGGCCAGCTCGAAACCCGACGCGATCAGGCCGCTGAGCAGGGCCACCGGGGCGAACCCGCCGCCGCCCCCCCCCACCCCCGCGTGCATGATCGGCACGTTCGCGAACGTGTTGGCCAGCGCGACGAAGATCGCCTCCAGCCCCCCCATCATGATGAACAGCACCAGCGCGCCGTATTGCAGGAACTGCCCGAGCGTGTCCGTCTCGACATCCAGCGCGGGGTTATACACCTGCCCGAGCGACATGCCCGCCTGCTGGCCCATCACCAGGCCGCCGAGCTGCACGGCGTACATCGGCAGCGCGGCCATGAGGCCCAGGGCCGCGCCGATGAGGGTTTCGCCAAAGATGGCCGGCGCCAGCGACATCAGGTCGGTGCTCACGGGCGTGTGGTTCACCCGGCCGAGGGCCGGATACACCGCCAGCGCGAACGCGAACGTCAGCAGCGCCCGCAACCGGAGCGGCAAGAGCGAGCTCGACAGCACCGGCGAGAACACCAGCAGCCCGCTCATGCGGAACAGCACGAGCAGGAACGGGCCGACATGGTTGAGCAATGGATCAAGCGAAGGCACGTTGTCTCACTGGGCACTGGGCACTGGGCACTGGGCACTGGGCACTGGGCACTGGCCACTGGGCACCACCCCTACCACCCCGTACACATGCTGACGGTGAACTCCATCAACCGCACCGCGATCCACGGGATCAGCACGACCGCGACGAGGATCATCGCGATGATCTTCGGCACGAACGTCAGCGTCTGCTCCTGGATGCTCGTGATCGCCTGGAAGATGCTGATGACCAGGCCGACGACCACCCCCGCCAGCAGGATCGGCGCGGCGATCTTGAGCGCAATGATCAGCGTCTCGCGGACAAGTTCGATGGTTTGCTGGTCGTACGTCATGGGTGCCTCTACGAGCCGCGAACGCTGTGAGCGGTTCTCTTCTGTGGTGGGTATGCACACCCCGCACTTCGTTCGGGGCTCGTCATCCGAATCCGAACACCCGCACCACCGGCCCCAAGGCCTCGCTCACCGCCGGCGCCGCCGGGTGCGTCACAAACGACCGCAGCAGACTCCCCACCACCAGCGTCCACCCATCCACCAGCACGAACAGCAGGAGCTTGAACGGGAGCGAGATCAGCACCGGCGGGAGCATCATCATGCCCATGGAGATGAGCAGCGACGAGATCACGATGTCGATCACCAGGAACGGCAGATACACCTTGAACCCCAGCAGGAACCCGGTCTTGAGCTCGCTGAGCATGAACGCCGGCACCAGCGAGACCATGTCCACATCATCCGTGGACATCTTTTCCGGCTCGCTCGTGTCCACGCCCCGGTAGTTCAGGATCGTGTACACGCTCGACCAGTTCCCCGTCGCCTCGATCTGGTCGAACATGAACTCGCGGAGGGGCTGCTTGGCCTTGAGCCACAACTCGTCGTAGTCGCGGATCTCGCCGTTGCGATACGGGACCACGGCCTCCTTGTGGATCCGGTCCATCGTCGGCGACATCACCAGCAGCGTCATGAACATCGACAGCCCGACGATCACCTGCGGCGGCGGCAGCGTCTGCGTGCCCAGCGCCTGCTTCACCAGCCCCAGCACGATCATGATGCGCACGAAGCACGTGCACATGAGCATGATCGACGGGGCCAGCCCGATCACCGTCAGCACGACCAGGATGTTGATCGACGACGACAGCCCGCCCTTGGCCGCGCCCCCCCCTCCGCCTCCCGCCCCCCCTCCACGCGAACCCTCGATCGTCTCCCCCACCCGACCCAGGATCGCCAGCGGGTTTGTGTCGGCGCCAAAGTCCTCGTTCGTCGTCGGTGCCGTTGTCGCTCGGGCCGCCGGTCCGTACGTCTCCTGCCCGAGCGCCGGCGCGACCATCCCCACCACCACGGCCACAACGACCATCAGCACTCGGCTCAGTATCCTCATCGGTGCGCCTCCCCGCGAAGCGCGTGCAGGCGTTGACGGATTGCCCCGAACGAATCCGCCCCAGTCGGCGCTTCCAGCGCCTCGAACCGCGGCCGGACCGGCTCCGGCCGCGGAACGAGCTCGGGCCGCACGCTCGCCCGCACCGGCGGGAACTTGTGCACGACCGGCGGCGCCTCCTCGATCTCCGGCATCGCCGCGCCCTCATCCCACAACTCCGCCCGATCACCCGACGGCGTCTGCGACACCCGCCGCAGATCCACGTCCACATGGTCCGCCTCGCTCGCCGCGTGCGAGCGATCGAACGCCCGCAGCAGCGACGTGAACTTCCCCGAGGCCGACCCGCTCTGGTGCTCACCCGCCTTCACGAGAATCGACGCAACCTCCTCCGGCTGGGTGATCTCGCACAGCGTCGTCAGCGTTCCCACGCCCCCGCGAATCCGGGGCGTCGTTTGCGAGAGCAGCAGCACGCGGCAATCGACTTTCAACAGGATCAGCGTCTGCCCGCGTGTCAGCGGATACCGCCCGAGCACTTCCAGCAAGCCCTCCGGCGCCCGTCCGCCAGCACCCAGAGCCCCCGCCAGCCCGCCACCCCTCGCCACCAGTCGCTTCGCGATCGCCGCCAGCCCCACGATCAGGAGCAGCACGACCAGCAGGCTCCCGCTCGTCCGCACCGCCGGGTTGTCCCACATCGCCCCGACCGCCGACTGCGCGGCCGCCTTCGGCTTCCCCTCGGCGTCGGGCTTCGTCACCGCCCGCGTCTGCCGCACCATCCCCAGCGGTCGCGGCCGCAGATCATTCTTGGGCGTGCTCGGTTCCCCGCGCACCGCGTCGGCCGGTCGAATGCTCTCCTTGAGAACGATCGGGGCGCCGCTTCCCGCATTCTCTTCCGCCCCGCTGGCGAGAGTCCCAAGCGATACCGCGATCGCCCCGGCGACCACGACCCGCACCAGCATGTGCCTGTTCCTGCCCCGCACGCGTCGCCTTCCTGGCTTGTTGAACGGGGCTCCGCCCCGCATCCGCACACTACTACCGCAGCCGCCCCCGCACCGGCCCCGCTCCATCCACCACCGGCGACACGATCTCGTTGATCCGCACGCAGAAGTTGTCGTTGAGCACCAGCACCTCGCCCCGGGCCACGTGCCGGTCGTTCACATACACATCCACCGGATCGCCCGCGAGTTTGTCGAGTTCCACCACGCTCCCCTCGCCCAGACGCAGCACATCCTCGACGAGCATCCGCGTCCGCCCCAGTTCGATCTTCACGTTCAGGTTCACATCCGAGAGCAGGTCGATCCCCTCGGGGCGCGGCTGCATCCCGGCCGCGCCGAACGCGGGCAGGCCGAACGGCTGCGGAGTCGGTCCACCCGAAGGTTGTCCATACCCACCGCCCGCGGGCGTGTTCCCCCTCGCCGCCCCGCCCGGAGCGTCGTTGGCCGCACGGGCCGCCGCGATCGCCTGCTGGGCCGACGCCAGCGCGGCCGCCGCGGCATCATCGCCGCCCGTCGCCGACATCACCGGCGTGGTCTCCTGTCGCAACTGGCTGACCGCTTCCTGGGCCGCCCGGAGCGCGGCGGCAACGTCCTCGTCGCCGCCCGCACCGCCCGGCATGTTGGTTCCCGCATCGCTCATCCGCGCACTCCACGCTGCGACCCAAAGTACAGGGTGGGCATCCTGCCCACCGCGCAAACGCCGAAACTCCGCAATCGTCCGAGATCGTCCACCCGCGCACCCGATCCGCACATTTGGCCGACGCCCCCGCCGATATCCGCACCTTCACGCGCAAGAACTGCCGGATTCGCCCCCTTCGCGCCCGACTTCCTACCCTCCCCTCCCATGCCCACAATCCACCCCTCGTCGAGCGTCGCCAAGTCATGCGAACTCGCCGACGACGTGATCATCGGCCCCCACTGCGTCGTTGCCGGGCGCGTCACCCTCGGCCCGGGCGTCCGCCTCGCGGGCTCCAACTACATCGCCGGCGACGTCGGCCCTGTCTGGATCGGGGCCCGCACCCGGCTCTGGCCCCACGCCTGTGTCGGCTACGAGCCGCAGGATTACAAGTTCAACGGTGTCACCGGCGGCGTGGTGGTCGGCGAGGACTGCATGCTCCGCGAGGGGGCCACCGTTCACGCCTCCACCAAGGCCGACAAGCCCACCGTCCTCGGCAACAAGGTCTTCATGATGGTCAACGCCCATGTCGCCCACGACTGTGTCCTCAAGGACCGCGTCGTCATGGTCAACGGCTCCGCCCTCGCCGGCCACTGCGAGGTCGGCTTCGACGTCACCCTCGGTGGCAACGCCGTCATCCACCAGTTCTGCCGCATCGGCCGCATGGTCATGATGTCCGGCGACTGCGCCGTGAACAAGGACGTCCCCCCCTTCTGCATCGTCAGCGAGCGCAACCGCATCGGCGGCCTGAACCTCGTCGGCCTCCGTCGCACCGGCGTCCCACGCGATCAGATCACCGTCATGGGCCGCGCCTTCAAGGAGTATCTCTACCGCCCCATGCTCCGCGAGGAGGTCGTCTCCGGCCTTCGGAGACTCGCGGCCGAGGGTGGCGGCCCGCTCGTATCCGAGATGGCCGACTTCCTCGCCCTCGCCCAGCGCGGCTTCGTCACCGGCTTCGGCAAACCCCCGCGAGGCTCCATCCGCGCCGGCATCGAAGGCGAAGAATAATAACAGAGGCCGGGGCGCAAGCCCGGGCTCGACCCTGCAACACCCGCCGGACCACTCCGTGCATGGGCTTGCGCCCACGCCTCTGTCCGAATACCCTCCCCCATGCCCATCCGCTCCCGACGCGCACGGACGCCGTCGCTCCCCAGCCCCCTTCCCCCGCTCGCCGACCTCGACTCCGGCGCGGCCATGTGCGTCCTCGCCTCCGGCTCCGGCGGGAACTGCTCGGTCATTGTCATCAAACGCGGCGACGTCATGCGGGTCGTGCTCATCGACCTGGGCCTCTCGCCGCGCAAGACGTTCAACCACCTCGCCGGCCTCGGCCTTCGCCCGGACCAGATCGACGACGCCATCGTCACCCACCTCGACGCCGACCACTTCCGCCCCGAGTGGCTGCGATTGCTCCCCCCCCACGCCCGCCTGCGCATGCACGCCCGCCACGCCCGCGAGTTGCGGCTGCTGGGCATGGCGAGCCCGGAGGGTGCGCCGGCGGACGGCCCGACGACCGCCTCCCGCATCGTGGCCTTCGACTCCCCCTTCGTCATCGACGAGGGCATCACCGTCCGCCCCCACATCATGAGCCACGATGAGGCCGGCGTCTCCACCCTCCGCATCGATATGCCGGGCCTGCCAAACGGCGGCTCGCTCGGCTTCTGCACCGACCTCGGTCGCGTCACCGACGACCTGCTCGACCACCTCACCACCGACCACGGCGAGGCCCAAGCCGCCGACGGCCGCACCTGGCACGGCGTCGATGTCCTCGCGATGGAAAGCAACTACTGCCCGCGGATGCAACTCGCCAGCGACCGACCGTGGTTCCTCAAGCAGCGCATCATGGGCGGGCGCGGCCACCTCTCCAACCAGGAAGCCCTCGACGCCGTCCGCGCCATCCGCCCCCGCGAGCATGTCGTCCTCCTGCACCTTTCGCGACTGTGCAACTCCGCCACCCTTGTGGCCGATCTGCACGCCGGGGCCGACTACGCCCTGACCATCGCGGATCAGTTCACGCCGACGCGCTGGATCAACCTGGCGCGCAGCACGCGCCCGTTTGATCGGGTGGTGGCGCGAACGCGCGAAGCCGCAGCATCATCGCTGTTTCATTGAGGACTCAGACTGCGCTGGCCACTTCGTGGTTTGCGGAGTCTTCCGGCCTTGCGGCCGCCGCTCCTGTCCTCAAACTCAGCACCGTCAGATCATCATCCTGGTGCAGACTCCCCACCTGCGCATCGATGTCCGCCGCCAGCCGTCGCATCGCCGTCTCCATGTCCCGCATCGACTCGCCGCGGCGCATCCCCGCAAGGAAGCCGTAGTGCGGCGGGCAGGGGCGGTTGGGGATGTCCGAGGGGGCCGTGTGGCGCGGCGAGAATGCGCCCTCGATCCCGTCGGAGTGCAGCACGAGGAACTCGTCCTCCTCCAGCCGGATCGTCACCTGCTCGTACTCATAGTCGGCGACGACGCCGAGGAGCATTCCCGAGACCTCGACCGGGCGCACGCCGCTGGGCCCGATCCGCAGCGGCGGCGGGTGGCCGGCGCACGCCAGCGTGATCAGCCCCGTTCGCGTGTTCACGATCCCGCTGATCGCCGTGGCGAACCGCGCGGGACCGGCCATGCACTCCTGCAGGCCGTTGTTGAGTCTCGACAGCGCCTCGCCCGGTGGCACCAGCCGGTACCCGGTGGACGTGATCTCCTTGCGCGGCAGCGAGCCGGTGAGAAACAGCGTCATAAGCGCGGCCGGAACGCCGTGGCCCATGGCATCGGCGAGGAAGAACCCGACATGGTGCTCGTCGAGCCGCGACACGTCGTAGGTATCGCCGCTGACAAACCCCTGCGGGCGGAAGAGCACCTGGGCCTCGAAACCCGCCACCGAGGGGAGCGTCTTGGGCATGAAGTCGCGCTGCACCCGTGCCGCCAGCAGCAACTCCTGGTGCAAGCGGTCGATCTCGGCGGAGGTCTCGCCCTGGAAACTCTGGGCCAGTTTCAGGCTCTGCTCCATCGAGCGAACGGCCGTCTGGCGGGCCGCCAGCGCGTAGAGCATCGCCGCGCTGCCGGCGGGATTGGCGTTCATCGGCTGCACGATCACCGCGCCGGGGTGGAACTCTTCCAGTCGCGCCGAGCGTTCGTGGACGAGCAGGAGCGTCGGGATCATCGACTGCTGGAACAGGTCCAGCACGCGGCACATGAGCGATTCGTTCCCGCCCGCGTCGTCCTGCTCCCCGCCGCGCGGCATGGCGAGCACGGCCGCGTCCCACCGGTTCTGGGCCTTGCCGCTCTCGGCCGCGGCCATGGCGTCGCCGGGCGTGACGGGCTCGAGTTTGGGCAGGGGCAGGCCGTGGGGCCAGGCGCGCGCGATCGGCTCCCACCAGTGGCCGGCCTCCGTGGACCCTTCGGTGATGAGTGCGATGCAGTGGTTCCGCATGCTGGGCGCCGGGGCCGGGGCGGGCGCACCATTCTCGGACCATCAGCCTTCGCCGCGCCTCGGTAGGCCCAGCATCGGTCTACCGAGCCATCCGCTTGAGGGCGTCCACGTCGAACTCGACCTTCTCGCCCTCCTGGATCCCCAGTTTCTGAATGGTCCCGGGCTTGAGTTCGATGACGAAGGATGTCGAATACCTGCTCGGGTAGGCCGTGGCCGTGATCCGCCGCTCGTAGGCCTCGTTGTACGTGTCGTCCTCCCCCTCGTCGGGACCTCGCGGGGGCAGGGCTTTCATCGTGTACGTCGTCAACACCCGTCCCCCGCCGTCGAGATAGAGGATGTCGAGGTCGCTCGGGCAATCACGCATCACGAAGCTCATCGGCCCCCACTGCGAGCGTGGGAACGTGAAGATCATCCCGCCGTCGTCGGGGATCATGGCCTCGGTCCGCCCGCCCATGCCGCGGTTGCGCTTCGTCGCATCCGCGGCGATCTCGAGCTTGAACGCCTTGCCGTGGATCACCGCGTTTGCCACGGTGCCATTGACGGCCGGCGGCGCGGCGTTGTCGCACCCGTGCAGCGTTGAGTGCAGCATCACCACCATCGCCCACATCGCCCACATTCTTGGGGTCCTCATCTTCGGGCCTGCGACCGCAGCCATGCATCATCCTCGCTCGTGAACGTCACCTCGCCTCGGGGCATCGTAGCCGGATCGAACCGGTCCATGAACTCACGGGCGTTCATGGGACTTCTCGCCGCGCCGGGGATGGACCACGCCGCCATCAACCCCACCACCGCCTCCGCGGGAACGCCCGCCTGGCGGTAGGTGTCGATCCGAGTATCGCCGTGCCGCTTGGCCAGGCGCCTGCCGTCTGTGCCGATGACCAGCGGCAAGTGCCAATGGGCGGGTTCATTCTGGTGGCCCAGAGCACGCCGGAGGAGCATCTGGCGGGCGGTGGAGTCCAGCAGATCGTCGCCTCGGATGATCTGATCTACGCCTTGACGCTCGTCGTCCACGACTACCGCGAGTTGGTAGCTCGGCTGGTCGCGCTTGGTCCACAGCACGAAGTCGCCGACGATTCGGGACGGGTCGAACGCCTTTGGCCCGGAGAAACCGTCGGTGAAACGGACCTCGCCCGCCGGGCAGAGCAGTCGCCAGTTGGCCTGCTTCGGAGACGCGTCGAAGTCGTAGGACTGGCCCGCTGTGGCCGGGCGAAGCGCGGCGGGAAACGGCGTCTCGTGGGCGCCCTCCTGCGGTGCGCTGGCCGCGGCTTCGATCTGCGTCCGGGTGAGGTCGCAGGGATAGGCATGGCCCTTGGCGGCGAGGGTTCGCAAGGCGGCGCGATAGGGGTCAAGATCGGCAGACTGAACGAGCGGATTGTCGGGCGGGCCGACCTCCGGCGGGTCCCAATCAAGGCCGAGCCACCGGAGGGTCTCGATCAGGCCCGACGCCGCATCTGCCTTGATGCGCGGCGTGTCCATGTCCTCGATGCGGAGGATGATCCGCCAACCGAGGCTGCGGGCCATGGCCCAGGTAATCAGGAACGTGCGGGCGTTGCCGAGGTGGAGCGCGCCCGTGGGAGAGGGGGCGAGCCGGGTGGTGTGGTGTCGGTTTGGGGTGGGCACGCTCATCGGCGGAGTTCACGGGGGGACGATACACTCGACCCATGGACAAGATGACCGACGAGCAGGTGCTGGGAGCCCTGAAGGGGGCACCGGACTGGGCCGAGACCGGCGGGCAGATCCACCGGACGTTCCAGTTCAAGGACTTTGTCGAATCGATGAAGTTCCTCAACGCCGTGGCGGAGTACGCCGAGAGCGTGCAGCACCACCCCGACATCCTGATCCGCTGGAACAAGGTAACGCTGACGGTGAGCACGCACGACGCGGGGGGGATCACGGAGAAGGACTTTGCGCTCGCGGCGAAGGCCGATGAGCTCGCGTGCGGGTTCCTGCCCGCCGCGCCGGCCAAGGTCAAGAAGGCGAAGAAGTAGGCGCTCGACCGACGGGCGACTCAACATCCGGCCAGCCAGGCGTTGATGAAATCGAAGATGTCGGCGACCTCGAGAGCACCCGAGGTGTTGAAGTCCGCGCTGGGCGAGCCCCCGAGCCAGGCGTCGAGGAACGCGAAGATGTCGTTCACCGTCAGGCCGCCGGAGCCGTCGAAGTCGGCCGGGCACGCGGCGGAGCACGCGGTGATTTGGGGGGCGAGGACGCACGGGACGAAGCAGAAACTGGCGCAGAAGTCCAGGTCGCCTCGCAGGCGGGCGCGGGTGCCCACAGGCGGGGACGCGGTGTTGGGAAGCACCTGCTGGCCTCCGCCGTCGGGCTGGAACAGGACGCAGCCCTCCAGACCCATGACAAGCGTGCCGCACTGGTCGTACGGCGTGCCGGGGGCTGTCGCGGCCGCGAGGGCCGCCAACGTGAGCCCAATAGTCCGGGGAAACGTTCGATTCATCTCAGGCCCTTGCGCGCAAACGCGTCGGTGTGACGCGATAGAGCCATTATGGACAGCCGACAAACCAGGCGTTGACATAGGCGAAGATGTCCTCGACCTGCAATCCGCCAGTACGATCGAAGTCGGCCCTCGGATCGCCGGCCAACCACGCCGCGAGAAAATCGAAGATGTCCTGGACCCCCGCCGCACCCGAACAGTTGTAGTCCGCCCGACAGATGCTGTAGCGGCCGACTTGAGCAGAGACCATATCGCCGGTCCTGACAAAGCCTCCGCCGAAGATCAGGTCGCCGTCTGGAAGCGTGGAAACTATCCCGGCCCCTGCGTCGGTGCCCGGGCTGAAAGCGGACCACGTCGATCCGTTCCAAACTGCAAGTCCGCCAACGGGGGTTCCTCCTGCGTTCAGGAAACTCCCAGCCACAATCACACTTCCGTTGGGCAGAATCTCCATTGAGGAGACGCCGCCGCTGGTTCCGGCACCAAGTGCGGACCACGCCGCGCCGTCCCATCGGGCGATATTGAACGCGGGCACTCCCCCCGCGCTCGCGAATTGACCGCCGGCGAGCAGACCGCCACCCGGTTGCACCTTCAGCGCGCCAACGGAAGCATTTGAGTTTCCCATTCCTGAGCCAAATGGATTCCAGGTCAGGCCATTCCACCTTGCGATCTTGGCGATTGGATTACCCCCGGAGTTATTGAAACGGCCTCCCGCTACGAGATCGCCGTTTGGCATCTCCGCAAGTGCCTGGACGGTGCCGTCAAGCCCAGCTCCCAAGGTCGACCAAGCCTGGCCGTTCCAGAGGGCGATACGACTGGCGGGGCTGCCTCCTGCCGTGGTGAACTGTCCGCCGACAAGAACGCTCCCGTTGGAAAGAGTCAACAACGTTGATACCGACCCATTCAACCCCGAGCCGAGTGGTTCCCAAGATGCACCATTCCACCGTGAGATGTAGGCGATCGGACTGCCGCCCATGGATGTGAACGCTCCACCGGCGATGAAGGTGCCATCGGGAAGCGCCGTAACAGCGTGCACGACGCCGTTCGCCCCCGATCCAAGAGCAGACCAAGCCTGTCCATTCCAGCGAGCGATCTGTCTTGCAAGGACATCGCCCGCCGAAACGAAAATCCCTCCCACAACGAGGTTGTTGTCTGGAAGCGCGGCCAGACAGAATACGGCAGCGTTGATACCGGTGCCGAACGACGACCATGCCTGCCCGCTCCAACGAGCCACCCGCGACGCCGGGAGCAAGTCCCCGGTAAGCGTGAAGTCGCCCGCGGCGACCACTTCGGCGTCGGGAAGCGACGCGAGCGCGTAAATTAAGCCAGCTCCGAACCCCGGCCCCATCGGCGACCATTCTGTTGAGTTCCAACGGGCGATTCCCGTGAGCTGAGGACCACCCGGCAAGCCAAAGTGGCCGCCGGCGATCAGGACGCCCTGCGGGAGGACCATGATCGAGTACACCGTTGAGGTCAATCCGCTACCAATCGCGGACCATGACGTGCCGTTCCAAGTTGCGATGTTCGTCGCCCCGGTCAGCACTGTGCCAGCGTAGACAAACGAGCCGCCTACTACGACCTCTCCCGTCGGGAGTGTGGCGAGCGCGTACACAGCAGCGCCGCCGGTTCCGCTCCGCACTCCGGAGCCCAGGGGCGACCAGTTCGCACCGTCCCATCTCGCGATGCAGTTCACGCTCACCCCTCCGGCGGAGAAAAAGATACCCCCTGCGACGATGTCGCCGTTCGGTAGGGAGGCCAGAGCAAGGACGGTTCCAGATATTCCCGTGCTCAACCTCGACCATGAAGTTCCATCCCAGCGGGCAATGTTGTTCACGACCACAGACCCCGCGGTAGGTATGCTCCCGCCGACGACAATGTCCCCATTGGGAAGGACGCTCACGGCGCGTACAAATCCGGAGAGGCCCGGAGCAACTGGTGACCAGACCGCCCCGTTCCACTTTGCCAGACCGGTCGCCGCAACGCCTCCGGCGGAAGCAAACTCACCGGCAACGAGTAACTCGCCAGAAGGCAGTTCTGACAGGGCGTACACAATGCCATTGGTTCCTGTGCCGAGCGAAGTCCATCGAGTTCCGTCCCATGCCGCGATATTCGACACAATCGAAGAACCCGCGACCTTGAAATCGCCGCCGACCACAAGTATGGCCGGTTGGGGTCCGGGTCCATCGGGATCCCACGCCTTGGCCGCATAGGCGACGCCGTTCAGGCCAGGAATTCCGGAGCCGGCGACCCAGTGCCCCGCACACTGTGCGTGCGCGTTCGGGACGGGCAGGAGCATCGCGGCGCTCGCGACAAGGAGCACCACACGCAGCACCCGAACCGACAGTCCGGTGAGGCCGCTTCGATCTCGCTGACGTGCGGCCACGATGGCGCCCTCCTTGGATGTGCTACTTGAGCTCGACGTTCCAATACGCGTCGTCGAGGAACGCCTTCCACGAGTGGTAGCGGTCCTGGCCGAGGCGGATGGAGATGAGCGGGTTGCGCCTGGGCTTGACGGGGAGGCGGATCATCTTCATGTGGGCCTGGTCGGGGGTGCGACCGCCCTTGCGGGCGTTGCACTTGATGCAGGCGCACACGAGGTTCTCCCACGAGTCGCCGCCGCCTTGGGCCCGGGGAAGGACATGGTCGATGGAGAGTTCGTTGGTGGGGAAGTTGCGCCCGCAGTACTGGCACTGGTTGCGGTCGCGGGCGAAGAGGTTGCGGCGGTTGAGCTTGACGATCTGGGCGGGGAGGCGGTCGTAGCCCAGAAGGCGGATGATGCGGGGCACGACGATGTCGAACCGGACGGTGCGGATCCAGTCGTGCGAGCCGGGGCCGCTGGGCGCGTCGGGCTCGAAGGCTTTTTGGAGCTGGGAGAGTTCCGCCCAGGACTCGAAGTCGTAGCTGAGGTACTTGCCGTTCTCGACGTGGATGATCTCGGCGATATCGCGGCAGATGAGGCTGAAGGCCCGGCGCGCGGAGATGACTCGCACGGCCACGAAGGCCTTGTTGAGGACTAGCACCTTGTAATCGAGGGCGGAGGCGACGCCGCTCGCGTGGGCCATGCCGATGAGCGAGCCGAGGGGGAGGGAGGCCGCGATCCCGGCCGATTCCGATAGTGCGGCCGCCTCATCGACGGAGGCGGAAGGGCGCTGGAGACGGGGTCTGCCGCGTGAACTGCTCATGGAACGCTCGGGGACCACCGTTAGGCGGGACCGGTGAAGCGAAGGCGGAGGGCCGAGGGGAGAAGGAAAGGAGCGGGGCCCACCGTAGTGTGTAGTCTGGTTGGGTAGAGTCCAGACGAGTTGATCTGTGGGCAATGATATCGGACGAATGGGTGCGGGGCGAATGGGGGGTTTGGGGCTCTATGGCCGAGTGGATCAGAGAGTATGCGTGGCTGGGGTGGTATCTGACGGCGGCGTCGGTGGCGATGTTCCTTGTCACGCTGCTGGCGGTGCCGGCGGTGCTGGTGCGGATCCCGGCGGACTATTTCCGGCGGGAGCGTCGGGCGGTGACGCCGTGGAGAAACCGGCACCCGGTGCTCGGGTGGACGGTCCGGGTCGGCAAGAGCGTGGTGGGATGGGTGCTGGTCGCGGCGGGGATCGCGATGCTGGTGCTGCCGGGGCCGGGGTTGGTAGCAATCCTCGTGGGGATCATGCTGGCGGAGTTTCCGGGGAAGTTCCGGCTGGAGCGCTGGATCGTGTCGCGGCCGCGGGTGCTGAGAGTGGTCAACCGGCATCGGCGGACGCGGGGCGTGGAGGAGTTGGGGGTGTGAGGAGCCTCACGGGCAGCCCGCGAACCAGGCGTTGAGGTAGTCGAAGATGTCCTGAACATCGAGCACGCCGCTCTGGTTGAAGTCCGCGGCGGGGACGGCGGCGAACCAGCCGTTGAGAAAGTCGAAGATGTCCTGCACGGTGAGCGTTCCGCTCTGGTTGAAGTCGGCGTGGATGCAGACATAGACGGTGACGGCCACAGGATCGCTGGGCGTGGAGCCGCAGGGGCTGGTGAGCACAACCGAGTAGTCGCCGGAGTCGGCGATCCCGGCCTGCGTGATGGTGAGCGTGGGCGTGAGCGAGCCTTGGATCCGGGCGTCGTCGGCGAGGGGCTGGACGCCCTTGAACCACTGGAATGTGAGCGGATCGGCGCCAGCGCCCATGACGCGGAGTTGGAGCGTGGTAGTCTCGGCTTGCGACTGCGGCAGGGGCTGAACGTCCACCACGGGCAGGCAGGGATAGGGGACGAGCTTGTAGATCGTGCCCGTGTAGATGGAACAGAGATAGAGCTCGCCGGCGGTGTCCTCGCCGAAGGAGGCAACAAGGGGGGCGGGGCGGGTCTCTCCGGCGGGGATGAACTGGGCGGTACGTTCGGTGAGTTCGGCGGCCTGTCCCCCGACGAAGCGGAACGAGAAGTACTTGGACCTGACAAAGTCTCCGAAGAAGTAGAGCCCCGCGAACTCGGGGATCGCCGCCCCGCGGTAGACATAGCCGCCGGTGATGCTGGCGACCGAGGGATGCGATCCCTCCCAGACGGGGGGAATGAGAGCGGGGTTGTTGCAGTCGCACTGGGTGGGGCCGAGGCAGTGGTTTCCTTCCATGCAGGGCCAGCCGTAGTTGCGCCCGCCGGGGCCGGCCGCGGGCTCGACGTCGATTTCCTCCCAGCTGCCGTTGCCGACGTCGCCGAAGTAGAAGTCGCCGGTGGTGCGGTCGAAGGAGGCCCGCCAGGGATTGCGGACGCCGTAGGACCAGATCTCGTCGTCGCCGGCGAGGTTCACGAAGGGGTTGGAGGCCGGGACGTGGTAGTTGCGGTCGGGGTCGGCCGGGAAGTCGTCGGAGGATGGGTCGATGCGGAGGACCTTGCCGAGGCGTTCGCCCGTGAGGCTTTGGGCGTGGCCCGCGAAGTCCGGGGTGGCGCCGGTGTCGCCGTCTCCGGAGGTAATGTACAGGTAGCCGTTGGTGGGGCTGAAGCCGATCCAGCCGCCGTTGTGGCCCAGGGGTCGGGGATAGCGCCAAATGACGGCCGCGCTCTGGGGCTCGGCGATGAAGGCCCCATCGGTGCGATCGATGTGGTAGCGGACGAGGTTGACGAAGCCGTCGAGGGAGTTGTAGTTGATATAAAGGAAGCCGGTGGTGGCGAAGGCAGGATCGAAGGCAAGGCCGAGGAGTCCGTTGTCGTTCTCGGTGCTGACCCGATCGGCGATGTCGAGGACGCGAACCGGGTCGGCCCCACCGGACTGAGCATCCAGCGCGTAGATCACGCCCGGGCGCGAGGCGGCGATGATGCGCTCGGAATCGCCGGGAGGAGCGGTGACGAAGATGGGCTGGGGGACATCGCGCGAGAAGCGGACCAGGCGTGCGGGGGGAGTGGCGAGAGCGGCCGCCGCGCTGCATAGCACAGCGGCCCCGGTGAGGGTGCGAATGAGTGGAGTGATCACACAACAAACTACGGACCAAAGCCGCGGTTGGATTTCACAAAGAGCCGACCCGAGGCAAAAAACCGCGATTCAAGGTCCCAGAAGCCCTCGGAACAACTCAACGAAGGCGGTCGGCCCGAATACCCCCGTGGCTTGGGCCCGGAGCGATAGCAAGCGACCACAGCCCCTTCGGGCTCGGCTCAGGTATGTCAGTGCCGAAAATGCCTGACGCCCGTGGTCATGCAGGTGACGCCGTGGGTCTGGCACAGGTCGAGCGTCTCCTGGTCGCGCTTCGAGCCGCCGGGGTGGACGATCATCGAGACACCCGCGTTGATGAGCAGCTGCGGGCCGTCGGGGAAGGGGAAAAAGGCGTCGCCGACGGCGATGCTTCCCCTCGCGAGCGGACCGGCCTTCTCGATGGCGAGGCGGCAGGCGGAAACGCGGTCAACCTGGCCCGAGCCGAGGCCGTAGAGGCGGGTGGCCGAGTCCGTCCGGTTCGGAGAGCCGGACCCACCCAGGACTATGGCGTTGCTGGTGACGAAGCGACAGAGGGTCTCGAGGATCTGGGCGGCGTGGAGTTGGGCGTCTGAGGGTTTGGGGCCGGCGGCGTGGTGCCAGATCGGGGCGGCGGAACCGGCCGCGGAGCGACCGGGCCACCCGGAGTCGCGGTCCTGGACGAGCATGCCGCCGGGGATGGACTTGTAGTCGAGCTTGCGGGCGCTGGAGGGGAGGCGGCTGCCCACCGCCAGCAGGCGGACCTGCGTCCAGCGTTCGCGGAGAAGGGCCAAGGCGTCGTCCGAGAAGGACGGCGCGACGATGACTTCGAGGAAGTTCTTGGGGTCGGCGATGACCTTCGCAGCAGCGAGATCGATGGGGGTGGAGCAGGCGAGGATGCCGCCGTAGGCGGCGAGGGGGTCGCCGGCGATGGCCGCGCCGATGGCTTCGTGGGTTGTGCTGGCGACGGCGCCACCGCAAGGATTGGTGTGCTTGATGACGACGGCGGCGGAATCACGGCTCTGGAGAGCCGTGCCACCGGAGAGCCGTGCCAGGGCCTTGACGACCTCGAGGGCGGCCGCGGCATCGTTGATGTTGTTGTAGCTGAGCTGCTTGCCGTGGAGCTGCGTGGCGTTGGGAATGGTCTGGCCGGTGCTTGCGGGGTCGCGATAGAGGGCGGCTTCCTGGTGGGGATTCTCTCCGTAGCGGAGCTGGTCGAGCTTGGTGTAGCGAAGGTCGAGGACGGACGGGAAGGCCGTCGGGGCGCGCCGGGAGAGGTAAGAGGCGATGGCCGCGTCGTACTCGGCCGTGCGGGCGAACGCGGCGGCGGCGAGCTCGGCCCGGGTCTCCGGAAGGGTGTCGGGGGGGCGGGGAGACCCCCCTCGCTTGCGCTCGGGGCGCTGCTCGGTGGCGGGCTCGGGAGCGTCCATCTCCTGGATGACGCGATCGTATTGGGAGGGGGAGGTGAGGACGGTGACGAAGCGGTGGTTCTTGGCCGCGGCACGGAGCATGGCGGGGCCGCCGATGTCGATGTTCTCGATGGCGGTCTCGTAGGAGACGTTCGGGTCGGCGATGGTCTGCTGGAAGGGGTAGAGGTTGATGCAGACCAGATCGATGGGATGGAAGTGGTGCTTGGCGAGGAAGGCGGTGTGCTCGGGGTTGTCGCGCAGGGCGAGGAGGCCGGCGTGGATGGCGGGGTGGAGCGTCTTGACGCGCCCGTCGAGACCCTCGGGGAACTGCGTGACGGTCTCGACGGGGGTCACGGGGATGCCCGCGGCGGCCAGGGCCTTGGCCGTGCCCCCGGTGGAGAGAAGGGTAACGCCGCGGGCGATGAGGGCGCGCGCGAAGGGGAGGAGGTCGGACTTGTCGGAAACGGAGAGGAGGGCGCGGCGGATGGGCATGGGAAATCGTGAATGGCAAATGGCAAATCGGACAGGACCGAGGCGGAACCGGGGGCTCCGCTGGGACGATGGTACTCAAAAACGGGGAGGGGGGCACGGGCAAAGAAACCAGCCCACCACGCAACAAACTCGGGCGGGATGCCCGTGGGACGGTCACTTGGGGGCGAGCTTGGAGACCAGACCCGTGGTGCTGACGGCGTAGAGGTTGCCGTCGGTGAAGGCGTCGGGCTTGAGCATGGTGACGCCGGGGAGCTTGACGGCCTCGACAATGACGCCGTCCGCGGGCTGGAGGGTGTAGACGGTGGAGTCGGCGGCGTTCCAGACGACGAGGCGCTTGTTGCGGAGGCCGATGAGCACGCCCGAGACCTTGGGATTCGACCAGAGGACCTTGCCGTTTGCGGAATCGAAGCACGTGAGGCCGCCCATGACCTCAACGGTTGGGGTCTTGATGCGGGCCGAGGCCCGGGCGTCGTTGGGTTCGGCCTCGCCCATGTCGCAGTACACGCGCCCGTCGTGGTAGGTCGGCTTCTGGCGGAGGGGCTGGCTGGTGCGCTTGCGCCAGAAGGGGACCGCGCCCTCGGACGAGTAGGCGTAGAGGGAGTGGTCGGTGGAGGCGATGTACAGGGCCGTGTCGGAGGAGGCGATGGACGCGCCGGGGCCGGAGAACATCTTGGCACGCCCCTGGGAGAGGCCGCTCAGGCCGTCGAGGATGACGAGTTCGCCGGTGGTGGAGCACAGCGCGACGCGCCCGGAGGAGGTGAGGATGGGATCGGTCGCGATGGAGCCGCCGAGGCCGGTGGCCCAGGCCCGGAAGCCGTTGAGGAGGAGGTGGCCGAGGACCTGTCCGTTCGCGCACCCGTAGACGAGGATATCGCCGACCCGCGCGGGGCGGGTGTTCACAACCTGCTGGAGTTGCTGCTTGTTCTTGAGCGTCCCGGTGGCGATGTCGTAGAAGTAGATCTCCGACTCGCTGGAGACAAGCAGACGGTCGTCATTGCGGAGGATGCCGACAAACTTGGTGAGGCGGCCGGCGACCTGGTCGGACCAGCGGGCGGTGCCGGAACGCGACTCGAGAACACTGACGACGCCGGCGGATTCCTGGGCCACGACGATGTCGTCGAAGATCTCGAACTGGGTAATGTGCTCGCCGGGGAGCATGGTGGGGAAGCCGCGCCACTCCAGGCGATAGCCGAGTTTGGCGTAGTCGTCCAGGAGGATGGGCGTGGACTTGGCTCGCTCCGTGGCGGATTGGGGTTGCGGGCGCGCGGGGCCGTCGGCCGAGCAGCCGGCGAGGGGCCCGACGGCGCAGGCGAGGGAGGCCGCGCAGGTAAGGGCGCGCCTGCAGGTTGAGGCGAGAACGCGGGGGCGGGTGTCGGGGCGGGGGGTCATCATCCGGAACGTTCCTGTTGGGCCCACAAGGGAGAAGGGGCGGTAGGGTACCACGGTTGAGGGCCGTGTGCTTGGCGGAGCGGATTTGTGAGGGGAATGGAGGGGATGGTGGATACTGTGGGGGCGATGTTCACGGGCTTGGTACAGGCCGTGGGGACGGTACGGAGCGCAGCGCGGCGTGGGACGGGGATGCTGCGCCTCGGGGTGGCCACCGGGCGATGGGGGTACGCAAAGAAGGCCAAGGTTGGGGATTCGGTGAGCGTGACGGGGGTGTGCCTGACCGGGGGGGGGCGGGGGGAGTGGGGGTTGGAGTTCGATGTGGTGGCCGAGACGCTGCACAAGACGCGCCTGGGGGAGTTGGGCGTGGGCGATCGGGTGAACTTGGAGCACGCGGCGACGGCCGCGACGTTTCTGGGCGGGCACATCGTGCAGGGACACGTGGATGGGGTGGGGCGGGTGAAGCGGGTGCAGAGCGGGGAGGACTGGCGGGTGTGGGTGGATGTGCCGGCGGGGATTCGGAGGTATGTGGTCAGCACGGGGTCGGTGTGCGTGGAGGGAGTGAGCCTGACGGTGGCGGGGGTGACCAAAGGCGGGTTCTGGGCCGCGCTGATTCCGGAGACACTGTCGAGGACGACGCTGAGCAGGCTGGGGGTTGGTGATGCGGTGAACGTGGAGTGCGACGTGATCGCAAAGATGGTGGAGCGAGCGATCAAATCGCAAGTCGCAAATGGCAAACCACAAGTCAGGAAGAAGAGGAAGGGGTAGTCGGAGGATTGGCTTTGCGCTATGCGTTTTTGCTGTGCGCTTCTACCATGAGAGTGCTTGGCATCGATCCTGGATTGCGGCTGACCGGGTACGGGTGCGTGGAGAGTGCGCCCGGCGCGGGGCGCGGACGGCGGCATGCGGGGGGACCGGACGCGGTGCTGGTGGAGGGCGGGGTGATTCGGCTGAACGCGAAGACGACGGTGTCGGCGCGCTTGGCGGAACTGGACGCCGACTTGCAGGAGATCATCGAGCGGCTGAGACCGGATGTGGTAGCGGTGGAGAAGCTGTACGCGCACTACAAGCACCCCACCACGGCGATCGTGATGGGGCACGCGCGGGGGATCGTGCTGCTGGAGATCCAGCGGGCCGGACTGCGGCTGGTGGAACTGGGCGCCACCGAGGTCAAGAAATCCCTGACCGGCAACGGACACGCGAGCAAGGAACAGATGCAGCGCGGGGTGGCGGCGCAACTGGGGCTGAGGGTGGTGCCGAAGCCCGCGGATGTGGCGGATGCGATCGCGATAGGGTTGTGCGGGCTCAGGCGCGGGTGAAAGGCGCGCGGTGCAAGCCGCCGATGGCCACCGGTGGCCGGCGATCGGGGCTCGCCAGGGGCTTTGCGCCGGCGAATGCTGTCAATTCGTGACTTCCCTTGGCGAGCGGCACCGCATGAGGCAGAGTTGTCTGCCGGGCGCGAGCGCGCCGGGTCTGAGGATGGAGCCTCCAGCAGCAGGGAGACGGCGGGTTGGGGCAGGGGGGAAGGGGGAGGAACGGGGGAGGGTGGGGGGGGGGGGCGGCGGGGGGGGGTGGGTGGGGGTGGGGGTGGGGGGGGGGGGGGGGGGCCGCGCTGGGCGCGCCGCCGAACGACAACTGCGCTTCGGCGACGGTGATCACCGCGCCGGGGCTGAACACGTGGGTGACGGTGCAGGGGTCGTCGGCCGGGGCGACGCTGGAAACGCCCTCGGGGTGCGGGACCGACGATCAGTTGGATGTGTGGTTCACGTTCACGGCGCCGGTGGCGGGGCGGTGGTACTTCAACACCGTGGGGAGCGTGCTCTACGACACGACGCTGGCGGCGTATGCCTCCTGCGGCGGGGCCCAGCTGGCCTGCAACAACGACATCGACTTCGACAACTTCGTCTGGCAGTCGGCGATCTCGCTGCCGATGTCGGCGGGGCAGACCATCAAGCTGCGGGTGGCGGGGAACGACAACGACGAAGACCTGGTCACGATCAACGTCGTGGGGCTGGCCTCGAACGCGCTGAACGTGTGCGCCACGGCGGAGACGATCACGCTCAACGTGCCCAGGGGCGGAACGAACATGGAGGCGACGACGGACTTCTCTCTTCCGGTGACTCTGTGCGGAGGACTCACCGGAGGGCGCGGCGGGTTCGACGTGTTCTACGCGTTCACGCCGGACTCGACGCGGATGTACACGATCTCGGCGTGCACGACCAACTTCGACACGGTGCTCGCGGTGCTGCGCGACTGCACGGGCTCGGCGGCGAGCGTGGTGGCGTGCAACGACGACAACTTCGCGTCCTGCGGAGCGGTCTTCGGGTCCTCGCAGATCACCGATGTGACGCTGTCGGCTGGGGTGCGGTACCTGGTCCGCCTGGCGGGATTCGACTACGAGCCCGCGGACAGAGGGAACTACACGCTGGTGGTGGGGGCGACGGGGGCGGGGATCTGCTGCCGCGGGGCGACGTGCGTGCCGCTGACCACGGACAACTGCTTCCCCTCGGGCCACGCCGGGGCGGTGCAGCGGTACCAGCAGGTGTGCAACCCCGCGAATCCGGTGACCCCGTGCTGCCACGCCGACTACAACAAGGCGGATGGCGTCACGGTGCTGGACATCTTCGACTATCTCAACGACTGGTTCACCGGCAACCCGGCCACGGTGCCCGGTGGCAACGGGACGGGGACGCCGACGGTGCAGCACATCTTTGCGTATCTGAACCTGTGGTTTGCCGGATGTTGAGCGAAGTTCGGGAGCATGCGCGAAGGGGAATATGGGTTTGGCGCGCTACTCTGGGGGAACGGATGGCGAGGGTGGGGTTTTCTCGGCCGCGAGTTTGTCGAGGCTCTTGAGGAGTTCGGTGACGCACAGGAGGGTGAGGCTGGTGGCGTCGGTGGGCAGGGAGTTGTCCCAGACGGCAGCGCGGATGCCGCCGGTGGCCTGCTCGGGATTCGGATACATCCAGGCGCTCGCGTCGTCCACCTGGAGTTGGCGGAGGTAGCGCATGGCGAGAAGGAGGTTTGCGATCTCGCGGGGGCGCTCCTCGGCGGTGGTGAGGCGCGGGTCGCCGAGCATGGTGGCGATGAAGGCGAGGGGGCGGACGCATTGCCAGGTTGGGTAGGGGTTGCCTCCCCCCCCACTCCCCCGACTCCCTCCACTGCCGCCCTCGGCCAGGCCGCTGGTGAAGACGATGCCGCCGATCATGTCCTGGGTGTCCTCGGTGGCGGTGAGGGGGGTGAGTTGGTGTTGCCAGACTTGGTCGCGCATGCGACGGAGGGCGAGGGCGGTGGGCAGGCCCGGAGGCGCAACAGCCTGGACGCGGGCTTCTTGAGCAACGCTCCGTGACTGGGCCAGGTCGGCCCATCCCAGCCAGGGCATCAGAATTACAAGTCTGCCCTCCGGAGTTTCGGAGTAGATCGAGCGCAGCATGGACTCGGTCTTGGAGAGTTCGGGGGATCCGATCTCACGCGGCATGCCAAGCGCGGCCATGACCAACATCGGTTTGAGCGGTCCCGGAACGACGCTGGGGTTGAGCGCTGCGACAAGCGACTGGGATTCCGGATCGTCAGCCCAATCCCGCAACGCTTCGCCGAACATCGTAAATCGCAGGGCTGCGCACGCTCGCACTTCGAGGATATCTCTCTCCTTGCGAGGGTCCGAAATCGATGGAGCAAGCAGGAGATACATCGCTGGCGCCGCGGACACTCCGCTCGTGCCTGCATAGGCGGCTGCGCGGACAAAGAGCCATCGCGGGTTTCCAAACGCATCGGCTCGAAGGCCCCCCTGTCCAAGCAGCTCACGGTATTGCTCGACGGCGTAGGCCGCTACAAGTTGGTCCAGCGCCGGAGCTGGGGTTGCATCGGTTTCGGCGCCGGGACGAAGGTTGGCAAGCATGTGGCGCTCGCCCTTGGCATCCGCGGGCAGAAGTCTGGCGACGAGATGATCGGCGAGCTTGCGGGCGAACTCGCGGAGTTCCTTGGACGAGGGCTGCTGGTTGGCGGGAATAAGCCGTTCGCCACGGTAGAGCAGGCCGGCTGCTGATTTCGGCGTGGCCTGGGCCGCGTGGGTGGTTCGGAATGTATAGAAGCGCAGGTGATGTCTGTCGCGGACTTTCTTGGGGTCTTCGAGCGCGGCCGCGCCGCCGCCTTCGCCGATGGTTTGGGCGATGGCGCTGCCGAGGGCGCGATGGGGGAGGGTGCTCGTGAGGAGCATGTGGGAGGGGAAGATGGATTGGAGAGTGATGGTGGCCGTGCCCGGGCTTGCGCCCGGGCCTCTGTTGGCCTTGACGGCGACGCCGTCGAGGCCGGGGCGGAGGAGCATCTCTGCGTCGTCCCAGGTATTGGGCTCGATGGCCGAGAGGGGGCCGGCGAGTTCGAGGCTGAGGGTGATTTCCTGCGCGGTCTGCTTGATGGCCTCGTCGCGGAGGGCGTCGTTGGGGACGCCGAGTTTGGGTTCGGCCTGCTCAATGGCCTGTGCGAGCACGCGCCGCAGGACCTCGGGGGATGCCGCGTTCTCGGCGAACGGGTCGGGGGACCACGCGACAGCACGGGCGATGACCTGGCCGCGGAGTTGGAGCGTGAGGCAGGCGCCGAGCGCGGCTGGGAGGTGTTCGTCGGCGGAGGCGGGAGACCAGGAGCGGATATGGCGCTGGAGGGTGGTGAAGGCGGAGAGGGTGGCTTCGGGGGTCGGGGTTTGGGCGGAAGCAGAGGAAGGGAACAGGAACAGGAGCACGATCAGGAGCAGGATCCGGCCGAATGCCTGCACGCCGTTGCGATCGGGGCGGTCGTTCCCCCTCCCGGCCTCGCCGAGCCTCGGCCAAATTCCCCCGCTTGAGCGGGGGAGGTGGGGGCCAGGTCCGAGAACATCGGGGGTATCACGTGTCGTGGAAGGGGCGCGTGTGGCGGTGTGGAAACGTTGTGCGTGGAGGTTGTGCAACATGCTGGATCTGTGGTAGGCTTGTGACAAGCGGTTCTCGGACAGGCATGGGCCTTGGCGGGGCCGCGAGCGGGGCCCAGGGGTGATACGCGAGCATGGACGCCGCGGTGGCACGCGCGTTGAAATGGATTTCCGGAAGACAACCGGAGATTTGCCCATGGTCCTCGCCCTCACACTCATGTCTGATCACCGTCGGCGGCTGCTGGTTCTGACGGCGCTCTCGTTCCTGGCGCTGTGCTGAAGCGGCGGCCCTGCCTCGGTGGATCGTAGACGATTGATTACGGCTCTCACGTCTCCTGTGCTTGCAGGCGACACACCCACGACGCCCCTCGCGATTGCGAGGGGTTGTTCGTTTCTGGTGAGCAGGTGAGCAGGTGAGCAGGTGAAAGAAAAACCCCCCGCGAGTGCGAGGGGTTGGAGGTTGGAACAGCCTGGAAGGTCCGGCACACGTTGCCCTCAGGGCTGGGCAACCTGTGGCACGGGCAGGATGCCCGTGCTACCCGAGGGTGATCTTGTCGGTGCCCATGGCGCCGTGGTCGTCCATGCCGCCGCGCTTGGGGGCCTTCTTGGAGGGGCGGTCGTCGCCGGACTCGTCGGAGGCGGGGCGGTCGGCCCCGGCGGTGTCGCCCCACTGGGCCCGCTTGAGGGAGAGACCGATCTTGCGATCCTCGATATCGACGCGCAGGATCTTGACGTCCACCTCATCGCCGGCCTTGACCACGTCCTGCGGATTCTCGACCTTGTGGTCGGCGAGTTCGGAGATGTGGAGCAGGCCTTCGAGGTCGTTCTCGAGCTCGACGAAGACGCCGAAGTTGGTGATCTTTGTGACCTTGCCGCGCACGACCATGCCGGGCTTGTAGGCGTCCGGGATGGCGTGCAGCCACGGGTCCTCGGTGAGTTGCTTGAGGCCGAGGGCGACGCGCTGCTTCTCGCGGTCCACATCGAGGACGACGCACTTGACCATGTCGCCCTTCTTGAAGACCTCGTTGGGGTGGGTGATCTTCTTGGTCCACGAGACGTCGGAGACGTGGAGGAGGCCGTCGATGCCGGGCTCGATCTCCACGAACGCGCCGTAGTTGGCGAGGTTGCGGACGGTGCCCTCGATGACGGTGCCGGGGGGATACTTCTCGCCGACGAGCTCCCAGGGGTTGATCTCCGTCTGCTTCATACCGAGGGAGATTTCCTGCTTGTCCTTGTTGATGTCGAGGATGACGACTTCCACCGGGTTGCCGGGCTGGACCAGCTCGCTGGGGTGGTTTACGCGACGCGTCCACGACATCTCGGAGATGTGGACGAGGCCCTCAATGCCGGGCTCGAGGCGGACGAACGCGCCGTAGGACATGATGTTGACGACCTCGCCGTTGACGCGCGAGCCGACGGGGTACTTCTTCTCGATCTCCTCCCAGGGGGAGATTTCCTTCTGCTTGAGACCGAGGGCGATCTTCTCCTTCTCGCGGTCGATGTTGAGGACCTTGACCTCGATCTTCTGGCCCATCTTGAGCATGTCGGAGGGGTGGTTGATGCGGCCCCAGGACATGTCGGTGATGTGCAGGAGGCCGTCGATGCCGCCGAGATCAACGAACGCGCCGAAGTCGGCGATATTCTTGACCTCGCCGTGGACGGTCATGCCCTCCTTGAGGGTGTCGAGCAGGCGCTTCTTGGCGGTCTCGCGCTCCTCCTCGATGAGCTTGCGGCGGGAGATGACGATGTTGCGGCGCTCGGTGTCGATCTTGAGGACGCTGGCTCGCACGTCGCGCCCGATGTACTCGCCGATCTCGCCGGGGCGGCGGACATCCACCTGCGACGCGGGGAGGAACACGGGCACGCCGATGTCCACCAGCAGGCCGCCCTTGATCTTGCGCATGACGCGCCCCTCGACGACATCGCCCTCACGGGTGGTGTCGACGATGCGCTGCCAGTTGAGCATCCGGTCGGCCTTGCGCTTGGAGAGCTCGACCATGCCGGTCTCGGAGTCGATCCGCTCGAAGAGGACCTGGACCTTGTCGGAGACCTTGAGCTCGGCGGGGTTGTCGAACTCCTCGCGGGGGATGAGCCCCTCGGACTTGAGACCGACCTCGACGACGACGTCGTCGCCGGCGAAGCCGATGATGCGGCCCTCGAGAATCGAGCCGGGGGTGAAGGAGGCCACCTGCTTGGTGAGCAGGTCGTCCATGGCGGTGGCGCCGCCGCCGCCCCCGTAGGACTTGCCGAGCGCGCCGGTGAGGAACGCGGAGGCTTCGTCGTCGCCGATGCCGAGGGATGCAATAAGGTTTTCGTCGATCATTTCTGCGTGCTTGCCTTCGATCGTGCTTCGCGTTCGTGCGTTGCGCGATCCTGTCTGACCAGCCTTTGGCCGACTCCGACACCGATTCGGCGGGCCGCGTGGGAGGGCGGTCCGTTGAGCCGTTGGTATGTGTGTTGGGGTGGGGCCCCTCTGGGGCGGCTGGGAGTGCGGATGCCGCTCACGCAACGCTTGCGTGAGAGAACGGCGCGGCCTGTTCAGGGCCGGGAGGAGATTGTTGGCCGGGTAGGGAGTGGGAGCAAACCCGGGCGTGAAATCGGGGGAGGGACCCGGAGCGGCTACACGTGGAGGTCGTCGCCGATGGTGGCTGGATTGGTGGCGAGCGATTGCAGGATCTGGGGAAGGCGGGCGCCGAAGGCTCCCCTGGCGAGAAGGGCGTCGGCGCCGGCGGCCTTGGCGGCCGTAAGGAGGTCGGTGGCGACGTGGGGCCCGAAGGCGAGGACGCGGATTCGGGGGCGGTCCGCGCAAGGCGTTTGGGGGGCGGCGGGAGGGTTGGCGGAAAGGTCGGTGGGGGTGGCCTCGTGCTCGCGGATGAGGCGGATGAGGTCGAAGGCCACAGGGCCGGCGTCGAGGTCCACGATGAGGGCGCGGACCGGGGAGTCTCCCAGTCGGGCCAGGAGCATGTCGGGGTTTCGGGCGGGGCGGCAGGGGATGGCGAGGGAATCGGCCGTGGACTTGATCCGCGAGGCCCAGATGAGATCGGCGGCACAGAAGACTATCATCGAAACCCCGGTTTCCGGATGTTGCGGCCCAGCGTGCCGCGCGTTCGAGGCGTGGGGCACGCGGACCGAGCGGCCCGCGGATGAAGGATACCCGTCGTTGCACGCTCAGCGGACCCCACACACCATGGCCAACAGCACCGTCGTCGCCCCGAACCCGAAGAAGACCGCCCCCCGTCGTGAACTGTTCAAGAGCCCGGTGTTCGACGAGGTGGGGCTGCCGCCGGACCCGAACAACCTGTACCTGCAGACCGTGGACACGATGCTGACGGCGGCGGAGATGCTGGAGGTTCCGCACGAGGTGCAGATCATCCTGGCTCAGCCGAAGAACGAGATCATGGTGCACTTCCCGGTGCGCATGGACGACGGGACGTTCAAGCTGTTCAAGGGGTATCGGGTCCAGCACAACAACGCGATGGGGCCGTACAAGGGCGGCCTGCGGTTCCACCCCGACGTGCACCTGGACGACGTGAAGTCGCTGGCGCTGCTGATGACGATGAAGACATCGCTGGTGCGTGTGCCCTTCGGCGGGGGCAAGGGCGGCATCAAGGTCGATCCGCGCAAGCACTCGACATCGGAGATGGAGCGGATCGTGCGCCGGTTCACGTCGGCGATCGCGCACCAGATCGGGCCGGACTACGACATTCCCGCCCCGGACGTGGGCTCGACGGCCCAGCACATGGCGTGGATCGCCGACACCTACGGGTTCCTCTCCGAGGTGGGCGGGCACCAGTCCGACGCGGTGATCACGGGCAAGCCGGTGGAATACGGCGGCTCGCTGGGGCGCGAGAAGGCCACGGGCCAGGGCCTCGTGGACACGCTCGTGGAACTGGCGCCGGAACTGGGCATCAAGATCGACGGGATGAAGTACAGCCTGATCGGCTACGGCAACGTGGGCTCGTGGACGGGGCGCATCCTCGGGAAGATGGGCGCGAGGCTGGTGGCCGTGATGGACCACACGGGCTCGATCCACAACGACAAGGGGATCGACGCGGAGGCGCTGGCGCTGCACGTGGGCAAGCACGGGGGCGTGGGCGGCTTTGCCAGCGCGACCAAGTGCTCCACCGAGGAGTTCTACTCGACCAAGGTGGACGCGTTCATCCCGTGCGCCCTCGAGCAGATGGTCAAGGAGCGTGAGGCGAAGCTCATCGACGCCAGGGTGGTGGTCGAGGGCGCCAACGCCCCGACGACTCCGGCGGGCGACCGCATCCTGACCGAGCGCGGCATCGAGGTCATCCCGGCGATTCTCGCCAACGCGGGCGGCGTGACCGTGTCGTACTTCGAGTGGGTGCAGAACAAGTCGTGCGTGATGTGGGACGCCGCCGAGGTGGACCAGGCGCTCAACCGGCACATGGTGGCCGCGGCGCGGACGACGACGGTGATGCGTCAGAAGTTTGAGTGCGACATGCGGACGGCGGCGTACATCGCCGCGCTGGACAACATCAACAAGGTGTACAAGCTTCGCGGCATCTTCCCGTGATCAGAGCCGAGCGGCGCGAGCCGCCGGAGTGCGAACAGAACCGACCCCCGGCGAGTGCCGGGGGTTTTTCATTACGGTGCGCCCGGAGTGGGCCGGTCGATCCCGGTCGCCCCCGCGTTACCGCGGGGGCTCTGCATGCGCTCGAGTTCCCTGGCCGCGTTGCCCTTGGTGTCGGGGAAGGCGAGGGCTTTCTGGAACAGGGCGCGGGCCTGGTCGGGCTTGCCGGCGTTCTGGAGGGCCAGGCCAAGGGTCATGTAGGGGCCGCCGCTGAGGATGCGACGGCCGCCGGTTTCGACGTCGGCGACGGCGAGGCGGAACATCTCCAGCGCGGCCTCGTGGTGCCCGTGCTTGGCGTACATGACGCCGAGGTTCTGGTAGGCCTGGTAGGACTGGGGCATGTACCTGGCGGCTTCCTTGAAGGCCCGCTCGGCCTCGGGCAGGTTGCCCTTGTCGCGCATGCGGCCGCCGTAGGTGAACCAGGCGCGCCCGTCGGTCGGATTGATCTGCGTGGCGAGCCGGGCGTACTCGTCGGCCTCGGCGGGACGCTTGAGGTAGTCGAGCTCGACGGCGAGGTTGGTGAGCACCTGCGAGCCGGGGGTGACCTGCGCGGCGTACGACCAGAGAGTCTCGGTGTTCTTCCAGATCGAGGTCTGCGCGAAGGCGAGGGAGGCGAGGGCGACGATGGCGATGGAAGGGACCGCGAGGGAGAGGAGTGCAAAGGGCTTGCGATTGGCCGCCTTGTCCTCGCGGGCTCGCGACCAGCGCAGGACCGAGACGGTGCCGCCGGCGAGAAGGGCGGAATAGACGAGGCAGGCGAGGTAGGAGTAGCGGTCGGCCACGAGTTGCTCGCCGCTCTGGAGAATGCCCAGCACGGGGGCGAGGGAGACGGCGTAGATCGCCGCGGCGGCGGGAAGGGCCGGGAAGCGATTGCGGAGCGCGATGAGCGCGACGATCATGACGGCGAGGAAGATGTACGCAACGATGAAACGGGGCTCCCATGGGTCGAGGCGTTCGGGGAGTTGGTAGAAAGGGGAGAGGCCGACGGGCCAGAACGTGGCCTTGGTGTAGAACCAGAGGCCATAGATGGATTGGACGATGCGCTCGAGCACCCCCCACTGCGTGAGCGTCTTGGCGGCGAGGGCCTGGTTCTGGGCCGCGGCGGCGAGGGCGGCGGTGACGAGGCCGACGACGAGAAACGGGATCTTCTGCACGAGCACAGCCCGGGCGCCGGGAGAGAACCACTCGCGCGGGGCGACGGGGAATCGGCGGAGGGGATAGACGTCGAGGACGAGCATGAGGACGAAGAAACTCATGCCCCAGGCCTTGGAGAGGCAGGAAAGCACAAGCAGGGCGATGGCGGCCAGATAGGCGCGGGAGCCGGCGAGTGCGGGCTCGCCGGGCCGGACGCTTCGGAGATAGGCGATGGCCGCGCAGATGAGGAACACGGCGCTGAGGACATCGCGGCGTTCGGTGATCCAGGCGACGGACTCGGCGCGCAGGGGATGCAGGGCGAAGAGGGCCGCGCCGAGGAACGAGGCGAAGCGGAGGCCGGGGGTGGCGAGGCCGCGAGCGGCGAGGAGAATGAGGCGTTGGACGAGGAAGTAGACGAGGACGGCGGCGCCGGCGTGGAGGAGGATGTTGGTGAAGTGGAAGCCCGCGGCGGGGTTGTCGTCCTGGCCGTAGAGGGCGTAGTCGAGGCGCCAGGAGAGCCAGGTGATGGGGTGATAGTGGCCGCCGAGAAAGCCGGTCCACATCCAGGTGAAGTTCTCGAGGTTGAAAGGGCCGCCCCAGATGCGCGGATTGCGGATGACAAAGGTGGGGTCGTCCCAATGGACAAACTCGGCGGCGAGCGCGGGAGAGAAGGTGAGGAACGTGAGGGCGAGGAGGGCGAGGGAGAAAAAGGCGTCGGCGCGCGTGAGCCCAGTTGCGGGCTTGGAAGGGGAGATGGCTGTGTTGAAAGTGGGCATGAACGTGGGGTGAAGCGCTCCTCACACTCTCGCCCTCTCGGGGCGTCGAAGTCGGCGACAAATGCGCCGTGGGCCGACGCCCACGCCAACGCACTTGACCCCTCCGGCGCCACTGCCCGGTTGACGGAAGGAGTCGGATCACTATCGGCCGAACGAGCGAATGTTACGGATAGTCCTGCCTTGTCGGGCGGATGAGCATGTCGCCGACGTGCACTCTGGCGGGCTGGGAGCAGGCGAATGTGACGGCGCGGGCGACGTCGGCGGGCTCGAGGACGGGGCCGATGCGGTCCACGACGCCCTCGAACCACTCGTCGGTGTAGCCCGCGACGCCCTGGAACTCGCTGACGACGAAGCCGGGCTCGATGAGCGTGACGCGGATGCCCTTGGGGGCAAGCTCGCGCCGGAGGCCCTCGGTGAGGCCGTGCACGGCAAACTTGGTCGAGCCGTACATGCTCGAGAACGGGGAGACGTGGCGGCCGACGACCGAGCCGATGACGACGATGTCGCGGGGGCGCTTCTGCCAGTCGCTCTTGTCTCTGGTTTCGAGATCCGCGAGCATGTTCTGGGCGGCGGTGCGGAGGATGCGGGCCGCGCCGGTGAGGTTGGTGCGGATCATCTCCTCCCACTCGGCGGGGTCGGAGGAGACGACCGAACCGTTCAGGCCCCGCCCGGCGTTCACGACGACGAGGTCGGCGGGCGCGCCGAGGTGCCCGGCGGCGTTGAACAACTGGTCGATCGTGGATTGCTCGGCGGCGTCGCCCACGACCGGGGCGGTCGCGCCGGGCTTGAACGACGCGGCGACCCGCCGCAGTTTCTCGGCGCGGCGGCCGTTGAGGACGACCTTGGCGCCCTGGGCAATGAGGTCGTGGGCGATGGCGAGGCCGATGCCGGCGGTGGAGCCCGTGACGATGGCGATGCGGTTGGCGAGTGGAGTCATGGAAGGAGGAGGGTGAGAGTGAGGAGCGAGAAGAAGGGACAGGATCAGGGCTTTGGCTTGGGTGCGGGGTGGCGGGGTTGTTCCTCGGCCTCGCGGCGCTTCTGGAGGGCGGCGTCCTCGGCCTCTCGCTGCTTGCGGAGTCGCTCGGCGTCGGCGTCTCGGAGGCGGTCGGGTGCGGGCCTTGCGCTCGACGGGGTCGCGGGCCGCGAACTCGCGGGGGCCAGCGGGGCGTTGGGCGGGAAGAGCCGGCGGAACTCGGCCTCGGCGACGGGTTCCTGGGCGCGGGTGGCGAGGTTGATGCGGAAGTACTTGGTGGGAACGCGATCTCGCGGGTCTTCGGAGAGTCCGCATACCCATTGCGTGTCGGGCACGATGGCAAGGTCGGCACGCCAAGAGCCGTTGGGCTCCACGACCGTATCCACCGAAGGCTGGCCGGGGCCGGTGAAGAGGCGGATGCGGTGGCCGCCGACGCTGGCGCCGTTGACCGTCACATTGGCCGTGGCGAGCACGAAGTTGGACTTGTAGAGCGCGGCGAGGGAGGAGAGGGTGGTCTCGATGCGCTCGCCGCTCCGGTTGCGGGAGGCGAGGGCCTCGATCTGTGACTGCACGCTCTGGAAGGTGTCGAGAGTGGGCAGGATGCAGCGGGCCTCGTAGTTGGCGATCTCGAGGGAGCCGTAGGTGCGGACGCCGGACTTGGTGACCTGGATGGGCTTGGCGGCCGCGCGATCGAGGATGATGCGAATGGGGAGCCACTCGTCCTTGGCGGTGGACTTGACGTCGGAGGGGCGACGGAGGTTCTCGAAGCGGTAGAGGACCTCGACGTTGCGGCGGGCGGGGGCGGAGGAGCCGCAGGCGGGGAGGAGGATGAGGCAGGCGAGCAGGAGGAGGAGGGGCAGTGGCCGCATGACGGGAGGATACATGGGAAATGGCACGGGGACGCGGGGTGCGAGCGATCTGGAGAATGGGCCCGACGCGTGCCGGGCGCCCGGCACGGGCAGGGATGCCCGTGCTACATTCGTGCATGTTTGGATCGCACCTGTCGATTGCGGGCTCGATGGTCAACGCGCTGGACGAGGCGGCGGGGCTGAAGATGGACACGGTGCAGGTGTTCACCAAGAACCAGCAGCAATGGAAGGCCCCGGCGCTGGATCCCGTGGTGGCCAAGGCGTGGCGCGAGCGGGTGGCGGGGCTGGGGTGGCAGGGACGGACGGTGTCGCACGCGTCGTACCTGATCAACCTGGGCTCGCCCGACCCGGAGTTGTGGAAAAAGTCGGTCGATCTGATGACGGTGGAGATCGAGCGGTGTGCGGAACTGGAGATTCCGTTTCTGGTGCACCATCCGGGGGCCTTCACAACCTCGACGCGTGAGGAGGGGCTCAAGAAGATCGCCGCGGCGTATGGGGAGCTGTTCAAGCGGACCAAAGCCCTGAAGGTGGTCTCGTGCCTGGAGAACACCGTCGGCGGAGGGTCGAACCTCGGGCGGGAGTTCGACGAGATCGCCCGGCTGCGGGACATGATCATGGAGACGACCGGCGATCCGGAGCGGCTGGGGGTGTGCTTCGACACCTGCCACGCCCACGCGGGGGGGTACGACCTGTCCACGGTGGCGGGGGCCGAGGATGCGCTGGGGGCGTTCGATCGGATCGTGGGGCTCAAGTGGATCCGCGTGCTGCACCTGAACGACTCGAAGGGGAAGGTCGGGAGCCGGCTCGACCGGCACGAACACACCGGGAAGGGGACGATCGGGCTGGCGGGGTTCGGCGTGGTGGTGCGCCGGCCGGAGTTCGCGAGCGTGCCCAAGATTCTGGAGACACCCAAGGGCGAGCCGGGGACCAAGCCAAACCACGATGCGCTGAACTTGCGCCGATTGTGGAGGCTTCGGGACGAGGCGTCGATAAAACAACCGAAACAAGGGATGTCGAGAGTGAAGAGCACGCCCCCAAAATCAGAACGGCGGAAGTAGATTCGGCTATTCTGTCGGCGCGCACGTCGGAACGGCTGATGGGATCGGACAACCACACGCGGGCAGGATCGCCCGCTTGACCAGCACAAGGGCTTACGGATGAGAGCAAGCACGATGCGGACCGGACTGTCTGGGATCGGAACGTGGGCGGGAGCGCTCGCGGCGTGCGCGGCGATGGGGCTGAGCGGGTGTGAGAACAAGGGCGGATCGAAGGCGCCGCTGGCGCGTGTCGACGGGAGCGAAACCCGCAGTTCGGGCACCGCCGATCCCGCGACGGCGGGGTACATCGCCAGCGCCGAGCAGGCGATCCGCGATGGCGACCTCGACAAGGCGCTGCAGGAGTTCGCCCGGGCGATCGAGGTGAACCCGAACTCGACCACGGCGCACCTGGGAATGGCCGACATCTACCGCATGAAGGGCGACTACTCGCGGGCGGAGGCGCGGTACGCGAGGGCGTCGGCGCTGGAGCCTCGCAACTTCAGCGCCCAGTACTTCCACGGGTTGATGCTGCACCTGCTCGACCGGCTGCCGGAGGCGATCCAGGCGTACATCCGGGCGCTGACGCTGCAGCCCAACGACTTCAAGGCGAATCTGAACCTCGCGACGGCGTACTACCAGCTCGACGAGAACTCGCAGGCACTGCCGTACGCTCGGCGCGCGGTGGAGTTGAACCCGCAGGACGGGCCGGCGCGGTTCAACCTCGGGGCGATCTACGCCGCGGTGAACCGGCACGGCGACGCGGTGCGCGAGTACCAGCAGGCGGCGGAGTTCATGAACCTGACCCCCCCGCTGCTGCTGAACCTGGCGGACAGTCTGGCGAAGCTCGAGCGCTTCGAGGAGATGGCCAACGCCCTGACGCAGGCGATCAAGACCGAGCCGTCGTCGATCGCCTACGAGCGGCTGGGGTTTGCGAAGTTCAAGATGAGCCAGTTCGCGGACGCGAAGGCGAACTTCAACGCGGCCGTCAAGATGGACGGGGACTACTACCCCGCGCTCAACGGCCTGGGCGTGTGCAACCTGAACGACTGGATCCGGTCGGGACGGTCGGACTCGAAGACGAAGGAGGCGGGGCTCAACGCGCTGCGGCGGAGCCTGCAAATCGAGCGGGACCAGCCGCAGATTCTGGAGATCCTGACGCGGTACGGGCGCTGAGGCGTAGGTGCCCGGCGCCGAGTGCCGATGCTGAGGCGATATCATTGCGGCTATGCCCGACTCGAAACTGCTCGACGCGTTCCAGACGCCTTCCGATACGCCGTTCGTCATCGAGCACGTGAACGAGGAGTTCACGTCGGTCTGCCCGGTGACGGGTCATCCGGACTTTGGCTCGGTGACGGTGCGGTATCAGCCAGCGCCGGGCAAGTCCAAGGCCGGCAAGCGGGGGTGCGTGGAACTCAAGTCGCTGAAGCTGTACTTCCAGAGTTTTCGCAACGAGGGCATCTACTACGAGGCGGTGACAAACACGATCCGGGATGATCTGGTGAAACTCATGTCGCCGGCCTGGTTGCAGGTGATCACGAACTGGAAGGGGCGCGGCGGGATCCGGTCGGTGATCCGAGCGGACGCGGGGAAGGTGCCGGTGGAGTTTCTGGGGCGGTAGGAAGAGTCTCACGCGGAGTCGCGGAGAGCGCGGAGGGAGGCAGCTCGAAACACGAAATCCCCAGAGAGATTCTGTCCGTTCGGTCCAGATGGCTCATTCTCCGCGACCTCCGCGCCTCCGCGAGAAACTGTCTCTATCGGCTCTTTGAGTCGAGCCAGATCGTGATCGGTCCGTCGTTGCAGAGCGTCACGCTCATGTGGGCGCGGAAGACGCCGGTCTCGACCGGTGGTCCGAGGGCGGCGAGCATGCCGGCGAGTCTGGCGAAAGCGGGCTCCGAGAGTTCGGGCCTCATGGCGTTGTCGAAGGAGGGTCGGCGGCCCCGGGCGGCCTCGCCGGCGAGGGTGAAGTTGGGAACAAGCACCACGCGCCCGTGGACATCGATGACGCTGCGATTCATCTTGCCCGCGTCGTCGGAGAAGATGCGCAGGTAAGCGATCTTCTCGGCGGTCCACTTCAGGTCCTCATCGGTGTCCGCGGCTTCGAGGCCGGCGAGGACAAGGAGGCCCGGCCCGTCGCAGCGGGCGCGGACGACGCCCTCAACTTCCACCCGGGCCTGCGAGATGCGTTGGATGACGGAGCGCATGGAGCAGTCGGAGCATACAACATCCGCATGCGTGGGAACAACATCCTTGTGTGGTTTCGGACCGACCTGCGGATTGGGGACAATCCTGCGCTCACGCGAGGAATGGCGGACGCCGCGGCGGCGGGCGGAGCGGTGATCGGTGTGTTCGCGGTGTCCTCCCAGCAGTGGGCACGGCACGACTGGGCGGGGGTCCGCGTGGGCTTTGTGCTGCGAACACTCCGGGAGTTGTCTGCGGGGCTTGGGAAGGTGGGCGTGCCGCTGCTGATCGTGGAGTCGGCTCGTTTCTCGGGAGTGCCGAAGGTGCTGCTGGACCTCGCGGCGAAACACTCGTGCGGAGCGGTGTACTACAACCGCGAGCACGAGTTGAACGAGACTCGGCGAGACGCGGCGGTGGATGCCGCGTGCGTCAGGGCGGGCGGGAAATCGATCGGATTCCTCGATCAGGTGCTGGTGAACCCGGCGGAAGTCCGGACGGGGGAGGGGAAGGTGTACACGGTGTTCACGCCGTTCCGGCGGGCGCTCTACAAGATCATCGAGGAGCGCGGCGGGGTGGGTGTGGGGCCGTCGCCGAAGAAGCAGGCGGCGACGGGGATCGCGTCCTCGCGGGTGCCGGAATCGGTGGACGGGTTCGAGCCACACGTTCGGGACGCCGCCGCGTTGTGGCCCGCGGGCGAGGCCGAGGCAAGGGGACGGCTCAGGGCATTTGCAGCCACGCGGATCTCTCGGTATGAGGACGATCGGAACAACCCCGCGATCGACGGCACCAGTTCGCTCTCGCCGTACCTGGCCGTGGGGGCGCTTTCCATCCGGCAGTGTGCCGCCGCGGCCGTTGAGGCGAATCGTGGGCGGCTCGGGGGCGAGGGCGGGGCGGCGACCTGGATGTCGGAACTGGCGTGGAGGGAGTTTTATCGCCACATCATGGTGGGCTTTCCTCGGGTGTGCATGCATAGAGCGTTCAAACCGGAGACCGAGCGGCTGAAATGGAGCGAGAACGAGGAGCACTTCGCCGCGTGGTGCGCGGGGCGAACGGGCGTGCCGATCGTGGATGCGGGGATGCGCTGCCTGGCGGCGATGGGCTGGATGCACAACCGGGTGCGGATGATCGCGGCGATGTACCTGGTGAAGGACCTGTTCATCGACTGGCGACGAGGGGAGTTGTGGTTCATGCGGCACCTGATCGACGGGGATTTGGGGAACAACAACGGGGGGTGGCAGTGGTCGGCCTCAACGGGGACGGACGCCGCGCCGTACTTCCGGATCTTCAATCCCGCGAGCCAGAGCCGGACGTGCGACCCGAGCGGCGAGTACATCCGGCGGTGGGTGCCGGAACTGGTCGGGCAGGAGGGGGGGGCGAAGGGGCCGATCCATGATCCGGGGGCTTTGCCGCCGCT
>OEIU01000349.1_pt1 | contig 45297 bp, 35 predicted proteins | sample 1539221 | NCBI WGS metagenome assembly OEIU01 (sample SAMN03792071, study PRJEB22550) | activated sludge metagenome | feature: wastewater treatment plant; material: activated sludge; isolation source: Wastewater treatment plant of a petroleum refinery complex | place: Argentina: Zarate | collected... | reverse complement strand
TCAAAAGATCATCCATTCAGGAAGATGAATCAAAGGCTCAAAGAAGATAAGAGGATGAATTTTTTGCGTTCAGCATTAGGGGAACTCCAGTCGGGCTACGCCCTCCTTCCGTTACCCCAATGCAATACTTTAATAACTATTTAATAAATTGGCTACTGACATTTCTAAAGAGTTTAAACTACTGACATTTTTATTGAGTTAATACATCAACATTTATTATACCAAAATTTTGTTAAAAATAGTTATAAAAATTTATAATTTATAAGCACCTGTGTCTACAAATCTTAAATAGATACAATTCTAAATTCGCACTACCAAAACAATACAAAACATATAAATCAAAAACCTCATTTATTGAGTATCTTCCAACTATTATGTCAGGCAAGCAAATTGAATTTAGTCAGCAATCAAAAATTGGTTGTATATCTATTTTTTTTCTTTAATCAATCAGGAGTAAATATTTTGTTTGAAAAAATTATTTGTCTTATTGACATTCCCCAAATAAAAAGCGAAGTTATACAAATTAGTTTAAAGCTTAAGCGAACAATCTTAAATTTTTTGCTATGTTTTAAGTTGTTGCTTAATTACTTGATATCATTATTAAAATTGAAAACTATTTCTTTATTTACTTTTATTACCGGAGGGTTTATGAAACCAATTTATACAATACTAATTATTTTAATTCTTTGCCTTATGCCTGAACTTAAGGCGCAGGATATTAAAGCAAAGCTTGGCGGCGATACTCCTAATAATGGCTTTTCAGTTATAAACGCAGCAGGTGATACACTTTTTAGAGTTACAGGTGAAGGAAATATTGGTTTTGGGAAAGGAAATCCTGAATATCTTTTAGATGTATTCCAAAAATTTGGTGATGTTGCAAAATCTATAAATCTAAAAGCTGGTTCACGTCCTAATTCTGATGGTGGTAATATAAATATTGAAGCAGGTGATGCAATCGAAAGTTGGAATAAAGGTGGTACAGTAAATATTTTAGCTGGTGACGGAGTAGGCTCTGGTGGAAATATTAATATTATTTCAGGTAAATCTCTTGGAGTGGGAGGAACTGTTTCGGGTAATATTAAAATTGTTGCTAATTCAGGTGGCGAAGGTGGCGGACAAGTTGAAATTACATCTGGATCATCTGGCGGTCTAAAGAATGGGGACATAATTATTAGGACTGGGGTAACTAATAGTACCCTTCAGAAATTGTCAAAAACCTCTGCATTATATGGAGGAGGTATCTATCTAACAACTTCAGATGCATCTACACTTGAAGGAGCAAATGGGATTAATCTAATCACTGGTGATGTTGGCAGTACTTCTTATGGTGATAATGATATAAAATTAACTGTTGGAAATAAAAGAGGAAGCGGCGGGGGTAACATTCAATTAACTCCAGGAAAATCTGAAGAAGGTGGAGCAGACGGTCTTGTAATTGTCAACGGCTCCGGTACTGTCTCGGGTAGCTGGACAGTTTCATCAGATGTAAGATTTAAGAAAAATATCGAACCAATTGATAATGGATTAAATATAGTTGAAAGTTTAAATCCTGTAAAATATGATTTGAGAAAAGATGAATTCCCTGATAAAAAATTTAGTGACAAAAGACAAGTAGGCTTAATAGCACAGGATGTAGAAAAAGTTCTTCCTGAAGTAGTAAACACAGATGCGGAAGGTTTTAAATCTATAGACTATGCAAAAATTAATGTGTTATTGATTGATGCAATTAAAGAGCAACAAAAAAGTATAGATGAATTAAAAAAGGAAATTGAACTGCTTAAAAGTAAAAATGGAACAGAGGTATCATTAACAACTCCAATTTCAAATTGATTGGAGACTATTAAGCAATGAAAAAATTAATTTCATTAGTTATAATCCTTTTTACCGGAATAACATTCAGTCAAGTGAACGAATTAATAATTGAAGGTGGTACTGAATTCAATATTCCGCTTGGTGCTCAAATATCATCTAATGTAATTACTGTGAATCAGTATGCTAATTTTATTAGTGAAGACCCCAGCGGTGTTGCTGATGGAACAATAATAAACGGAGATGGAAGCTGGGCACTGCCTGTTGAATTAAATTCGTTTAGTGCAAGAGCAAATAACAATCAGATTACATTGAACTGGGTTACTGAAACAGAGGTTAACAATTATGGGTTTGATATCGAAAGAAAAGTTCGCACTGCGCCCTCTCTTAATATGACAGGTTGGGAGAAAGTTGGGTTTGTTCAAGGTAATGGAAACACAAGCTCACGGAAGGAATATTCTTACGTAGATAAGAATACCATCGGTGGAAGCAAATTTGAGTACAGATTAAAGCAGATAGATAATAATGGTAAATATAAATATTCAGATATAGTAGAAGTTGAAGTTGTTCCAACAGAATTTGCTTTATATCAAAATTATCCCAACCCATTTAATCCTTCGACAAAAATAAGATTTCAGTTACCGGTTGAAAGCAGAGTTTTAATAAAAATTTATGATATACTTGGTGAAGAAATTTTTGAACTTATAAATGAGAGCAAACAACCAGGTATTTATGAGGTAGAATTTAAAGCGGAGAATCTTCCCAGTTCAACATATTTTTATCGCATTATTACCAATAATTTTACTGAAACCAGGAAGATGGTTCTTTTAAGATAACTGTTGAGTTTGAAATTCAGCTTATATAAAGCTGAAATTTATCAACATCAAGGAGGTCAATAATGGAACTTCGCAGAAGAGCTCTCGGTACAGCGGTGGGTTTAACTTGGGGACTTTCAATTTTGCTGGTAACTTGGTGGTTATTGATATGGAATTCAACCGGCAATACCATATCTAAACTTGGCGGAATCTTTTGGGGTTACACGTATTCATGGTTTGGAGGTATCGTAGGTTTTGTTTGGGGATTTATTTTCGGATTTATCGTTGGGTTTTTAATTGCCTTGTTTTATGATATTGCTCTTAAGTTTTTTAATAAACCCAAACCCGTATCATAGCAAACCGAAATAAAAATTTTACTAAAAGACCGTTTTCAAAACGGTCTTTTTTAGTTTATGTTTACAGTGTTAATCATTTTTATTAGGTGATTATTATGATATCCTCATCAAAATCTTTTGAGATAAATCTCAACTTTCTTTTGATTTTAACTTTACTCTTAAGTTACACTAGCTTTGCTCAACAACCTATAATTATTGATCATAACTGTAAAGACATTAACAAAATTCCCGTTTCTTATATCCAACTAGCAAAAGATAATTTACGGATTGGATATAGTCATACATCTCATGGAAGCCAATTAGTAACCGGCTTAAATTCAATAAAAAGTCTTGGATCAAATTATAATTTTTCATTATCTAACTCTGGGTTAGTTCCCGGAATTTTTTTGAATGATTATTGGGGAAACGTAGCCGGTGCTGCTGACTTAAGCAGCGATGGTGATCTTGCCTGGAGAGATGCCACAATTCAAATGCTAAACTTATCTAATAATGACAGAAACGTTGTTATGTGGTCCTGGTGCGGTGGAGTTAGCTGGACAAACGCATCAGGTATCCATGCTTATCTTGATGCGATGAATCAGTTAGAAATTAGTTATCCAAATGTTAAGTTTGTTTATATGACAGGGCATTTGGATGGCACTGGTGTTAGCGGAAATTTAAATCAAAGGAATGAACAAATAAGAAACTATTGTAAAAGCAATAATAAAATATTATTTGACTTTGCTGATATTGAAAGCTATGATCCTGATGCTCTGACTAATTATATGGCACTACTTGCAAATGACGGATGTTTTTATGATAGTGATGGAAACGGTTCAGTTGATAAAAATTGGGCTCAAGATTGGATATCAAATAATCCTTCAAGTTATCTGATTAGTTTAGCGAGCCAATGTTCCGAATGTGCCCATTCGGAAGGATTAAACTGTGCACAAAAGGGGAGTGCTTTTTGGTGGCTGATTGCTCGACTTGCTGGCTGGAACGGACTTGTATCAGCTAATAATGATAATCAGAATAATCAACCCTCTGAATATTCACTTATGCAGAATTATCCAAATCCTTTTAATCCAGTTACAACAATAACCTATTCGCTGCCTATTAATTCAAAAGTTACTTTAACTGTTTTTGATGCTATTGGAAATCAGCTTGCAGTTTTAGTTGATGAAGAAAAATCTACCGGAAAACACTCTGTGGATTTTAATGCGAACAACCTTGCATCCGGTCTATATTTTTATAAAATGCAGGCAAATAATTTTATTCAAACCAGAAAGATGATCCTTCTGAAATAGTATTATATGGTATTTCTTATAAGTAAAATTATTTTCTTGTAAAAATTGAGCAACTAAAAATTTACAATTGAATTATTCCCATACCGGTGTAGATGCAGTGTTCAATTTTATTTCCTATTTGAGTTAAATATATTGTATAAAAAAGTTTTTATTCCATAAAAAAATCTGCGTTATCCCAAATTTTTTATTTCTATTATTTGCAAAATTTATTGTATCTTTATAATAAATAATTTTAAAGATCACTGCAAAACCTGGGAGTGTACCCTTAAGCTTCTAAAATTCTCATATCTGCTCATTAAAGAAGTTTTGTTTATTCGATCGAATAATTAACTGACTTTCAATTGCTGCTATTTCTGGTAAAAGTCTCTTATTAGTTTTATTATATATGTTAAGGTATCAAAAAATATGAACAAGTTCTTTGTGTTTTTTATATTTTGTTTTATGAGTATTAACTCATTTTCACAAAATTTTTTCGTTGATGCATCAAATGGGAATGATAGCAACAACGGAACTTCTCCATCAACTGCCTGGAGAACAATCTCTAAAGTTAACAATTATGATTTTAACACTAGTTCAGGAAATATTGTTGTTGCATTCAAACGAGGGGAGATATGGCGCGAACAATTAAGTCCAAATGATGGCGGTACTGGCGAAAACAACAGAATCATTTTTACTGCATACGGCACAGGTAGAAAACCAATCATACTTGGCTCAAACAGTTTAAAAGGCACCAGCAGCGATTGGTTAGATCAGGGATCTAATATTTGGAGGAGAAGTTTATCATCTTCACCATTTTATGTAATCTTTGAAAAACCGGGGACAGCAACAAATTGGGGGTATCAACAATCTTCGTCCACGGCTTGCAATTCAGATTATAAATTTTATTATGGCAGCGGCTATTTATATGTCTATTCAATTGGAAATCCTGCCACATACTATAACTTCATTGAAAATCCGGCAAGAGCTTTTTCTATTGGAGAAATTTCACGTAATTATTTAACCTTTGATAATATAGAGACATGGGGTTCATTCGAATCCGGTATTAGAACCAGCGATGGAAATTATACCAGGATTACTAATTGCGATATCCATCATTTAGGTAATGTTAGAACAAATACAGGTGATGGACTTTATATAATATCAAGTAACACTTATATCGGGTACAATAAAATTTGGGAATGCGGCTCACATTCATCCTGGTCGGGTGAGTATGGAAATTATAAAGTAAATAATAATATCTGGGAGCATAATTACATCGTTAATAATTATTATACAGGTATTGATTTACAGCATATTAACACCGGAGGTAGATCAGGCGGGCATATAGTAAGGTTTAATACGATTATAGATTCATTACCACAAAGTACATATTACGGAACTGGAGTTGGTGTTCAAGTATTGGGCAAAAGAGATAATATTGCTAATGTTGGTTTGAGTTGGGTAACTAATGTTAAAATTTATGGTAATATAATCATCGGGCATTATCTTGGTATTAATATTGGCAGTGTGTGCGATTCAATTTATATTTATAACAATACACTTGTAAATAGCAGATTCTTTTTCTTTGAAACAAAAAGTACCGGCGGCGAATTTACTGGAACATGGACTACCCCTTGGCACGGGTGGATAAAGAATAATATTGTATATCAATCCTCAGGCAGTGTTATGGATCTGACAACTGATACTAATAAAGTTTTTGACTACAATCTTTACTATACACCAAGCAACACACCGTTTTATGTAAACGGATCCGGTTTATCTTTTTCTCAATGGAAAAATTGGGGTGTTGGTAATCATGATATTAACAGCATCTCAGGTAATCCACAATTTATTAATTATTCAGTTCGAAATTATTTATTACAATCCGGCTCCCCTGCAATTGATGCCGGAACTCCCTTACCTGCTGAATATAATACTGACTTCCTTGGTACTTTAAGACCGCAAGGTAATGGTTGGGATATTGGTGCTTTTGAAACTTCCTCAGGCCCTGATTTAACACCCCCAAGGGTTTTGGCTGCTGAACTAATCAATGCAACAACCTTAAGAATAAACTTTTCAGAAAGCTTAGATCCAAATTCAACTCAAAGTTTAAGTGATTACTCTATCAGCAATGGTATTTCCGTTTCTGCAGTAAGTTTGAATTCATCTATTATTACACTTACTACATCTCCTCATACAACCGGTAATTATACTGTTACAATAAATAATGTCAGAGATTTATCCGGTAATTTGATCTTATCATCTTCTAATTCAGCAAATTATAACTATTCTGTCAATACTGATGTTACACCACCGACTTTGCTAAGCGCACAAATTATGGAAGCTAATGAATTAGTATTGGATTTTTCAGAAGCAATATCAGTCAATCAAATTGGAAATCCTAACAACTATACTATTACAGGGGGTGTGCGAGTTCTTGGTGCAAGTTTATCTGAAAGCGGCAGAAGACTTTTCTTAACAACAACAAATCAGGATACGAATAGGATTTACTCTATTACAGTAAACAACATTCAGGATCTCGCAGGCAATGTGATTTCATCAACAAACAATTCTACATTTTACAAACTACTTGCAATACCCTCTATAGGTTGGCGCGAATATATAGTGGATATCGTTAATGCTTCTGCAACAACTGATCCAAATACAAGCCCGGCTAAAACGCTCGATGGATTAGTTGCAGGTGATTCTGATCCAAACAGTAGATGGGCTGCACAGGTTATGCCGCAATGGATACAATATGATTTAGGTTCTATTCGACCTGTAACTTTAGTTTCTGTTTCTTTTTATCAATGGAACAATGGAAGAATTTATAGATATTCAATCAGAGTTTCACCAGATGCAAATCAGTGGACAGAAATTGTTTCTAATGCCTCTTCTTCCAGCCAGGAATGGACGGTTAACGAATTTAATAATTTAAATACTCGTTATATTAGAATTGTTTGTCTTAGCAGTAACGACGCTGATTGGGCTGGTTTGTGGGAAGCACGAATTTTTGGACCAGGATCCGCCTCTGCTGTAGAGTTATCATCATTTGATGCTAACGTAAATTCTGATGGCGGTGTTTTACTATCATGGACAACTATTTCTAATGATAATCAACCGTTTGAAATTGAAAGGAAATCCAATTCTGAAAATTTTGTATCGATTGGATCTTACCCCGGTTCTATTGTTTTGCTAGAGCCCAGGCGTTATTCTTTTGTTGATTATTCTGCTAAGCATGGAATTTTCTCTTATCGTTTAAAACAGAAAAATAACAGTGGAGAATATGAATATAGTAATGAAGTTCAAGTCGAGATTAATGGTCCATTAACTTTTAGACTTGAACAAAATTATCCTAACCCGTTTAACCCGATTACAACACTCGAATTTTCTGTACCGCAGATCAGCTTTGTAACTTTAAAAATATTTGATATACTTGGCAGTGAAGTTAAAACTCTTGTTAATGAAGAAAAGACAGCAGGAATTTACAAGGTTAATTTTGATGCTTCTGGTTTAGCGAGCGGTACTTATTTTGCCAGAATTAAAGCGGGAGATTATTCTGAAATTAAAAAGATGATTCTTTTAAAATAATTTCTCAGAACATTTTCTTTTGGATAACATCTCTCCTTCTAAATAGGGGAGATGCTTTAGCAAATTCTTCCCTAAGTTGTTTAGCAACTGTCCTAATAATTAACAAACTTTTTATTGTCTTTCAATTTGGGACACGGTTAGTTTTTTAGACCTTGTTTTTATCACAATAACAGCGTGTTTATGTGGAATAATTCTTGATTATTTAACACTTAAAATTCATTGTTTATGTTACATATCTGTTTGTACATTTTTAGCTTTTGTGAACTTTGATTAAGTTATTTTCAGTTAATATATTAGTATAAAGTCCTAATATTAAAAGTGCTTTTAATCGCACTACAGATGATACAAATTATATAGAAAAAAATCTTATTGTCTGATTTTCATTTAAACAAGATATTATTATGAATAAAAATTTATTTTCCATTTTATTATTTGCCCTGGCAATTTCTGCAAACTCTTTTTCCCAGACAATTATTCCTAAACAGTCAGGTATATGTTTTAGATGGGACGATAACTCTTCTTTAGTCAACTATAGTCAGTTCTTTGCTTTATTTAATAAATATGGTTTTAAGGCAACTCTTGGACTGAATTATGGCAATAATGAATTTGAAAATCTGGATTATCGCGATAGTATTAAAAAGTACCAGGCACAGGGACATGAAATGATGGATCATACACCCAACCATCGAACTAATTTCTTCTTTACTAAATTTAATCCTTCAGATTATGATACGATGGGTGGGGTTGACCATAGAAGCTTGAATAAAATATGTCTTAAATTTGCAACACCTAATTTATCCTATTCATCCGGCAATGGGACTTGCAATATTAACGATAACATTGTTACGGCTTCGCCTGGTTCCTTTGGTCCCTTTTCTACCGGAACTAATGTACCATATTTTCTTTATTTTCCCGCTTTACCAGCTGGCTCAAACTTGGTTTTAATTGATTTACTTGTTAATTCTGATGGCAGTTCTGTTCGATTTACTGATGTCTGGAATGATCCCATACATTTAGGCAATCGTACAAATGTTCAGTATTACACTTTTAGCGTATCTGGTATCCGATTGACTATTGAAGCAATCAGGGTGTTAGCAAATGAAAGTAGAAAGCTAGCTCTCAGTTACGGAATTCAGCCTCCAACGACATGGATTGAACCTGGAATTACATTTGGACAAGGAACAGGTAACTCTGTATTTCCTAATCCACCGGGGACTGACTTAAAAACAGCACTAACCTCCCTTGGATATACTCAAGGGGCATCATACGTTAGTGTTTTTCAATACGAAGCAAATTTAACGTTTAATGAATATGATCCTAATGATGACGCACAATTTCGTATGCAATGGGGAGATTTTAGCGATCAGAATCAGTCTATCAGTCAAATGAAATCAATTATTGCTAATTATATATCAGATAATAAATCAGCTATAGGTCTAAGTCATGGCACTCCACCTGATTGGTCCACTTATATATCCAATATAGATGGTATTTTGTCGTGGTGTAAAACATACAACATCCCAGTAATGACCTATAAACAGTTGGCAGAACTTTTATACACGGATAATTCTAATATCCCTGATCCATATCAAAATGTTTTTCCAAACATGAGCAAAGACTTAGATGCCAACAATTATCCTGATGGATATGATATAAACGGTAATAATTATCAATATAGTCGTCGTGTTGTCTGGATAAAAAATGATGGACCTCCCGGTTCAAATGGGGCAAGTGCTAGAGCACAAAACGGTGCTTTAAATACTACTGCTGATGATAATAAATTTGGCGGTATTGAAAAAGGACTTAATGACTTTGAAATTTGGACAAAAGGTAATAGTGAAAGTGGAGGCATACGTATAAATTTTTCTTTTTTTCGAGTGGATGCAACTTATGAACCTATTGAGGGCCCTCAATTTGTATTCCCTGCAAATACAACTTACTGGAAAAGATATACTTTAGAGCAATCAACTAATGGAACTAATTCTTTAAACATTCCTGCAGATATATCTACTATTTTCGTAACTATCCAGAACATAACAGATGCAACAAATGAACAAGTTGGTGGCATTAAATTATTTAAAAGAGGTCCGTCATTAAATCTGACAGCAACATTAGAAGGTGCTTACAATCCAACTTCAAACAGGATGTCTAATACTTTGCTAAATATTATCCCAACATATCAACCATACGGCGTTGCTCCATTTAATTTTAATGGCGATACCCTTGTTACTAATAATGAGGTTATTACACAATTTTCTGATGCTGCTGGTAATGTAGTTGATTGGGTTTTGGTTGAATTAAGGGATAAGAACAACCCTTCGACAATTGTTTCAAGAAAAGCAGGACTCATAAGACAAAATGGTTCAATCATAGATCCAACGGGATCACCTCTGACTTTTCAGGTTCCTTCAGATCAATATTATATATCTGTAAGACATAGAAACCATTTAATGATAAGGAGCACCAGCCCTGTTAGTTTGACAGCGGGCCAAACAACAAGTTATAATTTTACTACTGCTGGTAATTCTGTTGGTGGTAAACAGATTGATATCTCCCCGGTTGTTTGGGGAATGATTGCCGGTGATGTGAATGGCAATGGGCAAATACAGAATAATGACAATGAAGATTTTATAGATTTACAAATCGGACAAACCGGTTACAGAAGTGCTGATATTAATATGGATGGAATTGTTGATGCAAATGACAACACTTTATGGCATCAGAATAATGGGCTCGGCGAGCAATAAAATTATTATTTAATGAATTAGATTTTGTTAAAAGAAGACAATTATGAAAAAATTTATAAATACAAAAACAATTTTATTTAGTTTAATTTTAGTATTATTTATCACAAATAATATAATTTCTCAAACCATACATTTTGAATTTGCAAACGAGCAAATCACTGGTACCTCTCCACAATATTATGAATTTGATATTATGGCATCTTCAGATTCACCTGCTCAGTTTAAAGTTGCCCAGGTTTATTTATCATATAATGCTTTAGGTTTCGGAACTTATATAAAAAATAATGGTAAGGTTCTAATAACTTACGCCGGCTCACAATCTGATTTATTATATCCTGTTATAGGGACGGGCGGACAGATAGGTAATTATGAACCTTCGGTTATTGATAATTCTGCTTCTGTTATAGCAATACAAAATATCTGGTATAAATCAGGTACGGGAACTGAAACAGGGGTACAATTATCTAATACATTATCATCTACTCCAAAAGTTTTTGTACATGTAAAAATTGAAATCCTAAATCAAAGTCAAACAAGTGGAATAAGTTTTGTTAATGGAACTATTAGCCAGGGGAATCTCCAAAACTATCTTTTTACAACAGGAAATAATAAAAGTGTTTATCCCGGTGTAACTTATGGCTCAGGATTAAACAGTCCTTTACCTGTTGAGCTTAGTTCATTTACAGCCGTAGTAAACAAAAAAGGAATTTTACTTAACTGGTCAACAGAAACAGAAGTAAATAATTATGGTTTTGAAATCGAAGGAGCTCCTAACAGTTTAAAGAAAGAAAACGCTGTTAATAATTTTACAAAGATTGGTTTTGTTGCCGGTAACGGAAATTCAAACTCGCCTAAAAAGTATTCCTATTTAATTGAAGGTGTTAAATATGGTAATTATGCATACAGATTAAAACAGATTGATAATGATGGTAAATATGAGTATAGCAAAACTATTGAAGTGAATGCCGGTGAAATACCAAACGGATTTGTTTTGGAGCAAAATTATCCTAATCCATTTAACCCTTCCACCATAATTCGTTTTGCATCAAGTGAGAGTAGTCTTGCAAGATTAGTAATTTATGATGTACTAGGTAATGAAGTTGCAGAATTATTAAATGAACAGTTAGAAGCAAACAAAGTTTACAATTTAGAATTTAATGCCAGGAATTTGGCAAGCGGTGTTTATTACTATCGCTTAATCACAACAAACAAAAATATTGTAAAGAAAATGTTATTGCTCAAATAATAATTAGTTCAAAAAGATTTTTTTTAATTTTTCCAGTATTTTGATTAGTAGTCTTAATAAATAATTATCGTTAGATTCAAATATTCCGATCTCAGAAACCTCAATGTCTGATATACCTTGTTTAAAATAATATACACTCTGATTCTTTTTAGGGTCAATTCCACCTAAGTCATATTTTTTACATCCAGCATTTTTAAAGTATTTTATTATTTCCCATTGAAGCAGGTGAGAAGCTTGACACTTCATAGCCATTTCCGTAATTCCGCCCAGTAATCCAATCCCTGTGTCTCCTAATGCACTTCCTGTAAGAGCTGCAATTGGTCTCTTGTCCTTGTAAGCTACAAAAGTTACAAGTTTAAATTCCTCATCTAGGTTTTCATCCATCTCCCCAATACGTTCTACATTAACATATTCCTTAAATTTTTTTCGGGAATGCATTTGATGATAGATATCAATTAAAGTTGGGTAAAGTTTAGGATCAGTACCCACCTGAATAGTTAATCCTTTTCTTTCAGCTTTATTAAGCCCTTTTCTCCATCTAGGATTAAATTGTTTTTTAATTTCATCAAGTTCTTTATCAAGATATAATATTAAAGATTTATATTGTTTAACAGTTTTAATTATGTGAAAGTCATCAATTGCTTCGAATTTATTATAAATAATTTGATCAGAAAAAATAAATGGTCTTATTCTTAAGATTAGTTTTCTCTTTATTACAAATTCACTTTTTAAGACTTGAAAAATATCATATAATTTCTGCAGATCATTCTCTTGACCTTTTATTTGCCAGAGGGGACCTCGATATATATATATGCTATACCTCTATTAATGAACGGAATGATTTTAATCCTTACACCAGCAATAGCTATAAGCTGATGATCGTTAAAAATACTAATATGTTGTAACGTTTTTTCTTTCTGGGCAAATTTTGAGTAATTCCAGGTTTGATAGATATTTGCATCACTAAATTCTTTTAAATAATTCTTCCAATCAGACTTTTGCGTGATCACCTTAATAATATATTTATCTAAAATCTTAGTCATCTGAATAAACAAGAGTAAATATTAATTATTTGATTTTATCAATCTTATCTATTAAAATTATATTCAAATTTTTTGTCTCAGATCCTTTAGATATTCTCCTATCTTAACAAGGGATCCAGAAATCTTACTCCCCGAAGCTTCAATAATTCCAAAATCAGTTACTTCATTTGTTGTAATTCCAGATTTGAAATCATAAACGTGAGGATTATTTTCACTATCAATACCCCCCAAATCATATCTCTTAGTTCCATTTTCTTTAAGCCATTTTATCATTTCAAACTGAAGTAAATACGATGCATTTAATTTCATCCCTAAACTATTACTTGCTCTAAATAATGATATAGCGGTATCGCCGACAGCACTCAGCACGATTCCGGAAATGGGAATATCTTCCTTATATGCGATGAAAATTTTAAGATTAAGATAATCATCTAATTCGTTACTAAAATTTCGAACAGCTTCTACATTTACAAATTCTTTAAACTTTTTTCTATTAATCATTTGATTATAGAGTTCTAAAAAAATATCGAATAATTTTTCATCACTTCCAATTACTATATGAATTCCGTTTTTTTCTGATTTATTTAAATGATTTCTCCAGTTCTGTCTAAAACTTTTACGGATTTCGGATAAGTCTTTATTTAAGTCTAGTATAAGTGTTTTATATACAGGAAGTTTTTGCAAAAAGTTTGGGCCAATTTTGGTTAGAAATCCTTTCACATCTATACTATCTGAATAAATAAATGGTCTGATTCTTAATAATAATTTCTGTTTAACTGTAAACTCTTTTCTTAATGTATTTAATATATCGGACAATACTTCAATATTAATTTCGTTAGATTTTTTTTGCCAAACAGGTCCTCTAAAAATATATGCAATACCACGATTGAGAATTGGGAAAGTTTTTATGCGAACCTGAACCATGCCAATTAGAATGCTGTTACAGTAAATTGCTATGTGTTTCAAAGTTTTTTCATTTTGGACAACATTAGCATAATTGAATGTTTGGTATAGATTTGCATCACTAAATTCTAGTAATGAATTATTCCAAAAAGTCTTATCGGTAATTTCTATTAAACTATATTTATTATTTTTTAAATTCAAAATGTCCTTCTCTTTAAAATATTTTAAAACTTTAATCGGATCAAATCACCCAAGTGAACGAATTTTGTTAATAGTTTTGAATTAGAAAATTCAAAAGTACCTAAATCTTTCACCTCATTCTTAGTAATTCCTGATTTAAACTCAAAAACACCTGGATTTTTTTCTAGATCAATGCCGCCTAAGTCATACCTTAAAATCCCTCTTAATTTAAGCCATTTTATTACTTCCCATTGCAGCAGATAAGCAGATTTATATTGCATTCCTAATTCATTATTCGCGGCCAATAAATATACTCCAGTATTTCCCATTACACTAATAGCAAGAGCAGAAGTGGGTTGTTTGTCTTTATAAGCCATAAAAATTTTTAGCTTAAATTCAGGATCGAGCAATTGATTCATTCTATTTATTTTTCTTGGGTTAACCTTCTCATCAAATTTTTTTCTAGCGATCATATGATCGTATATTCCAAGAAAATCATCAAATAATTTTTGGTCATATCCTGACACAACCTCCACCCCATTTTTTTCAGATTGATTAAGTCTATTCCTCCATTTTGATGTAAATGATTTCCTAATACTTTCTAAATCTTTATCAAGATAAAGAACTAGAGTTTTTTGAGATGCTGATTGGAGATAAGAATTAAATTCTAAAAAATAATTCAGATCGTTTGATTGAAACAAATCTGAGAAAACAGATACTTTGAGTCTTAACAGCAGTTTTTTTTTATCGAGGAACTCATGTTTTAAAGTCGAAATAATTTTTTTAAAAGTATCTATATCATTTATTTGTCCAGATTTTTGCCATAGGGGTCCTCTATAAATATATGCAATTCCCCAATTAATAATCGGGGCCTTTTTGATTCTTACCTGAGAAATCCCTAATAATGTTTTATCTTCATATATAGCAACATGACTAATAAATTTTTCATCTCTTGCCAATGCTGCATAACCCCATGTTTGATAAATATTCGCATCATCGAATTGTTTAAGTAATTTATTCCATTCATTTTTATTTGTTATTTCCGTTATTCTTAAATTATTAGTAGCCATCGATTTTAATTCCATATTCTTCCAAGGTTATCATATAGTTAAATAATACCATTAACTTAACACGAATTAAATGAATTATATTATAAAATACTTTTAATATTTTGTTGTTAGAAATTTCGAAGGAGCCAAAGTCTCTAACTTCATTTTCAGAAATACCAACTTTAAATTTAAAAACCCCGGGATTTTTTACTTCATCAATACCCCCTAAATCATATCGCGAAATCCCTAAGTTTTTTAACCATTTTATTGTCTCCCATTGCAGTAGGTAAGCAGATTTATATTTCATTCCCAATTCATTACTGGCACCTAATAGATAAATGCCTGTATTTCCCATTGCACTTGCTACGAGTGCAGAGATTGGTGTTTTATCTTTATAGGCTATAAAAATTTTTAATTTAAAATCTGGTGATAAGAGTTCGTTCATTTCCCCTTTTTTTCTGATATCCACATACTCTTTAAATTTTTTTCTCTTTATCATCTGATCATAAATTTCAACAAATGTATTATATAATTCATTACTATTTCCACTTACAATTTCAATTTCGTTTCTTTCAGATTGATTAAGGCAATTTCTCCATTTCTGTTTAAAATTTTTCCTGATAGTATCAATATCAGAATTGAGATTAAGTACTAACGTTTTATATACCTGATTATCGGCGGTAGGGAGAGCAATTAAAATCTTCCCAAAGTCTATTGATAAGAATTGATCGGAGAAAATAAAGGGTCTTAACTTAAGTATATATTTTAGTTTGATAACATATTTGTCTTGTAAAGCCATTAATATTTCGCTAAAAATTTCTAGATTATTTTCACGACCTTTCATTTGCCACAAAGGTCCTCTATAAATATATGCAACCCCTCTTTTAAAAATTGGTATTGTTTTCAGTCTTACAAGAGCAATTCCAAGTAAATGATCATCTTTATAAATAGCAATATGGTCAATTTTTTTTTCGGACTGGACAATCTCTGCATAGCTCCAGGTTTGATAAATATTTGCATCATCAAATTGTTTAAGTAATTTATTCCAGCTTAACTTTTCTGTGATAAGTTTGCAACGATATTTACTAGATGTATTATTCATATCCAATCCTTAATAGTTACTATTTTTTAATCGATGTAAACAGATCACCTATTTTAACTATGTACTTTGAAATTTTATTTTCACAATAGTCAAATATTCCGAATTCTTTAACTTCATGTTTCGAGATTCCGGTTTTCCAAACATAACCACCAGGATTTTTTTCTTGGTCGACTCCTCCAAGATCATAGTTTATACAACCTTTAGCTTTTAACCATTTTATCATTTCCCACTGCAGTAAGTATGCGGCTTTATATTTAATGCCAAGACTATTTGTTCCACCACTTATCGCTATGCCTGTATCACCAATAGCACTACCAACAAATGCGGCAATTGGGACTTTTTCTTTTAAGGCGATGAAAATAATTTGTTTAAATTCAGGAGCTAATTGATCATTCAAATTCCCTAATCTATCTACATGAACAAATTCCTGGAATTTTTTTCTTTTATGCATCTGATTGTAAATTTTTAAAAAAACATTAAATAACTCTTTGGTACTTCCAGATACAATTTCAATGTTATTATTTTCTGCCTTATTTAGTTCTTGCCTCCATGAACGCCTAAATCCTGCTCTGATTACCGAAAGTTCTTTGTTAATATCTAGTATTATAGATCTATATGGCTGGATTACATTATTTTTTATAAATAAGCTTTTAAACTTAAAAAAGTTTACAGTTTGATGATCAATAAAAACAAATGGTCTTATTCTTAAAAATAAATTTTGTTTGAGTACAAATTCCTCTTTTAAGATAGTAAAAATTTCAAGTAATAAATTATAATCTAATGAATTTCCTCTCTTTTTTACTAAAGGTCCCCTGAATATATAAGCTACACCTTTATTGATTATAGGGATAGTTTTGATTCTTACCTGGCAGATACTGATAAGCTCTTCATTTTTGTAAATCGCCAGATAGCGTGCCTTTTTTTCTAAGTTGACTATTAAATTATAATTCCAGGTTTGATAAATATTTGCATCATCAAATTTGGTGAGAAGTACTTCCCAGGTTTTTTCATCAAAAATTTCAATTAAATTTATTTTATCTTTATCAATCACTAGTGTTAGTCCTATGGTGAAATTTTTATACAGCAATAAAAAATGTTTAAATTTATTTTAAAAAATTGATTTAAATCTTTTTTTTAAATTAATATACTTTGATATCCAAGTATAGCCGCCTAATATTTTTACAACAAACTCTAAATTGGAATCAGATGTGTCTGCTGGAATTCTCCCTCTAACAGTTGGGCTCAAGAAATCAGAAAAGTTGCAAAATGAGGGATCTGAAGTAAAAATAAATTTGTAACCGCTAGCAAACGCATTATTTATTGCCTCAGTATTATAAGCCCCATAAGGAAAACTAAAGAGGTCTATTCTATATTTTACTAAATCTTCCAAAATATTTTTTGATTTTATAAACTCCATCTTTTGTATCTCACTATTCATCAAAGTAAAGTCTGGATGATTTAAAGAATGTGAACCAATTTTTACAAGACTTTGATTAAGACTTGCTAACTTCTCTGGATTTATAATTTCTTCTTTAGAATCAAAAGACTCTCCCTTTATATCCCAAGCAGGGTTTTTACCTAAATAATTTGCAGGTATAAAGATAGTGCAGGGTATTTGCAATTTTTCTAATTCTGGTAAAGCATTATTTATCACACTATTAAATCCATCATCAAAAGTAACGGCAAAACATCGTTTATGTATATTAGAAGTTGAAGTGAAATCAGCATTAACACAACAGCCAAATTTGGTTAATGAATTCATTTGCCATCTGAAAGTTTGGATTTTATTTTTAGGAATGGAATGGTAATAAAGGATTATAAGTTTTGGCTTTAAAATAAAAAAGATATTTAAAAAAAAATCAGTAATTAATATCACACACAAATAAAATAAACTAATAACTAATTTTAATTTTCTTTTCATAAATCCGATCGAAAAAATTTTATTAATTAATACCCAAATAATCTTTGATACGTTTTTTCTGCTCTCTCTTAATAAACTCGATCAAATTTTCGTCAAGAATCAATTTTTCGCCTTTCAATTTTGAAGTCCAATAACCAAAAATTTGTAAAATGCTTCCTAAAAGAAAGGGCCTTTCTTTAATTCTACTTAAACTTTTGCTTAATTGAGCTAAGGGTATCAACCCTCTGTGATAATCTCTTTTCCCGAGATGAATATTAATTTGTACAAGGTTTTCTCCAACACTTCCAGTTTTTCTATGATGTAATACACTAAGTTCTTCAAAAGTATTTATTTTCCAACCATTCATTCTGGCAGTTGCGCAAGCAATAGTGTCTTCACCTCCCCATTGTAGCGGTAAAAAACCGCCGATATTTTCATAACATTCTCTTCGAAATAATTGAACGGCACCTCTAACCATGTATGGACTATAAGGAATTTTAAACTTTTTATTATCGTAGATATCAAAAAATCCACCACCGGCAATTCCAAGTTTTTGATCTTTACCAAATTCTTCCATAATCAATTCATAGTAATTATTCTGAAAAGTAATATCTGCATCGAGAATTCCGATGAATTCAAAACTAAGATCTTTAACAACATCAAATGCCTTTTTTATTGCAAAAACCTTAGATGCAAAATTTCTTTGAAAATTTCCTTCCAAATTCAGAAGTCTAATAAAACTATAATCATTCATATATTTTCTTATAATTTCTTCTGTCCTATCAATAGAATGATCATTTACTATTATCCAAGTTATCGGAAGGATAGTCTGAGAAATTACTGACTTAATAGTATCTTCTATAAAATCTGCTTCATTTCTTGCTGATGTAATTAATATATATCTGTTTTTCATTTATTACCTTAAGTCGGTTTCTAAAGATACTTGATTTAAATTTTTATAATCAGAAGGTATTAAATTGTCTGGTAACTTTATTGCAACAACCCAAGCAATCCAGAAAAATAAATCTCCGCCATTTCCTATATAACCTGTTATAAATGATTCCGTAAAATTTGAAAGTAAAACCATAACAAATGTAGATACAAAGTAAGATTTATAATTTATTATAAATGGATTTCTATTTTTTGCATTCTTAAACAATGGGAAGAGAATAACTGTTAGCCAAAGAAAAAGTCCCACTAACCCCGTTCCAGTTAGTATTGAAAGATAGCCATTATGTAAAGGTTGCTGGGCAGTAGGTAATGAAAATGTGCCCTGCATACTCCTCATATTTAATATTTTCGATTCAACCATATATCCCCAACCAAAAACGGGTTTTTGAAAAAATCTAAATACTGCGCCCTGCCAGAGTACGTCTCTTCCTGTTACGGTCATAACTGTTCCTTCTTCACCTCGTTCTAAGTTTTGTGGTGTATAAATAAAAAATATTACAATTATTATTAAACTAACCAAACCTAAAACAGATACTAGTTTAACAATTTTACGTTGAATAAATAAAAATACACTAATCCCTAATATTGAACTTATTATTGTTGTTCTTGAACCAGTTAGTACATGTAAACCAAACGCTAAAATAAGTATTGCTATTGCTATTCTCTTTGAATTAATATTGTCGCCAGAATTAAAGGATTTCCACAGAATTATAGGGTAAGAGAGCATGAAGTATGCGCCGGTTATGTTAGGTTCAGTCAAGAATCCTATAAATCTTGGGGCTCTCCACCACCACGAGCGAGAGGGAATTGCTAAGGATAATATAGAAATACTAATATAAAAAACAGTAACATAAAATAAAGTATTAAGCAATGCTTCAAATTTTGCGGACTCATCAAGCCATTTATCAATTCCAATTAGTAGTAAAAATAATCCAAATAAAAATATCGATCTTATAGTAGTATATTTCAGATCAACTGTATATGTTATTGATAAAAATGCCAAAAGAATAAATAAGAAAAAAAATAAATATACTACTGATAATCTTTTAGAATGAAGATCGAATTTTTTGATATAGATCCCTATTCCTATTAGAGCAGAATAGATAATTATTGCTCCCCGAATGTATCCCTCAAAGCCAGTTTCTAGTTCCTCAGTTAACCATCTCTCTTCATTTTTATAAAATATAGATGTAATCAAAGGGGTTAAAAGTAGTAACGCGATGTTTACTCTAATATCTTTTAATCCAAACCATAATAAACCTGAGATTAATATTAAGGCGATAAGAGCAGTATATGTTAAAAATAGCACATCTCCAGACATAACCTATACTACCTTTAATCTAATTAAGTTTAACAATTTTGCAAATGAATTATGCATAATTGTTCGTTCTTTTATATCAAAGAAATTAATTTTTAAAAGTACATAAAATACTAAAATTAGAAGGGCACTTATTATTGGATAAAAAATTAGGATTTTAGTATAACTAAGACTGTAGATAATAATATTAAAGCTTAAATAAATTGTAATTAAATAAATTAATCTTTTAGACTCTAATTTTATTGGATATAATTTCTGCCCAAATATGAATAAAACAAATGAAACCGAAAACCAGTATAAATTAGAAATTAAAATCGCAGCATAGATGCCAAAATTCTTTATAAGAAAATATCCAGGAATAATTGCAACCACGGTAAAAATAAAAACTATTATTCCTGTAATATTAGTGCGCTTTTGTATATGGATTAATGTTTGAGAGATACTATTTATTCCTCTAAAAGCATAAATGGGAATAATGAAGAAAATTAAATAATAAGACGGATAATATTCTGGGGGAGCTATGATCGTTATGAAATATTTGAACAAAGTAAGCAGTATGATAGCAGAAAAAACAAATACAAGTATTAAATAAGTAAATATCTTAGAAATTCTTTCTGGTAGCTCTTTCTCTTCTAATTGAGAATATATATATGGCTCATAAGAAAGCTGGAAAGGTACAATCAGAAGCACTAATAAAATAGAGGCTATCTTAACTGCAAGTGAATATATTCCAACCTCTGCTAAATTTACAAAATAACCTATTGTGTAAAGCATAAAAGCATCAAGAATTAAATCGCCGCCCCTTGCAAAAATTAATGGGCTTCCAAATTTGATAAGCTTTTTAATTGTGGATTTAGAGGCTTTTAGTTTATTGTCTTTTATAATAAAAAATAGGAGAATAACCCAGAAAAAACCATAAGAAAAAATTTGCGCCAAGAAAACCCCATTAATTCCCCAACCAAATCTGATAACAAATAAAATGGTGGTAAATAAATATATAATAGTTTGTGTAATACTAATAATTATAAAAAACTTTGCTTTATTAATTGCCCTAAAATGGGAGAGGAGATTTAAACTATAACATTGAAATATTGAACTACCAATCATTAAAATGGAATATTGTAGTCCTGTCGATATATTAAACGATAATTCGAATAATGCTTTAATCAAAAACAAGCTAACAATCGAAATAATAAATCCACTTAATAAATTAATCAAAATTGAACTTCCTAATAATAATCCCGTTTCATTTTCTTTTTCATATTCATTAGAAAACCGTATTAACGAAGGCATCATTCCAAAGTCAATCAGCATTACCAAAATTTGGGTTGTTAATAGCATGGTTGACAATAAGCCATAGTCAGTAACACTTAGATAATGGGTATATAGAGGGATCAAAAGAAATGTACTTAACCTTACCGCAATATTTCCTATGGAATAAATCAAAGTATATTTTGCAAAAACCTTTAAACTCATGATCTTATTTTATATTTCTAATATTAGAATATTTTTGACATTGTAAAAAGCTTCGATCAGATTTATAATTATCTACTTTTAATTTTTCTGTAAATTGTTTTACCTTTTTTTGCAGCATGAATTAAAGTATCTGTTACTAACTTTGCTTCTGTAACAAAAAATGGAATTCCTTTAAATTTCCATGTTTGTATGCCAATATCATCAAGAATTTTCTTTAGGGCAATTGCATCAATTCGAAATTCTTTTGATCTGACTGCAAAATTATACTTTATCTCCTTTCCATTGATAGAGATGCAGTTTATGAGAATGCTTTCCTCATAATTGAAATGTATAGGAAATGATTCACCCATTAATTCTTCAGCAGTATGAGCTTGGGTTAGCACTCTATAGTACCTTGTTCCAATGCCAAATATTTTTGTTTTATGTTCTGCCATTACTCCGAAAGGAGTTCCAGATCCATAAGGATTGTTCGATAGGTGATGTGACCGGACAACTTCATCTGCAAGTGGGCCTAATGCGCACACGCTATGAGTAGGGTGAATACTTCTTTTAACACCGGGATAACGTCTAAAAATTTCCGTCAAAAAACCCATTTGGGAATATGTTTTATTAAGGTCTATTACAGGTGTTTTGTGATAATAATTAGCCGCATCTATAATATCATTTCCACCTTTGCCAAAGAAAAAAGCAGGCATCACTAAAGTTATTCTACTCTTGTTGCAATAGTTAACTAATCTTTTTATAAAGTCGCTAGGATTACCGATGTACATTGGTTGCATGTTATCATACGAACTATGTATCATCAATATTTCAAAATCATTTCCTAGTTTACTCTCGATATGACAAATAAGTTCATCATTATCAACTGTACCATAATAAAACAGGATTAATCTTTTAAATTTATTTTTTATTTTATAGAGTATTTTTTTTAGCCGATTTCTCGAAGATTGAGAAAGAAATCTTCTTAGGACGTTATAAAGTATTACTTGCATTTGAAACTTCCAGAAAGGTACAATTTATAATAAATCAAATAAAAAGTGTGAAATAAAAATTCATTATGTTCAAGCAATAAACACAAATAAAAAAAATTATTAATTTGGTTTGAATTAACTAATTATCTAATAATATTTTATAAGCTAATAATAAATTTTCTGAAACTACACTCCATGCCAATTCTTCCTTAACTCTTTTTTTTCCATAGTTACCCATCTCTTTTCTAAGTTCAGGATTATCCATTAAAGTTATAATTTTTTTCGCATACTCGCGTATATCATTTGGAGTAGCATATAAGGCCGCTTTTTGAGCCGAGTATCGGGTTTCTCGTAAGTCAAAACTAACAATTGGTTTTCCTAAACTCATATATTCCATAATTTTTATCCAAGTAGATTGATCATTAAGTGGATTTGAAGGATTAGGATCAAGACAGATATCTGCGGAAGCCAAAGTTTGTAACAGTTCATCAAACGGTATGTGTCCAGTAAATTTTACAAATTCTTTCAGTTTTAATTCATCTTTTAACTTTATTAAATCAGAAACGGCATCACCTTTCCCAACAATAATACAATAGAAATCTTCTCTTTTAAATTCAGTAATGAGAATAGATAATGACTTTAATAAATAATCAACCCCATCCTGAGGACCCATTTCTCCAATGTACACAAAAATTTGTTTCCCTAAGCTTCTTAATTGTGTATCAGGAGGTACCTCTTTAAATTTTTTAAGATCCGGTCCGTTTCTAACAATAAAAATACTATCTGGAGTTTTATTCCCTCTTTTAATATCAATTGCTTTATAGGATTCATTGGTTGCTATTACAATATTAGCTGATCTTAAACATAATTTTTCCTCAAGCATTAATATATTATAAATTAAGCCCCCCTGAGTGTTATATCTTGATAGAAATAGTTCAGGGGAGAGATCATGATGATCAAAAACAAATTTTTTCCCTATCACTCTATAAAATAATCCTATTATAAAAAGGGTATTGGGAGGATTATGGATGTGAACAACATCGAACCCAGTCTTCAATTGAACAAAAAGTGTATAAAGAAAAGCACTTATTGTGAAATAGAGATACTCTATGATATAACCAATTTTGGTCCCTATGTTAAATATCCTGGATAAAATTTTTGATTTTGATTCGGTGGTTTTATTAAAGACTTTAAACCACGGTACTCGGTAAATTTGAATTTGATCAAGCTTCTCTTGATTTAATTGTTCAGGATATTTTTTTGCAATGATTGTTAATATATATCCCGCAGAAGATAATCGTGTTGCTTCATTTCTAACCCTTGTATCCTGTGGATAAGGGTTTTCAACAATCATTAAAATCCTACCAGCCGATGCCTTCATAATTTTCCTTTGGTTCTTCGTTTTTATTAAATAATCTAACAAGATCTATTATGTGAACTGATTTAGATGCTGTTTTTACAGGTTCTCTATAACTTTTTTCTTTTTTACCGATTATAACTATGTCTGATTCTTTAATTACAAGATCAATTGAATTGCTAATGAGTGATGAAATGTGTGGAATCGCGGTTTCGATGTATTTTTTATTAGATCCAAAAATTTTAGCTACTGCAACTTCCTGATCGTAAATCTTTACTGAGTATCCTTTCCCAATAAGTTTTTCAATTAGTTCAACCATTGGACTTTCTCTAAGATCATCAGTTCCAGGCTTAAAACTTAAACCAAGTATTCCTATTTTTTTATGATTTGTTTTTGAGATAATTCTGAATGCTGATTCAATTTGGTTTTGATTACTTGGTAGAAGTGAATTTAATAAGGGAAGATTTAAATCAAGCTCTTTTGCCTTATAAGTTATTGCACGTAAATCTTTTGGAAGACACGATCCTCCAAATGCAAACCCTGGTTTAAGATAATAAGTTGAGATATTTAATTTGTTATCCTTACTAAAAATATCCATAACTTCATGACTATCTATTCCAAGTTGTTTACAAATGTTTCCTATCTCATTGGCAAAAGTTACCTTAACCGCATGAAATGAATTACAGGAATATTTAACCATCTCAGCAACTTTTATATTAGTTCTAAAAATTGGTGCGTTAACGTTCTTATAAATTTTTTCTACAATATCCCCTGTTTTTGAGTCAAATTCACCTATTAAGGTAAAAGGAGGATTGTAATAATCCAAAATAGATGTTCCCTCTCTCATAAATTCAGGATTCATTGAAATTCCAAAATCTTCCCCAGCCATTCTACCTGAGGATTTTTCAAGTATCGGAATCAGTGTGTTTTCAATTGTTCCGGGTAATACAGTACTTCTATTTACTACGACATGATATGAGTTTGAATTTTTAAGGAATTCTCCAATTTGTTCGGCAACCTTTGTAAAATAATTTAAGCTAAGGCTACCATTTGAATGACTTGGTGTTCCTACACAAATTATTGACAAATCAGCTTCCGGTATATTACCACCATTTAAAGCTCTTAAATTTCCCGAGCTCACTGTTTCAGAAATAAGTTCATCCAAGCCTTTTTCAACAATCGGGCTTTTACCCGAATTGATGATATTAACTTTGACGGGATCTATATCAATTCCATTTACAATGTGATTGCTTTTGGCTAAACAAGCTGCTGATACACAGCCCACATAACCAAGACCAAAGATGTTAATTTTCATTTATAAATCTTTCTTTTATTTGAATTTAAATAATAACGGATTCTATAAAAATCAAGTAATCAGCGTTTTGAGGTAATATTTAATCAAAATTTATGCCTTTAAGAAAATGATTAAATGATTATTTAACTTAGTATAAGATAAAATTATCTCATTATTAGAAAAAATATGCTCTTTGGCTTAAACAGAAGCATCTAAAATTCTTCTCAAAATATTTGCTTAATGGAAGGAATAAAAATATTCCAATGAATATTACCGGTCATCAAGACAAGATATTTTACAAATATAAAAGTATTCATTAACTAATGATGCTTAAATTATATATATATCCAATGAAATTATTTAAATAATATATAAATAATTAAATAATCATTAGCGCAAAGCTAGAAATCATAAATAGATATAATTTAGAAAGGGCAAAGAATATCTCATCTCTTAAAATTATCAGATAAAATTAACTTTTTGAGGAAAGGAAATATTTTTTTACTGCCTTTGATCTTGTTGTTTTATCGTCTGTTTTATTTTTTAAATCGGAGTTATTCCCGTAACCGTAACCGTAACCATATCTATATCTATAATAGTAAGAATTTTCTATCTCAGCAGCATTGGCTACAATGCCTAATATTTTTACATTAGTATGATTTAGCTCCTGCATTCCCCATCTTACTGTTTCAATTAAAGAGTATTTCGGTTTTACCACGAGTATAACATTTTTAATATAGTTTGCCATAACCAATGGATCAACTACTCTGGTTACAGGCGGAGTATCAAATATTATTAAGTCATAATTTGATGATTTAAGGTGGTTTAGCAAAAGTTTCATTTTAGGGGAATTTAATAATGTCCCCGAGTCATCTGTTAATCCACCTGTTGGTAGTATATCTATATTTTTTGAAGCCCTGCTATAAATCTTTGGGTTCATTTCTTTTGTCAAATAGTCAATTAAACCAGGATCTTTTGTAGTTAATCCGAACATTTTTGATAAATCTGCTTTCCTCAAGTCACAATCTACTAAAAGAACTCGCTTTCCTTCCTGTGAAACCGAAACTGCAAGATTTGCTGTAATAGATGTTTTACCTGAATTTTCTTCACAGCTTGTAATCATTAATACCTTACCGCTATCATTTAACTTTTGAAATAGCTTTGTTCTAAATAGACGATATGTCTCAATTAATCCACTATCATTTGTTAATAGACTGACCACTTTAAATTCTGATTTAGATTGATTTAATTCTTTAATTATGGATTTAGAATATTTTGGTATTATAGAAAGAATTGGAACTTGAAATTCATTTTCTAGATCATCTAAATTTACAAATCTGGTCATTGTCAATTCCTTTGCAAAAATGGCAATTAAACCAACTAAGATTCCTAGTATAAAACTAATAAATAGATTTAGTGTCTTATTTGGGGAGAACGGCTTTAAAGATGGCCTAGCTTCATCTACTATAGTTATATCCTGCATCTTAGATAATTCTGCAACTCGCATTGCTTCGCGTTGGTCAAGTAGAATTTGAAAAATTCTCTCATAGGTACCTCTTTGTCTTAGAAGTTGAGCCAATTTATTTTCTTGCGATGGAAGACTTCTCATTTTAACTTCGTATTTTGACATGAGATCATTAATCTTTAATAATTTTTTCTCAAGTGTATTTATCATGATTTTATAAGCTGTTATTGTATTTTCATTAAACCCAGCAAGTCGTGATTTGGCAAGTTTAATCTGCTCATCAATAGCAATTACATCAGGGTGATTTTCAGTCCGTTTTTGGAGAAGTTCGAGTCGCTGTAGTTCTAGGTCGGATAGTTGTCTCATCAATTGTGAAAAAGGTGAATTGCCATCTACATTACCCTGTGGTCCTAAATAGCTCTGATCAAAATAACCATTTTTCTTCAGTTCTTTCTCCAGGTCAGCAGCTCGATTTTTATAATCTGAAAGCTGTAAATCTGTATTGTATTTTTCAGCTTCGAGATTGCTTAGAAATCCCGAAAGTTCTTGTGAACTTGCATCAATAGACATTATTTGTCCGCTGGCTTTAAATCTACTTAACTCATTTTCAGATTCTTTTAATTTTTCCTGTATCTCATTTAATTGTTTATCTACAAAATCAAATGAATAGCGAATGTTTTCTTTTTTCTGTGCAAGTCTTGATTCTCTGAATTTTTCTACAATTGTGTTTGCAATTTTGGCTGCTGAAAATGATGATTCTGAAACATAAGAAACAGTAAAAATATCCGTTTTGCCTTCTCTATTTACTTGAGTATTCTTGTTTACTTTGGCAATCGTTTGTGGAATATCAGATAGTTGAAATGAAATTTCTGACATTTCAGGAGCATCGTCCCAATTAATTATTAGAGAAAATCTAGAAGTTTTTAAGATAAAAGTTTGGTCCTTCATATTAATAATGGTAGCAGAATCACTTAGACTTTTATTCTCTATCTGAGAACCATACGCTTCAGAAATAATTTGATTTGTTGCTTGGTTAATTAGTAAATATTTAGATTGTTTTTCTTTTCGTATAAGAAAATTTCCCTCTATTGATTTTGAAGTATCAGTTAAAATTATAATAAATGTTTTGGGAAAGCTAAATTTACTTAAGTTTTTAGTTTTAAATGAAGGATCAACAATATCAAGATAAAGTTTATTAATGTTATAAGTTTTTACTCCGCCCCAATTAATCCCTTCTACATTGCAAAATAAGTCTAATTCATCCACAACCTTGCTAAGAACAGAGTAGGTAGTCACTAACTGAACCTCGGTCTCTATCTCGTCTAAGGATTGGAGATTAATTAGACTGGTTAAATCAGAACCATTTATCCGTCCCTCCTCTGGTGTCCTTTCCTTTTTTAAAGTGGCAACAGCATCATATTTTTGAGGAGCTGTAAAACTGTAAATTAATGAGATGACAACAAAAAATATTATACTACTTAAAAGCACATATTTATTTTTAATTATTAATCTAAATATCTCTAATAAGGTCTTTTCTTTTTTGGGGAATGGGGAGTGGCCTGAACCAATTTGCTTATTATCGTTGTTCATCTTAAATATACCTAAATGTTTTATAGCAATGGAATAATTATCTTCTTATCAGTAAACTAATTAAAGTAACAAGCACTGCAAGCCCCGATAAAATGAGGCCATACTGACCAGCATCTGCCCAAAAACTTCTCGGGATAAAAATTCTATCACCGGATTGCAATCCAAGATCTGCAGCTGTATTACCTTTTTCTATAACCTCAGATTTTTTAAGCTGAATCTCCTGGTCATTTCTGATAATATAAATGTCATCAGTGGCTGCAGCCCCGGTTACTCCTCCGGCTAGGGCTAGGATCCCGGTCATTTTTTCAATATCTGTTACATAATAATAGCCGGGGGTTCGAACCTCACCCATTATGTTTATTCGTATCAGAGGTTGAATGGTTAATGCCGGATCTTTATACAATTCTGAATATTTATTAAAAATCGTTTGTCTTATTGTTTTATAATCAATATTTGTTGTTTTTACAATTCCGATAAATGGCAGTTGAAGATTTCCATCTTGCTGTATAAAATAATCTCCGGATATTTGATCGGTAATATTTAAAAATGTTATTCTTACTCCATCCCCGGGATTAAGTATCTGGGCATAGTTACCCGATGCAAAGATTTCAAATAAGATAAAAATTAACAATACTTTTTTCATGTTATTCCTGCTGGTGGTAAGATTTAAAAATAATTGTTCTAATTTAATCAATAATTATTAACAAAGGCTATGCCGCCAATTTATATATTTCTTGTTTCTTTTAGATGTTTATAGTACCATAATAATAAAAAATGAACAATATTGAAGCAAACACTAATTATAGTGCATCAATATGTTACGTTTTCTTAAGAACTATAATATATTTGAAGGTGCTTCTGAAAAATAGTACACGCTCGTACTCGCTAAATTTGCTTCAGCATCTTTTATCCGATTTTGAACTGAATTCAAAATGATAATGACTTATAGTTCTCATTTTTCAGAAGTCGCGCATATTTTATTCATAAAAAAAATGATTAAAAATTTTTAGCACTATTGTTGTTATAAAACATCTGTCATTGGAAAAAATGTTAGTTTAATACTTTAAGTTAAAAAATATAAAATTAATAAAAACAAATGGAGTTAAAATGAAAGTACCATTTTTAGATCTTAAGATTCAATATCAATCCATTAAAAGTGAAGTTGATGCCGCAATTCAAAATGTGTTAGATAATACAGCATTCATTCTTGGGCCATCTGTTGAAAATTTTGAAAAAGATTTTGCCGAAGCTCAAAATGTAAAATACTGTCTGGGTACCAGCTCCGGAACGGATGCAAATCACCTTGTACTTTGGGGATTAGGTATTGGTCCGGGCGATGAAGTGATTATTCCAGCAAATACATTTATTGCAACAGCCTGGGGTGCTACTTTATGCGGTGCTACTCCAGTTTTTGTTGATTGCCATCCGGAAAGCTATAATATCGATCCTTCAAAAGTAGAAGCTGCGATAACCAGCAAAACAAAAGCTATTGTTGCTGTACATCTTTATGGGCAAAGTGCTGATTTAGATCCGTTAAAGCAAATAGCGAATAAGCATAATTTAATACTTGTTGAAGATGCAGCTCAGGCGCATCTGGCAGAATACAAGGGGAAACCTATAGGAGGATTAACTGCTGCTGCTTCTTTCAGTTATTATCCCGGAAAAAATCTTGGCGCATTCGGCGAAGGTGGGGCAGTTACAACTAATGATGAAGATTTATACAAACATGTTAAAATGTTAAGAGAACATGGACAATCGAAAAAGTATTACCATGAGACATTCGGACATAATTACAGGATGGAAGGAATACAAGGTGCTGTACTTGGTGTTAAACTTAAGCATCTTAATGATTGGACAAACGGAAGAAGGAAAGTCGCGGCTAAATATAAAGATGGTTTAAAAGATCTTAAAGAGATAATTTTACCAAAAGAAATGCCTTATGCTAAGCATGTTTACCATCTCTTTGTTATCCAGGTTAATGGGACGAGTCTTGAAAAAGCAAATCAATTGAGAGATAAACTAAAAGATTACCTAACTGAAAAGGGAATTAGTGTTGGTCTCCATTATCCAGTTCCACTTCATCAGCAAAAATGTTTTGAGGTACTTGGTTATAAAAAAGGCGATTTTCCTATTACAGAAAAATTAGCTGAGACTGGCGTATCACTGCCGATGTATCCAGAACTTACTGATGAACAAATTAATTACGTGGTAGATAATATTAGAAAATTTTTTAGCAAGGCATAAATAGTTTTATTAAATCTGTTATTGTTGTTTTTAAATTAACAAAATAGATGGCGGCAGTTTTAGTAAGAATTACTTTGTAAGTTTTTAGCTTTTGTCTCTGTTTATGTAGATGTAGTTTGATTTTTGTTAGATGGGCCGAATATAAATTTATATATAATTTAAATTGGTCAAATGCTGATTGAGCAAAACCGATTTCAACTCCATTAATTTATTATAAGAGACTTCTGAAAAATAGATTTCGAATTGACTGTCATTCTCGCTGCCATTGGCATTCCTACGGAAGGAATGCTGGCCGGCAAGGTAGGTTTATACAGGAATGACGCATTGAATTTTTCAGAAGTCACTATAAGATTATTTATCATCACTTAATAAATTAAATGAATGCACCTAAGTGCGTTGTTCTTAGAAAGTTCATCAAAATTATGATTGTCTCAATTGTTGATTCAGAAATACTTATTTCTCATTTTGATATAAGAATGTGCTTCTAATCAAGGGATTCATACCGTCCTTTATAAATAATTGATGGCACAATAATGGAATACCTAATAAAGCTTAAATTATTTTAAATACCTTTATGAAGAGAAATTTTACATATAAATATTTTTTTGGTGTCGCTGACTTTATAATCCTTTTGTTTTCATTTCTTATCGCTATTTATGTTTTGCGAAATGATACCTCTGTTGGATTTTTTAGTTTTTTTTATAATATCCCTGATTTATTTCTATTGATTGTCCTTGCCTCGGTGATCATTCTACTGGTTTTTCAGTACAATGGTTTATACAGATTGGATATAATACTTAATAGAACAAACCATTTTGTTCATCTTATAAAAGCTATTTATTACAGTTCTCTTCAAATCATTTTACTGACATTTGTTATTGATTCAAGATTATTGCTTAACTCTAAGCTTTTAATACTCTTTTTCTTTTTCGTATCACTTGGCCTTTTCTTCCTTATTAGATTAGAGTTTTTAAGGATGCTCTTTGTTGGATTAAGTCAATCAAGTTTTAAGAGAGATGTTATTATCGTTGGTAACGGTAAATCAGGAAAATTACTCGCTACAAAATTAATATATGAAAATCCAATTGGTCTTAATATCCTTGGATTTGTTGAGGATAACAGACATGTAGGAGACCTGGTTGTTGCAGGCAAAAGAATATTAGGTAACTTTGATGATCTTCCGGAGTTAGTTAAAAAGTATAAAGTTGATGAATTAATTATAGCAATCGAAAATGAATCTTATGGGAGATTTTTTGATATACTTGATTTTTGTAAGGAATTAAAAGTTCCATTAAGAATTACTTCAGAGCTGCTTGAGGTTATACACCAACGTTTGAAAGTAGAAAAATATAGTGATATCCCCGTTATTAATGTTGCACCCCAGTACAACGATAGATTTACTTTAGGGTTGAAAAGATTCTTTGATCTGGTTGTTGCGTCTATTGGAGTTATACTTATTTCCCCTTTTATGATTTTTATTGCATTGATGATAAAATTATCCTCGCCCGGTCCTGTGTTTTTTAAACAAACAAGAATTGGTAAAGATGGTAAACCATTTCAGTTTTATAAATTTCGTTCTATGAAACAGCTAAATGGAGAGGATGAAGAACGAAAGAAAATGATGATTTCCTTTATGAAAAATGGAGTTAATGGAACTGAGGACACGAAAATTATTAATGAGAGCAGAGTAACCTGGATTGGTAAAATAATCCGCAAAACATCATTAGATGAACTACCACAATTGTTTAATGTTATAAAAGGTGAAATGAGTCTTGTCGGACCAAGACCTTGTTTACCGTACGAATATGAGAACTATGATGAATGGCAGAAAAGAAGAGTTTCTGTAATTCCTGGTTGTACTGGTGTTTGGCAGGTATGGGGCAGAAGTGTTGTTAATTTTCAGGAAAGCGTGGTTTTAGATATGTACTATGTTAATAATATGTCTCCATGGTTAGATTTACAGTTGATTTTTCAGACTTTACCTGTTATGTTATTCTCTCGTGGTGCTAAATAAATTAAGAATTATCTGAAGGTTTTTTATGAAAGTTGGGATAATTGGTTTAGGATATTGGGGTCCAAATTTAGTTAGAAATTTTTTAACGCAAAATGATGTTGAAAAAGTTGTAGCATGTGATGTTAGAGAAGATAGATTAAAGTCAATCTCTCAAAAATTTCCAAATGTAGCCCTATCAAAAAATTGTGAAGAGACATTAAAAGGTGATTGTGATTTGATCGTAATCGCAACTCCCGTTGCTACCCATTACCCGATTGCCAGGAAAGCTTTAGAAAACAATAAGCATATTTGGGTTGAAAAACCTTTTACTGCAAGTGTTGCAGAAGCTGAAGAATTAATTGAAATTGCGGAAAGCAGGAATCTGAAAATTTTTGTAGATCACACCTTTATATACAATGGCGCTGTTATCAAAATGAAGGAATTGATTGAGAAAAATGAACTTGGTGATATTCTTTATTTTGATTCCGAACGAATAAATCTTGGTTTATTCCAAAAAGATGTAAATGTTATTTGGGATTTAGCTCCGCACGATCTTTCTATAATGCAATTTATTTTGGGGAAAAAAGCCAAAGCAATTTCCGCAAATGGTATAGCAAATTTTAATGGCAGAGAAAATATAGCCCACATCAGTATTTATTTTGAAGACAATTGTTTTGCTCATTTTCATGTTAACTGGATCTCTCCTGTAAAAATCCGCAGGATGATTGTTGGCGGGACAAAAAAAATGTTAGTTTATGATGATATGGAAAACTTTGAAAAAATTAAAGTTTATGACAGCGGTGTTGATATCAAATCTCCCGAAGGTATTCATGAAGCGTTGGTTCAGTATAGAATTGGTGATATGTTCTCTCCAAAAGTTATTCAAACCGAAGCTTTATCTCTTGGTGCACGCGAGTGTATTGACGCCATTAAACAGAATAGACAGCCATTAACTAGCGGATATGATGGATTAGAGGTTGTTAAATTGCTGGAAGCGAGTGACAAATCGCTTAAGAGCATGGGACAGATTGTTGAAATAAGTAACTTAGTACATTTTTAATTACCTAATAATTTTGGATAATACTTTGGAAAAGAAAAATATTAATAATGTTAAACTTGGAGAAAATGTAAAAATATTTGATTTTGTAAATCTCTATGGATGTTCTATAGGTGATAATTCAAAGATCGGAACATTTGTAGAAATTCAGAAAAATGCTACAATAGGAAAAAATTGTAAAATTTCCTCACACACATTTATATGTGAAGGTGTGCACATTGGTGATAATATTTTTATTGGTCACAATGTTACATTTATAAACGATAAACATCCCCGTGCTGCTAATCCCGATGGAAGCTTACAAACTGAAGCAGATTGGAAAGTAGTTGAAACTTTTATTAAAGATGGAGCTTCTATTGGTTCTTCTTCAACTATTCTCTGTGGAATTACTATAGGTGAGAATGCAATTGTTGGCGCTGGTGCAGTAGTAACTAAAGATGTACCCCCTAATACTATCGTCGCAGGTGTTCCCGCAAAAGTGATTAGAAAGATTTAATTTTTTGGTTTGCTTATTTTAAGATAAGCACAATCAGAGATGAAACTAACGCAATAAAGTAAAAAAATCCCAGGCGTGATTTAATCTTATCATTTTTTCTTTCAACTGCAATTCCGCTTGATTTGAATGAATAAGGGTAGTTGCCTAATTCTTGTTTGTCAATTCTTAATGCACTTGTTGAAGTTTTCATTTGACTTACACTTTGGATATTTGTAAAACCTTTGTCCTGGTTTCATCAATTATTATACCTTCAAAATAAGTCATAAAAATGGAAGAAAATGAATGATATTACTCAACTAAGTAGAAGTTACAAGTAAATTTTAGACCCAAAGGAAAGTTAAAAAATAGAAATTTCAGTCCTCACGAATTATCATTATCCTTCTGTTGGTACTTCTTCCCTCTGCAGTATTATTATTGGCAATCGGGAATGAATCTCCAAGCCCATAAAGCGTAAATCTATCAGCTGATAATCCTTGAGAAACCAAATAGTCCATCACAGTTTTGGCTCTGTCATAAGACAATTTTTTAATGAACGTAACAGAGCCCTCGCTATCCATATGTCCTTCTATTCTCCACTTGCTATCAGGTTGATTTTGGATATAAAAGGCAATCTCATTCAGAAGTAATTTAGCCGGATTTTTTAGTAAGGCAGAATTAGGTTCAAATGTATCATCGCCTCTTAAAATAAACTGATAAAAAGTTTCTTGTTGCGTAGCATTTTCCGGGCAACCCTTTGAGTCAACTTTGGTGTTTGGCGGTGTATCGGGGCATTTATCAAGATAATCGGGCACACCATCTTTATCGCTATCTAAAGGACATCCGAATTTATCAACTTCAATATGTGCAGGGGTGTTTGGACATTTATCTAAATAATCCGGAACTCCGTCGCCATCTTCATCAGGTGGACAGCCATTTGCATCTACTGCAACACCAAGCGGAGTATCAGGGCATTTATCAAGATAATCCGGCACGCCATCTTTATCGGAATCAATCGGGCAGCCATTTTCATCTACTTTTACTCCAGGTGGTGTATTAGGACATTTGTCTTTGTAATCCGGTACACCATCGTTATCAGAATCAATCGGACAGCCATTTTCATCCACCTTTACTCCTTTAGGAGTATCTGGGCATAAATCATATTTATCTTCCACACCATCTTCATCAAAATCGCTTCTTCCGATAAATGCGTAGGAAATTCCAAATATTCCTGATAGGAATGAATCATTTTTTTTGGAAGCTGAAATGTCTTCGAGATAATCTGTGGAAGTAGGGAAATAACTTACCGCAGCATTCAGACTAAATCTATCACTAAGTTGATATTGAATTCCACCTTCAACCACAAATGAAAAAATATTTTTGTTGTATTTACCCTTGCTGTTAAATTCGAGTATTGTCCCATTGGAATTTTTTGGACTAAAATTAAAATACGCCCCACCAACACTCAAATAAGGAATAATGGATTCACTTATGGCATAACCAAAATTTAAAGAGCCACCAATTTGAATTATATCGGTATATGTTTCCGCCGGCATCTGTCTTGGGTTAGGTAAATCGTTATTCGCGATAAAGCCGCGATTATCGCTTTGGCTTAGTCTTGTTCCTCCACCAAATATCTTTAATCCAAATCTTGCATTATCAAAGACAATAGGATAATATTCAAACGAGCCGCGAATTAGTGGTTCAAAGTTAGAAGTCTTATAATCAGTAAATCCGTAGCTTACTCCGCTTTCGAGAGAAATAATCAAATTTTGTTGAAGAAAACTATTTTCAACATTTTTAATTTGTGGATAGATATCTGCAAGTAGAAATAGAAAGACTAGCAGAGATAAAAAATATTTTTTATGAGAAACTGCCATTTACCCTTTATTAAAAAATAATCTATCAAATATCAGCATAACAAGTTTTAAAGTCTTTGTTTTTTAACTTGTACAGTACAAAGATAATGAAAGTCTAACTGTCTAAACAAGAATTGGCTTTATAAAAATTTTATTCATATAATTTTTATCAAAAAATAAAAATATTTCATTATGAAACAAAACTAACTTTTTAATGATGTTAAAAAATTACACAATAGTATTTTCTGTGGCATAAACATTGAAATAGTTGATAAATAAAAAAAGAGGAAAATATGTTTCGGCGTATTACAATTGTACTTGTTATAATCATTAATGCCTCATTGTTTTCACAGGCATACGATTCTAAATGGGGAGTAGGGATAGGTGGTGTTTATCCGCGTTTCTTTAGTGTTTCTGGTGATGGCTTTTCTGGTAACGCAAACTATGGCGGATACTTTTCATTAGAAAGATATTTTAATGAATCAGTAAGCTTAAGAGTGCTTTTTAATTATTTACATATTGAATCGGACTATAACAGATTTCCGGGTGATCCAACTCAGACTCATCAATTAAACCAGTTTGCTGGTAATCTGGATGTACTTTATAAATTTATTCCTTGTAGATCAGTTTCACCGTATTTAGCATTTGGAATAGGACTTACAAATTTTTCGAATAAGAATTCGTTCAATCCAAATGTTGATGACACATTTTTAGGATATCAAGTGAATTTTGGTCTGGGAGTTGAGTGGGGCTTGAATAAAGATTTATCTCTTAAAACTGAGGCGATGTACAGAACCGCTTCTAACAATAAGATTGATGGCAATGAAAGAATAAATGAAAATTATAAAGGTGTTTTTGGTGGTAATGGGGATACTTATGGTTCGATTGATGTTGGAATAATCTGGTACTTTGCCGTTGGTGAGCGATCTAACCTTTGCGACAAATGCCCAGAGGGTGTAAGGGAAGTTTTAGTTCGTGATACTGTCTATATCGATAGAGTAAAAGAAGTTCAAAAAATTATTCGTGATACTGTTTATGTTGAGAAACCAAATTTATTCGGAGTAAATTTTAAATTTGATAAATATTCACTTAGTCCAGAATCTTACCCAATTCTTGAACACGCAGTAAAAACACTTAACGAATTTCCGGACATGAGTATTTTAATAACCGGTCATACCGATAACTTAGGAACTAATCAGTATAATGATAAACTTTCTGAGAGCCGAGTAAATACTGTTTATGATTATTTGATATCTCAGGGAGTTAACCCTAAGCGGATTGAAAAAAAATGGTATGGAGAAGATAAGCCAATCCGGAGCAATGATACAGACATTAATCGTGCTTTTAACAGACGCGTAGAAATAAAAGTTTTATCAAAATAATCTTAACAATTCCTTTTCGAAGCCCGAGCAATTAGCCCGGGCTTTTTTTTGTGCGGATAAAATATCTGATAAATGGTATCCATAACTATTTCTTTTATTCATAAATTTGATGCCAATAATTGAGAAGAAAATGAATGTACTTGAGGTTCGCGAATTAGTAAAAAGATTTAACGGTATTACCGCTGTCGATAGGGCTTCATTTCAAGTCCCGCAAAATTCTGTCTTCGGATTAATCGGAAGGAACGGTGCCGGTAAAACTACTACACTAAGAATGATGCTGAATATTTATTTACCGGATTCCGGGGAAGTGCTTTTTAATGGTTCTAAAATCGGACAGAATTTTAAAGACTCTGTTGGATACTTGCCTGAGGAACGCGGACTTTATAAAAAGATGAAGGTAATTGATATGCTTTTATTCCTATCAGAGTTAAAAGGGAAGAAGGGCAGAGAGATTGAAAAAAGTGCGAATGAATATCTTGAGCGATTTGATTTAGTTGATAGAAAAAATTCTAAGGTTGAAGATTTATCAAAAGGCAATCAACAAAAAGTGCAGTTTATTGGAACAATACTTCACGATCCCGATTTTTTAATTTTTGATGAGCCATTTTCCGGGCTCGATCCAATCAATACAAATCTGCTTAAAGAAATTATTTTAGAGAAAAAAGAAAAAGGTAAAGTAATAATCTTTTCAACTCATCTTATGGAGTTTGCTGAGAAGATGTGTGATCATATTGCGATGATTGATCACGGTAAAATTATTCTCAACGGCTCACTTGCCGAAATAAAAAAGAAATATGCTAACAGAAATGTAAGCATTAATTATGAAGGTGATATTTCTTTTTTAAAAGGTAATCCGATTATTGAAAGTATTGAAGATTTTGGTAACACTACCGGAATACGCGTTAAAGAAGTTAATCATATACAGGAACTGCTAAAGCTGCTTGTTAAAAATAATGTTATTGTTAAAAAGTTTAATGCCGACGAAATTTCTTTACACGAAATTTTTGTTGCCTTAGCCGGAAAGGATGTTAACAATGTTTAATAGAAGAACAATTGCTGTAATTAAACGTGAATTGAAATCTAAACTTTTTAGCAAGACTTTTATTATTATGACAGTTCTTGTTCCGCTTTTTATGCTCGGGATTTTATCAATCCAATATTTTATTTATTCTTTATCTGAAGAGCAAAAATCAAACATTATTGTTTTTACAGATAATGAAGAAATAAGGCAAAAATTAGAAAATGAATTAAATAAAATTGATGACTTGAAATCCGGTATGCTTCATGTCAATTACGAACTCGTTCAAAATGATAAGTTCGATTCAAGATTAAAAGAATTAAAACCGGATATTCTATCTGAAAAAATAACCGGATTAGTTTTTGTACCATCAACGTTATTGCAAGCTAAAGGTGCAGAATATTATTCATCAAATCCAAACAACACAGCTTTATTCAATAAAATAAAACCAGCAATAAATAATGCTTTGATTGATATTTATTTCTCAAGTAGAAAATTAACGAGTGATGAAATTAATTTTGCAAGAAAAGATGTTGAGATAAAAGGTTTTCGTCTTACAAAGGAGAATAAAGTTGAAGAAGAAAGTATCGGAAATAAGATTGCACTTTTTCTGTTTTCGTTTTTATTATATATGGCAATAATTTTTTCCGGCTCAATGACATTGAATTCTGTAGTGGAGGAAAAAAGTAATAAGATTGTTGAAGTACTGCTTTCATCTGCTAGCAGCACAGAGCTAATGACGGGGAAGATTGTAGGAACAGTTATAGTTGAAGTTATTCAGATGATTATCTGGCTAAGTCCCATTTTTCTTCTGGTTACAACAAGCTGGTTTATTATTCCTTCTGAATTTATGCCTCAGATGAGTTTGGGATATTTAGGATATTTTATCATTAATTACACATTGGCTTTGATAACTTACATTGCACTTTATGCAACTGTGGGTGCGATATTCGACAATCCACAGGATGCACAATCTGGTATGTGGCCCGTGCTTATGTTAATCATGATTCCATTTTTTATCGCAATCGGATTAGAATCAAATCCACAAAGTACTTTAGCGCAGGTTGCTTCTATTTTTCCTTTCGCATCTTTGATCGTTATGCCGGCAAGAATGATTTTAGTTGATGTTCCATTGTGGCAAATATTAGCATCCTTAATTGTGGATGTTATAGTTTTAATTGGTGTTTTTAAATTGGCAGGAAAAATATATCGTATCGGTATTTTACTATCCGGAAAGAAGCCAAAGTGGTCAGAAGTTTTTCAGTGGTTGAGAATGAGCACTTAATTGGCAAAATACAAGAATCCAAAATTCGTTTATTCTATCAAACACTCAGTGATATTCAAAAATTCCGGATAAAAAAGTTAAACCATTTTAAGGAATTTTTTGTCTAAAATTTTAGTTTATATATAAAAACAAAAAGGCATTATGAAAAATATATTATTAATAGCATTAACATTGATTTCGTTAAATCTCCAATTGAATTTTGCACAGAATGCAACTAACAATTCTAATAAAAATAGTTTTCCCAAAGGTAAAATATCCGGAGTATTAAGAGATGCTCAAACGGGTCAATCAATTGAGTATGGAAACATTGTTATCTTAAAATATAGTGATTCAACTTTGGTTGATGGGACTGTTTCCGGTAAAGAAGGGAAGTTTATTTTAGATAATATTCCATTCGGAAAATATTTTTTAAGAGTTTCATTTATTGGATATTCTACAAAAATTGTAGATAGTGTAAAAGTAAATCCCAGAAATTTAGATTTAAATCTTGGTGAAATTACATTAGATGAAAGTTCAATTCAATTAAATAATGTTGTAGTTACCGGTGAGAAAGAAACAATCATTAATAATCTTGATAAAAAAGTTATCAACGTTGATAAAGATCTTACAAGTACAGGCGGTACCGCGGTTGATGTAGTGCAAAACATCCCTTCCGTTACAGTAGATGCCGATGGAAATATCAGTTACAGAGGAAATCAAAATGTAAGGATATTGGTGGATGGAAAACCAAGTGAACTTTTAGGTTTAGGAAGCGGCGATATTCTTTCAAACATTCCGGCTAGCCAGATTGAATCTATTGAATTAGTTACCAATCCATCTGCAAAATATGATCCTGAAGGAACTGGTGGAATACTAAATATAATTCTTAAAAAGCGTATTGATGGCGGCTTAAATGGAAATCTTTCTGCAAACGCAGGAACGGGTGAAAAGTTTAATGGCTCACTAAATTTTAATTATAGAATACCTTCTTTTAATTTTTTTGGTTCGATTGATTCCAGACTGAATAAAATAAATAATGATGGTAATTCTTATCGTACAAATACTTTTAACAACACCAATTCTTATCTTAATCAAATTAACTCCGGCTTGTTTGATATGAGCGGAAATAGTTTTAATGCCGGATTTGATTATCTGCCTGACAACTATAATACATTTACTTTTTCTTTAAGATATCGCACATTTAGTTTTGATAACAACGGGATTGTAAAAAACACTAATCTTAATTCATTGAATCAGGTTACTAATTATTTTGAGCGTTCAAACAATGCCGATAGAAATATGAATGCTTTTCAATATACTTTAAGTTATAAAAAAACATTTGATACCAAAGGTGCAGAATTAACTGCGGATGTTATGCTCGGTGATTTTAAAATGGACAGAAATGAATCTTTTGTTCAGAAAAATTTTAATAATGATTTTACGCCTTCTACCTCTCCTGATTTGCTGCAGAAAGGTTTATCAAATAATAAGAATACACAGTGGACAATTCAATCAAATTATATTAATCCGATAGAAGGTTTTGGAAGAATTGAAACAGGATTCAAAACAACTCTTAAAAACTTTAATTCAAAAAATGATTATTTGAATTTTGATTATTCAATTAATAATTGGTTCAATGATCCAACGCGTAAAACTGATTTTGATTATAAAGAAAATGTTTATGCTGTTTATGGAATTTATTCCAATAACTTTGATCAATTTCAGTATCAATTTGGCTTGCGTTTAGAACAAGCTAATGTAACCGGAAATGAACGATCAACAGGATCGTCATTTGAAAATAATTATTTCTCTGCTTATCCAACTATTCATTTGGTCCAATCGCTTCCTGCTCAGCAAGAAGTTCAGCTTAGCTACAGCCGCAGAGTTGAAAGACCAAACAATAGAATTCTGAACCCTTATGTTGATAGAACCGATTCACTTAATATTTCTTATGGTAATCCCCAACTTGAGCCGGAATATATAAATTCGCTTGAACTTGGCTACTCTAAATTATTTGATAAAACAGCGCTGACTTCATCATTGTTTTATAAGAATACTAATAATGCAATAACTAATTATACTATAGCAAGAGAAGATGGAGTTACAGAAACAACATGGAGAAATCTTGCTAAAAATATTTCCTATGGTTTAGAGCTTACTGCAAGCTCGCCGATATTTGATTGGTTTAGAGCCAATGGAAGTTTTACATATTTCAAAACCGAGTTTGAAGGATTTAATTCAATCAGTTCTGATTATAGCTGGCTGGGAAAACTGAACACCGCATTTACTCTTTCAAAGGATTTTAATTTTCAAATCAATTTTAATTACAATGCACCAAACATAACCCCTCAAGGTAAAATCAAAGAGCAGTATTCTACAGACTTTGCGATGAAAAAAGATTTTATGGATGGACAGCTTTCTTTAACATTTAGAGTTAGTGATATTTTTAATACAAGAAAATTTGAAACAGAAACTTTCGGTCAGAATTTCTTCTCCAATTCATATAGAAAAATGGAATCGCGTGTTGCATATCTTGGTTTAACCTATCGCTTAAGTCCCGGTAATAACAATAAAGACCGTGAGAAAAAACCGCGGGATGATAACGGTGATATGGATGTGTTTTAATTAATAAGCTTGTAAAAATTTATTCCTGAATGCCGGTGTGGTTAGCCCCGGCTTTTTTATTCTTTATAAATCTTTAAAAGTTTTTCTGCAGCAAGCGTTGGGGTAATTTTGCCTTTAGCAATTTCATCTTTTATTGATTCAATTGCTTTCTGAACTTTATCATTATTATAAAATTCATCACGCAAAGAATCTTCTACCATTCTGAAAACCCATTCAATTGATTGAGCTTTTCTGCGTCGTTCAAAAACACCTGAATCTTTAACTGTCTTTTCAAATTTTTTAATCACTTCCCACAATTCAGGAATCCCTTTTCCGGTTAACGCTGATCCGGTGAATGCTTGTGGAGTCCATCCTTTTGTTGCAGGCTGAAGATAGTGAAGAGCATTGTTATAATCTGATTTTGCAATGTTAGCTTTCTTTTCATTATCGCCATCAGATTTATTTATAAGAATAGCATCAACAAGTTCCATTATTCCACGTTTGATTCCTTGTAATTCATCGCCACCACCGGCAATTAAAACAAGAAGAAAGAAATCAACCATTGAGCGAACAGTAACTTCACTCTGTCCAACACCAACAGTTTCAATCAGAATAATATCAAATCCGGCAGCTTCACAAATGGTAATTGTTTCTCTGCTTTTTCTGGTTACACCGCCAAGCGTTCCACCGGAAGGTGAAGGACGTATAAAGCAATTTTTTTCTTTAGAAAGATTTTCCATTCGTGTTTTATCACCAAGAATACTCCCTTTAGTTACCGTACTGCTCGGATCAACCGTAAGCACTGCAACTTTATGTCCTTGTTTGATTAAATACATTCCAAGTGATTCAATCAAAGTACTTTTACCGGCACCAGGGACACCGGTAATTCCAATTCGTAAAGATTTTCCGGAGTGGGGGAGAAGCTTCTTTAAAACTTCCTGTGCAGAATCGTGATGGTTCGGGTTGTTACTTTCAATTAATGTTATAGCACGAGCTAAAATATTTCTATCAAACTTTAAAACGCCATTTACATAATCATCAACTGAAAGATATTTACGTTTTGTATTACTCGTTTTATTTACTTCAGTTTTAATTTCAACACCCTTTACAACTTTCACAGCAAACTTGCCTGCCGTGGCAGGATCATCGTCCGCATTTTCCGGAGTCCAATCAGGTTTGTAAGTATTTGGTTTTTGTTTTTTCATAAAGAAAGCTTATCCTTAAATCCCTTTCCTAAGGAAAGAGACTTTAAGAAAATTTTATAAATTATTTAGCATAAAGATAACAATTCATTTTAGAATTTATTCCCATTCCCACTTTTCAGGATTCCAATTATCCTTGGTCTTAGAATTAAAAACAGGTTGGATAAAAGATTGGATTTTAGAGACTATTTCAGAAAAATTAATATTTTCATTCAGCTTATTAAGTTGTAGGAAAGATTTCCACTGTGTTTGCTTTTGAATATCATTTTTAAAAAACTTATCAAAAATGATATTCATATCTTCAATATTTGTCCCTCGGTTTTCAAATGTTTTTTGTATTGCCTCTAGTAGCACATCGCGATTAAAAGAATTTATTCTTGCAATAAATATGAGATCATAAAAATCCTTCATTCTGCTTGTAACAAAATTGAGTTTTACTATAGCTTCAAACTTTTCTGCAACTGCTGATTCGAGTGAGTAGACCAGTATTTTGGGAGATGGGAAATCCAGCAAAACAGGAAATTCAATTTCATAAGGTCCGTTAATTATTGTATCTCCAAATCCGATATCAATTGAGAAGTAACCTTTTATTGTATCCATTTTATATGGGATATGAACTCTTATTCCTTCGTTATCTGAATCTTCTTTAATTTTTTTGGCTGTAATATTTGCAGTAAGAAACTGAACACCATCCTCAACATTAATTGATGCAATCTCTTTTACTATCTCAGCACATTCTTCAATTTTGTTTAATAGAGAAATGCCCAGAAAATCTATATCCTTTGTTGGACGAAATTTCGAGACGTCTTTTGTCATTAACAAAAATGCTCCCTTCAATACCAGGCTTGATCTATAAAGAGATATAGAGATTCTATAAAGAAAACGTTCCTGAAAATAATGACGCAAAATTACATTATAGTCCCTCTTGCTTTCATTAGAAATATTCATCAATCTGTTTCTCACAGATACCGCAATATTTTTTAGTTCTTTATTCATTATGCAGTCAGACTTTTTATAATCGGCATCATAACAGTTTTAACCTGGCATATCTCAGCGTATTTTATAAGTGTTGCAATACTTTTCTTTTTTTGTCCCAGATAATTTTTGAGTGCTTGCATTGCAAGTTCTTCTCCAAGTTTATTTCTATATCTGAACATATCACATACAGTTTTTTCTTTATTATAAATTCTAATCTCACCATATTTTGTTTTGATCTCTTCTATTCCTGGATCATAAAACCTTTTTCTAAAGTAAAAGATTTTTGTCGGCGGATAGTTTATAGTTTTCTTTTTGTGCGAATGTGGAATTGCATAATAAACTTCTGATGGATTATAGTCTGTCATTTCATAATAATCGAGCGCAGACAGAAGACATATTACTCCCTTTGGTTCTGCTTTACAAACAGAGATAAGACTTACATTAACATTCTTAAAAAAACCATAATCAGCAATACGATAAACTCCTGGTTTTATTTTTTCTATTACACTTTCTTTAACCAGCTGTGCTATTTCGCGAGTATGAAAATCAGCAGATTTAAGCTCCTGCATCGTTGCAAAACCGCCGTTATTCGCCATATATTTAGTAATTTCTTCCATTTAACAAACTGTCCTATTTTACTGCCAATAATATATATTGGCAGAAGTTTAGAACCAAATGTTTTTTTGAATGATTGAGTCGAAAACAAGGTAAATACAATAAATCTGCCTAATAATCGATTCACTAGGAGAAAATATTTTTGCTGCCAATAACTTAGATTGGCAGATATTCAGAACCA
>OEIU01000348.1_pt1 | contig 45411 bp, 37 predicted proteins | sample 1539221 | NCBI WGS metagenome assembly OEIU01 (sample SAMN03792071, study PRJEB22550) | activated sludge metagenome | feature: wastewater treatment plant; material: activated sludge; isolation source: Wastewater treatment plant of a petroleum refinery complex | place: Argentina: Zarate | collected... | reverse complement strand
GCGATGCCGATCTCGCCGCCGAAGCCGAACTCCCCGCCATCGGCGAATTGCGTCGAGGCGTTGTGGATCACGATCGCCGAATCGACCTCCGCCAGGAAGCGCCGCGCCGCGTTCTCGTCCGCGGTGACGATCGCGTCGGTGTGATGGGAGCTGTAGCGCGCGATGTGGTCGAGCGCCCCGTCCAGCCCCTCGACCACCCGGGCCGAGATGACGGCGTCGAGATATTCGGTCGACCAGTCCGCCTCCGCGGCAGAGACGGCGCGCGGATCGCTCGCGAGGACCTCCGCGTCGCCGCGCACCTCGCAGCCCTCGTCCAGCAAGGCGGAGACGAGGGGGCGCAGATGCGTTCCCGCGCAGGCGCGGTCCACGAGCAGCGTCTCCGCCGCCCCGCAGATGCCGGTGCGCCGCATCTTGGCGTTGACCACGATCTCGCGCGCCATGGCGAGATCCGCCCTGGCATGGACGAAGACGTGGCACAGCCCTTCGAGATGGGCGAAGACCGGCACCCGCGCCTCGGCCTGGACGCGCTCGACGAGGCTGCGCCCGCCACGCGGCACGATGACGTCGAGGTTGCCGCCAAGCCCCGCCAGCATCTCGCCCACCGCGGCGCGGTCGGCGACGGGCACGAGTTGGACGGCCTCGGCCGGCAGCCCGGCCGCGGCGATCCCCGCGGCGAAAGCCTCGGCGATGGCGGCGGCCGTGCGCAGCGTTTCCGAGCCGGAGCGCAGGATCACGGCGTTGCCGGCCATGAGGCAGAGCGCGGCGGCGTCGGCCGTGACGTTGGGCCGGCTCTCGTAGATCACGCCGACGACGCCGAGAGGCGTCGCGACCCGCTCGATGAGGAGGCCGTTCGGCCGCTCGAAACGGGCGAGGACGCGCCCGACCGGATCGGACAGGGCGCCGATCTCGGCGACGGCCGCGGCCATGGCCTCGATCCGGCCCGGATCGAGCGTCGCGCGGTCGATGAAGGCGGCCGGACGCCCGCCGGCCTTCATGTCGGCGAGGTCGAGGGCGTTGCGGGCCAGGATCGTCCGCGAGGCCTCGCGGATCGCCGCCGCGGCGCCGGAGAGCGCGGCCCGCTTCGTCGCGGCCGGGGCGAGCGCGAGGGCGTGGGTCGCGGCGCGCGCGTGCCGGCCGATCGCGGCCATCAGTTCCGGCGTCGGGGGCGTTTGCTGCCCGGCTTGCGGATTCCGGCCGATTCCGATGGCGGCGCTCATATGCGTTCCTTTCGCGCCGCGCTGTAGCACGGGGCGGGGCCGCGCGGCTATTGCGCCGGGGCACCCGCGCATCGGTTGTGGAAGCGCGGGCACAGGCGCGCGCGATCGTCGTTCCGACGGGCTGCGATCATTGACTTGGCCGCGCGATGTGCCACATGACCGGGAAGGCCGCGCGCGTGGATCCACATATGTCTCTCCTGCGGGCGGCCGGTGCTGCAAACCGCTGAGGAGAAGCCCCCATTCGCAGACCCATGAGAGCCCCGCCGGTCCCGCAGAAGGACGGACCGCGTGCCAATCGCGATATCCGGGGCGTTCGCGAAGTGCAGCTCATCGACGATACCGGCCAGAACAGGGGCGTCGTCGCGTTCCCCGAGGCGCTGCGGATCGCCGAGGATGCCGGCCTCGATCTCGTCGAGATTGCGCCGAATTCGGCTCCCCCGGTCTGCAAGCTGCTCGATTACGGCCGCTTCCGCTTCCTCGAGCAGAAGAAGCAGAACGAGGCGCGCAAGAAGCAGAAGACCGTCGAGGTCAAGGAGATCAAGCTCCGCCCCGGCATCGACAAGCACGATTACGACGTGAAGATGAAGGCCGTGCAGCGCTTCTTCGAGGAGGGCGACAAGGTCAAGGTGACGCTGCGCTTCCGCGGGCGCGAGATGGCGCACCAGGATCTCGGCCTGAAGCTGCTGGAACGCGTCAAGGCGGAGACGGCGGAAGTCGCCAAGGTCGAGAGCGAGCCCATGCTCGAGGGCCGGCAGATGATCATGATCCTGGCGCCGCGCTGAGGCGGCGACAGGTTCGGCGTGGCGAAGGCTTATTTCACCGACGAGAAGGATGTCGGGGTGAGGAACGAGCTTTCGATGTTGTGGACGATCTGGCCGTCCGCCTCGGAGGCGGCGCGCTTTTCCAGCCATTCGGGATCGGACTGGAAGGCCGTCCACTTCGCCTCGCGCTCGGCGAGGGACTCCCAGGCGAGCAGATAGGTCAGCGAGTGGTTCGTGGGCCCGATCAGCGTCGTCCAGAAGCCCGCCTGCCTGATCCCGTGCTTCTCCCAGAGACCGAGCGTGGTGCCCCCGAAGCGCTTGAGCAAGGCGGGCAGGCGTCCCGGCAGGCAATGATAGACGCGCAATTCGTAGACCATGGCTTCCTCCACGGCCGATCTCCGGCCGTGCGGGCGTCCTAGAGCATGATCCCGAAAAGGGGAATCCGGCTTCACCTCACGCGAAAATGCTCTAAGTGGCCGCATGAGCGACGTCGAAGATCTCACAGGGCTGATGCCGCGCCAGCGCATCCGCGATCTCGTCCTGCGCGGCGTCTTGGGCGCGGCCGAGCCCATTCGCGAGAGCCAGTACCAGCCTGCGAGCCTCGACCTCCGGCTCGGCCGGCGCGCCTTCCGGGTGCGGGCAAGCTTCCTGCCGGGCGGGGAGGCCAGCGTCGAGGACAAGCTGCGCACGCTCGGCTGGGAGGAGATCGACCTGGAAAAAGGGGCGATCTTCGAGCGCGGCTGCGTCTATGTGGTCGAGCTGATGGAACGGCTGGACCTGCCCGCAAGCATCTCGGCCGCCGCCAATCCGAAAAGCTCGACCGGGCGCCTCGACGTCTTCACGCGCCTCATTGCCGACCGCAGCGAGGTCTTCGACGCGGTTGGCGCCGGCTATCGCGGCCGCCTCTACGCGGAGGTCTCGCCGCGCACCTTCTCCGTGAAGGTGCGCAAGGGGACGCGCCTCAACCAGCTCCGCTTCCGGCGCCGCGGCCCGGATTCCGAGCATGACGGGCTGCGCCTGTCCGATGCCGGCTTGCGCGAGCTTCATGCGCGCTCGCCCCTCGTGGACGGGGCGATCTCGATCCGCAACGGCCTCGCCCTGCGCATCGAGCTGTCGGGCCTCGGCCCCTCGCGCCTCGTCGGCTACCGCGCCCAGCGCCATACCGACGTGATCGACCTCGACCGCATCGGCCATTATCGCATCGAGGATTACTGGGAGCCCGTCCCGGCCCGCGACGACAGGCGCCTGATCCTCGATCCAAACGAGTTCTACATCCTCGTCTCGAAGGAGCGCCTGCACATCCCGCCAAGCCTCGCGGCCGAGATGGTGCCGATCGATCCGCTCATGGGCGAGTTCCGCGTCCACTATGCCGGCTTCTTCGATCCGGGCTTCGGCTATGCGCCGGGGGGGCATCCGGGCAGCCGGGCGGTGATGGAGGTGCGCAGCCACGAGGTTCCCTTCAACCTCGAGGACGGCCAGATGGTTTGCCGCCTCGCCTACGAGCGCATGGCGGAGGAGCCCGACGCGCTCTACGGGGCGATCGGCACCTCGAACTACCAGGGCCAGGACCTCAAGCTCTCCAAGCAGTTCAGGGCGCACCCGTGAGCGGCGGCCGAGGAGGCCCTTCTTTAACCATCCTTAAGGCATAAGCGGAGGATCGCCGGCCCCCGCCGGCTCGGATCCCCGTGATGATCGAGAAGCTTCGCCCCTATCTCGACCGGCGCGTCGCGCTGATGCTGGCGCTCGGCTTTTCCTGCGGCCTGCCCTTCCTGCTGGTCGCGGGAACCTTCACCGCGCGCCTCGCCACGGCCGATATCGACATCAAGGCGATCGGGCTCTTTGCCTATCTGCTCCTGCCCTACAGCTTCAAGTTCCTGTGGGCGCCGGTCGTGGACGCGCTCGACCTGCCCGTGCTGTCGCGCCTGCTCGGGCGGCGCCGGGCCTGGATGGTCCTCTCGCAGATTTGCGTCGGGCTCGCGCTCCTCGCCATGGCGGCGGCCGATCCGCTCTCCAGCCTGGGCGCGCTCGGCGTCGCCGCCTTCCTGATGGCCTTCTCGGCCGCGACACAGGACATCGTCATCGATGCCTGGCGCATCGAATCGGTGCCCGTCGAGCGCCAGGGCCTGATGCTGGCCTCCTATCAGCTCGGCTACCGCCTCGCCCTGATCACCGCCGGGGCGGGGGCTCTCGTGCTCGTCAGTCATGTCGCGGGACCGGACGCCTCCAAGGCGGCGATGTCCGAGGGGTGGCGGGCGGCCTATCTCGCCATGGCGGGGCTGATGCTGGTCGGCATCACGGCCTCGCTGCTTGCGCCGGCCCCGCCCGAGGCGGCCAAGAGTGGCCCGCGCGAGCCCTTCCGGTTCGGCCACGCCGTCGCCGCGCCCGTGGCCGATCTCTATCGCCGCGAGGGGCCGCGCCTTCTCGCCGTGCTCGCCCTCGTCGCCTTCTATCGCCTGCCCGATTTCGTCTCGGGCGTGATGGCCAATCCCTTCTACATTCGCATGGGCTATTCGCTGCCGGAGATCGCCGCCGTCTCCAAGCTCTACGGGATCTGGATCGGCATGCTCGGCGCCTTCGTCGGCGGCTGGGCCATCGTGCGCTACGGGCTGTTCCCGGTCCTGGTCGTGGGGGCGATCGCGGGGGCGGCCTCGAACCTCGCCTTTTCCTGGCTCGCCATGGGGCAGCCCGAGGTGTGGCGGCTCATCATCGCCATCTCGGTGGACAATTTCTCCGGCACCTTCGCCGGCACGGCGCTCATGGCCTACATGTCCGGCCTCACCGGCATCGGCTTCGCGGCCACGCAATATGCGCTCCTGTCCTCGCTTTACGCGCTGCCGGGCAAGCTCGTCTCCGGCCTTTCGGGCTTCATGGTGGCGGCCTGGGGATTCCCCGTCTTCTTCGCGGCGACGGCGGCGATCGGCATCCCCGTCGTGATCCTGTGCCTCTTCGTCGGGCGCGACACGGCCGCGCCGCGGGAGGAGCCCGCACCCGACGCCGTCGCCCCGCCCAGGCCCGCTTGACACCGGCCCGCGCGCGGGCCGAGACGCCTCTGCCACGCACGGGTTCCCGACATGCATTCTTCCGGCGATCTCCTCGCCGATCGCCGCTACGCCTATGCCGAGGCCTCCTTCCGCGAGGGCGACCTCGAGGCGGCGGCCGATCTCGCGCGGCAGACGGTCGAGATCGCGCCGCGTTTCGCGCCGGCCTGGTTCCTTCTCGGCGAGGCGCGCGAGGCGCAATATCGCGCAGCCCGCAGCACGGACGAGGGCGTCGAGGCCTATCGGGAGGCGGTCAAGGCTTTCGAGATGGCTTTGTTGCGCGACCCGGAGGACGCCCAGGGCGCGCGGCTGCGCCTCGCCTCGCTCGGCATCGGCGATCCGCTGGAGGCGATGTCGCCGGATTATATCCGCCGTCTCTTCGACGATTACGCCGTCCGCTTCGACCGTCACCTGACGGTCTCGCTGAAATACCGCGCGCCGGAGGTGCTGCACGAGGCGGTGCGGCGGGCGGGGGGGCTCTCGCTGAAATACCGCGCGCCGGAGGTGCTGCACGAGGCGGTGCGGCGGGCGGCGAGCTGTGGGTTGCGCGATTTCCGCTTCGCGCGGGCGCTCGATCTCGGCTGCGGAACGGGGCTCGCGGGGGAGGTCTTCCGCCCCGTCTGCGGGCATCTCGCGGGCGTCGATCTTTCCCCCGCCATGGTCGAGCGGGCGCGCCGCAAGAAGGTCTATGACGAACTGGCGGCGGGCGAATTGGTCGAGTGGCTGTCGGGCCGCCCGGACGCTTCGGCCGATCTCGTGCTCGCGACGGACGTCTTCGTCTATGTGGCCGATCTCGCGCCGGTTTTCTCAGAGGCCGCACGCGTCCTGGCGCGCGGGGGCCTCCTCGGCTTCACCGTGCAGGACCATGAGGGGAGGGGCGTCGTGCTCGGCGGGGACATGCGCTACGCCCATGCGCAGGAGCATATCCTCGAACTCGCCGTGGAGGCCGGCTTGCGGCTATTGCTGTCCGAGGCGGGGGGGATGGGCGGGGGGGGGGGGGAGGCCCTGCCGGGGGGGGAGGGGGGTGCGATGGGGGAGGATGGGGGGCAGCCCGGGGGGGGGGGGGGCGGCGGGGGGGGGGGGGGGGCCCCCCCCCCCCCCCGCCGCAAGCGGGGGAGGGAGGCGTGGGCGGCGATGACGTTGCGTCAGGCGGCGGCGGCCTTGTCGAGCTGCTCCAGCTCGCCCGGCAGGGCATAGGCCCATTGCGTGATGTTGCCCGCGCCGAGGCAGACGACATAATCGCCCGGGCTCGCGATGTCCCGCACCATGGCGGCGAGATCCTCGGGGCCTTCGAGGGCGACGACGCTGCGGTGGCCGCGGGCGCGGATGCCCGCGACCAGCGCCTCGTGGTCCACGCCCTCGATCGGCGCTTCGCCCGCCGCGTAGACAGGCGCAACAATGACCGAATCGGCGTCGTTGAAGCAGGTTGAGAAATCGTCGAACAGCGATTGCAGGCGCGTGAAGCGGTGCGGCTGCACCACGGCGATCACCTGCCCCTCCGTCGAGGCGCGGGCGGCCTTCAGCACGGCCTTCAGCCCGGCCCGGATCTCGACGGGGTGAGGGCCGTAATCGTCGAAGACGGCGACGCCGTTCCACTCGCGGGGGCGGGTGAAGCGGCGCTTGACCCCGCCGAAGCCGCCGATTCCGGCGCGGATGTCCTCGGGTGAGATGCCGAGCTGATGCGCGACCGCGATCGCGGCCGTGGCGTTGAGGGCGTTGTGCTTGCCGGGCATCGGCATTTCCAGTTCGTCCAGCTCCAGCCGGAAGCCGGGCCGCTGGTCGCGGATGAGGACGCGGAAGCGCAGCCGCCCGCCCTTCTGGTCGACATCGATGAGGCGCACGTCGGCCTGCGGGTTCTCGCCATAGGTGATGACGCGGCGGTCCTCGATCTTGCCGACGAGATCCTGCACCACCGGATGGTCGATGCACATCACCGCGAAGCCGTAGAAGGGCAGGTTCTCGATGAAGCTGCGGAAGGCGTCCTTGATGGCGTCGAAGGTCTTGAAGTGGTCGAGATGCTCGGGGTCGATATTGGTGACGATGGCGACATCGGCGGGAAGCTTCAGGAAGGTGCCGTCCGATTCGTCGGCCTCGACCACCATCCAGTCGCCCGTGCCCTTGCGGGCATTGGTGCCGTAGGCGTTGATGATGCCGCCGTTGATGACGGTCGGGTCGAGCCCGCCAGCGTCCAGCAGCGTCGCGACGAGCGAGGTCGTGGTCGTCTTGCCGTGCGTGCCGGCAATGGCGACGCAGCTCTTGAAGCGCATCAGCTCCGCCAGCATCTCCGCCCTCCGGACCACCGGCAGGCGCATCTCGCGCGCGGCCTTGAGCTCGGGGTTGTCGCGCTTGATCGCCGTCGAGACGACGACCACGGCCGCACCTTCGACGTGAGCGGCCTCGTGGCCGATGAAGGTCTTCATGCCCTTCTCGGCGAGGCGGCGGACATTGTAGTTGTCGGAGGCGTCCGAGCCCTGCACAGTATAGCCGAGATTGTGCATGACCTCGGCGATGCCGGACATGCCGATGCCGCCGATGCCGATGAAGTGGATGGGGCCGAGGCGCTCGGGAAGCTTCATGGGGTCTCCTGGCGAAGGCTGGGTCTCTTCGGCCCCGTGCTTCGGGAGCCGCCCGCGGCGGGCATCCCGGCAGAGGGGCGGGGTGGATTCACGATGCGGTATCCGCAGGTCTGCCTTGAGACACTGCGATCCCGGCGAGATTGAGGACGATGTCGGCCAGCCTGTCCGCGGCGTCGGTGACGCCGGCGCTCTTGGCGGCCGCGGCGGCCCGGACGAGGCCCGAGGGATCGGCGAGACGGGCTGCGATCTCGGAGGCGACCCGCGCGGGCGTGAAATCCGGCTGGAGGATCATGGTCGCGGCGCCGATCTCCGCCAGGGTCCCGGCATTGGCGGCCTGGTCCTGGTCGAGCGCGCCGGGGAGCGGCACGAGGATGGCCGGGCGCCCGATGGCGCCGAGTTCCGCGACCGTCGAGGCGCCCGAGCGCGAGACGACGAGATGGGCCGCCGCCATGCGCGCCGGCAGGTCCTTGAAGAAGGGCTCGACGCAGGCTGCGATCCCGGCCCGCGCATAGGCGAGGCGGACCGCCTCCAGGTCCTCGGCCCGCGCCTGCTGGTCGACGGCGAGCCGCGCCCGCGCCTCCTCCGGCAGGGAGAGGAGTGCGGGTGGCACGATCTCGCTCATCACCCGCGCGCCCTGGCTTCCACCGAAGACGGCGAGGCGCAGTGTCCCGCCGGGCTCGGGCGGCGAATAGGGAATGGCGGCGGCCTCGATCACCGCGGGGCGGATCGGGTTTCCCGTATAATGGCGCTTCCCGGCCATGGATTCGGGAATGCCCTTCACTTTGCGGAACCCCGTTGCGATGGCGCTGGCGCGGGGGGCGAGGAACTTGTTGGCGCGCCCGATCACCCCGTTCTGCTCGTGGATCAGGGTGGGGATGCCGAGCATCGCGCCCGCGAGGACGGGCGGCACGGTCGGATAGCCACCGAACCCGACGATGCAGGCTGGCCTCATCGCCCGCAAGGCTCTGAGCGAGCTCAGGACCCCGCGCGCGAGCTTCAGCGCGGCGAGGCCCTTGGCCAGGGCCGAGCCGCCCGAGGGCGTCGCCGAGGGGATATGGATCACCTCGGCCGCCGGGAAGGTCTTCGCAATGCGGTCGACCCGACCGTCCGTCGCGAGGGCGACGCGCACGCCGCGCTTTCTGAGCGCGACGGCGAGCGCCTCGGCCGGGAAGAGATGCCCTCCCGTCCCGCCCGCCGCAATCAGAACCGGCCTCGCCTGCGCGCTCACGATTCGTCCCCGGCATCGAAGCGCTCGAGCCTCTCGGCGCGGGGCCGGCGGCGCGTGAGCGCGATCAGGAAGCCCATCGCCAGCGCCAGCGAGAAGAGGGAGGAGCCGCCATAGGAGATGAAAGGTAGCGTCATGCCCTTGGCGGGCATCAGGTGCACGTTGACCATCATGTTGATGCAGGCTTGCAGGCCGAACATCACCGCGATTCCGGTCACGGCGAGGCGCACGAAGACGTCGTCGTGGCGCCGCGCCAGCGAGAGGCTGCGCAGCACGATGAGCGCGAACAGCGCGACCACGGCCATGCAGACGATGACGCCGAATTCCTCGCCGGTGACGGAGAAGATGAAGTCCGTATGCGCATCCGGCAGGATGCGCTTGATCGTGCCTTCTCCCGGCCCCTGGCCGAACCAGCCGCCCTTGGTGAAGCTCTCGAGCGCGGTCGCGACCTGGAAGCTGTCGCCCGAATCCTTGTCGAGGAAGCGCTCGAACCGCGCCCGCACGTGCGGCAGCAGGGTATAGGCCGCGAAGACGCCGACCAGCCCCGCCCCGCCGAGGCCGGCGACCCAGAGCCAGTGCAGCCCGGCGACGAAGAACAGGGCGCCCCAGGTGATCGCGACCAGCATCGTCTGGCCGAAATCGGGCTGGAGGATCAGCGGCACCACGGTCGCGGGCAGAAGCAGGATGGCGAGGAGGGCGCCGGGCATGTCGTGCCGCTTGGCGCCTTCCGAGAAGGCCCAGGCGGCGAGCACCACGAAGGCGGGCTTGACGAATTCCGAGGGCTGGATGCCGAAGGAGCCGATCTGCACCCAGCGATGCGCGCCCTTGATCTCGGGCCCGAACTTGAGGGCGAGAAGGCACAGCGCGATGCCGAGCGCGTAGACCACGAGCGCCAGCCGCCGCACGTGGCGGAGCGAGAGGAACGAGACGGCCAGCAGGATCGCGATGGTCGGGATCAGGTAGAGGACCTGCCGGTTCACGAAATGGAAGGGCGAGAGGCCGAGCCGGTCGGCGACAGGCGGCCCGCCTGCCATCAGGAAGACGATGCCCGCCACCATCAGGGCGAAGAGCCCTCCGAGCAGGGTGCGGTCCACCGTCCAGGCCCAGTGGCCCAGATAGGTGCGTTCAACGCGAGAGGACATGCGTCGGCTCCAACTGTCGCTTCCCCCGGTTTCGCACGGGGAGAAGAAACAAATCGTCAACCATGCGAGGGTGGTGTCGCGATCCCCGGCAGCGCCTGCACGAGCGCGCGGAAATGATCGCCGCGGATCTCGAAATTGCGGTACTGGTCGTAGCTGGCGCAGGCCGGGGAGAGGAGCACGACGCGCTCGCCTTCCTCCTCGTCCTCCTGCGCATCGGCGGCGGCGGCGGCGACGGCCCGGTCGAGCGTGCCGCAGGCGACATGCGGCACCTCGCCGAGCGCGCGGGCGAAATCCGCGCTGGCCTCGCCGATGAGATAGGCTTTCGCGACGCGCGGGAAATGCGCGCGGAGCGAGGCGATGCCGCCCTCCTTGGGCTTGCCGCCGAGGATCCAGTAGATGCGCTCGAAGGACGTCAGGGCCTTCTCGGCCGAATCGGCGTTCGTGGCCTTCGAATCGTTGACGAAGATCGTCTCGCCGCGCCGTCCCACCTCCTCCATGCGGTGATGGAGGCCGGGGAAGCTGGCGAGCGCAGGGGCGGTCACTTCCTCGTCGAGCCCCAGCGCCGCCCCGACCGCGAGCGCGACGGCGGCATTCTGAGCGTTGTGGGCGCCCCGCAGCGAGCCGGTTCCGGAGAGATTCGCGATCCTGCGGGTCGAGCCTCCCCGCGTCGCGAAAATCTCGGATCCTTCGTAGTGATAGCCGTCTCCCGGCAGCATGTCGCCGGTGACGGCGTAGACATGGGCGCCGGTATCGACCAGCGCGTCGTAGATCGCACGGCTGAGGGGATCGTCGATGCCGATGATCGCGACGTCGGCGGCCGCGACCAGCCGCGCCTTGATCTGGGCATAGGCTTCGATCGTCCCGTGCCGGTCGAGATGATCGGGCGAGATGTTCATCAGCACGCCGATGGAGGGAGCGAGCGAGGGCGTCAGGTCGATCTGGAAGGACGACATCTCGATCACATGCACGCGCTCGGGCGCGGGCGGCGCGAGCGAGAGGATGGCGGTGCCGATATTGCCGCCCATCTGCACGTCGAGCCTGGCCTGCCGGAGCATATGGGCGACGAGGGCGGTGGTGGTCGACTTGCCGTTGGTGCCGGTGATGGCGACGAAGGGGGCGAGGGGAGCGATGTCCACCCGCTCGCGGCAGAACAGCTCGATATCGCCGATGATCTCGACACCCGCCTCCTGCGCCAGCCCGACGGTCCAGTGCGGCGCGGGATGGGTCAGCGGCACGCCGGGCGCGAGGACGAGGGCGGCGAGGCGGGACCAGTCTTCCTCGCGGAGATCGGCGATCGCGATTCCCTGGCCGCGCGCCTTCTCGCGGCTCGCCTCGCTGTCGTCCCAGGCCAGGACCTCGGCGCCGCCGGCCTGGAGGGCGAGGGCGGTGGCGAGGCCCGAGCCGCCGAGTCCGAACAGCGCGACGCGCCGGCCGGCGAATGTCGTGACGGGGGTCACGGGGAAGCCCTCCCCGCCGCAAGCGGGGGGAGGGGGGAGTGTGCCGATGCCGCTCGCATGCTCGTCACCGCAGCTTCAGCGTGGTCAGCCCGACGAGGGCGAAGAGGAAGGCGATGATCCAGAAGCGGATGACGATCTGCGGCTCCGTCCAGCCGAGCTGCTCGAAATGGTGGTGGATCGGCGCCATGCGGAAGACGCGCCGGCCGGTCAGCTTGAAGAAGCCGACCTGGATGATCACCGACATCGCCTCCATCACGAAGAGGCCGCCGACGATGGCCAGCACGATCTCGTGCTTGGTCGCGACCGCGATGGTGCCGAGCAGCCCGCCGAGCGCGAGCGAGCCGGTATCGCCCATGAAGACCTGGGCGGGCGGGGCGTTGAACCAGAGGAAGCCGATGCCGGCCCCGAGCAGCGCGCCGCACAAGACCGCAAGCTCGCCCGTGCCGGGCACGAAGCGGATCTGGAGATAGTTGGCGAAGATGGCGTTGCCGGCGAGATAGGCCACGAAGCCGAAGGTGCCGGCGGCGATCATGACCGGCACGATGGCGAGCCCGTCGAGCCCGTCGGTGAAGTTCACCGCGTTCCCCGCGCCGATGATCACGATGGCGCCGAAGATCAGGTAGAACCAGCCGAAATCGATCATCAGCTCCTTGGCGAAGGGAAGCGACAGCTTGTTGGAGAGGCCGGGCGGCGCGATCAGCGCGATCGCCGCGCAGGCGAGGAGCGCGACCGCAAGCTCGAGCAGGAGGCGGCCCCGGCTGGAGAAGCCCGCATGGGTCTGCTTGCTGACCTTCAGGTAGTCGTCATAGAAGCCGATCCCGCCGAAGCTCAGCGTCACGAAGAGCACGACCCAGACATAGAGGTTGCGCGGATCGGCCCAGAGCAGCGTCGAGGCGAGGAAGCCGGCGAGGATCATCAGCCCGCCCATGGTGGGCGTGCCGCGCTTGGTCAGGATATGCGATTGCGGCCCGTCGGTGCGGATCGGCTGGCCCTTGCCCTGGCGGATGCGCAGCGAGGAAATCGCCGCCGGCCCGAGCCAGAAGACGAAGAACAGCGAGGTCGCGACCGCTCCCGCCGTCCGGTACGTGATGTAGCGGAAGACGTTGAGCGGGCTGAAATATTCGGCGAATTCCGCCAGGAAGGCCAGCATGTCAGCTCCGGGCGCCTGCGGCCTGCGGGGCCGCGCCCTCGCCGGCGCCGAAGCGCGATTTGAGATGGGCGGCGACCTTCGAGACGAGGGTCGCTTTCGAGCCCTTGACCATGACGACGTCGCCGGGGCCGACCGCCTCGGCCACGACGTCGTGAAGCTCGGAGGCATGGGCGGCGTGCCGCCCGCGCAGGCGCTCGGGCAATTCGTCCCAGAGCCCCTGCATGAGCGGGCCGGCCGCGAAGACGAGGTCGGCGCCCGAGGTCGCGACCGCATGGGCGAGCCCGCGATGGGCGGCGGGGCCCGTCTCGCCGAGTTCCCCCATGTCGGCGAGGACGGCGATGCGCCGCCCGCCCGCCGGAACCTCGATCAGGGCGAGCGTCGCCAAGGCCGCGCGCATCGAGGCGGGATTGGCGTTGAAGCTCTCGTCGACGAGGAGGAAGGGCGCGCCGTCCTTGGCGAGAGCGATGCGCTCGCCCCGGCCCTCGGGTGGGGCGAGGGTGGCATAGGCCGAGGCCGCCTCCTCGACGTCGAGGCCGAAGGCGGCGGCGCAGGCGAGGACGGCCAGCGAGTTGAGCGCGACGTGCCGGCCGGCCGTGCCGATCCGGTAGGAGAGGGGGCGGCCGAGCACGCTCGCCTCGACCTCGGAGGCGTCGGGGCCGGCGGCGATGCGCAAGGCCCGCACATCCGCCCCCTCGCTCTCGCCGAAGGAGAGGATGCGGCCGGCCCGCGAAGCCATGGCATGGGCTGCGAGGCGCTCGAAATGCGGATTGTCGCGCGGCAGGATCGCGACGCCGCCGGCCTCGAGGCCGGAGAAGATCTCGCCCTTGGCGTCGGCGATGCCCTGGATCGCCTTGAAATGGGCGATATGGACCGGCTCGACCGTCGTCACGATGGCGGCGTGCGGGCGCACCATGGCGGTGAGCGGCACGATCTCGTTCGGATGGTTCATGCCGATCTCGAAGACGCCGAAGACGGCCGAGCGCGGCATGCGGGCGAGGGTCAGCGGCACGCCCCAATGGTTGTTGAAGGAGGCGGCGGCGGCATGCGTCTCGCCGAAGCGCGACAGGACCAGGCGAAGTGCCTCCTTGGTGCCCGTCTTGCCGACCGAGCCGGTGACGGCGACGATCCGGCCCGTGCTGCGGGCCCGGGCCGCGCGGCCCAGATCCTCCATCGCGCGGAGCACGTCCGGCACCGCGACGAGCGGCCCGGCTCCGGCGAATTCCCCCTCGCGCCCCGACTGGATCACGGCCGCCGCGGCGCCCTTGGCGAGGGCGGCCGGGACATGCCGGTGGCCGTCATGGGAGACGCCCTGGAGGGCGAAGAAGAGATCGCCCGGAAGAAGTGAGCGCGTGTCGATCGAGGCGCCGGTCACGGGGCGCGGCTCGCCGAGGAGCCGGACATCCGGCAGCTTCGCGAGTTCCTCGCGGGTCCAGAGCGGGGTCGTCATGCGCGGGCCTCCATCGCGGCGCGCAATTCGTCGTGGTCACTGAAGGGCAGCGTCGTGCCGCCGACGATCTGGCCGGTCTCGTGCCCCTTGCCGGCGACGACGAGCACGTCGCCCGGCCCGAGTTCGGCGACCGCCCTGCGGATCGCCTCGCGCCGGTCGCCGATCTCGCGCGCGCCGGGCGCGGCGGCGAGGATCGCGGCCCGGATCGCGGCCGGGTCCTCGGAGCGAGGGTTGTCGTCGGTGACGATGATCTCGTCCGCTTTTTCGGCGGCGATGGCGCCCATGATCGGGCGCTTGCCGCGGTCGCGGTCGCCGCCGCAGCCGAAGACGCAGACGAGCCGGCCGGTCGCGAAAGGCCGCAAGGTATCGAGCACGGCGGCCAAAGCCTCCGGCTTGTGGGCATAATCGACGACGCAGAGCGCGCCGTTCGCCTCGCCCACACGGTCGAGGCGGCCGGGAACCCCTTCGAGCGCGCCGAGCGCCCCAACCAGCGCCGCCGGGTCGGTGGCAGGCTCCGCGGCGAGGACAAGCCCGGCCGCGACGAGCGCGTTCTCGACCTGGAAGCCTCCCACCAGCGGAAGATCGACGCTTCTCCCCGCCTGGAAGCCCCCCCACCAGGGAAGGACGGCGGGCGCGCTTTCCCGGGCGGATCCGGAGGGTCAGGCGCTGGGCGAAGCCCCGCCGCTCGACGGCGAGGAGGCGGATGAACTCGCCCCCGCGGCCGACCGTCAGCACCTTGTGCCCCCTCTCGGCCGCGGCAGCGGCGACGCGCCCGCCCTCCGTCCCGTCCAGGTTGACGACGGCCGGGCGCCCCGCCGGCAGCAGGTCGCGGAAGAGGCGCAGCTTCGCCTGGAGGTAATCCTCGACGGTCGGATGATAGTCGAGATGGTCGCGGCCGAGATTGGTGAAGGCGGCCGCGGCCAGCCTCACCCCGTCGAGGCGGCGCTGGTCGATCCCGTGCGAGGAGGCTTCCATCGCCAGATGCGTGATTCCGTCCCGGGCGAGGTGCCCGAGCGTCTCGTGCAGGGCGATGGGGCCGGGCGTCGTCAGCGAGCCGTAATCGGCGCCCTTTGCCGTCACGACGCCGATCGTGCCGAGGCTCGCGCTCGCATGGCCGGTGGCCTGGAAGAGCTGGCGTGTGAACTCGGCGACCGAGCTTTTCCCGCTGGTTCCGGTCACAGCGACGACGGTGCCGGGCTGGCCTGGATGGAGGCGCGCGGCGGCGAGGGCGAGGGACCGCCGGGCATCGCGCACCCTCAGATAGGGGATTTCCGGGAACAGGGTTGGCGGGCGCTCGACCTCGCCGATGACGGCGCCCGCGCCGCGCGCGAGGGCGTCGGCGATGAAGGCGGCGCCGTTGGCCTTGACGCCGGGAACGGCCACGAAGGCGAAGCCCTCCTCGACCTTGCGGCTGTCATCGGCGAGGCCGGCGACGGGACGCTGCCCGTCGGCCCCCGCCTCGGGGAACAGCGCCCCGAGCGTCGTCACGAAATGGGTCATGTCGGGCGCCCCGGTAACGGCTTCGGCCGGCAATGCCAAATCGGCACCCGTGCCCTCCCCCCGCGAAGCGGCGGGGAGGCCTGAGTCGTTCCGAAGGCGCGAGCCGGGGTGGGGGGTAGCTTCGCCTGGCTCCCGGCCGGGTGCTCGCGTCGAGCCCCCCCATCCCGGACCTCCCCACCGCAAGCGGGGGGAGGGCGGGTGCGGCGTTGCGTCCATCAGCGGATCCCCCAGGCGCCGAGCTTGGCCATCAGCGGGAAGGGGTTCTGCGGCGGCTCGAAGCGCGGAGGAACCGAGAGCATCGGCGCGATGCGCTCGAGGATGCGGCCCGTCGTCTCGCCGGCATTGTAGGCCGAAGTCGCGTAGCCGCCCGTCTCCGGGGCCGGCTGCGGCTCGTCATAGACGGTGACGAAGAGATAGCGCGGCTTGTCGGAAGGCGTGATGGCCATGAAGGTCGTGAAGAGGCGGTTCTTCGAGTAGCGCCCGTGGATCACCTTCTCGGCCGTTCCGGTCTTGCCGCCGACGAAATAGCCCGGCAGCGCCGCCTTCGAGGCGGAGCCCTTCACCGCGTTGAGGCGCATGACGTAGCGCAGGGCCTCGGAGGTCGAGGGCTTGATGACCTGGGGCGCATCCCTGAGCGCCTCCTCCTGCGTGCGCTTCAGGAAGGTCGGCCGGATGAGGTGGCCGCCATTGACGAGCGCGCCCACCGCCGCCGCCGCCTGCATCGGCGCGACCGCGACGCCGTGCCCGAAGGCGATGGTGATCGTGTTCAGCTCGCCCCATTTGGAGGGCACGATCGGCATCGCGCTCTCGGGCATCTCGGTGCGCATGCGGTCGAGCTGGCCCATCTTGCGCAGGAACGCCTTGTGGCCCTCGACGCCGACCGCCAGCGCCATCTTGGCGGTGCCGATATTGGAGGAGTGGATGAAGATCTCCGGCACCGTCAGGATGCGATGCGTGGCGTGGTAGTCGCCGATCGAGAAGCGGCCGTAATGGAGCTTCGAGCGGGCGTCGAAGCTCGAATTGATCGTCGCCTTGCCCGAGTCGATGGCCATGGCGACCGTCAGCGCCTTGAAGGTCGAGCCCATCTCGTAGACGCCGACGATCATGCGGTTGATGCGGTCCTTGTCGAGCGCGTCGACCGGGTTGTTGGGGTCGAAATCCGGCAGGGAGACGAGGGAGACGATCTCGCCCGTCGTCACGTCCAGCAGCATGGAGGCGGCGGCCTTGGCCCGGAAATGGGCCATGCCCTTCACCAGCTCGTCGCGCATCGCGTGCTGGATGCGCAGGTCGATCGAGAGCTGGACGGGTTTCAGGTCGTTGGCCTGCCGCGCGAAGCCGAGGCCGTTCAGCTCCTGGAGGCCGCTGGAATCGATGTATTTCTCGATCCCCGCGATGCCGACATTGTCGATATTGGCGAAGCCGAGCACATGCGCGGCCGCGACGCCGTTCGGATAGACGCGCTTCGATTCGGGCACGAAACCGACGCCAGGAATGCCCAGGCGGTGCACCTCCGCCTGCTCCTTGGGGGTCGCCTCGCGCTTCACCCAGACGAAGCCGCGCTTCTTGTTGAGCTTCGCGCGCAACTCGTTCGCGTTCACGTCGGGCAGGACCGCGGTGATCAGCTCGACCGCCTCGTCCTTGTCGATGATGTTGCGCGGCTCGGCGAAGATCGAGACCATGCGCACGTCGGTCGCCAGCACCTCGCCGTTGCGGTCGATGATGTCGGGGCGCGAGGCGACCGAGGCGGCAGAGGCGAAGCGGCGGATGCTCTCCGGCTCGCCCGGCGCCACCGCGAGATAGGCGAGGCGCCCGCCGATCGTGCCGAAGAGGCCCAGGAACGCCAGCCCGACGATCCCGACCCGCGCGCTGCTCTGGTCGTAGCGCAGGCGGAAGAGCGCCCGGCCCGTCGCCAGGGCACGCTCGCCCAGCGACAGGCGGGGCGCGGGCTGGTCCCATTCCTCTTCCTGCCCGGCCGTGTCCGCGGGCGCTTCGCCGGCGGCCTCGAAGGAGGCGTCATGCTCCCCCATGGCGTGCGGCTCGCCCCCGGCCTGCATCCCGGCGCGGGGATCGTAAAGGTCCTGGATTTCGGCTTCCGCCTCGTGGCGGCGCCCGTCGCGATCGAACTGCGCGGTCATGGTCTATCTCGCGGCAGGCTTGGGCTGGGAGGCGGCGGGTGCGGGCTTCGGCGCGGGCTTGGAGGTGGCCTTCGGCGCGGGCTTCGCCGTCGGCGGGGCGACCTGCACAGTGCGCTTCGGCGGCGCGGGCTTTGCCGCGGGCTTCGCGCCGAGGCCGAGGCTGTCGAGCTTGGCCGAGAGTCCGTCCCGCTTCGCCGCGGGCTTCGGATGGCCCTGGACGGGAGAGGTGCTGCTGGTCGCCTCCGGCTCGAGCCCCAGGGATTCGAGCTTCTGGCCGATGCCGTCCTTGTTGGGACGGTTCGGGATGTCCGAGAGCCTGGCGAGCTGGGAAATCGCCATCGGCTGAAGGTCGAGATGCTGGTCGGCGATCTTCTGCAGCCGGTCGGGGCGCGTCAGCATCGCCCATTCGGCCTTCGCGATGGCGATGCTCTCGCGCTCCTTCTGAAGCTTGGTCTTCAGCTTCGCGAGCGTCTCCGAATAATAGAGCGTCTCGTATTTCGTCGAATAGGCGAAGGCCGCCGATCCGATCAGCACCGTGATCGCGAGGAGATGGAGGAGGCGGATCATCGGGGCGATCCCTTGCGGGACGAGGCCGGGGCGCCCGGGCCGGCCGCCGCATCGGTCCGCTCGGCGGCGCGCAGCTTGGCCGAGCGCGCTCGCGGATTGCGGGCGGTCTCCTCTTCGCCCGCCGCGACCGGGCCGCGCGTGAGCGGCGTGAAGGTCGGCGCGACAGGCTCGGGGGAGGGCAGGTGGCGCGAGGCGCGGGGCGTGCGGCTCGCGCGCTCCTGCATGAACTGTTTCACGATCCGGTCTTCCAGCGAATGGAAGGTGACGACGGCGAGCCGCCCGCCGGGCTTCAGGGCGCGCTCGGCCGCCTCCAGCGCACGGGAGAGCTGGCCCAGCTCGTCGTTCACGGCGATGCGGAGCGCCTGGAAGCTGCGGGTGGCCGGGTGCAGGCCCGGCTCCGCCCGCACGTAGCGGGCGACGAGATCGGCGAGGTCCGCCGTTCCGGCGAAAGGCTGCCGCCGCCGCCGCTCGACAATGGCGCGGGCGATGGCGCGCGAGCGCCGCTCCTCGCCGTAGCGGAAGAGGATGTCCGCGATCTCGGCCTCGCCCGCCTCGTTGAGGAGATCGGCCGCGCTGCGCCCCTCCCGCTCCATGCGCATGTCGAGCGGCGCGTCGTGCCGGAAGGAGAAGCCGCGCTCGGCCTGGTCGAGTTGCATCGAGGAGACGCCGATATCGAGGACGACGCCGTCCAGCGCCGCGGCTCCCGCCTGCGCCGCGATGCGGTCGAGATCCTCGAAGCGGCCGTGAACGAGGGTCAGGCGTCCGGCGAAGGCGCGCGCGAGCGCCTCGCCGCCCGCGATCGCATCCGGGTCGCGGTCGATGGCGACGACGCGGTTGGCGGGATGCGCCTCGAGGATCGCGCGCGTATAGCCGCCCGCCCCGAAGGTCCCGTCCAGGAACACCCCGCCGCGCGCGGGCCCCAGGGCCTCGACGACCTCCGCCAGGAGCACGGGAATGTGAAGGGCCGGTCCGCCAGCGGCGTCCGCCTCACGGTGTCCGCCGCGACCCGTCATCGCTCCCGTGCTCCCGGCGGCGGAAGATCTGCCGCTCCGGCGCCTCCGAGACTCCGCTTCAGGTCCCGCAGGCGCCCCCGGGCCTCCTCGAGATGCGCGCGGAAGCGTTCGGGTTCCCACATCTGGAACTTGTGGCCGAGGCCCACGAACGTCACCGCGTCTCCGATCCCCGCATGGGCCTTCGCCGATTCGGTCAGCCCGACGCGTCCCTCGCCGTCGAGCTTCAGAATCTCGCTCGTTCCGAGGAGCGCGATCGCGAAGCTCTCCCGCTCCTCCGAATAGGCCGGCCTCGTCGCGAGGAACGCCTCGATCTCGCCGAGCAGCGCGTGGCCCCCCGCATCCAGCGCCGGCGAATCCAGCGCCGGATGGACATAGAGGCCCTCGTGCCCGTCCCGGGCCAGCACCGCGCGGAACGTTGCCGGGACCGATACGCGCCCCTTCGCGTCCACGCGATTGGTGAAATTCGACACGAAGCGGTCCATGCGACGCCGGCCCGCCCCATGACATCGGCCGCGCGGCGAAGGCGCCGGACGGAGGCTCGCCGCGTCCCGGCCGGTCGGGGTGCGCCGCAAGGCATGCGGGCACGCCGGCTGCGACACGGCGTCCCGCAAGGTCTCGGCAATCGCTCCGGGCTGGGATGGTGTGGGATAACATGGGCCTATATGGGCGTCAACGACCGGGCCTCGCGGGACGCGGGGCTGGAATCCGCTTCGTATTGAGGCCCGATCAACGTTAACGAAGCCTTTCGGAGGTGGCTTTCGGGCGAATCGGCCGCAGGCTGGAACGTCGCCCGGCTTTGGGGATTGAGACCCCACCTTCGAGTGAAGCGGAGCAGGAGATGCAGATTCGAACCCTGGCCCTCGCGGCCATGATGGCGATCGCGATTCCTCTCGCCGCCCAGGCGCAGGGTATCCCGCGCGGCGCTCAGTCCGGCGCCGCAGTCGGCTCGCGCGCGGCGGGGCCGGGGGGCGGCGGGGGCGGCGGCGGCGTGGGCGGCGCGGTGGGCGGCGTGGGGGGCCGGTGGGCGGCGTGGTCGGCGGCGTCGTGGGCGGCGCGGTGGGCGGCGTGGCCGGCGGCGTGAAGGGTGTACTCGGCGTCCCCCAGAAGACCGCCGTGCGCCGCTACCCCAGGCACAGCCATCATCATAAGAAGCATAAGCGCCACTACCGGCACTGAGGACGCGCGGATCGAGGCGGTGCCTGGGATGCCGCCTCGCATGGAAAAGAGGGTGTCAGCCGGCCTGTAAGCCGGGTTCTGTAGGGCCTGGGCGGATGCCCGGACGTGGCGGCCATTCCTCTGGGACGGCCGTTGCCGGCCGCCTCGAGCAATCAACCCGGGCGGCGGGCCTGGAGACGTGGCCTGGCACCTTCCGGCGCCGTGCCGCCCCTATTCGATCTTGCTCCCGGTGGGGTTTGCCTAGCCGTCCGCGTCGCCGCGTCCGCGGTGCGCTCTTACCGCACCTTTTCACCCTGACCCGCCGACAAGGGATGTCCCTTCGCCTGCGGGCGGTATGTCTCTGTGGCACTGTCCCTGGGGTCGCCCCCGCCGGACGTTATCCGGCACCGTGTCTCCATGGAGCCCGGACTTTCCTCCCCCGCCGTGAGGCGGGAGCGGCCGCCCGGCCGGCTGACCTTGCCGATCTGGGACGGGCGGCGGCGCAGGTCAAGATCCCGCCCGCGCGGCGAGGGATACGGGCAACAGGGTCCCCAAATCGACCCGGCCGGGCGCCCTGCGGGGTTCACAGGCCCGGATGGGCATGTACCTGTGGGGCGTTGTTCAACGATAAAGAGGCGACGACGATGAAGAAGATCATGGCTGCGAGCCTCGCGGGGGCGATCGCTCTTTCCCTGGGCGGATGCTATTCTCCCGGTGATCGCGCGGCGGGTGGCGCGTTGCTGGGCGGCGCGACCGGCGCGGCGATCGGGGCGGCGGCGTCCGGCGGCCGCGCGGGCGGCACGCTCGCGGGCGCTGCGATCGGCGCGGCCGGCGGCGCGATCCTCGGGGCGGCCACGGCTCCCTGCCCGAACGGCACCTATCGCGATTATTACGGCAACGTGTATTGCCGCTGATCTCATGATCCTGCGTTCCGGCCGCCGCGGCCGGAACGCCCTTGCGGAGCTTGCTCGGAAGCATGTCGGTCTGGGGCAAGCTCGGCGGAGGCGGCATCGGCCTCACCATCGGCGGCCCGATCGGGGCGCTCGCGGGGGCCTTCGCCGGCCATTACCTCGTCGACCGGCCGGGGGCGCCCTTCGGCCCTCAGCCGCGCGACCTGATCCTCACCACGGGCCTCATCGCGCTGCTCGCCAAGATGGCGCGGGCGGACGGCGTCGTCCTGCGCTCGGAGGTCGACGCCTTCGAGGCGGTGGTCGTCGTCCCGCCGGAGGAGGATGAGAACGTTCGGCGCCTGTTCCGGCTCGCGCAGGAGACGACGGCCGGGTTCGAAGCCTATGCCCGCCAGCTTGCCGCCGCTTTCGCCGACGAGCCGGCGCTGCTCGACGACATCGTCGAGGGCCTGTTCCTGGTCGCGCGGGCGGATGGGGCGATCCACGAGGCCGAGCTGGATTTCATCGGCGCGGTGGCCGCCATCTTCGGCCGCGACGAGGCCTGGTTCGACGCCGTGGTCGAGCGCCATGTCCACCGCCGGGACGATCCCTATCTGGAACTCGGCGCGCGGCGTTGCTGGAGCGACGCGGAACTCAAGGCCCATCATCGCCGTCTCGTCGCGAGGCATCATCCCGATCGCGAGATCGCGCGGGGCCTGCCGCCCGAGGCGATCAGGATCGCCACGAGCCGCCTCGCCACGATCAACGTCGCCTGGGAGCGGATCGCGCGGGAGCGGGGGATGCGGCCATGAGCACCCGCCATGCCCTCGCGCCCGACAGCGTCCTCGCGGCCGAAGTGCGCCCCTCTCCGAACCACGGCGAGCGCCGCGAGGGGCGCCGGCCGGACATGCTGGTCCTCCATTACACGGGCATGAAGAGCAGCGCCGATGCGCTGGCCCGGCTGTGCGATCCGACCTCCGAGGTCTCGGCCCATTACCTCGTGCGGGAGGACGGCCATATCCTCCAGCTCGTGCCCGAGGCGCGGCGCGCCTGGCATGCCGGGGCGGGCGCCTGGGCGGGGGATAGGGACATCAATTCCTGCTCCATCGGCATCGAGATCGTCCACCCTGGCCACGAGGGCGGCCTGCCGCCCTATCCGCCGCGCCAGATCGAGGCGGTCGCGGCCTTGTCCGGAGACATCGTCGGCCGCTGGAAGATCCGGCCCGAGCGCGTGCTCGGCCATTCTGACATCGCGCCCGACCGCAAGGAGGATCCGGGCGAGATCTTCCCCTGGTCGGTCCTGCATGAGGCGGGAATCGGCCATTGGGTGGCGCCGGTTCCGGTCTCGGCGGGGCGCGTCTTCAGGGAAGGGGACCAGGGTCCCTCGGTCGAGGCGCTCCAGGCGATGCTCGCGTTCTACGGCTATCCGATCCGGCTCGGCGGCGTGTTCGATGCGGCGACGGCCGCGGTCGTGACCGCCTTCCAGCGCCATTTCCGCCAGGAGCGGGTGGACGGCTGCGCCGACCTCTCCACCATCGCGACCCTCAAGGCGCTGATCGATTCGCTGCCCAGCCGCTCGTGACCGGCGGACCCGTGCGCCCCACCTCTCCCCGCGAGCGGAGAGAAGCGGGAGTGTTTGCGCGCCGTCAGTTCGCCTGCGGCCGCGCGAGATCGGGCAGGACGCGGGCGAGGCGGGCGACCGCTTCCTCGAGCTGTCCCGGATCGCGCAGGAAACACAGGCGCAGATGGGCCGTCCCCCCCTCGCCGAAGGCCGAGCCGGGCGCGAGGCCCACGCCCGCCCGGTCGACCAGCTCCAGCGCCAGCCGCCGCGAATCGGGGCGGCCGAGGACGCGGAAGAAGGCGTAGAAGGCGGCCGGCGGCGGCGGCAGGTCGACGACGTTCGTCGCCGCGAGGCCCTCGCAGACGATGGCGCGTCCGCGACGGGCCCGCGCGATCTGGTCGGCGACGAGCTCCTCGCCCTCGTCGAGGGCGCAGATGGCCGCGCGTTGCAGGAAGGCCGGCACCCCCGAGGTCGAATATTGCACGAGGTTCTCGATGATCGGCCCGAGATCCGGCGGCGTCTCGAGCCAGCCGAGGCGCCAGCCGGTCATGGCCCAGTTCTTCGAGAAGGTCTGCACGAACATGACGCGGTCGCCCTCCTCCATCACGTCCCGGAAGGAGGGGCTGCGCCCGGCCGCGACGAGAACGGGATCGTGCACGAAGCGCGCATAGATCTCGTCGGCGACGATCCAGAGCCCGTGCCGCCGCGCGAGGGCGAGGATGCCGGCGAGATCCTCGCGGGTGGCGGTCCATCCGGTCGGATTGGCGGGGCTGTTGATCAGCATCGCGCGGGTGCGGGGCGTCACGGCGGCGGCGAGCCGGCCGAGATCGAGCCGCCAGCCGGCCGGCCCGGCCGAGAGCGGCACGGCGACGGGCGCCGCCCCGGCGACGCGGACGGCGCCGTCGAAATTGGGCCAGGCGGGGGAGGGAATCAGGACCTCGTCGCCCGGCCCGGCCACGATGCGCATCGCCATCTGGGTCGCATGCATGCCGCCGACGGTGACGGTGAAGCGGTCGGGAGAGACCTGCGCCCCCCAGACGCGCGCATGGTAGCGGGCGATGGCCTCGCGCAGCTCGGGCAGGCCACGCTGCCAGGTGTAGAAGGTCTCCCCCGCGGCGAGGGCGCTTTGCGCCGCCTCGACGAGGAAGCCGGGCGTCGGCAGGTCGCCTTCGCCCACATAGAGCGGGATGAGGTCCTCGCGGCCCCGCGCATAGCTGAAGACCTCGACGATTCCGCTCGGGGGCGCCTCGGCGGCCTCGGGACGGATGGAAAAAGCCGGCGCGGCGGGCCCGGTCATGACATGCTCCTGAAAAGGGGATGGCCGCTCATAGCACGCCCTTCCGGTCCCGTCCGGCTTGTCCGGCGGGGGGTGTTCCGCTCGTTCCCCATGGGTGGGGAATTCCCGCCGCGGAGCGTGGAATTTCGCGCGCGGGGAGATAGAAAAAGGGGGTGTCGACAGCGAGTCGCCCGTGACCGAGCGCTGGACCGTCATCCTGACGGCCCTCGTCTATCTGTGCTTCCTGTTCGCCATCGCCCATTGGGGCGATCTGGCGGGCCGGCGGATCATGCGGCGCGGCGTGCGCGCGACGATCTACGCCCTCGCCCTCGCGGTCTATTGCACCTCGTGGACCTTCTACGGCTCGGTCGGCCTTGCGAGCCATGACGGGCTCGACTTCCTGGCGATCTATATCGGGCCTGTCCTGGTCATCGGCTTCTGCATGCCCTTCGTCCAGCGCGTCCTGCGGATCGCCAAGGCCCAGAACATCACCTCGGTCGCCGATTTCGTGGCAGCCCGTTACGGCAAGAGCGAGGGCGTCGCGGCGCTGGTCTGCCTGATCGCCCTGGTCGGGACGATTCCCTATATCGCGCTGCAACTGAAGGCCGTGGCGTCCTCGCTGTCCGTCTTCCTGGGGGAGCCGGAGGTCGATCTGTCCGCGGGCATGCCGGGCTTCGCCGATCTGGCGCTCGTCATCGCGCTGGTCCTGGCGGGGTTCGCGGTGGCCTTCGGCACGCGCCATGCCGATGCGACCGAGCACCAGGACGGCCTCGTCGTCGCCATCGCGGTCGAGTCGATCGTCAAGCTCGCCGCCTTCCTGACCGTCGGCTTCTTCGTCGTCTACGGCCTGTTCGAAGGGTTCCAGGACATCGCCGACCGCTTTCCCCGCGACACGCCCGTCTTTCTCCTCCTCGGGCCCACCTCCTCGCTGCCGAATTTCCTGACGCTGGTCCTGCTCTCTTCCTGTGCGGCGCTCCTCCTGCCGCGGCAGTTTCACATGACCGTGGTCGAGAACCGCGCCGCCTCCGACGTCCGAAAGGCGGCCTGGCTGTTTCCGCTCTATCTCGTCCTCATCAACGTCTTCGTCGTGCCGATCGCGCTCGCGGGGCTCTACCTTCTGCCCGCGGAAGCGGATCGGGACATGACGGTCCTCGCCCTGCCGCTCCAGGTGAACGAGAACGGCATCGCGCTCCTCACCTTCGTCGGCGGCCTGTCGGCGGCGACCGCCATGGTCATCGTCGACACGGTCGCAGTCTCGATCATGGTTTCGAACCACCTCGTTCTGCCGCTGATGCTGCGCCGGCGCGATTTCGCCGCCGGAGAGCAGGAGGGCGGGGAGCCGCGCAACCTCGGCAGCTTCGTCCTCGCGACGCGCCGCATCGCCATCGTGGCGATCACGCTCCTCGGCTATCTCTATTACCGGGTGGCGGGCGACAACGCGCTCGCCTCGATCGGGCTCCTGTCCTTCGCGGCCGTCGCCCAGATCGCGCCGGCCTTTTTCGGCGGCCTCTTCTGGCGCGGCGGCACCGCGAGGGGGGCCAATGCGGGGCTGCTGATCGGGATCGCCCTGTGGGCCTATACCCTGCTCCTCCCGGTCCTCATCGTCGGGACGGGGCTCGAGGGATTGCTGCGCGACGGCCCCTTCGGGATCGGGGCGCTGAACCCGACGGGTCTGCTCGGCACCGACCTGCCCCGGCTGACCCACGGCACGCTCTGGAGCCTCGGCCTCAACCTCGCGACCTATGTGGGGGTCTCCCTGCTCGGCAGCGCCGGGGCGCTGGAGCGGATCCAGGCGGCGGCCTTCGTGGGCGACCGCTCGATCCCGATCTCGCCGGCCCTGCGCATCTTCCGCTCCCACGTCACCGTGGACGAGCTGCGCACCACGGTCGGGCGTTTCCTCGGCCATGACCGGACGAGCCGCTCCTTCGCCGGTTATGCGCGCTCGCGCGGGCTTGCGCTGGAGGGGCGGGGGGAGGCGGATATCCATCTCCTGCGCTATGCGGAGCATCTTCTCGCCTCGGCGATCGGCGCGGGCTCTTCCCGGCTCGCGCTCTCGCTCGCGCTCCGCGGGAGCAACGTCTCCGGGAGCGACGCCCTCAAGCTCCTCGACGACGCTTCGGCCGCGCTGAAGCATAACCGCGACCTGCTCCAGCATGCGCTCGACCATTCCCAGCAGGGCATCACCGTCCTCGATGCCGATCTGCGGCTCCTGGCCTGGAACCAGGCCTTCATCGATCTCTACGGCTTCCCGCCGGACCTGATCCGCATCGGGGTCGGGCTCGAGGAGATCATCCGCACGAATGCCGAGCGGGGCGTCTACGGCTCGGGCTCCGCCGACGAGGTGATCGCGCAGCGCCTGCATTCGATGCTGCACGAGGAGGGGCCGGTGCGCGTCCGCCTCATCTCGGGGCGCGTCATCTCGATCCGCTCGAACAAGCTTCCGGGCGGGGGCCTCATCGCCATCTACACGGACGTCTCCGAGGCCGCGGCCGAGGAGGAGAGGCGCGAGCGCGAGCACGAGACGCTGGAAGCGCGCGTGCGAGAGCGGACGGAGGAACTGACGCGGCTCAACGAGGAGTTGCGGCGCGCCACCCTCGAGGCCGACGAGGCGAATGCCTCGAAGACCCGCTTCCTCGCCGCCGCGAGCCACGACATCCTCCAGCCGCTGAACGCGGCCCGCCTCTACGCCACCGCCTTCCTGGAGCGGGCGCGCCATACCACCGATGCGCAGCTCGCCGAGAACATCGACGCCTCGCTCGACGCCGTCGAGGAGATCCTGACGACGCTCCTCGACATCTCGCGCCTCGATTCGGGGGCGCTCGTGCCGCAATATTCCGCCATCGCCCTCGACGAGCTGTTTCGCCAGCTCGAGCGCGAATTCGGGCCGGTGGCGGCGGAGAAGGGCCTGCGGCTGCGCTTCGTGCACACCTCCCTCGCCGTGCGCTCGGATCGCCGCCTGCTGCGGCGCCTGCTCCAGAACCTCGTCTCGAACGGCATCAAGTACACGCCCTCGGGCAAGGTCCTGGTGGGAATCCGCCGCCGCGGCGACAAGCTGCGGCTCGAAGTGTGGGATACCGGGCTCGGCATCCGCCCGGAGCAGCGCAAGGCCATCTTCCGGGAATTCGAGCGCCTGCCCGAGGGGGCGAGGGAGGCGCGCGGACTCGGACTCGGGCTCTCCATCGTCGACCGCATCGCCAAGGCGCTCAATGTCGGGGTCGGATTGCGCTCCGCCCCGGAGCGCGGCTCCGCCTTCTCGGTCGAGCTTCCGCGCACGGAGATTGCCGAGAGGGAGGAACGCCTGCAGGCGTCGCGGCGGCCGGCGACGCCCCTCGTCGATCTGTCGGTCCTGGCCATCGACAACGAACCCGCCGTGCGCGACGGCATGCTCAGCCTGCTCTGCGGCTGGGGCTGCGAGGTGGTGACGGCCGGCTCGCTCGACGAAGCCATGGTGGCCCTCGAGCGCGGCGCGCGGCCCAATGTCCTCATCGCCGATTATCACCTCGACGAGGGCGACGGCCTTGCCGCCGTCGCGGCGATCCGCGCGCATCTCGGCCGCGACCTGCCCGCGATCCTGATCACGGCCGACCGCTCGCCCGAACTCGCCGAGGCGGCCGAGGCGGCGCGCGTCTCCGTCCTGAACAAGCCGCTGAAGCCCGCCGCCCTGCGCGCGCTGCTCGGCCGCGTCCAGGCAACAGGAATCGCTGCCGAATAAGGCTTGCCGGCTCGCACGGAATCCTTTCCCCGCTGGCGGGGAGAGGTCGGTCGGCGCTAGCCGGCCGGGTGAGGAGCGGGCACCCGGCGGCGGCGCGTTTCGAGGGCCCCTCATCCGGTCACGCTGACGCGTGACTCGACTTCTCCCCGCTCGCGGGGAGAAGCGGGGGCGGTAGTTGTGCATCCTGCAGGCTTGCCGCCCGGCCGCTCTCGCTGTAGCCACCTTCGGCGCGGTCGGGACGAGGCCGTCCGCCACGGCCGCCATGCTTTTCAACTCCTTCCCGTTCCTTTTCGTCTTCCTGCCTGCCTCGCTGCTGCTGCATTGGCTGGTCGAGCGCTTCCGGCCGGATTGGCGGCTGCCGCTGCTGGTGCTCCTGTCCTTCGCCTTCTACGGCTACTGGGACTGGCGGCTCCTGCCGCTCCTCGTTTTGTCGGTCGGGCTGAACTGGAGCGTCGCCGAGCTGTTCCAGCGGGCGCGGCGCGGCTGGCTCGTCATCGGGGCGATCTGCCTCAACCTGCTGGTCCTGGCGATCTTCAAATACGCCGCCTTCCTCATCGAGGTGCTCGATCTCCTGCCGGGCGTCGATCTCGCCAAGCCCTCGATCGTGCTGCCGCTCGGCATCTCCTTCTTCACCTTCCATCACGTCATGTACATGACGGACCTGAAGGCGGGCCGGGCGCCGCGCTACGGGCTTCTGCAATACGCCTTCTACATCGCCTTCTTCCCGCAGGTGCTGGCCGGGCCGCTCGTGCGCTGGTCGGAGGTGATGCACCAGCTCGACGAGCGGCCCTATCTGCGCCACGACGCGGCCGAGCGCATCGCGCGCGGCCTGATGCTGCTGGTCGTCGGCCTCGCGAAGAAGGTCTTCCTAGGCGATCCGCTCTCCGAATACGTCAACCCGGTTTATGCCGCTGCCGCGGCGGGCAAGGCGATCAGCGTCGTCGAAGCCTGGCAGGCGGTGCTCGGCTTCACCTTCCAGATCTATTTCGACTTCTCCGGCTATACCGACATGGCGCTCGGCCTCGCGCTGCTGTTCGGGATCGTGCTGCCGCAGAATTTCGACGTGCCCTATCGCGCCGTCTCGCTCCAGGATTTCTGGCGGCGCTGGCACATGACGCTGTCGCGCTTCCTGCGCGACTATCTCTACGTCGCGATGGGCGGGAACCGGCACGGGCTCGCGGTCCAGCTTCTCGCGCTCTTCGCCACCATGGCGCTCGGCGGCCTCTGGCACGGCGCGGGCTGGACCTTCATCGCCTGGGGCGTTGCGCACGGGGTGGGGCTCGGCGCGGGCGTCCTGTGGCGCCGCGCGGGGCTGAAGATGCCGAATGTCGCGGGCTGGATCCTCACCTTCGTCTTCGTGATGCTGACCTGGATCCTGTTCCGAGCCGGCACCTTCGACGTCGCCCTGAAGATGTTCAAGGCTTTGTTCGGCTTCGCCGAGATGGGACGCGGCTTCAAGTGGCGCTCGATCGCGATCGCGGCCCTGGTCGCCATGATCGGCCCGACCGCCTGGGCCTTCGTGCACCGCCTGCCGCCCTGGCGCTCGATCGCGGTCGCCTTCGCGGTCGTCCTCGTCATCGTCCTGTTCAAGATCGGCGACGATGCCAATTACGAGTTCATCTATTTCCAGTTCTGAGGCGCGCGACGTCGCGGCCGCTTCCTGGCGCCGCTTCGTCCTCGCCTTCGCGGCGGGAACGGTCCTGGTCTTCCTGGGGCTGCTCGGCTTCGTCGTGACCGTCGATCCCTACGATACCGGCCGCCTCGCGCTGCTGAAGGCGCCGGGCCTGCCCGCGCAGATCCCCCGCACGGCCCATGCGAGCCGCGGGCGCGATCCGGCCTACGACGCCGCCGTGTTCGGAAACTCGCATGTCCAGATCCTCGCGCCGGAGGAGCTGACGCGCGAGACGGGCATCCCCTTCCTCTCGCTCGCCGTACCGGGAATCGGGCCGCGCGAGATGTTTCTCCTGCTCGATTATTTCCTGCGCCACCGGGTGCGGCCGGCGCGGGCCATCGTGCTGGGCATCGATCCCTACTGGTGCCGCGACGATCCCGGCATGCCGAACTGGCTGCCCTTCCCGTTCTGGCTCTACGAGCGCAGCCTGTGGGGCTATCTCGTCGGCATCGTCCGCGACCAGAGCCTCGACGATTCCTTCAAGCGCCTGTTCTACGCCCTCCACCTCTCGAAGCGCGTGCGGGCCCGGCCGGACGGCCTCTGGGACTACGACGAGACCTTCGTCTGGTCTCCCGAGCGGCACGGGCCGATGTTCCGTGCGCCGGCGCCCTCGGGCATTCTGAACGAGACCGGCCGCTTCCCGGCTATCGAGGCGCTCGGGAAGACGCTCGACGCCCTGCCGAAGGATCTCGCCGTGGTGCTGCTGATGCCTCCGGTCCATGCCGTCGCGCTGCCGCTTCCCGGCACGGCGCTCGCCCGGTCCGAGGCGGCCTGCCGGGCGGCTCTCGTCGGGATGGCGAAGGGCCGTCCCTCGGTCGCGATCGTCGATTGGCGCGTGGACCGGCCCGAGATTCACGTGCCGGAGAACTTCATCGATCCGACTCATTACCGCCGCCCCATCGCGCGCGAGATCGAGCGCGACGTCGCGGCGGCGATCGGAGGCATCGAGGCGCGCCTCAAGGCCCCGTCCGGCGGAGCGCGCTGAGGAAGGTCAGGGCGCCGTAGATCGGCAGGGCGGGCAGGAAAAGCCCGGCCGTGTCGATATAGCGGGCGGCGGGGAAGGTGGTCACGACGGTCAGCGCGCCCGCCGCGACGACGGTGATCGCCGAGAGGCAGACGAGCGCCGGCACGTCGTCGGGCCTCGCCGCCACGGCGGCGGGAAGGCGCCGGCGCCAGAGCGCGGCGGCATAGGCGGCGAGGAAGGCGGCCATGCCGAGCACGAAGGCGAGGTTCGAGGCGAGGAGCCGCCCCGTGAAGCGCATCGTGCCGCCCGCGAGCCAGGCCGCATAGCTCGCGGGCGCGGCGCGGATCGTCGCAAGCGAGAGCCTCATCAGCCGGGCGTTGAAGGCGACCCAGCTCTCGTTGCCCTGGAGATGGCCGATCTTGCGCTGGAGCAGGTCGTCATAGGTCCGCGCATAGAGGTCGTAATAGCCGAAGGCCGTCGAGACGAAGGAGCGCTCGCCCTGCGAGTTGACGGGCGTCGGGATCACCTCTCCTGCCTTCTCCGAGGCCGTGCGGACATCCAGGATCGCCTGTCCGAGCGGGCGCAGATCCTCGGGCAGCGAGGCGACGACCTGTGGCGTCAGCATCAGCCCGGCCATGCCGGACATCTGGTAGCCGCCGAAGGAGACGATGTTGAAATCCCCGACCGCCCGCCAGCGCAGGGCCGAATTGGCGAGGAAGGGAAGGGCAGCCGCGAGGACCAGCACGGCCGTCCGGCGCCCGATTCCCTCCGCCCCCCGAAGCCGCGCGAGAAGGGCGTAGAGGAGCGGAAACAGGAGGACGGCGGGAAGCAGGCTCGGGCGCAGGATATAGCCGAGGCCGAGCGACAGGCCGAATCCGAGAGCGTGAATCAGGAACGGGCGCCCCGCCGCGAGGCGGACCACGCAGGCGAGGGCGGCGAGCGCGAGCACGGCGGCGGGGAATTCGGGATGGACCGCCCGGTGCCACAGGAGCAGCAGGTGGCGGCGGGGAATTCGGGATGGACGGCCCGGTGCCACAGGAGCAGCAGGTGGGAGCCGAGAAGCGCCGCCGTCACGCTGCCCGCCGCGCGCCGCGAGGCCCCGTAGGCGCGCAGCGCATGGTGGAGCGCGAGACTCGCCGCGAGGAAAAGCCCCGTCTGCAAGGCGGGAAAGGCGGCGTGGTCCCGGCCGGGAACGGCCCGCAGGATCCAGCCGAAAAGGGGATGGCGCGGATCGCCCCAGCCCTCGGGCAGCGGGGCCACGGCGAGATAGCCCGGCGTGTCGGGCGAGATCCAGGGCGCATAGCCGCCGGGGGCGCCGAGGCAGGCCGCGACGGCGATCACGGCGAGGATGAGGGAGCGCCACTCGCCGCGGCTCATAGGGTCGGGCACTGGAAGGTCTCCTCGTCGCCGCGCCGCCTCGACGGGGCGGCGCGGCGCGCTTATGGCATCTTCGGTGGCGCTTCGCCCGGACGGAAACAGCCTCGAAGGAATCGAGCGTGACGGATATGCCGGGAGCGGCTCCGGCGGCGGCAGCCGCGAGGTCGTGGGAAGGGGGCGTCGCGACGGAGCCGTCCGTCGCCGTGCTGGTGCCCTGCTACAACGAGGCGGTCTCGATCGCGGGCGTGGTGCGGGAGTTCCGCGCCGCCTTGCCGCGGGCGACGATCTACGTCTACGACAACAACTCCACGGACGGGACCGCCGAGCGCGCGCGGGAAGCGGGCGCCGAGGTGCGGGCCGAGCGCCTCCAGGGCAAGGGCCACGTCGTGCGCCGGATGTTCGCGGATGTCGAGGCGGACGTCTACGTGCTGGTCGACGGCGACGGTACCTATCGGGGGGAAGATGCCGCCCGGCTCGTCCGCCTGCTCCTCGCCGGCCGGCTCGATCTCGTGAACGGGCGGCGCGTCACCGACCTGGCGGCCGCCTACCGGCCGGGGCACAGGCTCGGCAACCGCATGCTGACGGGGCTCGTGCGGCGCATCTTCGGCAACCGCTTCGCGGACATGCTGTCCGGGCTCAAGGTATTCTCGCGCCGCTACGCGAAGAGCTTTCCCGGCCTGTCGCAGGGCTTCGAGATCGAGACCGAATTGACCATTCACGCGCTCGAGCTGGACATGGCGGTGGACGAGGCCGACATCGCCTATGGCGAGCGCCCCTCCGATTCCCCCTCGAAGCTCAACACCTTCCAGGACGGCATCCGCATCCTGCGCATGATCGGCCGGCTCGTGCGCATCGAGCGCCCACTCGCCTTCTTCTCCTGCGGCTTCTTCCTGATGGCGGTTCTCGCCCTGCTGCTCGCGGCGCCGCTCGCGGTGACCTATCTCGAGACGGGGCTCGTGCCCCGGCTGCCGACCGCGGTCCTGGCGACGGGGCTCATGCTGCTCGCCTTCCTCTCCCTCGTCTGCGGACTGATCCTGGAGACCGTCACGCGGGGCCGCCAGGAGGCGAAGCGGATGGTCTACCTGTCGATTCCCGCCCCGCCCGGCCCCTGATCCGCGCCGCCTGCCGCCCTTTTGCCCCGTCCCGCATGCGCAAGACAGTTGTCCGCCCGCGCCGCTTCGCTGTATAGGCGCCCCCCACAAATCGCCTCGAAACGGAGGGTTGAATGAAGCTGACCGAAAGCGTGGACGGCTATCGACCCGCCGAGGACGAGCCCTTCATGAGCGAGCGCCAGCGCGAATATTTCAAGCGCAAGCTCGCGGCCTGGAAATCGGACATCCTGCGCGAGGCCCAGGGCACGCTGAACGCCCTCGCCAACGAGAATCCGAACCATCCCGACCTCGCCGACCGGGCCTCGTCCGAATCGGACCGCGCCATCGAGCTTCGGGCGCGCGACCGCCAGCGCAAGCTGATCGCGAAGATCGACGCGGCCATCGCGCGAATCGAGGAGGGGACCTACGGCTATTGCGAGGAGACCGGCGAGCCGATCTCCCTCAAGCGGCTCGAGGCGCGCCCCATTGCGACGCTCTCGCTCGAGGCGCAGGAGCGGCACGAGCGCAAGGAGCGTGTCCACAGGGACGATTGAGGCGGATGCCGGTTCGACCCGGCCTCCTTCCCCATCTTGTCGTTCCACGGTAATTTTACGCTCGGAGAGGCGTCCCCCTCGCGCATAGGCGCGTCCGGCGCCGAAACCCGTCGGTGTGCGAGGATCGAAAAAGAGACTTTCGTTGGCCGGAGCGAGCGGCTAATTCTCCCTCACAACAGGGAGGAACATATCCATGAGTGCCATAGCAACTGCGGCTGCTCCGCCGCTTGACGCGGCCGCGGACAAGCGGCGCCGGATCAAGGCTATCGTAGGGGCGTCCTCGGGTAACCTCGTCGAGTGGTACGACTTCTATACCTACGCCTTCACCTCCATCTATTTCGCGCACGCCTTCTTTCCGAAGGGCAGCCAGACCAGCCAGCTCATGGCGACGGCCGGCATCTTCGCGGTGGGCTTCTTCATGCGCCCGCTCGGCGGCTGGCTGTTCGGCTGGCTCGCCGACGCTCACGGCCGCAAGACCTCGATGGTCCTCTCCGTGCTGCTGATGTGCGCGGGCTCGCTGATGATCGCCTGCCTTCCGACCTACGACACGATCGGGGCGGCGGCGCCGTTCCTTCTCCTGATCGCCCGCCTCGCCCAGGGCCTCTCGGTCGGCGGCGAATACGGCACGGCCGCGACCTATATGAGCGAGGTGGCCGGCAAGGGGCAGCGCGGCTTCTATTCGTCCTTCCAGTACGTGACGCTGGTCGGCGGCCAGTTGCTCGCGCTCCTGGTCCTGATCACGCTCCAGTTCACGATCGGCACCGAAGGGCTCAAAGCCTGGGCCTGGCGCGTTCCCTTCGTCATCGGCGCGCTCGCGGCGGTCGTCGCCATGTATCTGCGCCGCTCGCTCGAGGAAACCGCCTCCAGCGAGACGATGCACCACAAGGAAGCCGGCTCGCTGAAGGGCCTCCTGCCGTACAAGAAGTCGCTGCTGATCACCATCGGTCTGACGATGGGCGGCTCGCTCTTCTTCTACACCTTCACGACCTACATGCAGAAATACCTGGTCAATACGGCCAAGATGGAGACCGGCTCCGTCAGCCTGGTCATGACCTGCGCCCTCGTCGTGTTCATGGCGCTCCAGCCGATATTCGGCGCGCTGTCCGACCGGATCGGCCGGAGGAACAACCTGCTGCTGTTCTCGGGCCTCGGTGTGATCGGCTCGGTGCCGCTGCTGAGCGCGCTGGGCAGCGTGACGAGCCCCTTCATGGCTTTCGGGCTGATCCTGATCTCCCTCATCATCGGGGCCTTCTACACCTCGATCGGGGGCGTCGTGAAAGCGGAGCTGTTCCCGGCGGAGGTCCGGGCGCTCGGCGTCGGCCTGCCCTACGCTATCGCCAACGCGCTCTTCGGCGGCACGGCGGAATATGTGGCGCTGTCAATGAAGTCGTCCGGCCACGAGAACCTGTTCCCCTGGTACGTGACGGCGATCGTGGCCGTCGCCTTGGTCGCTGCGTTCCTGATGCCCGATACCCGCAAGCACGGCTATCTCGACGGCGACGGGAAAATCTGAGGGGCCGCTCGCCCTTCGCGGCGAGGCGGGGGGGGGCCGACGGCTCCCGCCCCGCAAGGCCGCCGCCGGAGCCCGATGTGGCGTTGTTGCCGCATCGGGCTTTTGCGTCTCTGGACCGGCTTTCCAAGCCGGATGAAAAGTGATGAAAGGCTGACCGCGCCCGTAGCCCGCGATCAGAATCGGGCCGTCGAGCTTCTGTCCCACGCCGAGAGCTGGAGGCGTCGATGGCTGCCGAAGAGAAGCAGCGCTCGCTTCCACGGGCCTTGCCGGCTGGCGTCCAGGTGGGGATCGTCCTCGCATGCGCCGGGGCGCTGGCCGTGCTGGTCCTGGGCGGCTATGCCCGCTCCGCGAGCCGGGCGCCCGAGCCGGCGGCGGCGCCGGGCGGCGACAAGCCCTTCACGCTGAGCGATGCGGAACTCGCCACCTTCACCATCCAGCCCGCCGCCCGGCACGTCTTCCAGGTCGAGCACGCGACCGAGGGCAAGATCGGCGTCAACGAGGATCTCGCGACGCCCGTCTTCTCGCCCTATTCGGGGCGGGTGATCCGCCTTCTCGCGAAGCCCGGCGACATGGTCCGCAAGGGCCAGGTCCTGTTCACCATCGAGGCGACCGACATGGTGCAGGCGCAGAACGACCTGATCGCCGCGGTCGGTGCGGTGTCCAAGGGCCGCTCCCAGCTCCAGCTCGCCGAAATCGCCGAGAAGCGCCAGCGCGGCCTCTACGAGGCGAAGGCGGCCTCCCTCAAGGACTGGGAGAACGCCCGGAACGATCTGGTCGGCGCCCAGAACGACCTCAAGGCCGCGACCGCCGCGCTGGAGGCGGTGCGCAGCCGGCTCCTCATTCTCGGCAAGACTCAGGCCGAGATCCAGGATTTCGTCGCGAGCGGTCGGATGAATCCCGAGACCCCGATCGCGGCGCCGATCGACGGCACGGTCACGCAGCGCCGGGTCGGGCCGGGACAATACCTGAGCAACTCGGCCTCCGACCCGGCCTTCACCGTGGGCGACCTCTCCAGCGTCTGGCTCCTCGCCCAGGCGCGCGAGAGCGAGGCGGCGAGCCTCGCCGTGGGGCAGACGGTCCGCTTCACCATCCTCGCCCTTCCCGACCGGATTTTCGCGGCGAAGGTCGGCTATGTCGCCTCCGCCGTCGATCCGTCCACGCGCCGCATCCAGGTGCGCGCCACGGTCGAGAACCGCGGGGGCCTGCTGAAGCCGGAGATGTTCGCGAGCGTACGCATCGCCACTGGCGCCCGCGAGGAGGGCGTCGCCGTGCCGCGCGAGGCCGTGATCTACGAGGCCGACAAGGCGCGGCTCTGGGTGATCGGCGAGGGCAACGCCGTCTCGCTGCGCCAGGTGAAGACGGGCCTCGTGGACGGGCCGCTCATCCAGATCCTCGACGGCGTCAAGGCGGGCGAGAAGGTCGTGACCCGCGGCAGCCTGTTCATCGACCGCCTCGCCTCGGGCGAGGCCCCGTGACCCTCGGGCAGGACCGTCCGGCATGAGCGTCATCGTCGCGGCAGCCCTGCGCAGGCGGGCCCTGGTCGTCCTCTTCTTCATCCTCCTGATGGTGGGCGGGGTCGCGGCCTTCCGGGTCCTGAACATCGAAGCCTATCCCGATCCGACGCCGCCCATGGTCGACGTCGTCACCCAGAGCCAGGGGCTCTCGGCGGAGGAGGTCGAGCGCTACATCACGATCCCGATCGAGGTGGCGACGGCGGGCCTGCCGAATTTCAAGGTCGTGCGCTCGATCTCGCTCTTCGGCCTGTCGGACGTGAAGCTGCAATTCGACTTCCGCTTCACCTACGAGGAGGCCAAGCAGCAGGTCCTCAACCAGCTCGCCCAGCTCAGCGGCCTGCCGGACGGCGCGCAGCCGCAGATCTCGCCGACCAGCCCCATCGGGGAGATCTTCCGCTACCGCCTCATCGGCCCCGCCCACTACAGCGTCATGGACATGAAGACGCTCCAGGACTGGGTCCTCCAGCGCCGCTTCAAGGCGGTGCCGGGCGTGGTGGACGTCACCGGCTGGGGGGGCAAGACAAAGACCTTCGAGATCTCGGTCGATCTCGACCGCCTCGTCGCCTACGGCCTCACCCTGCCGCAGCTCCTCCAGACGTTGAACAACTCGAACGTCAATGTCGGCGGCAACACGGTCAATATCGGCGCCCAGTCGGCGGTGATCCGCGGCGTCGGCCTCATCCGCAAGGTGGAGGACATCCAGGACACGATGCTGACCCAGGCCGACGGCGCGCCGGTCCTCGTGCGCGACGTCGCGGCCGTCACGATCGGAAACCAGCCGCGCCTCGGCATCGCGGGCCAGGACAAGGACGACGACATCGTCCAGGGCATCGTGCTGATGCGGCGCGGCGAGCGCTCGCGCCCGACCATCGAGCGGGTCCTCGCGGAGGTGGACCGCATCAATGCGGGCGGGGTTCTTCCGCCCGGCGTCACCATCGAGCGCATCTACGACCGCAAGGACCTGATCGACATCACGACCGCGACCGTGCTGCACAACATGATCGTCGGCATCCTGCTGATCCTGATCGTGCAGTGGCTGTTCCTGGGCAATCTGCGCTCGGCGATCATCGTCGCGGCGACGATCCCCTTCGCTCTGTTCTTCGCCATCGGGCTGATGGTGGTGCGGGGGGAATCGGCGAACCTGCTCTCGGTCGGCGCGATCGATTTCGGCCTGATCGTGGATGCGACCGTCATCATGGTGGAGGCGATCTTCCGCCGCCTCGCCGGGCACGATGCCGATCCCGCCGGCCCCAACAACACCGTGCCGGAGGATCTCAAGGGGCGCCTCGGCGAGATCTACCTCGCGGCGCGCAGCGTCGGGCGGCCGATTTTGTTCTCGGCCGCCATCATCATCGCGGCTTTCCTGCCGCTCTTCACGATGACGGGCGTCGAGGGCCACATCTTCGGCCCCATGGCGAAGACCTATGCCTATGCCCTTGCCGGCGGGCTCATCGCCACCTTCACCGTGACGCCCGCGCTCTGTGCCTATCTCCTGCCCGAGCAGGTCGAGGAGACGGAGACCTTCCTCGTGCGCGGGCTCGCCTACGCCTACCGGCCGGCGGTCCGCTTCGCGCTCGCCAACCGCATCCTCACGCTCGGCGCGACGGGGGTGATCCTCGTCGGCGTCGGCTTCGCCGTCCACTCGCTCGGCCTCGAGTTCCTGCCGAAGCTCGAGGAGGGCAACATGTGGATCCGCGCCACGATGCCCTCCACGATCTCGCTGGAGGAGGGGAATGCCTATGCCAACGGCATGCGCCGGCTGGTGAGTTCCTTCCCGGAGGTCGAGACGGTCGTCTCCCAGCACGGCCGCCCGGATGACGGCACGGATGCCGCCGGCTTCTTCAACGTCGAGCTTTTCGCGCCCCTGAAGCCGCCGAGCCGGTGGCGCAAGGGGGTCGACAAGGACGCGCTCGTCGACGAGGTGCTCTCGAAGCTGCGCGCCCGGTATCCGGGGGTCGAGTTCAACTTCTCGCAATATCTCCAGGACAACGTCGCCGAGGCGGTGTCGGGCGTGAAGGGCGAGAACTCGATCAAGCTCTTCGGCAACGACCTCCAGGAGCTGTCCGACTACGCCAATAAGATCAAGAACATCCTGGCGACGATTCCGGGCGTCGCCGACCTCGCCGTGCTTACCTCGCTCGGGCAGCCGACCATCCAGATCGACATCGACCGCGCTCGGGCGGCCCGCTACGGCCTCTCCCCGGGCGACATCAACGCCACCATCCGCACCGCCATCGGCGGCCAGGCGGCGGGCGATCTCTACGAGCCGGGCTCGGACCGCCATTTCCCGATCATCGTGCGCCTCGCCCCCAAATACCGCCAGAGCGCCGAGGCGATCAGGAACATCACCATCGGCGTCCAGGGCGCGAACGGCGCGACGACCCAGATCCCGCTCTCGCAGGTCGCGAGCGTGAGGCTCGTCTCGGGCGCCTCCTACATCTATCGCGAGCAGCAGCAGCGCTACCTGCCGATCAAGTTCAGCGTGCGCGACCGCGACCTCGGCTCGGTCATCCTGGAGGCGCAGCAGAAGATCGCGAGCGACGTCAAGCTGCCCCTCGGCTACCGGACCGAATTCGTCGGCGAGTTCGAGAACCTGCGCGGAGCGATCGAGCGCCTGTCGATCATGGTGCCGCTCTCGCTCCTCCTGATCGCGCTCCTCCTCTATCTCAACTTCTCCTCGCTGACGGACACGCTGCTGGCCCTGTCGGTCATCCCGCTTGCGCTGACGGGCGGCATCCTCGCCCTGTTCGTGCTCGGCATCCCGTTCAGCGTCTCGGCCGCGATCGGCTTCATCGCGCTGTTCGGCATCGCGGTGATGGATGGCATCATCATCATCTCCCATTTCAACGAGCTGGTGCATCACGGCTGGGAGCGCGGCCGGGCCATCCTCGAGACGGCCGAGACGCAGATGCGGCCCGTGGTGATGACCTGCGTCGTCGCCGGCGTCGGCCTCGTGCCGGCGGCCTTCTCCACGGGGATCGGCTCGCAGGTGCAGAAGCCCCTCGCCGTGGTGGTGGTGGGCGGCATGATGCTCGCCCCCGTCCTGATCCTCCTGAACCTCCCGGTCCTGATCTCGCTCCTGTCGCGCCACGGCCGGGTCCGGCGGGGACCCGCGCGGCCCGAGCCGGTCATGCCCGCGCCGCTGGAGGCTTGAGTCTCCACGGGGTCATCCTCTCCCCGCACGCGGGGAGAAGCGGGAGTGGAGGGGCACCTGCGCCTCAGAACACCGTGCCGTCGCTGATCACCGTGAGCGGGGGGGCGCCGTCCCGGCTGCGGGCGAGTCGGCGGCCGGCGGCCCAGGTGCCGCCTTCGAGGAGCTTCGCCAGGGGAAGGTCGCGGGCGCTGCGGCCGAGGCGGGCGCGGACACGATCCGCCACGAGATCGAGCAAAGCCACCGTGAGCGCGCGCCATTCGACGACGAGCGGCGAGGAGACCTCGTGCGTGCGCCCCGCCTCGGCCGGATCGCGCAGCCGCAGGACGCCCGTGTCGAGGAAGAGCCCGCCGTTGCGGTATTCCGGCAGGCCCGTCAGGCGGTCGATCTCCGTCACGCCGATGTCGGCCGCCTCCAGCGGCTCGATCAGTGAATAGGCGAGCCACTGCGAGAGCTTGTGGAACGGCACGAGCCCCGCCGTCCCGTCCGCGAATCCGGTGATCGCCGGATGGCGCCAAGTGTCGCCGAGATCGATGCCGCCGAGGGAAAGCCGGCCCGGCCAGACCGGGCCCAGATGCAGGAGGAGTGCCTCGAGGATCGCGGGCGCCGGCAGGGTGCCGCCCGAAGCCTGCGCCGCGAGATGGTCGAAGAGGCCGCCCGGCCGCGGATCGTCCGCAAGCGCGAAAATGTCGGGGGCCATCGCGACCGTGCGGCCGAGCCGCGCCAGCAGCTCCGCCCGGCCCGCGAGGCCGACCAGGGGATTGTCCAGCCGGACCTGGAAGCCGCGGGCGAGTTCCGCAGCGTCGATCAGCGTCAGCGTGCCGGCATCGGCGCGCAGGGGCTCGCCCGGCCGTCCCGAGAAGGCTCCCGAGAGGAACATGTCGAAGCTCGCGACCGCAAGCCCCTCCGAGCGCGCATAAATCTCCCCCGTGCGCCCTTCGAGATAGCTCCAGTCCGGCCCCGCTCCGGCATCGAGCAGGACGCTGAGGATCGCGAGGTCAAAGGCGGCGCGGGCGCGCTCGCGTCCATCGGCCCAGCGGATGGTCTCGTCCAGGGTCGCCCAGCGGTCGAGCCCGCCGGCGGCGAAGTGGCGCCACCGGGCATGGAAGGGAATTTCCAGCGTCGGATAGGCTTCGAGCGTCGCCTCGATCACGGCCTCGGCGGCATGGTCCAGACGAGCGGGATCGACCATGAAATGCGGCAACTGATCCCTGAGGCCCGCCTCCAGCATCAAATGGGCGCGCTCGCGCACGGCCTCCGCCGTGAGGAGATGGCGCGCGGCTGAGGCGGTCGGCTGGTCCATCGTCTCACCTGCGTCCGAAAAGCTTCTCGATCTCGGCGAGCTTCAGCTCGACATAGGTCGGTCGGCCGTGATTGCACTGGCCCGACAGGGGCGTCGCCTCCATCTCCCGCAGGAGCGCGTTCATCTCGGCCGGGCTCAGCCGGCGGCCGGCCCTGATCGAGCCGTGGCAGGAAATGCGCGAGAGCACGGCGTCGAGCCGCCGCTCGAGGTTCAGGGGGCTCGCCGCCTCGCCGTCCTCGGCCAGGGCATCGGCGGCGTCGCGCACGATGCGGCGCAGATCGCCCGAGGCCAGGGCGGCCGGGACCTCGCGCAGGATCACCGCCGCCGGGCCGAAGGGCTCGAGGACGAGGCCGAGCGCGGCGAGCGCCCCCGCCGCCTCGGCGAGGCGCCCGACATCGGCGGGATCCAGCTCGACGACCTCGGGGATCAGCAGGACCTGCCGGGCGATGCCGCTCTCGGCCCGCTGGCGCTTCAGCCGCTCGTAGACGAGCCGCTCATGGGCCGCATGCTGGTCCACGACGACGATGCCGTCGCGGGTCTGCGCGACGATATAGGTCTCGTGGAGCTGCGCCCGCGCCGCCCCGAGCGGATGCGCCTCGGCATCCGGTTCGGGCGCGGCGGCGGCCGGGGCGCTGGGGGGCGCGAGCGCGTCCAGGGCCGCCTGTCCCGTTTCCGCGAAGCCGGGGCGGGGAGGGGCTCCGAGGGGTGCCTGCCAGCCCCGGAAGGCCGCCGGGATGGGACGCGGCGCCGAGAACCCGGGGCGCAACAGACCGAGCGCGGCGGTGCCTCCGGTCGTCGCGGCGCGGTGACCGGTGCGGCCGAGCGCGTCGCGGATGGCCGAGACGACGAGGGCCCGCACGAGGCCCGGATCGCGGAAGCGGACCTCGCTCTTGGCCGGATGGACGTTCACGTCGACGAGGGCGGGGGCGCAGTCGAGCCGGAGGGCCAAGGCCGGATGGCGGTCGGAAGCCATGACGTCGGCATAGGCCCCGCGCACCGCCGAGAGCAGCAGCTTGTCGCGCACCGGCCGGCCGTTGACCACGAAATGGATATGGCTCCCCGTTCCGCGATGGAAGGTCGGCAGGCCGACATGGCCGTGCAGCGAAAAACCCTCGCGCTGCGCCGAAACGGGGGCGGCGTTGGGCAGGAAATCGGGGCCGAAGAGCCGGGCCGCGCGGCGCAGGAAGCCGTCCTCGCCGTCGCTCTCGGGGGGCAGGGAGAGGGTGGTCAGGTGATCGCCAGCCAGCGTGAAGCGGATCGCGGGATGGGCGAGGGCGAGGCGCCGCACCGCCTCGGCGGCGGCCTGGGCCTCCGCGCGGTCGGATTTCAGGAATTTCAGCCGGGCCGGGGTGGCGCAGAAGAGATCGCGGATCTCGACAGCGGCGGCGGGGCGCACCTCGCCGACCCGGCCGCATTCGACGACGATGGCATGGGCATGGGGCGCCTGGCGCGCGCGCGTCGTGACGGTGAGGTGCGAGACCGCCCCGATCGAGGGCAAAGCCTCGCCGCGGAAGCCGAGGGTGCGGATGTCGGAGAGATCGCCGTCGGGCAGTTTCGAGGTCGCGTGGCGCTGGACGGCGAGCGCGAGATCTTCCGGGCTCATGCCATGGCCGTCATCGACGACCCGCACGAGGCTGCGCCCGCCCGCCTCCAGGGTGATCTCGATCGTCCGGGCGCGGGCGTCGATCGCGTTCTCGACCAGCTCCTTGAGGGCGGAAGCCGGCCGCTCGACCACCTCGCCGGCCGCGATCCGGTCGATCAGGACGGGATCGAGCCGGCGCACCGCCGGCCGAAGGGGCGGATCGGAAGGCGTCGTCTGGGCTGGCGCCGCAGCCATGGTCAGCGCTCGTGCGAGATCCTGGTGAAGAGCCGAGCGGTAGGCCGCCCGTCCGGCCGAGGCAAGGCCGGGACAGCGCCGCTCACAGGAAAGGATCGCATGCGACCGGCCTTCCTTCCGCTGTCGTGTCCCCCTGTCATCCCCGGCGCGCTGAAGGCGCGGGAAGGGGATCCAGAGCCGCCTGCGAGCCCTCCTGGATCCCCTTCCCCTCCGCTTCGCTCCGGCCGGGGAGACTCCTCCCGTCGCATGAGTGGACAGGAATGGCGAACCGCTCCGCCCTACATCACCGTGACGCGGGTCCCGACGCGGACGCGGCGATAGAGGTCGATCACGTCGTCGTTGGTCATGCGGATGCAGCCTGAGGAGACGGCCTGGCCGATCGTCTCCGGCTCGTTCGAGCCGTGGATGCGATAGAGCGAGGAGCCGAGATAGAGGGCGCGCGCGCCGAGCGGATTGGCGATCCCGCCGGACATGTAGCGGGGCAGGTCGGGGCGGCGCTTGATCATCTGGGCCGGAGGCGTCCAGCTCGGCCATTCGGCCTTGCGGGTGATCGTCTTGGTGCCCGACCATTCGAAGCCGGGCCGGCCGACGCCGACCGGATATTCGATCGCCTGCCCGCGGGCGGTCACGTAATAGAGGCGGCGCGCGCGGGTCGAGATCACGATCATGCCCGGCGCATATTGCGGCGAGAAGGAGACGAGCTGACGCGAGGACGGGGCCGCCTGCGGGCGGGTGTCGCCGAGATACGGCATCGTCTCCGGCGTCATCGGATCGTACCAATATTGGGCCGAGGCAGGCTGGGAACAGGCAAAGGACAGGGCGAGGCCGGCAAGGCCGAGAGACAGGACGCGCATCTTCGATGACCCCCGTTTTCGAGGCCGGACGGCCTCGCTTATAGAGGCAGAACGCAATGGCCACGCTTGGGTTTCAGGAAAAGCGGCAATTCTTCGGCCGCGCGCCGCCCGGCACGCGCGAAGGTTAATGCGTGAGGGCGATCACCGAGACCTGGCGGCCGTAATCGGGCTCGCCGCGATGGGTGGTGCGCCGGTAGCTGAAGAAGCGCTCTTCGTCGGAATAGGTGCAGAGCCCGATATTCTCCACCTCGCCGATCCCCGTCCCCTCGAGCCGCGCGACGATATAGGAGGGCAGGTCGAACATGGCGTGCCCCTCGCGCGCGGCCGGGGCGAAGAAGCCCTCGTTGGCGGGATCGGCGCCGAGGAAGCGCGCCTTGAATTCCGGCCCGACCTCGTAGGCGTCCGGCCCGATCGTCGGGCCGAGCACGGCGACGATCGCCTCGCGCTCGGCGCCGAGCGCCACCATCGCATCGACCGTCGCCTCGAGCACGCCGCCGAGCGCCCCGCCCCAGCCGGCATGGCAGGCCCCGACGACGCCCGAGGCATGGTCGGCGAAGAGAACCGGGCCGCAATCGGCCGTGAGGATCGCGAGGGCGAGATGGGGCGTCCGGGTCACCATGCCGTCGGCGCGCGGGCGCGCCTCGCGGGTCCAGGGTGCGGTCGCGGTGACGATCGTGGCCGAGTGGATCTGGTGGAGGCTGACGAGGTTCTCGGGCTCGACGCCGATCTGCTCCGCCATGAGGGCGCGGTTCCTCGCGACATGCGCGGGATCGTCGCCCGACCCGAAGCCGCCGTTCAGCGAGGCATAGATGCCTTCCGACACGCCCCCCCGGCGCGTGAAGAAGGCGTGGCGGACATTCGGGAAGGAGGAGAGCTCGGGCGCTTCGATCAGCATCCGCCTTCTCTAGCCCGCCCGGAGGGACGCGTCACCCGGCGGGAAGCCGGGCAGGGGGCCGAGGCGCGGATCGGAGATGGCGAGAACCTTGAACAATTCGCCCATCTCCTTCGGGCCGGTGAGGCGGGCGAGGGCGGCGGCGACGGCGCGGGAGGTGGTCTCGTCCCGTCCGCGGGCGAGGGCGACGGCGCGCTCGCGGATGCCGAGCGCGGCGAGGAACTCGCCTTGCCCGACCGGCCCCTGCGCGGCGGCGCCCGCACGCCGGGCGATCCGGGCGACGGCGCCGAAGCGGACATGGGCGGTGAGGTCGGCCTCGCCCGGATCGGCGAGCGGATCGGCGAAGCCGTGGCGGCGGACGGCCTGGAAGCTGTCGCCCAACTCGCCCTCCCGCGGGCCGTAATCGACGAAAAGCGCCGCCCCGCCCGAGGCGGCGAGGCGCCGGGCGAGACTGTCCGCGAGGGATCGCGCGGCAGGGCAGATTTCCAGGAGGTCGCCGGGACGCCCGGCCGTCCCGTCGAGATCGGAGGTCGTGTGCGGAGCGAGGCCGAAGGCGAGGCCGGTCTCAGACAGGCCGACGAGCCGCTCGTGCCATCCGCCCTCGCCGCGCACGAACTGGCGGATCGGCAGGGCGTCCAGGAACTCGTTGGCGAGGAGGAGAAGAGGGCCGCCGGGCAGGTCCCCGGCGCTCTCGTGCCAGGTGACCGTGTGCCCCGCGAGCGCCGCCTGCTGGCGGGCCCGCAAGGCGGGGCTCGTCTCGACGAGATGGACGGCGCAGGAATCGAGGAAGCCGGGCAGGCGCCCGGCCGCGCGCAGGGCATCCGCCATCAGCGTGCCTCGCCCCGGACCCAGCTCGGCGAGGATGAAGGG